>ERZ761602.331-NODE-331-length-107206-cov-10.600918_pt1 | contig 107206 bp, 97 predicted proteins | sample MGYA00512165_ERZ761602 | MGnify/ENA primary metagenome ERZ761602 (study PRJEB28899, sample SAMN02445085) | bioreactor sludge metagenome | biome: EBPR sludge; isolation source: Thorneside wastewater treatment plant | place: Australia: Brisbane, Thorneside...
GCTGGTGACCGCGGGCCGGACGCGGGCGACGACCTCGGCGGGGAGGCTGAGCTCGCGGCCGTCGTGCAGGCGCAGGCGGACGCTGCCGTCGGGGAGCTGGGTGGCCCGGCCGTTGAGGACCTGGCCGTCGGAGAGGGTCACGACCATCTCCAGCCCCTCTTGCACGGGGGCCTCTGGCTCCTGGCCTGCGGCCTGGCTGTCCGGGGGGAGGGGCTCCGGGGGGAGGGGCTCTCGGGCCAGGGCGGCGGCGACCAACAGGGAGAGGATCATCCCAGCCATCCGTATATGAGGATCGAGATCGTACCCACCACGGCGACCGCGACCAGGGCCACGCGTGTCCAGTCCCACTCCATGCTGGCCAGCTCGATCGGGCCCTGGTCGAAGGGCACGAAGTGCAGGTCGGCCCGCTCCACGCGGGCGCCGTCGGGCCGCAGGGCGTGGTCGTAGCGGGCCCCGCAGGCGCAGTGGACGCCCTGGTCGAGCCAGAAGTCGTCGCTGCGGGCGCAGGCCTCGCAGCGCAGCCACAGGGGCGGCTGGCTGGAGCCGACCCGAATGAAGCCGCGCTCGCCCGGAGGCGGGACCTCAGTCGGCAAAGCGCAGGTCCAGGGTGCGGAGGCGGACGCTGCCCTCGGCCTCGTCGGGGATGGCCACCTGGTAGCTGAGGGTCTCGCCGGCGGCGACGGGGCCGACGACGACCTCGCTGTGCAGGGGGCCGGCGGCGGACTCGAAGACGGCGTCGACCTTCATCTGGGCGATGACCTTGTCGCCGGAGTTGCGGACCGAGGCGTTGACCAGGCCATCGGCGGCGCCCTGGAAGACATGCTCCAGGCTGGCGCCGTACTCCATTCGGGCCAGGAGCGCGTCGGCGTCGGCGACGTCCACGCTGAGCACCGGGTCGGGGTAGCGCCCGGCCAGGGAGCGCCAGCCGGCGGCGAAGCGCTTGAAGTCCTCCTTGTCGATGGCCTCGTCCAGGTTCTTGCGGGCGATGGTCGCGCCCTCGATGTTGAACTCGGCCCGGCCTCCGTCCTCGTCGACGACCTGCCACTCGAAGCTCTGCTCGTCGGGCGGTCCGATCTCCCCGGTGGGGGTGACGGTCGGGGCCTTGCGGGTGAGCTTGACCGCCCAGCGGCCGCTGCCGGCGCCGTTGGTCTCGCTGGCGGTGCAGGTGGTCTGGGCGCGCATGGTGGCCAGGGTGGCTGCGCTGACGGCCTGCAGGCCCTTGGTCTGTGGCGCCTTGCGGAGGGCGTCGAGGTCCTTGCTGCTGAGCAGGGTCTCCATCAGGGGCATGTCTTCGGGGTGGGCGGCGATGCCGGGCAGGGCCTGGCAGGCGGAGATGGCCACGGCGGTCGGGTCGGAGCAGGCGAGGGCGAGCAGGGCGAGGATCATGGGGCACCCGGGTGCGGAGGAGAGGGTTCAGTCGTCGCGGCGGGCCGTGCGCAGCAGCGCGCCGAGGAGGAAGAGGAGCGTGAAGCCGCCGAGCGCCGCGACCAGCATCGGCATGGAGAGGCCCATGTCTTCGACGGCGGCGCTCTTGAAGCCATAATCGTAGAGCGGCCCGGTGTTGCTGGCAAGGCGCCAGCGGCCGGGGATGCGCTCGGGGGCGGCGACCTGATCGCCGGTCTTGAGCATGGTCTCGAAGGCGTAGCGCATCGGGTTGAGGTGGCTGAGCAGGCGGCTGGCTCCGTTCATGTCGCGGAGGTTGACCAGCAGCGAGGAGAGGGTGATCTGTGGGATCAGCAGCAGGGGAAGGGAGCCCACGGCGGCCTCGCTGGAGGCGAAGCTGGCCGAGACCCACAGCCCCAGGCCCATCCCGCACAGGCCGATCAGGGAGGCGACCCCGCCGAAGTCCAGCAGGCCGTAGCCGAGCGCCTGGAGGTCGAAGCGCAGCCAGAGCGCCGCGGCCAGGAAGGAGGACTGCAGCACGGTGAAGACGCCCAGCACGCCGACCTTGCTGCCCAGGTAGGAGCTGACCCTCACCCCGACGCGGCGCTCCCGACGCCAGACGGCCCGGTCGGCGATCAGCTCGCGCACGGCCCCGCTCATGCCGAACCACAGGCAGGAGAGGGTCAACATGAAGAGCATGGAGGCGGTCGGCTTGGGGAAGACCAGGCCCATGATCCCGGCCAGGAAGGGCGGCTGCAGGGCGAGCACCATGAGGCCGGTCTGGTCGCGGCGCTTGACCCGCAGGTAGCGCTGGGCGAGGACGAGGGCCTCACGGAGCGGGCCGACGCGCGCCTGGGGGGGAGGGGGCGGCTCGGCGGGCCGGGCGGTAGGGTCCGGCAGCTCGACCTGGCGGCTGCCCACGAAGCGGCGCCAGGAGGGCCCGGCGCGGAAGGCGCGGGCCCACTCCTCCGGGGGGCGGTCGTTGAGGCGGTCGAAGATGGCGTCGGGGGTGTCGACGCCGAAGGCGCGGCAGGCCTCGGCGGGCGGGCCGAACCAGGCGATGCGACCGCCCGGGACCAGGACCATCAGGTGGTCGACCTGGACCATGACCTGGGGGCTGAGGTCGTGCGTGACCAGGAAGACGATGCGGCCGTGGTCGGCGAGCTGGCGGACGAGGCGGACGATCTCCTGGGCGGCGCGGGGATCGAGCCCGCTGGTCGGCTCGTCCAGGAAGAGGATCCGGGTGCGCCGGGAGAGCAGCTCCTGGCCGAGGTTGACCCGCTTGCGCTGGCCGCCGGAGATGCCGCGCCGGAGGGCGTCCCCGATGCGCGAGTGGCGGATGTGCGGGATGCCCAGCTCGCCCAGCACCCGGTCGACCGGCTCCTGCGGGTCCAGGGCCTCCTCGCCCCGCAGGCGCAGGCGGGCGCCGAAGAGCAGGGACTCCTCGACCGTCAGCTCGGGCAGGACGATGTCGTCCTGCGGGACACTTCCGACCAGGTCGAGGTCGCGGGCGAGCAGGCTGTGGAAGTCCTGCCCTTCGAAGAGGACCCGGCCCTGGTCGGCGGGGGCCTGGCCGGTGATGGCGTTGAGCAGGGTGGTCTTGCCAGCGCCGCTGGGGCCGACGACGGCGATGACCTCGCCGGTGAAGGCGGTAAAGGAGAGATCGTCCAGCAGCGAGACCTCGCCGATGCGGCGGCTGAGGTCGCGGACGCTGAGGGCCTCGGCCTGGACCTCGCCGCGGACCCGAAGGAACTCCCCTCCGGCCTCGAGGCGCAAGCGGTAGGGCCCGAGCCGCAGCTCCTGACCCTCACGAAGGGGCGCCGATCGCACGGCCCGGCCGTCGACGACGGTGGCCCGTCCGCTGCGCGCGTCGACGACCCGCCAGCCCTCGCTGCCACGGATGAGGTCGGCGTGGTGAGGCGCGACCTGGGGGTGGGGGAGGTGGATGCCGCTTCCGGGGGCGCGACCGATGACGATGCGCTCGCCCCGCAGCGGGATGGGCTCGCCCCGCGAGGCGGCGTCGGGGGCGTGGCGGCGCACCAGGGCCATCGCCATGCCGGGGTCGATGGCCAGCTCCTCGGCGGCGGCCTCCAGCCTCCTCAGCTCGTCGGCGGTCAGGCGCTCGTCCGCGGCGGCGAGGCGGGTCATCGCGTCGAGCAGCGCCAGCGCGGCCTCGGGTCCCCAGGCGAGGCCATAGCCGCAGAGGTCGGTCTCCTGGGCCTCCTGCTCCAGGAGGCGGCGGGCGGCCTGGGGGCCGAAGCGGGCTTCGAAGCTGGCGAGGTCTTCGCTGCCGCTGGCGGGGCGGTGCTCGGGGGCGTGCGCGAGCCCGACCAGCAGCTCGGCCTCGGCCAGGGGGAGGCCGGTCAGCTCGGCCACCAGCGCGGGCGCGGCGGAGAGGTGGGGGTGGGCGTCGTGGCTGGAGATGGCGTGCTGAAGCAGCAGGCGCGTGGTGTTCGCCGCCCGCTGGGCCCGCTCGGGGGGGGTGGTCGACTGCCGCTCGTTCAGGCGCGCGACGAAGTCCTGGCCCAGCCCGGTGGTGACCACGGGGCTGCTACTTGAAGATCACCGCGGTAGCTACGGTGCCCCGGCCATCGGTCGAGTTCATCCCGTTGGCGAAGACCGCGACGTAGTAGGTGCCGGTGACCGTCGGGGTGAGCTCGACCATGGGCTCACGATCGACCCCCGGCTCGCTGCCGACGACCGTGCCCTCGCTGTCGTAGACGACCACGTCGACGTTCTTGAAGGCGTGGTCGCCGCAGGCCAGGATCTTGTAGGAGTTCCCGGCCTGCATCGTCAGCTGGTAGATCTCCCGCTGGCCCTGCGCGAGATCGGCCTTGGTGGTGGTCCGGACGGACCAACCCTGGCCGTAGGACTCGCGGACCTTGGCGCGAACGCAAGTGGAAGCCACGGACTCGTCGCTGGCCAGCGCCACCGACGACATGAAGAGAGAGGCGAGCAGGGCGGGGATCATGGGGAGCTCCTCAGAGAAGGGCGAGCACGCCGTCGGTCTGGGCCTGGACCGTCTTGACGTCGTCGAGGGTGAGCTCGGGCTTGGCGGCGAGCTCCTTGAGGGTGATGAGGGTCTTCTCGAGCTGGCTCATCACCTCGGGCGGGGCCTTGTCGGCGCCCTCGGCCCGCACGTACTCCAGGAAGTGGTCGGCGACCTCGGGCTGGCGCAGCAGCTTGGTGCCGGCCTCGGGCTTGCCCTCCTTGACGATGGTGGCGGCGATCAGGTTGACGCCGGCCAGCCAGGAGCCGGCCTGGATCAGTGGCACGCTGCGGGGGCCAGCCTCGTACTCGATCTCGGGGATGATCGCCCCGTGCATCTCGTCGAGCTCGGTCAGCAGGTCGTCGCGGCTGAGGCTGTCGTTGTTCAGGCGGGCGGTGATGTCGTCGATGGTGGCGGCGATGTCGGCGCCGGCCCCGAGGGAGGCCATCCCGGCCTTGACCTGGCCCATGCGCTCGACCAGCGAGGCCGTGGGCGCGTCCTTGACCGTCAGCAGGGCCCAGGCGAGCACGGTGCCGGTGCGCACGGCGACGACGTCCTTGTTCTCGACGTCCATCTTGGGGGCGCGGGTCGGGACCAGGGCGGAGAGGCCCTGGGCGATGCCGGCGTCCTTGAGGGCGTTCTGCATCTCGGAGGGGGAGGGGACCAGCGTGACCTTCTTGGCTTCGGACTCGAGCGCCGCCTTGTCAAGGGTCGGCAAGGGGTCGGCCTTCTCCTGGACCTGGGCGCCCGCGGGGGGCGCGCCGGGGCCAGCCGCACCGGGCCCGCCCGCGCCACCGGGGGTCGCGCGGTTGACGCCGGGTTCGTCCTCGACGCAGGCGGTGAGGACGGAGCAGAGCAGGAGAAGGCGAGGAAGGTTCGAGGTCATGAGAATCCCAGGGACGGAGAGACGGGGCGGCGCAGGGTAACGCAAGCCGGCGGAGCATTTCAAGTACGGGGTTGCGGCGGCCTCAGCCCGAGGCTTCGAGCACCAGGCCGGGCATGGGGCTGTGGACCGGGCGGACCTCGACGAAGCCGGCCCGCAAGAGCATGCTGGTGAGCACCTCGGGGTTGCGGCGCACCAGGGGCCAGCGCAGCAGGTGATCGAAGGTCAGGCTGTCGTAGGAGCGGCCGGTCGCCTCGCGGTGGAGGGCGCTGATCAGCACCCGGCCTCGAGGGGCGCAGCAGCGCCGGACCTCGCCCAGCAGGCGGGCGGCGGCCCGGTCGGGGAGGTAGTCGACCAGCGCGTCGATGACGACGAGGTCGTGGGCACCGAGGTCTAGCCGACCCTCGCCGAGCGCGACGGCGGCGAGGTCGTCGTGGTAGAGCGCGATCCGGGCGCCGCTCTGGTTTGCGTCGATCAGGGAGAGCAGCGCCCGATCGTTCTCGACGACGCGGACCGAGCTCCGGGCGTCCAGGCCCTTGGCCAGCGCCATGGCGGCGCCCGAGGCCGCCCCGTTGATCACCAGCAGCTTTCGCGGGGCGAGCTCGAGTGCCCGCTTCCGCAGCGCCGAGGCGCGCGTGCGGAGGGCCTGGGCGGTGGGCAGCCCCAGCAGCCACTCGTCGAGGAACTCGCCGATGGCTCCGTCCCCGGCGGGAACGGCGCGCAGCAGGTGGGCGAGGGCCAGGGGCTCCTCGGTCCGACCCTGCGGGCGGTCGATCGAGAGCTCGGCGAGCGTGGAGCGGACCAGCCAGGGGTGCAGCTCCTCGCCGACCCGGCTGAGGGTGGCGGCGCGGGCGAGGCGCTCCTGGCGTTGGACCAGCTCGGAGAGCTCGCTGGCGAAGCGGTCGAGGGCTGCGCGCAGGGTGAGGCGGGCGCCCTCGCGGTCGACGCGGGAGCGCGACTCGGACTCGGCGAGCTGGCGCCGGAGGGCCTGCAGCAGGACGGCCTCGGGCCCGGTTCCCTGGCCAGAGGCGCCCGGTCCCGTCTTCAGCCCCAGGCCCTCGCGCACGGCCCGGACCCGGAACTCCCGGCTGCGCTCGTTGACCAGCAAGGCCAGGGCCCGGTAGAAGGCGAGGCCCATGGCGGGGTCCTCGTGCAGGAGGCGGAGCAGGTCCTGCCGGGGCCAGTGCTGGCAGGTGCTCTCCTCGGCGGCGCGCACATCGGCGCTGCGCACGCTCTCGTCCAGGAAGGCCATCTCGCCGAGGAAGGCGCCTTGCCCCACCTGGTCGAGCACGACGGGTGGGTCGGAGCTGGAGTCGATGACCTCGAGCCGCCCTTCGAGCACGCGGTAGACGTCGCCCCCCCGCTCCCCGCGTCGCAGGAGGACCTGGCCCCGAGGCAGCAGGATGGTCACGGCCGCGGCCTCGAGCCGCTGGCGGTAGTCCTCTCCGATCCGGGTGAGCAGGTCCATCGGGTTAGTCTAGCACTCGGCGGGTGGATACCCTGTCGCGGTGAGGTGTGCCCTGCTCCCCTTCCTCGCCCTGCTGGCCTGCGCTCCCCGACAGGAACCGGCCGCCTCTCCGGCGGCACCCGCGGCTGCCTCCCCGGCGCCGCCCGCGCCCGCCTCCCCGGCGCCCCCCGCGCAGCCCTTCGGCGGGGATCCGGCGGCCCTGCGGCTGCACATGGGCGAGCGGCTGACCTTGTTGACCCAGGCCCGGGACCAGCTGGTTCGGGGAGACGACACGCAGGCGCGGGCCTCGCTGGAGCGCCTCGCCCGCTTGGATGTGGAGCCGGGCCTGCCACCGGGCTGGGATGTCTGGCTGAAGGGGATGAGCGAGCAGGCCGGCCGCGGGTCGGCGAGCGCGGATGCCGGCACCCTGGCGGCGGCCGTGGCCCAGGCGGCCAACCAGTGCGGCGGCTGCCACCAGGCCCTCGCGCGTCGGGTGGCCCTGCCGCATCCGGGACCGGCGCCGACCGCGGTCTCGGGGTCGGAGCCGTCGGGAGATCCGGGGGTGGCTCGCCATATGGAGGGCCACCAGTGGGCGGTCGACCGCATGTGGGCCGGGCTGGTGGAGCCCTCGGATCGGGCCTGGGCCGAGAGCCTGCAGGTGCTCACCCAGCCCGCCCTCGACACGCTCTCCCTGGAGGTGGGCGCGGTGGAGTCGCAGGCGGTCGCGGCGGCCACCATGAAGGTGCACGAGCTCGCCCAGGACGGCCTCTCGGACGACAACCCCGACACGCGGGCGGATCTGTACGGGCAGGTGCTAAGCGCCTGCGCCTCCTGCCATGCCCTTCAGCGGGAAGGGGGCTGAAGCGCGTCCAGCACGGCCGGTGCGAGCACCTCGGCGATGCGCCGCTGGCCGTCGGCGTTGTAGTGGCAGCAGGGGTCCAGGCGCAGGGCCTCGACGTCCTCGTCCCGCAGCAGCTCGGCGAGGCTGAGCAGGACCACCCCCTGGTCGGCGCGCGCCTCGGCCCAGGCCTGGAAGCGCATCCTGAGCTTGTCCTTGGGGTCGTCGGCGGTGGTGGCGAAGGGGCGGTCGAGCGGAGGCATGACCAGGAGCAGCAGGGTGGCGTCGTTGTCCCGGGCGACCCGGTGGGCTTCGCTGACCGGGCCGGCCAGCACGCTGTCCCAGTCGTGGACGGGCCGCTCCTGGGCGGGAGTCAGGCCCAGGATCGTGTACCGCCAGGCGGCCGAGCGCTGGAAGAGCTGGCGGTTGAGGGGGGAGGGGAGGGCCAGCGGGTTGGGGTAGCCCTCGGCGTCGACGACGAGGTCGGACATCCGCCAGGCCATCGAACCGAGCATCCGGTAGTCCATCACGTCGGTGCCCCAGACCTCCCAGATCACCACCCGAATGGCGGGCAGGGCGGGCAGGGACTCGCGCAGCAGGTGCTGCTTCTGGGCGGCGCCGTAGGCCGGAGCGGAGAGGTTGTGGACGCAGGCCTCGACCCCCTGCTCGGCCAGGATGTCCCGCAAGATGGGGGCCCAGGTCTGCGCGGGGTCGACGCCCACCCCATGCAGGATGCTGCTGCCCAGGCCGACGACGTCCAGGGCCTGGGGATTGGAGTCCCGACAGGGCTGGTCGACCCGGGTCCGCACGTCCTGGCGCTGGCGCCAGAGGGGCACGCCCTCGACCAGCCACAGCTCGTTGCTCTCGGTGTCGCGAACGGGCTGGGCGCGCGTCGGGGGGTCGACGACGCGGAAGGCGAGCTCGATCCCCAGCAGGCAGAGGACGGTGGTCAGCGCCGCCAGGGCCACCTGTCCAGCGGTGCCCGCCTGCCGCAGGCTCATGCCGCGGGCTGGGGCTCGAAGCGGATCTCGCCGCCGGGCAGGAAGTAGAGGATGGCCATCCGCCCCCCGGAGACGGTGGGCACATGCCAGGAGTCAGGGCCGTACAGGGTCCAGCCGGGAGGCCGGCCGTCGAAGGTCGGCTGCCCGGTCAGCGGCAGGCAGAGGTCGATCTCGCCCTTGGGGTGGGTGTGACCGGGCCCGGGGCCGCTCATGTCGACGGCGTCGATGGCGAAGCCGTGGGTGGCCTGGCTGGCCTTGGCGAGGCGACCGAAGCGGACCCCCCCGCTCTCGCGCGGGCAGAGCCAGCCCTCTTCCAGGCCAGCCTCGACCAGGACCCGGACGTGGCTGAGCTCGGGCCCATCGAGCGGAAACTGGCTCTCCAGGTCCTGTTCGCGGGCCTGGGCGTCGAAGTCGGCGCGGGAGGGGTCGACCCGGCGCAGGTGATCGAGGATGGGTTGCAGTGCGGCGAGCAGCTCGGTGGGGTCGGCCATGGCCTCTCCGAAGGGTTCGTGAGCGAGGGACGGGGGTCCCAGGGGATGGTGTCGATCGTGCGGCAAGGTCGGGGGGGATCCCGCTGCCTGGAGCGCGGTGATATCGTGGCGCTTCGTATCGGGGTGTACATGATCGCGCTTCTGCTCTCGCTCTCGACGGCCCAGGCGACCGGCCTGGGGTCAGCCCACGGTCACCACGGCGCGGATCCCTCCATCGACGCCATCGAGCTGGCCTGGCTGGAGCCCCACTTCCAGGCCGCCGCCGCCGAGTTCCAGGTCCCCCAGGAGCTGCTGATGGCCCTGGCCTGGGAGGCCAGCCGCTGGGACGCCGAGGTGACCAGCGCCTGGGGCGGCTACGGGCTCTTCGATCTGCGCGAAGAGGACGGGGACTTCGGGCCGCGCATCGAGGACGCCGCAATCCTGCTGGGGATCAGCCCGGATGAGATCATCGCCGACCCGCGGCAGCAGATCCGGGCGGCCGCTGCGATGCTGGCCCGGTCGGCCGCGATCGCGCACGGCTCCAGCGGTCGGGAGGGGAGGCTGCCCGACGTCGACGATCTGGGCGCCTGGGTGCGGCCGATCACGGGCTTCTCGGGCCGTCACGAGCCGGCCATGCAGCAGATGTTCGCCCGCTACATCTTCGAGGTGGTGCAGGAAGGCGCCGAGCGCGGGGGCCTCAGCTTGGAGCCGAGCGTGGTCGAGTACGACGAGTGGATCGCCCTGCCGCCGCCGCCGGCAAGCTGCGACTATTCGGGCTGCTACCAGTTCACCTCGGCCAGCACGGCCAATTACAGCGACTACAGCCGGACCGCCTCGGACATCTCCTGGGTGATCATCCACACGGTCCAGGGCAGCTACTCGGGCTGCATCTCCTGGTTCCAGAACTCCTCGGCCAGCGTCAGCGCCCACTACGTGGTGCGCAGCAGCGACGGCCAGGTCACCCAGATGGTGAAGGAGGCCGACGTCGCCTGGCATGCCGGCAACTGGACCTACAACGCCGGCAGCGTCGGCATCGAGCACGAGGGCTACGTCGACTCGCCGGAGACCTGGTACACCGACGCGATGTACGCCTCGTCGGCGGCGCTGACCGCCGACATCGCCGCGCGCAACGGCATCACGCCCAGCGCCTCGACCATCATCGCCCACAGCGTGGTCCCGGGCACGACCCACACCGACCCGGGCAGCGGCTGGGACTGGGACTACTACCTCTCCCTGGTCTCGGGCGGAGCGGCCACCGGGGATCTGCTGGGGGTGGTCGCCATCGAGGACATCTACAGCGGGGACCGGCTGCCGGGCGCCACGGTCTGGATCGCCGAGACCGGCGAGACGACCACGGTCGAGAGCGACGGCTACTACCGCTTTTACGACCTACCGACCTCCAGCTACACGGTCTGGGCCAGCTATCCGGGCTACCTCGACGCCTCCTGCGCCAAGACGATCACCACCGGGACCAACTGGTGCTCGATCGCGTTGCAGCCCGACCCGGGCGGCGGGACCGAGACCGGCGACGGCGGCGGATCCGGCGACGGCGGCGGGGACACCGGCGACGGAGGAGTGGCCAGCGACGGCGGGGCCGGTGACGGTGGGGCCGGGGACGGCGGCACCGACGGCTTCGGCCCCGGGGACGAGCCCTCGCCCGGACGTCCGCCGGGCAGCGCGGTGCCGCTCAACGACCTGAGTTCGGGCTGCGCCTCAGCCCCCGCGGCCCCCGTGGGCCTCTCGTTGGCGGTGTTCGGCCTGCTCGCCCTGGGCCGTCGCCGGGCGTCGTCCGCCGAGCGCCGTCGGGCCTGAACGCAAGAGCGGCGCCCCGACCATCCGGGACGCCGCCTGGCAGGTCACGGAGGCGAAGGCCACCGCGACAAGGGCATGAAGGGGGTCGGGCTCAGCCGACGAAGCTCTCCAGCGACTGGCTGCGGCGGGTGCAGCGCAGCTTGCGCAGGGCCTTGAGCTCGATCTGGCGGATGCGCTCGCGGGTCAGGTTGAAGCGGCTGCCGATGTCCTCGAGCGAGTACTGGGTCGGCTCGCCGATGCCGTAGCGCATGCGCAGGACCTTCTCCTCGCGGGGGGTGAGCGAGCTGAGCGCGTGCTCGATCTCGTCCCGGAGGTTGGCGCCGTCCAGCTCGCCGTCGGGCGTACAGGCGTTGGGGTCGTCGATGAAGTCGGCGACGGTGCTGTCGCTGTCCTCGGCCACCGGCGCGTCCAGGCTCATCGGCTCGCGGGTGAGCTTCATCAGCCGCTCCAGCCGCAGCGGGTCCAGCTCCAGGCGGACGGCCACCTCGTGCAGGCTGGGCTCGCGGCCCATCTCCTGGAAGAGGACCTTCTGCATGTAGTGGACGCGGTTGACGATCTCGAGCTTGTAGATGGGGATGCGGATGGTGCGGATCTGGCTCTCGATCGCCCGGACGATGCTCTGTCGGATCCACCAGGAGGCGTAGGTCGAGAACTTGAAGCCGCGGGTGTAGTCGAACTTCTCGACCGCCTTCATCAGGCCGACGTTGCCCTCTTGCACCAGGTCGGCCAGCGGGATGCCCCGGTAGGAGTACTGCTTGGCGATGCTGACCACGAGGCGCAGGTTGGAGGTGGTGAGCACCACCTTGGCCAGCTCGCAGTCGGGGCCGGCGTCGCTGATGCGACGGGCCACCTCGACCTCGTCCTCGCGGGCGAGGAGCGGGATCTCTCCCATGCGCTTGAGGTACTTGTTGAGGAGGGGATCGCCCTCGCCCGGCTTCGCGACATTGGACCGTCGTGCTGCGAACGTCATGGGTTCCTCCTCCTCCAAGGTTGTGACCTGCCGCGCTCAGACAATGCAAGGAGGGTGCCATTGTTGTGAATTGTTGCGGAATGTTGGCGGGCCACGCCCTGCCTGGATCGCATGTTTCAGCCAGTGACCTGCGTTCTCGCTGTCTGCCCGCCCTGGACTTCGCGATGGGAGCGCCCCTCCCTCCAGCCTGCCGGTCCTCCGGGATCCGTCGTCCGATCGGTACGATGTCCGATATTTTGGACAATCCCCACGACTCGGGCGGGCCGGATACTGGGGCTGCCGAGTGGAGGTTCGGCCCGTGATCGAGTTCCTTGTAAGCGGCGGCCCGGTGATGGCCCCAATCGGCCTCGCCAGCGTGGTCGCCCTGGCAGCGTTCTTGGAGCGGATGGTCGCCTTGCGGCGCTCGCGGGTGGTGCCGGCCTCGGTGGTGCGTGAGCTGCTGGAGCTGCTGCGGCAGCGCCGCTTCGGCGACGCCCTGGCGGCCTGTCGCAAGGACGAGGCCTCGGTGACCCGGGTGCTCGAGGTGGCGATCCAGTCCCGGGGGCGCCCGCGGGTCTGGATCAAGGAGCGGGTCGAAGAGCTGGGTCGGCGCGAGGCCGCCGAGCTCGAGCGCTACAGCCAGATCCTGGGCACGGTGGCCGCGGTCGCGCCCCTGTTGGGCCTGCTGGGCACGGTCTGGGGCATGATCCTCACCTTCGAGGTGATCCAGTCCCAAGGGGTCGGCGTCGTCGCCAGCCTCGCCGGTGGCATCTCGCAGGCGCTGATCACGACCATGGCGGGGCTGACCGTCGGCATCCCGGCCCTGATCGGACACCGCTATGTGCTCGCCCGCGCCGACGACCTCGTCCTGGAGCTCGAGGATGCGGCCCTGATGGCCATCGACCTGGTCAGCTCCGAGGCGGGGGTCGTGCTCGAGTCCGCGCCGGAAGCGGAGGGCGCGTGAACTTCGGCGTCCGCCGCCGGGTCGACGCCGTGGTCGACCTGACGCCACTGATCGACATCATCTTCCAGCTGGTGCTGTTCTTCATGGTCTCGACCACCTTCGTGACCACGCCGGGCATCGAGGTCGAGCTCCCGCGCAGCAGCAGCGACGTCATCCTGCGGGAGAAGTCCGAGGTCCGGCTGTGGGTCACCTCGGACGGCAGCATCCGGGTCGACGAGGAGCCGGTGGACTGGGCCGGGCTGAACCGGGTGCTGGAAGAGGCCGCGACCCGTGACCCGGCGACCATGGTGGTGATCAAGGCCGACCGGGCGGTCGACCACGGGAGGGTGGTGGCGGTGATGGATCTCGCCCGCTCCAAGGGCCTCAACAAGCTGGCCATCGCCACCGAGGCGACGGCGGCGCCGGGCGCAGCAGGGGGCGGAGCGCCCGACGGGGGCGTCAGTCCTTGAAGCGGCGCAGGGCCGAGGCCGGCAGCGGCCAGTAGGGCAGGGCGAGGCCATGCTGGGGGTCCCAGGTCCACCAGCCCTGCTCGGGGCCGTGCTGGACATGGGCGTTCTGGGCGGGCATGAAGCCCTCGCCGATCAGCAGGAGCACCTCGCCCTGGGGGCTGCGCGCCGCGTCGAGGACCACCACGGCGTGCCCCGGCGAGCCCCCTTGCACGATCACATCGCCAGGCCGGGGGGCCTCCACCGGGACGGTCTCGTAGGCCGAGAGGCTGCGGGTCCCCGCCCAGGTGAAGACCGCCGCGAGGTAGCGCTCCCAGCTCTCGGGGCTGTCTCCCCGGGCGCCGCCGCTGCTCCACTGCAGCCCCCGGCCCTCGGCCCGCGGGCGCTCCCCCTGGATCCACCGGCTCCAGGGGATGTCGTCCCCCGAGGTCGCCTTGAAGCTGATGGTGCGGCCCTGCTCCCGCAGCCACTCCGCCCGCAGGCGGATGATCGTGTCGGCGCACTGCTGGAGGTCGCCGGGCACCAGCGGCAGGTCGATCACGCGGGCGTCCTGGGGCACGACCTGGCCCGACCAGGTCCGCACCGGCTGCTCGGGCGGGGCGAGGCGGAGCTGACCGAGCCAGGTGCCGAATTCGTCCCCGGGGATGCGCTCGGCGCCGAAGGGAGGAGGGTAGGCCTCCGCGACCGTGGAGGCGCTGGCCTGGGCCGGAGCGAGCGCGCAGAGCAGGAAGAGGAGCATGCCCCTGGCTGACTCCGGCGGCGCCAGGAAGTTCCATTCTCCCGCTGGACACGAGATCGACACCGAGGTAATGTCTTTACCCGTCAATACTGGTCGCCCGTCCGTGCTCACCGAGTCTCCCCTCGTTCGCCGCCTGATGTGGAACCTGGTGCCGCTCGCCATCATCGTGGCGGCGGTGGGTTCCACCTTGACCGGTACCGACGGGCTGCTCAACCGCCACGGCCAGAAGCAGCGGCTCCACGCCTTGCAGGCCCAGGTCGAGCGGGTGGAGGAGGACAACGCCCGCCTGCGCAACCGGATCCACGGCCTGCACCAGGAGCCGCTGGCCCTGCAGCGCGAGGCGGCCCAGCAGCTGCTGATGGCGCCCGAGGGCGCGACGCTCTATCGGTTCGGCTCGGACTCCTCGTCGCCTTGAGCGGTGGGCTCCAAGGTCCGACACACCCGAAAGCCCAGGTCCGCCGCGCGCGAGGTCGGGCGGACGCCGGAGCGGGAGGCCGAGCGACAGACGCGGGAGGGGAGATCCCAGGCGCCCCCGCGCACGACGCGGCGGGGCCCCCGCGGGTTGGGGGCCAGCTCGGCGCGGGTGGGGGGGCCGGGGTTGACCGGTCGCGAGCCGCGCACCTGCGGACCCAGCGGGCGGTAGACGTCGCCGCACCACTCTCGCACGCCGCCTGCCAGGCCCATGACCCCGTAGGGGCTCGTGTCGATCGGGTAGACCGAGACCGGGGGAGGCCCGTCTCCGCCGATGGGCGAGCCCTCGATGCAGTGGAAGGCCGGGTCGCTCTCGTCTCCCCAGGGGAAGAGCCTGCCGTCGACGCCTCGGGCGGCCTTCTCGCGCTCGGCCTCGCCCGGTAGCCGCCAGGAGAGGCCGGTCTTGAGGTGGAGCCAGAGGCAGTAGGACTGCGCGTCGTGCCAGGTCACGCCGACCACCGGCGACTCGCCCTGGAGGTTGAGGCCCGCTGCGCGCTCGCGGATGGTCCAGCGGTTGCTGGGGACGTCGAAGCGGTAGAGGTTCTCGACCTCGTCGCCCTCGGGCCCGACCAGCCGCGGGACATAGCGCTGGGCGATGTCCTGGCGGCCGTGGTGGACGAGGTCGTTGAGGAAGGCCAGGTACTCGTTGTGCGAGACCGGGCCCATCTGCATGGTGAAGGTGTCCACCCAGATTCGCTGGCGAGGGAAGCTGCCCTGGGCCTCGGCGTCTCCGCCGAACCAGAACCAGCTCCCCGGGACGAGGCGCTCGCTGCCCTCCAGCGCGTCGGCAGGGGGGAGCTCGATCGGCGTCGGCCGGTCGGTGCCGGGGGGCACGGAGTTCCAGGACTCGCCTCGGCGCAGGTCCAGGGGGTAGCGCACCGTGTGGCGCCCGGGGGCCGAGAACTCCAGCAGGTAGCGCCCGACCGGCAGGCGCAGGCCCGTGAGGGGGGTCGGTCCGGTCTGGGCGTAGCGGCTCTGCACCAGCCGGCGGGTATGGCGGCGGATTTGGTGGATCGTCACCGTCGCCCCCGGCGGCCGGGTCTCGATGTGGACCAGGGTGTCGCTGCGCAGGTAGTCCGCGTGCCGCCCGTCGTCGTGCTCGGCGAGCAGGGCGCGGTACTCGCGGGCGGACTTGCGGTCGCCCTCTCGCTCGGCTCCTTCGGCCCGCTCCCGGTAGATCTCGGCCAGCAGCCGTCGCGCCTCGGCCAGGCCGGGGGACTCGGCGAGGGCGAGGCGGGCCTTGGTGGAGATCTCCAGGTACAGGCTCTCGACCCGATCCTGGAGCCGGTCGGCCTGCTGCTCCATGTCCCAGGCCTTCTCCTTTGTGGCGAGGCTGTCGGTGTTCTTCAGGGCACGAACGGCCGCCCGCGAGCGGTCGCGGGTGGCCAGGAACTCCTCCTGGGCCTCGCGCAGGCTGGGGATGCGGGCCATCGCCTCCTCCACCAGCTCCAGCGCCCGGGCTCGCGCGCGTGAGCCCTCCAGCCAGGCATCCAGGTCGGTGATCAGCGCCCGGGCGTCGGCGTAGCGCTCCTCGGGCTCCATGCGCATGGCCTTGCGGCAGATCTCCGCCAGGGCCTCGGGCACGTTGGGGTCGTCGATGTGCTCGGGCTCGGAGCGGGCGACCTTGCGGAGGACCTCCTTGGCCCTGCCGCGGTAGGGCGGGGTGCCGTAGAGGATGGTGTAGAGCACCCCGCCCAGGGACCAGATGTCCGAGCTGGGGCCGATGCGGTCGGACTCGCCGCGGGCCTGCTCGGGCGACATGTAGGCGGGCGTCCCGACCACGACCCCATGCCGGGTGCGGGTGCCACGATCGTGGAACCAGCTGGCTTCGCCGTCCCCCTCCTCGTCGACGGCTTCGTCCACCACGCTGTCGCTGTCGCCGGCGCCGGCCTCGCCCAGGACCTTGGCCAGGCCCCAGTCGACCAGCAGGACCTCGCCGAAGGCCCCGATCATGACGTTGTCGGGCTTCACGTCCCGGTGGATGACGCCCTTGGTGTGGGCGAAGTCGATCGCCGAGCAGACCGTCCGGAAGGCGTCGATGATGCGCCGCAGGCTCCAGCCATCGGCCAGCGGGATCATCGGGCCTCCCCGGCGGGCGGCGTGGAGCTCGTCCACCCGCTGGCGCAGGGTCTTGCCGTGGATCTCCTTCATGGTGATGTACCAGCGCCCGTCGGGGAGCTGCCCCAGGTCGTGGACCGGGACGATCGCCGGGTGCTCCAGCTGGGCGATCACGCGCGCCTCGCGGACGAAGCGGGTGACCATCCCGGGCTTCTCGGCCAACTCGTCGCGCAGGGTCTTGATGGCGACCTGGCGGTTGAGCGCCCGATCGCGGGCCTTGCGCACCTCGCCCGAGGCGCCCTTCCCGATGAGCCGCTTGATGTGGTAGCGGCCGCGCACATCCGGTCGGAGCAGCACGTCGGCGCCGGGGACGGTGATCGGCAAGCTGAGGGTCGGGTCCCCGGTGCGCTCGGCGTCGGGGCCCGGCAGCGGCGCCCGGCCGGGGCCGGCGTCGTCGGGATGGCTCGGGGGGGTGGAGCGGGTGGGCATGATGAGTTGGCAGGATACTCCAGGCGCCGTCCTCCCGAACCCGCCCGTCTGAGAGCGCCCGTGCACGTCTACCGATGGGATCTCGACAAGACCTACCTCCTCACGGACTTCGACTCCTTGTCCGGGTTGGTGCGCAGCGCGACCGAGCCGGCCAGCGCCAAGCGCGCCGTCCCCGGAGCGACCGCCCTGATGCGAGGGCTCTCGGCCAACCCGCAGGCCCGGATCTACATCGTCTCGGGCTCGCCCACCCAGATGCGGCCGGTGCTCGAGGAGAAGCTGCGGATGGACGGGGTGCGCTGGGACCACCTGACGCTGAAGGACAACCTGGCCAACCTCAAGCGAGGGCGCATTCGGGCCATCCGCGGCCAGCTCGGCTACAAGCTGCCGGTGTTGCTGGAGACGCGGGCGGGCTTGGGGCGGGCCGTGCAGGAGACCTGCTTCGGTGACGACGCCGAGGTCGACGCCATCGCCTACTGCCTCTACGCCGACGCCGTCGCCGGTCGCGTCGAGCCCCGCCAGCTCTCCCGCGTGCTGGAGGCGGCCGGCGCCTACCCCGACCAGATCCAGCGCTGCCTGGCCGCCCTGGTGAAGGTCGCGACCGCCGAGGCGGTGGAGCGCGTCTTCATCCGCCTGGAGCGCCGCCTCCCGCCCCAGCGTTTCGCCGCGCTGGGCTCGCGGGTCGTGCCGGTCCACTCCTGGTGGCAGGCCGCCCTGGTGCTCTTCGAGGCTGGCCACCTCAGCCTGAGCGATGTGCTCGGCGTCCTGGAGGCGGTCTTCGCCGAGGTCGGGCGAGACCCCTTCGCGCTCGCCGGCCTGACCCAGGACATCGTCCGCCGCGGTCATGTGCGCGCCGACGTCCTGGACCGCCTGCCCGCCGACCTGCCGGCCCTGGCCTGGTGCCGACAGGCCCTGACCGAGCTCGGCCCGCGCCTCCCCTCCGCCGAGGGGGGGCAGCCGGTGGACTACCTCGGCCTCCTGCAGTCGTTCTCCCGGATCGAGTAGACTTCTGCCGGTCGAGATCCACGATTCGTCGCGCCGAGGGCTGGCGAGGCCGCCTGGATCTGGCATACACCTTGCTCTCCTGGTGGGCGCCCCCCCAGCCCTGGTGACCCGATGCTCGCCGCCTTCGCCCTCCTCGCCTGCTTCTCTTCGACCGCCCTGGCCGATGAGCCGTCCCCGGCCGGCTACGCCTGGGACCCCCAGAACACGCCTCTGGAGGCGACGGCCACCCAGACCACCGACGGTCGCTTCACCCTGCGCCTGCTGCCCGGCCTGGCCTGGAGCGAGGCCGAGCTCGCCGTGAACGGCGCGGGCGCGCAGGACCTGGGCCCCAGCGACGGCCTCGCCGCGGTGGAGATCGACGGGATCCGGGACGCGGTCGGCCCGATGGCGGTCGACCTGCAGGTCATGGCCCTGGATGGCCGCGGGGTGAGCTGGCGCTTCGAGGTGCAGCCCGAGCTGATCCCCATCGGCGAGCTGCCCAAGCTCGCCCAGGACGCGGGCAGCAAGAAGCGCCGCCGCGGCCGTCGCGGGGCCCGCCCATGAAGGTCGAGGCCCTCGACGGCCCTGCCCTGCAGGAGCTCTGGCCCCTGCTGGAGGACCTCCGCCACGACCTGGGCAAGTACATCGCCTTCGAGACGCGCTTCCTGGGGGCTGAGGCGCCCGAAGAGGAGCTGCGCCGGGCCCTGCGCTCGGACCTGCTGGCCACCCGCCGGGGCAGCGCCGGGGTGGAGAGCGCGGCCCAGATCTGGGCGCGGCTGCGCCCGGAGCAGCTGGCGGATGATCCCGATGTGCGGACGGTCGACGGAGCGCTCACCGCCTTGGGCGAGGCCGATCTGGAGGTGGCCCTGGACGGGCTGCGGTCGCTGGCCGGGCTGGCGCAGCAGGTTCGCCAGGCCACCCGCAGCCTCCACGAGCGGGCCCGCGTCCGCGCGTGCGCCCTCGGCCTGGACCCCGAAACCCTGTAGGACGCTGCCGTGGCCGATATCCTCGTCGTCGACGATCAAGACCGGACCGTGGACCTCTGCCGCCGGGCCATGCCCGAGCACGACTGGCACGGTCCCGCGCACTGCTGGCGCGAGGCCGCCGAGGCCTTGCGCTCGATGCGTCGCAAGGTCGACCTCGTCCTGCTGGACATCCACTTCGACGTCGCGGCCGAGGATCTGCTGGGCCTGCCCGAGGGCGCCGAAGCAGCCGAGATCCGCCGGGCCCAGCGGCGGCAGGGCATCGAGATCCTGGCGGCGCTGCGTCGGGGCTGGCCGCAGCTCCCCGTGGTCCTGATGACCTCACGCGGCGGAGTCGGCCTGGAGGCCGCCGCCGACCGCCACGGGGCCGAGGAGTACACCTACTTCCTGGACGACGAGGAGATCGACGCCGGCGCCCTGCGCGCCCAGGTCGAGGGCATCCTGCGCGCCCGCCGCGGCACCGAGAGCGACGGCCCCATCTACTGGGGGCGGACCCTGCCGATGCGGCGCCTGCGCCAGCGCCTGCTGACCCTGGCCCGCGGCCGGCTGCCGGTCACCCTGGGCGGCCCCACCGGCACCGGCAAGTCCCTCATCGCCCGCCACTTCCTGCACCCCCGCAGCGGTCGCAAGGGCCGCTTCGTCTCGGTGGACCTCTCGACCCTCCCCCACGACCTCGTCGCCGCCCACCTCTTCGGCAGCGTGCGCGGCGCCTACACCGGCAGCGTCGCCGACCGCCGCGGCGCCTTCGAGGAGGCCGACGGCGGCACCCTCTTCCTGGACGAGATCGGCAACCTGGGCGAGGATCTGCAGCGAATGCTGCTGACCGTGCTGCAGGAGCAGGCCGTGACCCGGGTCGGCGACAACCGCGAGCGCAAGGTCGACGTCAAGCTGGTCGTCGCCACCAACGAGGACCTCGCCTCGCTGGTCCGGCAGGGCCGCTTCCGGGCCGACCTCTTCATGCGCCTGAACCCCGCCTGCACGGTGGAGCTGCCGCCGCTGCGCGAGCGGGTGGAGGACATCGACGGCCTGATCGCCTTCGCCCTGGAGCGCTCGCTCCAGCAGGACCATGTGATCGAGCTCTGCCGGGAGCTGCGGGCGGCCCACGGGCTCAGCGGCGAGGCGGTCAAGGTGGCCCTGGGCGAGGTGCCCGAGCCGACGCCGGGGACCCTGGCCTTCCTGCTGCCCGAGCGCAGCCTGGACCTGCTGCGGCGCCACCGCTGGCCCGGCAACCTGCGCGAGCTGGTGATGACCATCGAGAACGCCGTCACCTTCAGCCTGGCCGAGTCCGCCAGCTCGGGCGCCTCCCCCGGCGGGCGAGGCCGGGACGACGTGGTCCAGCTCCGCCCCAAGCTGGTCCGCGATCTGCTCCTGGCCAGCGTCGGCGGCGAGGTCGAGGAGGGCCAGGGCTGGTCGGTCGAGCTGAAGGTCCGCCCCCACGACGGCCTGAACAAGGTCGCCCAGGACGTCGAGCGGCAGTACTTCACCCGGCTGTACCTGCAGGAGAAGGGCGACTTCGCCGGCATGGCCCGGGTGCTGCTCGGCGACACCGAGGGGGCCCGCAAGGTGCAGCTCCGCTTCAACCAGCTCGGCCTGAAGGTGCGGGAGCTGCGGGACCAGGTGGGGGGATGAAGCCGGGGGGCGACAAACGGAGGGTGATGTTCGTGGTCCCGCCGTTGACGGGCCACGTCAACCCGACCGTCGCCGTCGCCGCCGCCTTGCAGACGCGGGGGCACGAGGTCGCCTGGGTGGCCCACCCCGGGGCGGTCGGGCCGCTGCTGCCGGCGGGGGCGCGGCTCTTCGGGCTGGACGACGCAGTGCCCGAGGCTCTGCAGGAGGAGATGGTGGCGCGGGCGCGGGCGACCCGGGGGCTGGGGGCCTTCCGCTTCTTGTGGGAGGACTTCCTGCTGCCGCTGGCCCGGGCGATGGTGCCCGGCGTCGAAGAGGCCGTCCAGTCCTGGCAGCCCGACGTGCTGGTCGTCGACCAGCAGGCCCTGGCCGGGGCGATCGTCGCGCGTCGGCGGGGCCAGCTCTGGGCGAGCTTCGCAACGACCTCGGCCGGGGTCAGCGACCCGCTCGCCGGCCTGCCTCAGGTCAAGCGCTGGCTGGACCAGCAGCTCGCCGCCCTGCTCGTCGAGCATGGCCTCGCCCCGGTGCCCGAGCCCGATCGTTCGCCGCATGCCCTGATCGTCTTCTCGACCGAGGAGCTGACCGGCCCGCTGCCCGGCCGAAACCTGCACCTGGTCGGTCCCGCTCTTCGGCCCTCACGTGGGGGAGGCGACGTCCCCTTCCACCGCCTCGACCCGCAGCGCCCGCGCATCCTGGTCTCGCTGGGCACCGTCAACGCCGAGCGGGGGGCCCGCTTCTTCCAGGCGGCCAGCCGGGCCATCCAGGAGCTCGGCGCGCAGGGCATCTTCACCGCCCGCCCCGAGCTGCTCGGCCCGACCCCGCCCGACTTCATCGTGCAGCCCTGGGTCCCGATGCTGGAGCTGCTGCCGCAGGTCTCCCTGCTGATCGGCCACGGCGGGCACAACAGCAGCTGCGAGGCCCTGGCCTGCGGGCGGCCCCTGCTGCTGGCCCCTATCCGCGACGACCAGCCCGTCGTCGCCGAGCAGATCGTGCGCGCCGGGGCCGGGCTGCGGGTGCGCTTCGGCCGGGTCGAGGCCCCTGAGATCGCCGCCTGTCTGCGGCGGCTGCTGGACGAGCCCTCGTTCTCCGCTTCGGCGGCCTTCATCGCCAGCCGCTTCCGTGCGGCCGGCGGGGCAGAGGCGGCCGCGGGGATCCTGGAGGAGCTACAGGCCGCGTCGAGCTGAAGCGCGCGCACGACCCGGCGTGTGATCACGAGGCGGCGGGACGGGAGCGTTCTGCATCGCGAAGCCGCGACCTCAGCCGACCGTCGCGCCCTGGGTGGCGAGCCAGGCGACCAGCTCGGCTCGGGTCTTCTCGCCTATGAAGACCAGGTACGGCCCCTTGCCATCCACATAGAAGCCAAGCGCAGGCCGGGCACCGCTGCGTCCACGCACCGTGGTGGGGACCAGGCGATTCACCCGACGGGCGTCTGAGCGGACCGCCGTCACCACAGGATGGCGAGGCCCGCCGATGATCTTCACCTGGGACCACACCGTGGCCAGGAAGAACGAGCCCGTCAGGCCCAGGAAGAGCACCAGGGGAGCCGCGGTCTCGGAGCTCCTCGCGGCCCCGCTCACGGTCACACCCACCAGGATGAACAGGCCAAAGCCGCAGACCAGAAGCGCGAGCACGCAGAGTACACGCAGCATCTTCGGCGTCTTGACGAGCTGAACGTGCAGGAAGTCCGCCAGTACCTGGCGGCGCGCGTCGTCCATGTGGATCTCCATGCCAGCACGCTATCCGCCAGGCGCAAGGCGAGCGACCTGGTGCGGGAGCTCGGGCGGGTCTGGGGTGAAGGGCGTCCTCAGCGGCCTCGCGACCCTCGGCGGCTCCACGCGCACGGCGAACATCGCCAGCCCGTCGCCGCGCTCGACGAGCACGCTCACGGGCGCGTACGCCTCCCGCACGAGGATCTCGTGCCGGCCGTCGCCGTCGAGGTCCGCGAGGTGGAAGGGGTTCCATCCGTTCTCGGCGCTCCTCCAGCGCCACAGCTCGGTGAGCGTGTGATCGTACACCCCGATCCCCGAAAGGATCGAACCGTCCGCGACCCCGTTGTAGACCAGCACGATCTCGGGCTCCGGGTCGCCGTCGAGCTCGCCGACGCCGACGATCCCGCCGCCCGCCGACGGCGTCTCCACCTCCACCTCGACGACGCCGTCCCGGTCGAGGTCGGCGGCGAGCAGGTGCCACGTCCCCGGCGCCTCGGGGAGCGCGTGGAGCAGGCGGCCGCTCAGCGCGTCGAGCACCGCGCCGCCGATCACCAGCTCGGGCGCGCCGTCCCCCTCCAGGTCGGTGTACCACGGCCCGCCGCCGTGGTCCGAGAGCGCCGTTGTGTAGGCGCCGCCTTCGTCCGCGAGGGTCCAGGTGTACCCGTCCCCGCGGAGGTAGCGGTACACCCCGTTCTCCATGCCTGCGCGGGTCGGATCGAGGTCCGCCGCGCGCCCGGCGGCGCGGTAGTCGTCGGAGAAGGTTGTGTCCACGAGGAGTTCGGCGCCCGAGGCGTCGAGGTAGACGGCGGCGTCCTCGTAGCGGGCCACCTGGGCCGTCACCGCCGCGAGGTCGTGCCCATCGTACTGCCAGCGCTCCCGGAGCGCCCAGTCCAGCGGCGGGAGGTCCGGGCAGGTCGTGTCGATCGCGACGGCGCGGTCGGGCCAGTCCGTCTCGCAGTCGCGCCCGCCCGCGCCCGTGTCGGTCCCGGAGCCGGTGTCCGTCCCGGAGCCGGTCCCCGAGTCGGTGTCGCCCGGGCCCGTGTCGCCGGTGTGGGGCGTCCCCGTCTCGCTTTCAAGGGGATCGCCCCCCTTGTCCGCGGTCGACCACACGCATCCGAGCAGCAGCAGCAGCATCGGCACCTCGCACACGAGCATGGCCCGCGCGCCGCTCGGCAGCGGCGCGCCTCGTCCATGTGGTCCTCCATGCCTCCGCCCTCCGACGCCGACCCCAACATGGGGCACCGCGCTGCACCTGGAGCGCCTTCAGCCCGCGTCGAGCTGAAGTTCTCGCACGACCCGGTCGATCATCGTGCGGCAGTTGTCGTGGTCGGGGTCCCGCACCGCCACCCAGCCGTCGCTGAGCAGGGTCTGCTTCCAGTCGCGGCGGGGCGTACCGACCGGCGAGAGCGCCTCTTCTACTATCGCCGAGCCCAGATCGGCCCGCAGCCGCTCCATCCCGTGGATGGCCTTGATCCGCCCCTGGCCTCGTGCCCGCTTGAAGACGACGCCGACGTGCCAGGCCTTGCGCGGCGCCGCCTCGCAGGCGCTCCAGCAGACTGCCCGGGCCCACTCCCGGTAGATGTCGATCTCCTGGGCCCAGTTCCACTGGTCCATCAGCTTGCTGCCCCCCGGGCGGCAGGCGATCTCGCCCAGGACGGCCTCGCCCGTGGCGGTGCGGAACCACTCCATGTGCACGATGCCGGTCTGCATGCCCAGCGCCTGGCAGACCCGCCGGCCCAGCGCGACGCCCGGCAGCAGCGGCCCGATGTGGGGGTTGCGGTAGGTGATCTGGGCGGGGCTGACCCACTCCTCGTTGCGCGCCACCAAGGGCGGGGGCAGGTAGCGGGTGACGCTCTCCAGCACCGGCTGCCCGTCGATGCAGAGCGCGTCGTAGGTGTGCTCGTCGCCGACGATGAACTCTTCGACGCTCAGCTCGGCGACGTGCTGCCACTCGGCCATATGGGACTCCAGCTCGGCCTCGTCCTGGCAGGCCCAGGTGGAGGCGGTGCCGGCCCCGGCGATCGGCTTGCCGACCAGCGGGTAGCCGATCTCCTGCGCGGCCCGGCGGATCTCCTCGGCCCCGCGGCAGCGCGCCGAGCGCGGCACCCGGGCCCCGGCCGCGGCCGCCCGCTCCTTCATCAGCTGCTTGTCCCGGAAGCCCAGCACCGTGTCGTGGTCCATTCCCGGGAGGCCCAGGGCCTGTCGCACCCGGGCCGCCAGCAGGACGGTGGGCTCCCACAGGCTCTCCACCCGGTCGATTCGAGCGCCGCCCAGGGCCTGGAGGATCGCCTGGACGCAGGCGGGCTCGTCGGACCAGGAGGGGATCTGCACCCAGCCGCTCAGCAGGCGGCGCAGGCCGGGAGGGAGGGCCTCGGCCGGGCCCTCGCCGGCGCCAATCACCTCGGCGCCGACCTCGGTCAGGCCTCGGACGAAGCGCGGCATCTCCTGGGGGAAGGCGGGCTGCAAGAAGAGGACGCGCATGGGGCCTCGGCGGCTCGGCGACGGCGGAGCGCGGCGATGAGGGGGAGGAGCAGGGAGGAGGACGCGAGGGGAGCGACCGCGGCGCAGCCGATCGGCAGCTCGGCGCTGAGGTCGCCCGGGTCCGTAGCGCAGGTCGCGTCCGCCGACGAGACCCGCTCGCCGCTGGCGGTGATCTGCACCACGGTGAAGCACTCGGCTTGCAGGTCGCGGTCCAGCTCGGTGCTGGAGGCCTTCCAGTCGAGCGGCGCCATGTCGGCCGTGCCGATCACCGTGAAGAACTCGTCCAGCGCGCCGTCGGGCGTGGCCCGGTAGATCACCAGCCAGTCGTTCGGGTCGGCCTCGGCGGGGACGCCGACGCTGCCCCAGAAGGTGCGGCGGGCCGGATGGCAGCCGTCGGCGGAGGGCTGGGGGTCCTCCTTCATGATCAGGTTCAGGTGCGAGGGCGCCGCGATCGGCCGAGGGGCCGTCTCTTTCCCGACTCGAAAGGAGAACCGATCGCCCCCGCCCGCGCTGGGGGCGCTGAACTGCACCTCGACCCGGGCGCCGAGCGGGAGCTCCTCCCGAGGGGTGAAGAGGCTCAGCCCGCTCCAGGAGCTCGCGGACTCCTGGTGGAGGGAGGTCTCCGCCTGGCCGTCGATCTCCTGACCGTCGACCCGCACCGAGAGGAACTCGGGCTGGGGATCGTAGTTGCTCCACCAGACGCCGATGCTGGCGTCGGCGGGGGCGTCGCTGGCCCGGTCCATCGGCACCGTCGCCCGGATGCGCGAGTCCCGGATCGGACAGGGCGCTGCCCCCGCAGGCAGGGTGAGCGAGGAGCTGAGGGCGAGGGCGACGAGGGGGACCATGTCGGTGCATTATCACCGAATGTCATCGACTCGGGAAGACCGGATCCTGCTTGCTTCGACCCTTGCAATTGTGCTCCTGCTGCTCCTGGCCGCGGCGCTGCGGCTCCATGTCCACCGGTCCCTGGCCCCGGGTGATCTCGCCTTCTTCACCCAATCGGCATGGAACGCTGCCCACGGCCGAGGATTCGCCCAGACCGCCCTCAGCTTCGAGGGCAGCTCGCTGTGGAGCAGCGTGCACTGGAGCCCCGTTCGGCTGCTGCACATTCCCTTCGCCCTCCTCGGTGCGCCGGGGCTTGTCGCCCTACAGGCGCTGCTGGTCTCGCTGGCGGCCTTGATCCTGGCGAGGTCCGCGCGGGGGCTGGGGGCGCTCGGACCGCTGCTGCTGCTGGCCCTCGCCCTGCACCCCCTCTCCTTCGCCCTCGCGACCGCGGATGCGCGGCCCATCCTCGTCTTCCTGCCGCTGGTCGCCCTGGCGGTCGGCGCCATCGAGCGCGGTCGCTACGCCTGGCTGGCCGTCGCCGTCCTGGGCATGGCGATGGTCCGGGAGGAGGCCCCCTTCGTCATCCTGGCCCTGCTCCCCTGGGCCCTGGGGCGTGGCGCTCGGCCGGTGGGGATCCTGCTCGGTGGCGCCTCGCTCGCCGCGATGATCGTCGGCGCCTGGGGAGGGGCGGCGATGCAGACCCACCCCGACCCGCTCGGCCACCTCTCGCAGGTGCTGGCGGGCCGTGCCGCGCTCTTCCGCGATCCACAGGAGCTCGGATTCGCCGCGCTGAGCCTCGCCCTCCTCCCCTTCGCCGTGCTGGCCCCTCGGCTGCTGCTGCCGGGCCTGCTGGGCTGGGCCTGGCTGCTGGTCTTCTCCACCCGCGAGCCCGCCCACGCCGATGGCGCCGGGATCCACTACCTCGCTGTCGCCTGGCCCTTCGTCGCTTCGGCGGCGGCGGTCGGGGCGCGGAGGGCCTGGGCCTCCGTCCGACTGCGCCCGCTGGTCGGGCTGACCCTGCTGGCTTGCCTGCTGGTCGGGCTTGGCGGGGGGGGGCAGAGGGCGGCGAGCTGGAGCGCCGAGCTCGACGAGGCCCGGCAGCGGCGGGCGCTGATCGAGGGGATCGCCCCGCAGCCGGGCGGCGCGCTGGTCCCCGACTGGGCCGCGCCTGCGCTCGCGCGGCGAGAGGGGCTGTGGATGCTGGGCCACCTCGACAGCTCGGAGGAGGCCATGCGGACCGTGGCCGCAGGGCTCGACCACGCCGTCCTGCCGGAGGAGGGCGAGGAGGCCCGGCGCTGGGCCGAGCTGCTGCGGGAGGAGGGGCTGCGTCCGAAACAGAGGGCAGGAGGAGACGTGCGATGGGGGCGTTGAGGAGGACCTCAGCTCGCCCCGGGGGTCGGCCGAGGGCGTCCGCTCCGGCTACGTGCTCGCCGTGACCATCGCCCGGCTGCTGCTCTGCCCTGCCTCCGCCTCCCTCCGACAGGGGAGGCTGGCCCTCCTCGCCTGCGGGGTCGCCTGGGCCCTGCTGAGCCTCGGTCTGGACGCGGCCGGGCACGCCCCGACCCGCGCCCCGCTGCCCCGCTGGTACCTGCTGCAGGCCGTGCTGGTCGTGCCCTGGGTTCAGCTCGCCGGCGCCTTGCTCGGCGCCGTTGCCCGTCGCCTCGCGGGCGTCGATCTGCGCGGTCCGCTGGGGGTCGCCCTGGGGCTGCCGATCCTGTTCGGTTTCGTGCTGCCCGACGCGCTGCTGTGGGGGTTTTGGGGCTTCGAGGCCCTCTGGCCGGCCATGCTGGGCACCGGTGCCGTCACCGTGAGCTGGAGCCTCGGCGCCTGCCTCGCCCTCATCCGGGAGCGAACCGGTCGCTCGTGGGCCGGCTGCCTCGCGGTCGTGCTGCCCGCCTGGCTGGCCCAGGCGGCATTCTGCTCCCTACTGCTGCGCTGAAGTGGGCCTCCCCGTCAGCAGCGCCCAGCCCGCGGCGAGCTCCGCGGCCGCGTCCAGGCCGCCGCGCTCCTGGGCCAGCTCCAGGTCTTCGGGCGGCGCCCCCGCCGGCAGCCAGGCCCGAAAGGGGGTCCAGCTCGTCTCGACGAACAGCCCGTAGCGCTGGTCGGAGAGCCAGGTGCCGTCGGGCCGCTCCTCTGCGGAGATGAAGCCGTTGGCGAACCAGGCGAAGGTGCGGCCGTGGGGGGTGTCCAGGGCGGCCTGCGCGCGGGGCAGATCGGGAGCGGGGAGGGCGACCAGGAGGTGGCGCTCGGGGGCCCAGGGCACGATGGCGCCCACCATCAGCCGCCCGTCGGCGTCTCGGGCCACGACGCGGCGGAGGGGGCTGAAGACCATCGGGACCGGGGTGATCAGGGCCACCGGCTCGAAGCCCCGCGCCTGAAGCAGGGTGCGCGCCTCGGTCCGGGCGAGGGACGAGAGGCCCGCCCCGGCCAGCAGGTAGACGAGCAACCAGGCCAGGGCGCCGCGGGCGAGGCTCACCGTGCGGGCGCCGGCCGCCGCGCGCAAGCCCAGGGCGACGGCGAGCAGCAGCGGCAGGGTGGGCAAGGGGTCGATGATCGCGACCGCGTCCCAGGAGAAGCGTCGGCGGGAGAGGGGGGCCAGCAGCTGGGTGCCGTAGGTGGTGCAGGCGTCGAGGAGGGGGTGGGTGATGAGCGCCCAGAAGGCGAGGTGGATCCACTCCCTGGGGCTCCCCCGGCGACCCAGGGTCCGCCAGGCCGCTGCGCCCAGCGGGATGGCGACGAGGGGCAGCACCAGCAAGGAGTGCGAGCTGCCGCGGTGGCTGACCAGGCCGCGCCAGTCGCCCCCCGGGCCGGCGGAGAGCACCACGTCCAGGTCGGGCAGCAGCCCGCAGAAGGCGCCGAAGAGCAGCGCCCGACGGCCGAAGTGCCGCCAGCCGGCCAGCCCGACCGCCGCGCCGAGACTGAGCTGTGTGAGGGTGTCCATCCCGGGCGTCTATCGGCCCCGTGGCCGCGTCAACCCGCCTTGAAGCGCAGCTCGATCACGCGCTCGCCGGGGGCCGGGGCGGCCGGCTCGGCAGGCAGCACCTCGTCGTAGTCGTGCAGCCCGTCGGGGGGGCGGGTGTCTTCACGTGCGTGCAGCGGTGCCGACCAGGCGCCCAGGCCCGCCTCGCGCATCTCGGCGCGGCTGAGCTCGCCGAGGTCGGCCGTCCCCGGGGGGAGGAAGCGGAGGAGGGAGATGGCTTCGAGGCGGGTGTCGGGCTTGGACATGGTTGAGAGAGGTTCTCACGGGAGTGTCGACGTGTCAAGGGGGGTGGGCTGACGAGAAGATCCCTCAACGGGATCTTCAACCCCGAACGACCGGTCGTGTGGTCTCGAAGATCCCCTCCAGGGATCTTCAGCTCGCGGGGGCCGAGCAGGTACAGTTCAAGCAGCCGTGCTCGGCGCAGGTCCCGCAGGAGCGCTCGACCTGGCCCCGCAGGGCCTGCCGGGCCCGAAAGACCCGGACCGCGGCGTTGCCGGGGGAGATCCCGGCCTCGGCGGCGAAGTCCTTCACCGCGAGGCCATCGACCTCGATGCGGCGCAGCGCCTGGGCGTAGGAGGGCTGCAGGGTGTCCGCGAGGCGAGCGACACACTGGCAGACCGCCTGGCCCAGCTCGGCGTGAGGGTCCTGGTGCTCTTCCAGCTCGTGCACGAAGCCCTCCAGGGCCCGGCTGCGCGCCCCGTTGCGGCGGTGGTGATCGATGACGGCGTTGCGGAGCATCCGGTAGAACCAGGCCACCGCCCGCTCCTGCTCCCGCAGCTCTCCGTGGGCGGCGAGGCCGTGGGCGAAGGCGGTCTGGAGGATGTCCTCGGCGGTGGCGCGGTCACCCACCCGCCGCTGAAGGAAGTCCAGGAATGCCCTGTGGTTCTCGACCAGGATGGACACCACCCGGGCGTCCTCGGGCGAGGTCACGGATTCTTCGGCTGGGATGCTGCTCATGGGGCCTCCTGCTTCTGCGCCGGTGTGACATGAACAGTGCCGTGGATCATCTTCATGCCGCAGTGGAAGGGGTAGATGCCAGGCTCCAGGACCGGCAGGTCGATGGTGACCGGCTGGTCGGTGGGCAGCTCTACCTTGATGTCCATGGTGGGGAAGACGATCTGGCGGGTGCAGCCGCTGTAGTCCTTGCGGGTGACCACCAGCCGGACCTGCTCGCCGGCGACCAGGTGCAGGGTGTCGGGGTGGTAGCCGCCCTCGACACGCAGCTCGATGGTGCGGTCGGGCTCGCTGGCGATGGCGGGGGCCGAGACACCCAGCAGGAGGATGAGCATCCCCCAGGTCGCCGAGGCGCCAGGGAACTGCCTTGTTTCGCGGTCCGGTGGAGGCGCCTCAGCGCCATGGGGAACTCTCCCGAAGCGGCGCAGGCGCAGCGAGTTCATCAGCACCGAGACGCTGGAGAGGGACATCGCGGCGCTGGCCAGGACGGGCGAGAGCTGCCAGCCGGTCCAGCCGACGAAGACGCCGGCCGCCACGGGGATGCCGATGACGTTGTAGATGAAGGCCCAGAACAGGTTCTGGCGGATGGTGCGCAGGGTCGCCCGGGCCAGCCGCAGGGCCTGGGGCAGGGCCGCGACGCCGCCGCGCAGCAGGGCGATGTCGGCGGTGGCGACCGCGATGTCGGCGCCGGTGCCGATGGCGACGCCGACGTCCGCGCCGGCCAGGGCCGGAGCGTCGTTGATGCCGTCGCCGACCATGGCCACGATCCGGCCGCGCTGGCGCTCGGCCTGGACTACCCGGGCCTTGTCCTCGGGGCGGACCTCGGCGACGACCCGGCCGATGCCCAGCTCGCGGCCGATGGCTTCGGCCGTGGCCCGGCGGTCGCCGGTCAGCATGGCCGTCTCGATCCCTTGTCGGGCCAGGTCCGCGAGGGCCTCTGCGACGCCGGGGGCCGGTCGGTCGGCGACCGCCAGGACCGCGACAGCGCGGCGGTCGACGGCCACCAGGGCGGGCGTGCGGCCCTGCCGGGCGAGCAGGTCGGCCTGGGGCTCCAGCACGAGGGGGTCGATGCCCAGCTCGGACAGCCAGCGGGCGGTGCCGATGTGGACCAGGCGGCCGCGCACGCGGGCCTGCACGCCGCCTCCGATCGTCGCGCGGAAGTCCAGCGCCGGGCGGAGCTGTGCGCCGCGAGCCAGGGCGCCGGCCACGATGGCCTGGGCGACCGGGTGCTCGCTGCCCTGCTCGACGGAGGCGACCAGGTCCATAAGCTCGCCGCTGTCGCCCTCGACCACGTGCACATCGGTCAGGACGGGGCGGCCCGTGGTCAGGGTGCCGGTCTTGTCCAGCAGCACGGTGTTGATGCGGCTGGCGGCCTCCAGGACGGCGCCCCCCTTGATCAAGATGCCCAGCTCGGCGCCGCGACCGGTGCCGACAGCGACGGCCGCCGGGGTGGCCAGGCCCAGGGCGCAGGGGCAGGCGATGACCAGCACCGCGACGAAGCGCTCGACGGCGGTGGCGAAGCCGGTGGCCGAGGGGTCCAGCAGGGCCCACACCGCGAAGGTCAGCGTGGCGAAACCGATGACCACCGGCACGAAGATCGCGCTGACCCGGTCGGCGAGCTGGGCGACGGGCGCCCGGGAGCCCTGGGCCTGCTCGACGGCCTCGACGATGCGGGCCAGGGCGGTGTCCCCGCCGGTGCGGGTGGTGCGCACCACCAGGGCGCCGACCTGGTTGAGGGTGCCGCCGAAGACCGGGTCGCCCTCGGTCTTGTCGACCGGCAGGCTCTCGCCGGTGAGCATCGACTCGTCCACGGCCGAGCTGCCGGCGACGACCGCGCCATCGGTGGGGATCCGCTCGCCGGGGCGCACCCGCAGGCGATCCCCGGGCTGCACCTGGGTCAGCGGCACCTCCTCGACCTCGACCTCGCTGTCCTGCCGCAGGCGCCAGGCCGTGGTCGGGACCAGCGAGACCAGGCCGCGGACGGACTCGGACAGGCGTCGCCGGGCCCGGGTCTCCAGCCACTTGCCCAGCAGGACGAAGGTGACGATCGCGGCGGCCGCCTCGTAGTAGACGTGAACAGAGCGGCCGTGCTCGGCGTGGGGGAAGAGGCCAGGGGCGACCGTCGCGACGAAGGAGTAGCCCCAGGCCGCCAGGACGCCGACCGCGACCAGGGTGTTCATATCGGCGCTGCCGTGGCGAGCGGCCGTCCAGGCCAGGCGCAGGAAGCGGCGACCGGGCCCGAAGACGACCGGCGTGCCCAGGGCGAGCTGCAGCCAGGCGCCCATCGGGCCGTCGGTGCCGGGGATCGCCCCGTGGGACATGGCGACGATCAGCAGCGGGACGGTCAGCGCGGCCGACAGCACCAGACTGCGCCGGATTGACTTGTCCTCGGCCTGCTCGGCGGCCTCCAGCGCGGCGGCGTCGGCGGCGGCGGCGGCGGGGTCCCGAGGGCGACGGATTGCGGCTCGGGGGGTGAGGTCAGCCGGCGGTGGAGCAGCGGCCTGCGGCACCTGGTAGCCGGCGCCGGTCACCGCCGCGGCCAGCATCGGCAGCGTGGTGATGTGCGGGTTGATGGTCAGGGTCGCCCGGCTGGTCACCAGGTTGACCGAAGCCTCGGACACGCCGGGCACCTCCTCCAGGGCGCGCTCGACGCGTCGCACGCAGGCGGCGCAGGTCATGCCCAGGACGGTGATCTCGGCGATCTCGGCGATCTCGGCGCTCTCGGCCTGCGGCACCGGGGCGAGGGGGGAGGGGGAGGCGGGGTTTGTTTGCATGGGTCTCTCCGGTTGAAGCGGCCGCGAGGCCGGGGGCTGAACGGGGGGGATCAAGCGATGCCGTCAGCGAGCATCGCGGCGGGGTCGGCGGCAGAGGCGACGGTGCCGGGTGGGTGGACGAACCAGCCCTCGGGATCGACGGCTGGGTCCTCGCGGACCTTGAGGATGGTGAACATCCCGCCCATGTCGATGGCTCCGAAGGGGCCGGGGGTCGCGCGCATCGGCAGGGAGTTGTCGGGGAAGTCCATCTCCATCTCGGTCATCGATCCCATGCCGTCCGTGCCCATGCTCATGTAGTCGGGGAGAATACGGCTCATGCGCCGGTCGACGGTGGACAGGTCGGCGCCGATGCTGACCGGGGCGTGGCCCATCTGGGTCATGACGTGGTGGGTCATATGACAGTGCATGGCCCAGTCGCCCGGCTCGTCGGGGACGAACTCGATCACGCGGGTGCTGCCGACGGGGACCAGCACGGTGGTCTGGGGCACCTGGGCGCTCGTGGGGATGTCGCCGCCGTCGGTCCCGGTCACGAGGAAGGAGAGCCCGTGCAGGTGGACGGGGTGGTGGCTCATCGCCGACAGGTTCCCCAGGCGGATGCGCACGCGCTCCCCGCGGCCGACCAGCAGGGGCTGCGTCCCCGGGAAGGCCCGACTGTTGAAGGTGAGCAGGTTGAAGTCGTTCATGGCGGTCGGGTCCGGCCGGCGGGCCCCGGGCTCCAGCTTCCACTCGTGGGTCATCAGGACGAAGTCGCGGTCGACCGGGCGGCCTTGCACTCGCGGGTGTACGATGAACATCCCCGCCATTCCCAGCGCCAACTGGGTCATCTCGTCGTAGTGGGGGTGGTACATGAAGGTGCCGGCATGGCGCAGGGTGAACTCGTAGACCCAGGTCTGTCCGGGCGGGATGGGCCGCTGGTTCAGCCCCGAGACGCCGTCCATGCCGTTGGGGAGGACCAGCCCATGCCAGTGGACGGTGGTCGGCTCGGGCAGGCGGTTGGTGACGTACAGTCGCAGGCGATCTCCCACGACGGCCTCGATGGTGGGGCCCGGCGAGCTGCCGTTGTAGCCCCAGACCTCGGCCTCCAGGCCGGGGGCGAAGTGGTGTCGCACCGGCTCGGCCACCAGGTGCCCCACCCGGCGACCGTTCACCGTGCGCAGGGGCAGGGTGGAACCGTTCGGAGTGACCACGGCGGGTTGTCCGGGCACGACCCGGGGCGATCGGCTGGCTGGGGTGGGCGAGGGGAGGGCCGCGCCGGCGTCGCCGGTGGGGTGGCCGGGGGCCTGCTGCATCGCCTCGGCCTCGGAGCTGCGGGAGACCAGCAGGGCGGAAGCAGCGCCCACGGCGCGCAGAAAGGTGCGACGGTCCATCTCAGTGTCCTCCAGAGGGGGCGGCGGTGCTGCCGGGAGTTCGGGTGTCGGCGGCGGGGGCCGCCTCGGGCAGGGCGCCGGCCAGCAAGGCGTCCAGCTCCACGCTCGCCGTCCAGTAGGCGTGCCTGGCGTCGACCAGGGTCAGGGCGGCCAGCAGCTCCTGGCGTCGGGCGGCCAGCAGCTCGTACACGCCGACCTGCATGGCGTTGTAGGCCCTCAGGGTCTCGTGGCTGACCTCGGCCCAGGCAGGTTGGGTGATCTGTTCTTCGTGCTGCATCCGGGCGTGGGCGGTCCACAGGCGATGCGACAGGTGCTGGGCGACCGCGTGGACCTCGTCGCTCAAGGCGGCGGTCCGCGCCTGCTCGGCGGCCGCTCCGGCGTCCAGGGAGGCTGCGCCCCGGGTCCCGCGGTCCAGCAGGGGCAGCGACAGGTGGGCGATCACCGCGAGCTCGCCGGGTGCCTGCTCGTCCGCCGGGGCGCCCAGACTCCAGCCGTTGCGCAGGCCAAGCGACAGATCGGGGCTGCGGCGCTCGATGCGCAGCAGGGAGGCCTGGCGAAGAAGGGCCTGGCTCTGCTCGCGGCCGGCGGCCAGGCCCAGGCTACGACGGGCGGCCTCCGCGCCGAGCTGCGGCGGCAGCGGAGGCTGCGGAGGCAGCTCGGGGAAGTCGAGCGCCAGGGGTCCCGCAAGGATCTCCGGGGAGAGGCCCGTGATCTGTTGAAGGGCCGACGCCGCGCGGCGGCGCTCCAGCTCCAGCACGGCGACCTCGCCGCGGGCCGACTCGAAGGCGGCGCGGTGGGCGGACCGCTCCAGCCGCGTGGCCGAGCCCGAGACCTGCCGCGCCTCGGCCACCTCGACCGCGGCGGCCAGGGTGTCCAGGGACTGCTGGGCCAGGCGCAGGCGCTGCTCGGCGGCGACCAGTCCGTACCAGGCGCTGCTGACCTCCAGCCGAAAGCGGGCCTGCTCCTCGGCTCCGCGCAGCCCGGTCGCGGTCGCGAGGGGCCGTGCGGCGGCGGCGCGCAGGGGTGCGAAGACCAGATTGGAGAGCGACAGCTCCAGGGTCGCCTCCAGGCGCGGGCCCTCCTCTTCGGGCTCCAGCTCGAGCTCCAGGCTGGGGTTCGAGGGCCGGCCGGCGGCCTGCGCGGCGAGCTCCGCGGCTTCGGTGCGGGCGCGGGCCTCGGCCAGGCGGGGGCTGGTCGCGGACGCCTGGGCCAGCACCGCGCCCAGGTCGAGGGCCTCTGTGCGGACAGCGGGCGTGGGCAGCAGGCCGGGCCAGCCATCAAGGGGCTCGCCGGGAAGAGGCGGTCCCTGGCGCAGCGCGGCCGGGATGGGCGAGGCCGGATCAGCGGCGAGGGCGGAGCAGAGCCAGCCGAGCAGCAGGGCGGTGGGTAGTGGGTGCATCTTCCTGTCCTCTCTGGGCAGGCAGACGCAGCTCTACGAGGGCCATTACAGCCCTTCCCACCACCGCGACCCGATCACAGGTCGGCCCGTCGCAGCCGAAGCGCGTTGGCGATCACGGAGACCGAGCTGAGGCTCATGGCGGCGGCGGCGAGCATCGGGCTGAGCAGCAGCCCGAAGAACGGGTAGAGCACCCCAGCAGCGACGGGGATGCCAACCGAGTTGTAGATGAAGGCGAAGAACAGGTTCTGCTTGATGTTGGCCATCGTCATACGCGACAGGCGCCTGGCTCGGACGATGCCGCGCAGATCGCCCTTGACGAGGGTGACCCCGGCGCTCTCCATGGCGACATCGGTCCCGGTCCCCATCGCGATGCCCACGTCCGCTCGGGCCAGCGCCGGCGCGTCGTTGATCCCGTCCCCCGCCATGGCGACCACATGGCCTTCGTCTTGCAGCTTCGCGATGGCCGCCGCCTTGCCGTCGGGAAGCACCCCGGCCAGCACGTCCTCGATGCCGAGCCGTGCAGCGACCGCCTCTGCCGTCGTCTGGCTGTCCCCGGTGATCATCATCACCCTCAAGCCCTCGTTTCGCAGCGCCGTGATGGCCTCGGGGGTGCTCTCCTTGATCGGGTCGGCGACGCCCAACAGACCGGCCGCCTGCCCGTCGATGGACACGAACATCACGGTCTGTCCCTTGGCCCGCAGCTCCTCGGCCGCCTCCGGAAGCCGGCCCACGTCGACGCCTTGGTCCTCCATGAGGGCCCGGTTGCCGAGGGCGATCATGCGGCTCGCCACAACCCCCGCGACCCCCTTGCCCGTCACCGACCCGAAGTCCGTCGGCTCGGACAAGGACAGCCCGCGGGTGTTCGCCCCGCGGACGATGGCCTCGGCCAGCGGGTGCTCGCTGCCCTGCTCGAGGCTGGCCGCGGCGGTCAGCAGCGCCTCCTCGTCGAAGGGGCCCTCCGGTCGTATGCTGACCAGCTCGGGGTGCCCCTCGGTGAGCGTGCCGGTCTTGTCGACCACCAAGATGTCGACCTTGCGCATCACCTCGATGGCTTCCGCGTTTCTGAAGAGCACGCCCGCGGTCGCCCCCTTGCCGGTGGCCACCATGATCGACATCGGCGTGGCCAGCCCGAGCGCGCACGGGCAGGCGATGATGAGCACGGCAACGGCGTTGATGAGGGCGTGGGCCAGCCGGGGCTCGGGGCCCACGAAGGCCCAGACCACGAAGGTGATGATGGCTGTGAGGATGACCAGGGGGACGAAGTAGCCGGCTACGACATCGGCCAGCTTCTGGATGGGCGCGCGGCTGCGCTGCGCTTGCGCCACCATGGCGACGATGCGCGACAGCAGCGTCTCGGCGCCGACCTTCTCGGCCCGCACCACCAGCGCCCCCGTCCCGTTGACGGTAGCGCCGATCACCGCGTCGCCCTTGACCTTGGACACCGGGATCGGCTCACCGGTGACCATCGCCTCGTCGACCGCGCTCTGCCCCTCGACGACGATTCCGTCCACGGGGATCTTCTCGCCCGGGCGCACGCGGAGCTTGTCGCCGACCTGGACCTGGTCGAGCGGGACATCCTCCTCGCTCCCGTCCTCGCCCAGGCGCCGGGCGGTCTTGGGGGCCAGCCCGAGCAGGGACTTGATCGCCGCACCGGTGCGGCTGCGTGCCCTCAGCTCCAGCACCTGACCCAGCAGGATCAGCGTCACGATCACGCCGGACGCCTCGAAGTAGACCGCGACCTCGCCCTACTCCCGGAAGGAGGGCGGGAAGATGCCCGGCAGCAGCGCCGCGACGAGGCTGTAGAGGTAGGCGACGCTCACCCCCAGGCCGATGAGCGTGAACATGTTGAGGCTGAGGTTTCGAACCGAGGCGACGGCCCGCACATAGAACGGCCATGCCGACCACAGCACGACGGGGGTAGCCAGCGCGAGCTCCAGCAGCACCTTCCAACGGGGCGTGAGCAGCGCCGAGACGGGGGAGCCGGGCAGCATGTCGCCCATCGAGGTTACGAAGAGCGGCACGGTGAAGGCCAACGAGAACCAGAACCGCCGCGACATGTCGCGCAGCTCGGACTCCTCGGTGTCCTCGTCGAGCGTCGCCGTCAGCGGCTCCAAGGCCATGCCGCAGATGGGGCAGCTCCCCGGACCGCTCTGGCGGACCTCGGGGTGCATGGGGCAGGTGTATGCGGAAGAGGTCGGTTCAGAGGGCGGGGCGCCCTCCGCTGCGGAATTCGGCGGGTGGTTCACGCCTTCAGTGTTGCATTTCGCATGCCAGGCGACAAACGCGCCCGCGGTTGTGCGGCTTCGACAGGCAACGCGCCGACCGCGCTCCTCGTCAAATCGAATCATCCTGAGGGGGGGGATGCATCAAGATGATGGAGCACCTCGGCCCGCCGGCCCCGCCTCGACTACATCCCCGACCCGGTCCTGGGGCCGCTGCTCGCCCGGCGGGCGCTTTGCCTCGGCCTCCCGCCGCTCGCTGTAGCGGTCGACCAGGTGCTCGCGCAGGTCGCGAGTCAGCAGCGTGAACCGGACCAGCTCCTCCATCACATCGACGACCCGGTCCCGGTAGGCGCTGTCCTTCATCCGGCCGTCGTCGTGGAACTCGTTGTAGGCCATGGGCACGCTGGACTGGTTGGGGATGGTGATCATCCGCATCCAGCGCCCCAACAGGCGCAGGGTGTTCACCACGTTGAAGGACTGGCTGCCGCCAGAGACCTGCATCAGGGCCAGGGTGCGCCCCTGTGTGGGTCGGACCGCACCGATGGCCAGCGGGATCCAGTCGATCTGGTTCTTGAACACACCCGAGATCGCCCCGTGCAGCTCGGGACAGGACCAGACCTGCGCCTCGGACCAGGTCGAGAGCTCGCGCAGGCGCAGCACCTCGGGGTGCTCCTCGTGCGCGGGCCCCTTGAGCGGCAGGTCGTGCGGATGAAACCAGCGCACCTCGCAGCCCAGCTCCTCCAGCACGCGGGCGGCCTCCTCGGCGAGCAGGCGGGAGTAGGACCGCTCGCGGAGGCTACCGTAGAGCATCAACACCCGCGGCGGGTGGGTGCTGCGGGGGAGGTCGGGGAGCTCGAGGGCCGTCAGGGGCGGCGGGTTGCCATCGTGCCAGGTCGCCATCAGTCCTCCACTCGGGAGTGAGGTTTCGGTTCGGCCAGCTCTGCCAGGCGAGCGCGAATCTGCTCTCGCGCGACCCGGAAGTGCTCCAGCCGCTGCTCGTCGTCCAGCTCCTCGCCTTTGCGGTCGGGATCCTGCAGGGGCCAGTGCAGCCGTCGAGCGCGGGAGAGGAAGACCGGACAGACCTCCTCCGCACAGAGCGTGATGACCAGGTCGACGCTGTCGGGGTCGATGCTCTGTACCGACTTGGAGCTGTGGCTGGCCAGGTCCACGCCGACCTCGGCCATCGCCCGTATGGCATATGGGTTGACCCGCGAGGGCTCCGAGCCGGCCGACTGTACGCGGACCGTCTCGCCAAAGAGCTGGCGGGCGAGGCCCTCGGCCATCTGCGAGCGGGCGGAGTTGGCGACGCAGAGGAAGAGGATGCTGTCAGCATGACTGGGGTTCATGTGGGAGCTCCTGGAGCGGGGAACCACTGCCTGGTGCGGTTGGCGAAGGCGACCAGGGAGAGCATCACCGGGACCTCGATCAGCACGCCGACGACGGTGGCCAGCGCGGCGGCCGAGCTGAGCCCGAAGAGGCTGATGGCGACGGCGACGGCCAGCTCGAAGAAGTTGGAGGTGCCGATCATCGCGGCGGGGGCGGCGACGTTGAAGGGCAGCTTGAGCACCCGGGCGAGGCCGTAGGCGATGGCGAAGATTCCGTAGCTCTGGATCAGCAACGGCACGGCGATGAGCAGGACCAGCAGCGGGCGGGCGATGATGGTCTCGGCCTGGAAGCCGAAGAGCAGCACCACGGTGAGCAGCAGGCCCATGATCGAGGTCGGCTTGAGCCGCTGCCCCAGGCGCTCCAGCGGCGCTTTGCTCAGCGCGCGCTGGGTGATCATGCCGGCCACGAGCGGGATGACGATGAACATCACCACCGAGGTCACCAGGGTGCCCCATGGGACGACGATGTCGGTGACGCCGAGCAGCAGGCCGGCGATCGGCGCGAAGGCGAAGACCATGATCAGATCGTTGACCGAGACCTGGACCAGCGTGTAGTTGGCGTCGCCGTCGGTCAAGTGGCTCCAGACGAAGACCATCGCCGTGCAGGGCGCCACACCGAGCAGGATCATCCCGGCGATGATCTGTTCGGCGTCGGCTGCGGGGACCAGGCTGGCGAAGAGGTGCTGGAAGAAGAGCACGCCGAGCGCCGCCATCGTGAAGGGCTTGACCAGCCAGTTGACGATCAGCGTCAGGGCGAGGCCCTTGGGCTTGCGGCCGACGTCCTTCAGGCAGGAGGGATCGACCTTCAGCATCATCGGGTAGATCATCAGCCAGATCAGCACTGCGACGACCAGGTTCACCTGCGCGTACTCGAGGCGCGAGATGGTCTGGAAGACCCCGGGCACCAGCAGGCCCAGCCCGACGCCGACGGCGATGGCCAGCCCGACCCAGATGGAGAGATAGCGTTCGAAGATTCCCATGCTGGACTCCAGGCTTTCTGCCTCTCACAGCTCCCCGACGAGCTGCCGCAGCAGCGCCACGGCTTCGGGGTTGACGCAGTAGCAGCGGCGCGGGCCGTCCACCTCGCCCGTCACCAGCCCGCTCTCCTTGAGCTGGGTGAGGTGCTGGCTGACGGTGGAGGCGGCGATCGGGAGCTGGTCGGCGATCTCGCCGGCAAAGCAAGAGCTTCGGGACAGCAGGAAGCGGACGATGTAGACCCGGTGCGGGTGGGCGAGGGCCTTGCACAGGGCTGCGAGCTGTTCGTCCTGATCAGGGCGAGGCTGGAAGGGGGGACCGGAGTCGTCGCAGCAGAGGGGGGTCATGATCTACCGTTCGGTATTCGTCGAATAACGAACCAATCGGGCCTCGTCAACCACCGGGGCAGGCGTCGTCGGAGCCGGGCACGGAGAATGCAAAGCGCGCAATCCACTCCCACGAGGTGCCCGATGGCCACTCCCTCCCCGCTGCGCATCCCGCTGCTCGCAATCCCTCTCCTGTTCGGCGGCCTCGCCCGGGCCGCGGATCCCACGCCGGCCGACGGGCCCATAGAGGCCCAGAAGACGGCGGCCCAGAAGGCCGAGGCCAAGAAGGCCGACAAGCCCAGCGCCAGCATCGGAGGGGTGATGTTCGCCAGCTACGGCTACGACCTGACCGAGGGAGCCGAGGGAGAGAACGGCTTTGAGCTGGACCGCCTGTACGTGGACGGCAGGGCGAAGCTCGACGACCGCTGGTCGTTCCGGTTCACCTTGGACGCCGGGCGCCCTAAGGCGCAGTCGGTGGCGGTGCCGGACGGAGCAGGCGGAGAGGCCCAGGTCACTGTGCCAGAAGACACAAAGGTCCGAGTCTTCGTCAAGTATGCCTACGCCGAGTACAAGACCCCGCTCGATGGCATCAAGGTCCGGGCCGGCATGGCCGGCCTCCCCCTGATCAACTACTACGACGGGCTGTGGGGCCACCGCTTCGCGAGCAAGGCGTTCACCGACGAGCTCAAGATCCTCGACTCCTCGGACCTGGGCGTCCACCTCCTGGGTACGCACGCCAGGGAGCTGGTCGACTGGCAGCTCGCGGCCATCAACGGCGAGGGCTACAGCAACCCCGAGTCCGACGGTGCCAAGTCCGTGCAGGCGCGGGTCTCGATCGACCCCCTGAGGGCGGGTGAGGCCGGCTCGTTGCCGATCACGGGCTTCGTCTCCTACGGCGCGGTCAAGGACGGGGATCCGATGATCGTCTACGTCGGCGCCCTGGCCTACGATCAGGAGTACTTGATGGTGTGGGCCGAGTACGTGGGCCAGGTGCAGGGCGACGCCCGCGCGATGGGCATCAGCGGCACCCTGGTCGGGAAGGTCCCCGATGTGCTCAACGCCTTCGGCCGCGTGGACCGCTATGACCCCAGCACGGAAGGTGCGGACGACGCCACGCTTCGGATCGTCGGCGGCCTCAGCCGCGAGCTGGGCTCGGCCGTGATGCTCGCCGCCCAGTACGAGCGGACCACCGCCGAGGCCACTCCGGATCTGCCCATGCACGGCGTCTTCCTGCGTATGCAGGCGAAGTACTGAGCCCTCCTGGTGGCGGCGTGTGCGCCCCCTCGCAGGGCGGAGCCGCTGCTCAGTCCAGGTAGCCCAGCCTCTTCAGGGCCTCCTCCGTCTGTGCGTCCAGGCTCCGCCTCTCCCGTCCGATCGCCTTGCCCCAGTTCAGCGCCTCGCTCTCGTGGCTGCGCAGCAGGCCGGAGAGCGCGGCGACCGTCGCGGGGTGCCTCTCGGCCACGTTCAAGCGCTCGCCGGGGTCCTCCTCCAGATCGAACAACATTGGCGCCCGCACCGCCCGCTCGGGCTGCTCCGCCGGCGGTCCGACCTCGACCACCAGCTTCCAGCGCCCCCGCCGGACGCTGCGCAGGTGGGCCTCGTGGTCGGTGCTGGCGAAGATCGGGCGGTCGTCCCAGGAGGCGGGCAGGGCGGTGCCCTCCCAGGCCGGGGCGAGGTCGACGCCGTGCAGATCGACCGTCAAGCCGGTGGCGGCGAGCACGGTGGCGGTCACGTCCAGCGAGCTGGTGGGCGTGGGGACCCGTCGGCCGGCCAGCTCGGCGCGCCGCCCGGGGCCGCCTGGGGGGCGCACGATCAGCGGGACGTGCAGCGCCTCCTGGTACAGGCTGCGGCCGTGGCCGTGGTCGCCGTGCTCCAGGAACTCCTCGCCGTGGTCGCCCAGCAACAGGACGAGGCTGTCGTCGAGCAGGCCGCGGCTGGCGAAGGCCTGGAGCATCAGGCCGGTGAGGTGGTCGGCGTAGTGCAGCTCGGCGTCGTAGGCCGAGAGGTAGGGGTCGATGTCGAGGACGGGCTCGCCGGGCCGGCCCGGAGCCGGGAGCTGGAAGCAGCCGAAGATCTTCTCCCACTGGTCGCGGCTGTAGCTGCGCCCGCTCCGCAGGGCCTCGGGCCGGGGGCTGAAGACGCCCTGGTAGATGTCCGGCGGGTCGTAGGGGCAGTGGGGCTCGAAGAGGTGGAGGTAGAGGAAGAAGGGCTTGTCGGTGGGCCGGGTGTCCAGCCAGGTCTGGAGCTCCTGCAGGAGCTGGGGGCCGCTGACGTCGCCCTGGCCGAAGTAGTGATCGAAGCCCTGCTCCAGCCCGCGGTCGGCCTCGAAGATGCTGTTCACGGCCAGGGCGGCGGTGTGGTAGCCCTGGGCCTGCATGCGCTCGGCCAGGGTCTCGGCCTTGGCGGGCAGGACGTCCTCGAACTCGCGCACCCCGTGGGCGCTGGGGTCGAGGCCGGTGAAGATGCTGGTCACGCTGGGCAGGGTCCAGGGCGCCGCGGAGCTGTGGTGCTCGAAGAGCACACCCTCGCGGGCCAGGGCCTCCAGGGTGGGCGAGGTGCGCAGGGGGTAGCCGTAGGCCGAGAGGTGGTCGGCGCGGGTGGTCTCCCAGACGACGAGCAGCACATCGGGCCGGGGACCAGGGACGGCCGAGCTGCGGCAGGCGAGCAGGGCGAGCAGGACGAGGGGCACCGACGCTCCGAGAGGACCGCGACGAGCGGCCCGGATCACTATACGTTGACCGGCCAGGAGCGCCTCCCCATGAGCAAGTCCCCGAGCACCTCCGCCCCGAAGACCAGCCTGCTGGACCGCCTGCGCGGCCTGGTCGGCAACAAGCGCCTGCTGCCGCTGGAGCGCGAGCTGGTCCGCCGGACGATCCGCGCCTTGGACCAGGATCCCAAGAAGGGCCCCACGCCCGACGAGATCCTGGATGCCTCCGAGCGCCTGACCTTCAAGGAGGGGCAGCTGATCATCTCCGAAGGTGAGCCGGAGGCCTGCCTGTACGTGCTGCTGGACGGCACGGCGGCGGTGGAGCGGGACGACAAGGTGCTGGAGCGGCTTCGCGAGGGCGAGGTCTTCGGCGAGATCGCCCTGCTGACGAACGAGCCCCGGATGGCCACGGTGCGCGCCTTGGAGTCCGCCGTCGTGCTGCGCATTCCGGGCTCGATGGTGGACGAGACCCTGCGCGACCGGCTGTGGGACTACGCCGGGGAGCGGCGCTTCATGAGCCTGCGCGAGAACCCGATCGAAGAGATGGATCGCCGACACCACTGGTGGAGGCAGGCCCGCACGACCCTGCTCCGCCCTGGAGAATACGACGCCGGCTCGCCTTGGGTGTTCCTGTACTCGGGGGCGCTGCAGGTGGAGGGCCAGGATGTTCGTGCTCCGGCCCTCTTCCCCGGCGGACGCCTGCGTGTAGGTGAGGGTGAGGCCCGGCTGGCCATGCTGCCGGACCCCCTGGAGGTCCCGTGAACCTGCTCCTCGCCCTGACGCTCCTTGCCTGCACCGGCAAGGATCCCATCGACGCCGACCAGGACGGCTACCCCGAGGAGGAGGACTGCGACGACACCGACGCCGGGGTGAACGCGGGCGCGGACGAGGTCTGCGACGGGGTGGACAACAACTGCGACGGGCTGGTGGACGACGCCGACCCGAGCCTCTCGGCCTCCAGCGCCAAGGCCTGGTACGTCGATGTCGACGCGGACGACTTCGGGGACTTCGCCGTGTTGGAGTTGGCCTGCGAGGCGCCGGATGGCTACGTCGCCACCGGGGGCGACTGCAACGACGCCGACCCGGAGATCAACCCCGGCGCGACCGAGGTCTGCGACGGCGTGGACAACGACTGTTCGGGCGGGGCCGACGACGCGGCGGTGGACGCGGCCGCCTGGTACCTCGACCAGGACGGGGACGGCTTCGGGCAGGACGGCGATGTGCTGCAGTCCTGCACTCCGCCCGCCGAGCGGGTGGCCGAGGGCGGTGACTGCATGGACGACAACGCGCTGGTCTTTCCCGGCGCCGAAGAGGTCTGCAACGACGGCATCGACAACGACTGCGACGCGGATCCCACCGGGGACTGCGGCTGGTACCTGTCGACGGCCGATCTGCGCATCGCGGGCACCAGCAGCAGCGAAGAGACCGGGGTCGCGTTGGCCCCGCTCGGCGACCTGGACATGGACGGTCACCCCGACTTCGCCATCGGCGCCCGCAACCACGACGGCGTGGCGACCGACGCGGGGGCGGCCTTCGTGGTCTACGGTCCGGTCTCCAGCGGCTCGCTGACCCTGAACGACCTGTCGGCCTCGCTGCTGGGAGAAGACGCTGGGGACAAGGCCGGCCGCAACGTGGCGGCGGGGGACCTGGACGGCGATGGGGTCCCCGACCTCGTGGTCACCGCTCCGAACTCCGAGCGCGGGGGCAACGCCAGCGGGACGGCCTTCCTGCTCTTCAACCCCGGCCGGCTGCCGGCGTCGAGCTCGCTGGCCGATGCCTCGGCCATGGTGCTCGGGGACGCCACCTACGACTACCTCGGGGTGGGGCTGCAGGTGGTCGACCAGACGGGCGATGGGCAAGCGGACCTGCTGCTGGGGGCCTCGGGCAGCGACCTGGGACCGGACAACGCCGGCGCGATCTTCCTGCTGGCGGGTCCCTTCGGGGCCGGCACCGTCGATCTCGGCCTGGTCGATCCGACGGCCTCCTTCGAGGGCGCCGGCAACGCCGACGCGGTCGGGCTGGACCTCCGAGGCGGGCTGGACTTCGACGGCGATGGCCTGTCCGATCTGCTGGTGGGCGCGGGCAGCAACGACTCGGGCGGCTCGGATGCCGGCGCGGTCTACCTCGTATCGGGTCCGCACTCGGGCGCGATGGCCCTTGAGGACGCGGACACGGTGCTGATCGGCCCGGCCGCCTCTGGCCTGGGCTCGGCGGTCGGCTCTCCGGGGGACTGGGATGGGGACGGCCTGCCTGAGCTCGCCCTGGGCGCCTCTCGCTGGGACGGAACGGGCGGCAGCGACAGCGGTGGGGTGATGATCCTCTCGCCGACGGCGCTCGCGGGGAAGGGATCGGTCCTCGACCTCGCCCTGGCCGTCGTCGAAGGCGAGGCGGCCAACGACCAGCTCGGCGCCGACCTGGCCGCCAACGGCGACCATGATGGTGACGGGCAGACCGACCTGCTGATCGGCGCCACCAACGCCGGCGGCGACGGATCCGGCGTGGCCTACCTCTTCTACGGTCCCGTCAGCGGCACACACAGCGCCGGGGCGGCGGACGTCCGGTTCCTGGGGCCGGCGCCCGACGACCACGTCGGCACCGTGGTTCGGTACCTGGGCGACATCGCCGGTATGGGCGTCGACGCGATCGGCGTCAGCGGCCTGACGGTCGACGAGGGGGCCTCCTCGGACGCCGGTGCAGCCTTCATCGCCTTCTCCACGTCCAACTGAAGGTCGACCGTGTCCGATGAGCTGCCTCCGGTCGGGGGCCCCTTCGAGCAGCAGCTGGCCTGGCGATCCCTCGCGCCCCTGCGGCGCCTGGTGCGCCCGGTCTTCGTCGGGGACGAGCACATCCCGGCGCAGCGGCCGCTGCTCTTCGTCGGCAACCACACGCTGGCCGGGGTGGTGGATGTCCCGCAGCTCTTCTTCCACCTCCAGCAGCAGCACGGCATCATCCCGCGCTCGCTGGGCGAGAAGGCGCACTGGAAGATCCCCGGCTGGCGTCGCCTGATCGAGCGCTTCGGCGCGGTCGACGGCAGCCGCGAGAACGCCGACGCCGCCATGAGGGCAGGGGAGTGCGTGCTGGTCTTCCCCGGCGGGGCTCGCGAGGCCTTCAAGCGAGGCGATCAGCGCTACCAGCTCCTCTGGGGCAAGCGCCTCGGCTTCGCGCGCCTCGCCCTCCGCCATGGCGCCCTGATCGTGCCCTTCGCGGCGGTCGGCGCCGACGACGTCTGGGAGGTCCTGGCCGATCAGGACCAGGTCCTGGCCTCGCCCCTGGGGGAGGTCGCGCGGGCGCTCGGCGTGCGCAAGGACGTGGTCCCGCCGGTGCTGGTGGGCCAGGGGCCCCTGGGCCTGCCGGCCATCCGCCGCCAGTACTTCGCCTTCATGCCGCCGGTTGTGACCGCCGACTGGCAGGGGAGGGAGGACGACGAGGCCGCCTGGGAGGTGCGCCGCCAGGTCGAGGCCGGCGTCGAGCAGGGCATCGAGCGGCTGCTGGCCCTGCGGCAGGAGGACCCCGAGGCCGAGGCCGGCCCGATCGTGCAGGAGGCGGTGGCCCGCGGGATGAAGGGCCTGGCCGGCCGGCTGCGCCGCATCCAGGAGAAGCTGGAGCGCTGAGGGGCCCTCAGCACGGCGGGCTCAGCGCTCCGGGGTCCAGGGCGATGCCCAGGCTGATGGTGGTCGCGTGCAGCCAGTTCTTGGTGAAGCCGTCCCCGGGGCCGTCGGGGTTGGCGCTGGTGCCCTCGGCGCCACCGCCGACGAAACGCACGTTGAGCCAGGAGTCGATGGGACCGTCCACGTCGAAGCCAAGCTTCAGGCTGCCGTCGTAGATGGCGCCGGTGACCTCGCTGACGGCGCTGCCGTTGAGCACCTTGAAGCTGGCGTAGAAGCCAGAGAGGTCGGCCCCCATCCAGGTTCCGCTGCGCCAGCGCTGCTCCCACTGGGCGCTCAAGAGAGGCACGGGACCGACGTTGCGGTTCTCGCGGCGCAGGGTGCCATCGCCGCTGGTGAACAGGATGTCCGCGTCCCGCAGCTGCAGGCCGCCGCCCAGGGACAGCTCCCGGTCGGCCCTAGGCAGCAGGTCGTAGCGGTAGGTGGCTCGGTAGAAGTCGAAGCCGTACCGGATGTCGACCGAGGAGTCGGCCGGGTAGACCGCCTTGTCGACGATCAGCTCATCCTGGAGGTGGACCTCGGACCGGATGTCGAGGGGCTGCATCACCAGGTCGACGTGGTGGCGCCCGCCCAGGGTGAGGTCGGCTGAGAGGCGGAAGAAGGGGAAGAGCGTGCTCTGACCGCCGTCGTTCTTCAGATCGAAGTAGGTGCCGCCGCTGTCTTGCTGGATCTTGTGGCTGAGGATGCCGAGGAAGCCGGCATCCAGCTCGGGGCGGAGCTGGATGCCGGGCCGGTCGGCGTCCATGGCGGGACCCCCTGCCTGGGCCTGGGCCTGGCCTGCCTGGGCCTGGGCTGCCTGGGCCTGGGCTGCCTGGGCCTGGGCGAGGGCGGGCGCGACGAGGAGGAGCAGGATGTTCAGGGACATGGAGACTCCGTGGACGGGTACCCTCCAGCTAATCACGCGATTTGGTCTGTCAAAGGTTTGCGTAAGGTTTGTGTATCCTGAGCCCGGGCCGGTCCCCCGCAGAGCGCCGGCCGCTCAACGCCGCGCCGCGCCGCGGGCGCCGGGGCCGTGGGTCTGCCAGGCCCACAGCCGCAGGGCCTCGCCGTGGTTGGTCGGCGCTTCGGGGAGGCGGCGGTCCGAGAGCTGGGCCTGCAGGGCAGGGGGGATCGGCCCGCGCCGCCAGCCGGCCTGGGGGAGGGCGCTGTCCCAGGCGGCCGGCCCGCGACCCTGGATCTCGTGATCGGCGGCCTCGACGGCCTCTTCCAGGCGGGAGAAGCGCGCCATCTCCTTGCCGTCGAGCAGGACCTGCCAGCGTCGGCCTCGCCCGCCGCGGTCGAGCACCAGCAGCTCGCTGAGCGCCGCCTTGCGCCAGGCGAGGTGCAGGACCAGCCCGCGGCTGCCCAGGCTGTGCCAGGCCAGGGGGCTGATGGCCCGCACATCGGGGTGGGTGGCCAGGCTGAGGGGGTCGAAGCTGGCGGCCCGGCGCTGGATCTCGTCCAGCGTGATGCGGCCGGGCTCGATCTCCAGGCCGGGGTTGTCGTCGAGGAGCTGGCGGTACCGATCCTGGGCCTGGGCGAGGTCCTGGCCTTCGAGATCGAGATCGGGCGGGAGGCCCCCCAGGCCGGGCAAGCTGGAGAGGGAGAGGTCGGAGAGGTCGACGAAGTCGAGGACGAGGCAGTCGGACTTGCCCGGGGCGAGGCGGGTGCCGCGGCCGACACACTGGGCGTACAGGCCCGAGGAGCGGGTCGGGCGGGCCATGGCGACGCAGCTGACGCCGGGATCGTCGAAGCCCTCGGTCAGGACGCCGACGTTGGTGATGGCGCGCAGGGCGCCCTTGGCGAAGAGGTCCAGGGTCTGCTGGCGCTGCGCGGTCTCCATCTGGCCGTGGACGATGCCGGTGGGGATGCCGACCGCGTTCAGCGCCCGGGCGAGGTTGCGGGCGTGGTTGACGGTGACGCAGAAGGCGATGGTGCGGCGGTCGCGGGCCAGCTCCTGGATGCTGCGGGCCACCAGCGCGTTGCGGGACTCGATGTCGACGGCCAGGGCGAGCTCGTCGAGGTCGAGGTCGCCGCGGGTGGCCTGGACCCGGCTGAGGTCGGCCGCGGTCGCGATGCGGTAGCCCCGCAGCGGCACGAGGTAGCCCTCGTCAATCATCTGGCGCATGCCGCGCTGGTAGACGATGCGCTCGAAGACGGGGCGCAGCGCCTGCCCGTCGCCGCGCTGGGTGGTGGCGGTGAAGCCCAGCAGGGTGCCGTCCCAGTCGGGATCGAAGGCCCCCAGCGAGCGCAGGACCCGCTGGTTGTCGGCGGCGGGGGCGTGGTGGCACTCGTCGTAGACGATCAGGCCGAAGCGCTGGCGGGCCAGCAGCTGGGCGAGGCGGGGCTCGTGCAGCGAGCGGATCGAGGCGACCACCACCCTCGCGCCCTGGTCGGCGACGCTGTCGCCCTGCTCGACCCCGACCACCTGCGGGTCCCCGAGGGCCCGGGCCAGCTTATCGCGGGCCTGGTCGACCAGCTCGCGGCGGTGGGCCAGGACCAGGACGGGGCGGCGGGCGAGGCGCGCCAGCTCGGCGAAGACGACGGTCTTGCCGGCGCCGGTCGGCAGGCAGACGACCATCCGCCGCAGGCCGTCGCGGCGGGCCTGGATCACGGCCTGGATGGCGGCCTGCTGGTAGGGGCGGAGGGTCGGCGCGGGCATGGCTCGGTCGTATCGACTCTCCGCCAGGGCGCACGGACAGATTCTGTCCGGAGGCCCACCTCCCCTCGTTTCTGATTATCCGCCCGGCGGAGCGACCATGAGCATCGACCCCACCCAGGCCCGCATCGCCGAGATCCTCGCCGCCGAGGCGGCGGCCATCGCCGCGATCCCGGTCGGCCCGGCCTTCTCTCAGGCGGTGGACATGCTGGTGGCTTGCCGGGGCAGGGTCCTCACCACCGGGATGGGCAAGGCGGGTCACATCGCCCGCAAGATGGCGGCGACCCTCTGCTCGACCGCGCTGCCGGCCAGCTTCCTGCACCCCGGCGAGGCGCTGCACGGCGATCTCGGCCTGGTCTCACCCGGCGACCTGCTGATCGCCTACAGCAACAGCGGGCGCACCCGCGAGGTGCTCGAGGTGATCGAGCTCGGCCGCCGGGTGGGTCTCTCGACCGTGATCGGCGTCTGCTCGCAGCCGGACTCGCCGCTCGTTCAGGCCTGCGACCTGGTGCTGGAGATGGGCCCGATCGTCGAGCCCTGCCGGCTGGGGCTGACACCGACCGCCAGCATCGCCGTGATGCTGGCGATCGGGGACGCGCTGGCCCTGACGGTGATGGAGCGGCGAGAGATCGGCGCGACCGACTTCGGCCTGCGTCACCACGGCGGCTACCTGGGCGAGAAGGCCCGCGGCAGCTGAGCTGAGCTCAGGCGCTCGGCGATCAGGGTGGCGACCTCGCTGGGGTGCAGGGCGCGGGCCTGGATGGTCAGGTCGCAGGCCTCGTAGTGGGGCCGCAGTGGGGCCAGCAGGGGCGTGAGGTCGTGAGAGGAGGTCGGGCGCTGCTCGCCCAGCGCGGGGTAGCGGCGCCGGTCGCGCTCCATGCCGTCGAGCAGGCGGCCGTAGAGGGTCAGCAGGTCGCGCTGGATGTAGCAGGTGGTGGCCTGGGCCTTGAGCAGGGAGCGCGCCCGCGGGTCGCCGACCAGGTCCCAGGGCAGGGCCAGCACGCCGAAGGGCCGGTCCAGGAGGGCATGCTCCAGCGCCTTGATCTGCTGCTCGCGCAAGGCGGTCCTCCCGCCGGGGAAGGCCAGGGCCCGCGGGTGGTGCCCGGTGCGGTGGGCGACCAGGGCGTCGAGGTCGACCGAGTTCAGGCCGGTGTCGGCGCCGATCGCCATCGCGGTCGCCACCACGCCGGTCCCGAAGAAGCCCATCACTGCCAGCGGTCGCTCCAGGAGGATGGTCGGGTCGTGGTCGTAGTAGCCCATGGTCAGGAGGTAACCGCCTGGCTCGGGCGTGCTGGCTCAGGGCACGACGCTGCCCTTCATCCAGGGCTCCAGCTCGACCTCGACGCCGTAGAGCCAGCCCATCGAGGGCAGCGCCGACCAGCTCACCAGGATCGCGCCGTCCTCCTCCTCCAGCTCGACCTGCCCGCCGCGTCCTTCCAGGGCGGCCTCGCGGACCGATGCGTGGCGGATCAAGCCGAAGTCGATGCCCGGATCGAGCTTCTCGGTCGCCGGGACGATGAAGCTGGCGTCGCGGGCGGTGCTCTCGACCATCACGCGGCCGTCGCGGTCGACCAGCCAGGCGGTGCGGAAGCCGGGGAGCTCCTCGGCGGCGACGAGCTGCTCGATGACCTGCTCGAAGCTGAGGTCGACGCCGGCCACGCCCAAGAAGCCGCCCTCGGGGGTGTGCAGCGCCCGGGTCGCGGAGAGCAGGCGGCCCTGGCCCATCAGGTCGACGTAGGGCTTGCCCCAGACGTTGCCCCGGGTGCCGACGGTCGAGCGGTACCAGGGGCGGGTCCGGGGATCGTACTGCTCGTCCCAGCCGCGGGCCCCGGGGGCCATGTACATCAGACCGCTGCGCTCCAGCGCGACGTAGGCCCAGACGATCGGCCGCTCGTCCTCTGCGGGAGGGGAGCCCGAGGGGCCGGCGCGCTCGTCGGCGGCGCGGGCGGGAGCGCGCCCCAGGACCTCGAAGAGCAGCTCCCGCAGGCCGTCGGCGCGGGCGAGGTCCTCGCGCCAGAGGGGATCGGCGACCTGGGGGGCGACCGTGTAGACCGCGAACTCCTGGCTGATCGGCTTGCCGTAGGCGTCGGAGTCCCTCAGCCCGGCGGGGGCCCGGTCGGGGTCGGCGTAGTCCGCCGCGCTCCAGTTGGGCCGCTGCGTCGGCGTGCCCCTCGCCCAGGCGTACTCGGCGGCCGCCGCGATGGCGTCGAGCTGGCCCTCCACCCAGAGCAGGTGGGACTCGATCGACTGGCCGCGGCGGGCGACCTCCCGCTGGTGGTTGGTCAGGCCGACCCGGTGGTGCTGGGCGTGAATGGCCTGGTCGTGCAGGCGGATCTGCTGGAAGGACCAGGTCGAGGCGACCGCCAGCGCGCCCAGGGGCAAGGCCGCGGCCAGGAGCGTGATCATCAGGCCCTGGCGTCGCGAGAGCCAGCGTCGAGCCCTGCGCCAGCGGTTGTCGGGCAGGGCCACCGTCGCCTCGCCTCGCAGGAAGCGCTCGACGTCGGCGGCCAGCTCCAGGATGGTCGGGTAGCGCAGGGTGGGATCGGCCATGGTCGCGCGGCGCGAGATGGCGAGCAGCTCGGGAGGGCCGGGCGGGCAGCCTTCGGCAGGGAGCGGCGGTCCCAGGTCGGCGTTGCGGGCCTGGGAAAGCTGGGCGTCCCTGCCCTTGGCCTCGTAGGCGCGCCTGAGGAGCACCAGCTCGTGGAGGAGGAGGCCCATGGCGAAGACGTCGGTGCGGACGTCGACCCGCTCGACCTCGCCTCGGGCCTGCTCGGGAGCCATGTAGGCGAGGGTCCCGAAGACCTGCCCGACCTCGGTGTGGCGCTCGGCGGCACCGGCCTCGTCGCCGGCGTCAAGGTCCTCTGCGGGCTCGATCGGGCTGCGAACCATGCGCCGGGCGATGCCCCAGTCCATCAGGTAGACCTCGCCGAAGGAGCCGAGCATGATGTTGTCGGGCTTCACGTCGCGGTGGATGACGCCCTTGCTGTGGGCGTAGGCCAGGGCCTCGCAGACCCGAAGGAAGATGCCCAGGCGGGCGTCGAGGTCGTGGGCCTGGTCCGGGAGGTTGCCCTGCGCGTGCTGGTGGCGGGCTGTGCCGATCAGCTCGCGCAGCGTGCGCCCGGTGACGAGCTTCATCGCGTAGCCGGCGCGCCCGTCGGCGAGGGTCTGGACGCCATGCACCGGGACGACGCCGGGGTGGTCCAGCCGGGCCGTGAGCTCGACCTCGGACTGCAGGCGGCGGGTGACCGAGGTGCTGGCGTTGGGCTTGAGGACCTTGAAGGCGACGATGCGATTGAGCTCGTGGTCGAAGGCCCGGTGGACGGTGGCCATCGCCCCTTCGCCCACCGGCTCCAGCAGCTCGAAACGAACGCCGCGGCTGCGCTCGACGGGTGAGGGGGGGACGAGGGTGCTGAGGTCCTCCGAGGCAGGCCTGGCCGGCGCCTCGGTCTCGTTGAGATCGATCGTCGGGGCAGTCAGTCCGGACGGAATGGGAGGACCACGCACAGCGGGCGCCGGGCAAGGGGGTGAGGGCTTGGCGACGCCGGATCGCCGTCCGCTCGTCGCTCATTCTGCCACAGGGACGGCGAATGGCCAAGACAGGTTCTTGACGATTGCGGTAGAGGCAGGCACCCTGCGTCCCCAACCCGGAGCTTCGATGCGCCTCCTGCCCCTGCTGTTGCCCCTCGTCGTCGGATGTAGCGACTATAGCTTCAAGCCGGCGCCCGATCCGAACCTGGGCGACACCGGGTCTCCCGGGGACGGGGGCACCGACGCCGGGGACGGGGGCTCAACACCGTCCGACACCTGCGCCGAGCGCAGCCATCCAGAGGAGGCCCTCGAGCTGAACCCCGACTGCTACGTCGAGGCCTCGGTGGGCACCTTCAACCCGGTGCTCAAGTGGCGGAAGACCACCTGGACGGCGGACCCCTCCAGCACCAACGTGATGATGGCCCCGATCGTGGTGAGCCTCAACGACGACAACGGGGACGGGCTGATCAACCAGGACGACGTCCCGGACATCGTCGTGATCACCTACTCCAGCAGCTACGGCACCCTGCGCGCGATGTCGGGTGCGGACGGCAGCGAGCTGTGGAACGTGGTCGGGCAGCAGCTCCAGCTCACCGGCGCGGTGGCGGCCGGGGACATCGACGGGGACGGGATCGTCGAGATCATCGCGCCCACCAGCAACCAGCTCAAGGCCTTCGAGCACGACGGGACCTTGAAGTGGACCTCGTCCTCCCTCTCCGGTCATATGTACGGGACCTCCGACGCCCCGGCCATCGCCGATCTCGACGGCGACGGCTCGCCCGAGGTGCTGGTGGGCAAGGCCATCCTCCGGGCCGATGGCAGCACTCGGGCGACCGGCAACCAGGGCATGGCGGGCGTGACGGGCAACGTCGGTACCGTCGTCACGGCGGCCGATCTGGACGGCGACGGCACCCAGGAGGTGGTGGTCGGCAACGCGGCATACCGGCCCGACGGGACCTCGGTCTTCGCCAACGGCCAGCAGGACGGCTACGTCGCCGTGGCCGACTTCGATCTGGACGGGCAGGCCGAGATCGTCGTGGTCAACTCCGGCGTGGTGCGGGTGCAGACCAACACCGGGGCCGTGCTGTGGACCGCCACGGTCTCGGGCGCCTCATCCGGCTACGGCGGGCCTCCGACGGTCGCCGACTTCGACGGCGACGGCTACCCCGAGGTCGGCGTCGCGGCTCGCAGCAACTACACGGTATTTGACACCGACGGCCGCAAGCTCTGGGAGCGGACCACGCAGGACGCCTCCTCGGGCAACACCGGCTCGGCGGTCTTCGACTTCGAGGGCGACGGGGTGGCCGAGGCGGTCTACGCCGACGAGACCAAGCTGTGGGTCTTCGACGGGCCGGACGGCCGGGTCAAGCTGGAGAGCACCGAGCACAGCAACGCGACCTGGACGGAGTACCCGACCATCGCCGACGTCGACGCCGACGGACACGCCGAGATCGTGGTCGCCAACACCAACTACTCGACGGGCCACACCGGCGTCTACGTCTTCGGGGACCGGGACGACTCCTGGCGCTCGGGCCGCAAGATCTGGAACCAGCACGCCTACAGCATCACCAACATCAACGACGACGGCACGATCCCGGCGCGGCCGGATCGGAACTGGCTGAGCTACAACAACTTCCGCTCCGGCGACATGGCCGCTGGCCAGGGGGGCGAGTACGCCGACCTGGTGGTCCAGATCACCGATGTCTGCACCAAGGACTGCGACGACGACCTGCTGGTCGTCTGGGTCCAGGTAGGCAACCAGGGCTACCTGCCGGTCGACGGGACCGTCGAGCTGGTCCTCTTCGCCATGAAGGAGGGCGGGGGTCGCGAGGTCCTGCATCGCTCCGACCTGACCGGCCTGGACAGCGGCCTGCTCGGCGAGAGCATCCAGCTGGTGGTCGATCTCACCGACTTCCCGGGCGTGGTCTTCGAGGACCTGACGGCGACCATCGACGGGGGCAACAACTCTCGCGCCAGCACCGTCGAAGAGTGCGACGAGACCAACAACGAGGACAGCTGGGGCGAGAACCTCTGCTGGGAGTGAGCCAGGGCCCCCTGGAGCCTACTCTCGGACGAGCTCGCCCTCGCCATAGACCAGGGCGCTGGTCCAGGAGCTGACCAGCTCGCCCTCCAGGGTGAGGGGGAGCGCGCCCGATCCATCGACGGTCCCGCTCATGACCAGCTCGACGCTGCTGCCCCAGCCCAGGTCCAGGGTGGACGTGCCGGAGATCTCGCCGTCCTCGCTGATGGTGCCCTCGAAGGGGAGGGTGAGCCCGCTGCCGTAGATCGAGCAGGTGGCCCCACCGCCGATCGACCGGTCCACGTCGATCACCATCGAGCCGGTGCAGTCGCTGATCTCGTAGGCGCCGTACTCGCTGTCGACGTCGATGTCGATCGGCCCGGTGTAGATGCCCGACCAGTCGACCGCGGTCCCCCCGCCGTCGCCGCCCCCATCGGTCCCGCCGCTCGTGCCGCCGTCGGTCCCGCCGCTCGTTCCGCCGTCGCCGCCCCCATCGGTCCCCCCGCCGGTTCCACCGTCCCCGCCGGCATCGCCGCCCCCGTCCGTGCCGCTCTCGCCGCCTCCATCGGACAGCGAGCCGCCGTCAGAGAGCCCGGTGTCATCACCGTCGAGCACGATGGAGCCTTTGGAGCAGGCGAAGCCGAGGAGGAGGAAGGCGCTGGTGAGCATGGGGAACTCCGGGATGTGCGGCGGAACAAGGGTAGCCTGTATATGGTCCTTTTGGAGAGGATGGATGACCGCCAGGCAGACGCGCCCCCCCTTGACCTCTCCCCGCCGCGTCGCGGAGGGGGCTGAGCCTTCGTCGGATGCGGTGGTCGAACGCTCTCTTCAGCCCTGGGGCAACGCCGCCGCGGGCCGGGGCAGGCTCGCCGCCGAGCCGGGGCCTCGCGAGGCGGCGCTGCTGGAGACGGCGCGCCCGATCCCCAACCAGGACGCCATCTACGAGCACTTCGCGCGCCACGGGCCCGATGGTCGGGTCGACCCGGCGGACCTGGCGGCCTGGGGCTACCGCCGGGGTCCGGTCCTGGATCGCCCTCGCTCTGGCCTGCGTGCGGTGGTCTTCCTGCCCCTTCCGGGCGCGGCGGCTCCGTCGACGCCACGGGGGCATCAGCTGCTGGAGGTCCACGGCGCCCCGCTGCGCCCCGTGCTGGTCTTCGGAGGCCGCGCCGCCGGCGACCGTGAGGTCGAGGAGTCCGACGCGCTGGGCATCGGCAGCTACCAGTTCGCCTCGTGCATGGCGGACATCGTGGCGGCCTTGCGGGGCGCGCGGAGCCGGGTGGATGTGGTGGGCCATGGGCTGGGTGGGGTGCTGGCTCAGCTCGCGGCGGCCCATCATCCGCAGGCGATCGGCCGGGTCGTCACCTTCCAGTCCGCTCCAGTGGACGTCCAGGACGCCGAGCAGGTCGAGCACTGGAACCGGACGGTGCCGGGCCACCAGGCGGTCCACTCGGCGCACCATCGCTCGGGCACAGCGCCGCCCGAGCAGCGAGGCGAGCAGCGCACTCCGGGCGATGCCTGGACCTGGGGCTTCGACCCGGACAAGGAGGGGAAGCACGCGCCCCCGCTGTCCTGCCTGGTCGCGCTGCGAGGGGAGGGGGTCCCCGGACTGGCGGCCTCGCCCCACGACGTCGACGCCTTGCGCAGCCTCGACCGCTCGGTCCTGGGAGAGCGTCCGGCCGATCTCGGGGCCCGGCCGCTGGGAGAGGCCCTCCGCGCGGGCCTGGAGCGCGTCGTCGAGGCCCCCATGGGGACCGAGCAGCACGCCGGGTTGCGCAGCCGAGCCCTGGAGCTCGCGGCCAGCCCGTCGGTCAGCTTTCGGCAGGTGCTGGCCCTGATCGACTCGACCCCGGGGGTCGGCGCCAAGGAGAAGGCCCTGCTTCAGGAAGAGGTCCGGAAGGCGATCATCGAGCGGATGGGCTCAGCGCCCCCGGTCTGAGCGGGCGGCCCGGCCTCGCCGGCGCAGCCCCAGCCAGGCCAGGAGCAGCGGCCCCAGCAGGCCCAGCCCCCCTTGGGCGGGAGTGGCGGCGCAGGCGCAGCCGCCCTTGGACTGCTCGTCGTCGATGGGCACGATCTCCTCGCAGTCCTCGTCGACGGTCCCGTCGCAGTCGTTGTCGACCCCGTCGCAGAACTCGGGCGATCCGGGGTTGACCCAGCCGTCCTCGTCGTCGCAGTCTCCATCGGCGGTGGAGTAGCCGTCCTCGTCGGCGTCCCCGGCGCCCTCGCCGTCGACGATCCCGTCGCAGTCGTCGTCGACGCCGTTGCCGGGGATCTCCTCGGCGCCCGGGTTCACCGCGGCGTTGTCGTCGTCGCAGTCGCCGCCGTAGACCGTGAAGCCGTCGCCGTCGTTGTCGTAGCCATCGCCGCCCTCGTCCACCTCGTCGTCGCAGTCGTTGTCAATGCCGTCGTCGGTGATCTCGGCCGCGCCCGGATTCACGCTCGGGTCGGCGTCGTTGCAGTCTCCGGCCGCCTCGGACCAGCCGTCGCCGTCGTCGTCGTAGGCGACGGTGCCCTCGTCGGTGCTGCCGTCGCAGTCGTTGTCCTTGCCGTCGGGCAGCTCGGGGGCGCCCGGGTAGACGCTTGCGTCGCCGTCATTGCAGTCCCCCGCCCCCGTCGTGAAGCCGTCGCCGTCGCCGTCGTAGGCGCCGTCGTCGACGGTACCGTCGCAGTCGTCGTCGACGCCGTTGCCGGGGATCTCGGCCGCGCCCGGGTTGACCGCGGCGTTGCCGTCGTGGCAGTCGCCCTCGGCCTCGGTGTAGCCATCCCCGTCGTCGTCGGCGCAGTCGGTGTCCTCGTCGGTGCTGCCGTCGCAGTCGTCGTCCTGCCCGTTGCACTCCTCGGTCGCCCCGGGGCTCTGGCTGGCGTCGCCATCGTCGCAGTCCCCGGACTCCTCGGTGTAGCCGTCGCCGTCGTCGTCGTACCAGGAGGTGCCCTCGTCGACCGTGCTGTCGCAGTCGTTGTCCCGCCCGTCGGCGGTCTCGGGCGCGCCCGGGTAGGTGCTCGAGTCCCGGTCGTTGCAGTCCGTCCCCCCCGCCACACAGGCGCAGTCGTAGCCGTCGCCGTCCACATCGGTCAGGTCCGCGCCATCGCAGTCCTGGTCCACCCCGTCGTAGGGGGTCTCCACGCCGCCGGGGTGGGCCGTCGCGTCGAGATCGTCGCAGTCGTCACCGCCGCAGTCGACGTCGGTGTGACCGTCCCCATCGGCGTCCTGGCAGAGGCCCAGGTAGAGGTTCTCCCAGAGGGTCCAGTTGGCCCCGCTGCTGGTGGCGCCGGAGCAGTCGTTCAGGAAGAGGTTGACGTCCCCTGAGACGATGACGTCGTAGGGCGTGCGGGCGTCCGAGACCGAGCTGGGCTGATCGACGGCCAGGACCACCGTCCCGCTGTGCGAGAGCAGGGCCGTTCCGCCCGAGACCGAGTTGCTGGCGGCGATGGAGAGGCTGCTGACTCCGTCGGTGAGCTGATCGCTGGCGATGCTCATGCTGGCCGCGGTGCAGCCTGCGCCGGCGACCGTCGTGCTGCCGACCCGGGCCCCCACCCCCATGCGCGAGAGCAGGGTGTTGGCGTGGCCGCTCTCGGTGGCGAAGCCCGAGCCGCCGCTGGACCAGTCGCCCGCCACCACCACCCGCCCGCCGCCGTCGACCAGGCTGGTCAGGGCGTTGGCCTGGGTCGTGCTGTAGGTGGCCCCGGGCAGCAGGAAGATGGCCATCCGGTAGCCGCTGTAGCTGGTGCTCCAGGAGGTGGAGGTGCTGGTGTCGACGCTGGCGCCGACGCCTTCCAGGGCGCGGACCAGGTCGCGCACCCCCGCGGCCGTGATGTAGGTGGAGTTGTAGTAGAGGAAGACGTCGCCGGCCCAGGCCGGACCGGCCAGCGAGGCGCTCAGGAGCAGAACCGTGGGCGTGATCATTCGCTCCTCCCGTCGCAGTCGTCGTCGATGCCGTTGCCCACGATCTCGGTCGCGCCGGGGTTCACCGCGTCGTCGCCGTCGTCGCAGTCTCCCCCCCGCTCGCTGAACCCGTCCCCGTCGTCGTCGTACCAGGTCGAGCCCTCGTCGACGGTGCCGTCGCAGTCGTCGTCCATGCCGTTGGCCCGCTCGCTGGCGCCGGGGTGGATGGCGCGGTCGGTGTCGTCGCAGTCCCCGTCGTCGACCGAGTAGCCGTCCCCGTCGTTGTCGTAGCAGCTGGTGCCCTCGTCGACGGCGCCGTCGCAGTCGTTGTCCTTGCCGTCGCAGACCTCGGCCTCGCCCGGGCTGGCCGCGGCGTCGGCGTCGTCGCAGTCGCCGGCCGAGGTCGTGAAGCCGTCGCCGTCGCCGTCCAGGGCGCCGTCGTCGACGGTGCCGTCGCAGTCGTCGTCGACACCGTTGCCGGGGATCTCCGCCGCCCCCGGGTGCACGCTGGTGTCCCCGTCGTGGCAGTCTCCCCCGTCGGCCGTGTAGCCGTCGCCGTCGTTGTCGTAGCAGCTCGTGCCCTCGTCGACGGTGCCGTCGCAGTCGTTGTCCTTGCCGTCGCAGACTTCGGTCCCACCGGGCCGGACCGCGTCGTCCTCGTCGTCGCAGTCCGCCGCGCACCAGGAGACGCCGTCTGCGTCCCGATCGTAGAGCGCGCTGTCGGCGGTCGAGCAGTCGTTGGCCCGCAGGCTGAGCGAGCCGGGGGGCGCCGCGCCGGCCAGGACCAGGGTCGCGCTGGCCGCGGCGGGCTCTTCGTCAGCCGCCGAGTAGCGCAGGCTGAGGGTGAGCTCCTGTCCGCTCTCGATCGTCTGGGGCAGGTCCAGGCCCTGGAAAGAGGATGCCTCGCTGCCCGAGAAGGTCCAGGACTCCAGGGTGAGGGGGATCTCACCCTCGTTGGAGAGGGAGACGGTGCCCTCGCGGCTGCTTCCGCTGGAGACGGGTCCGAAGTCGAGGATCGAGGGCCACATCCGCAGCGAGCCCTCGGCGCCCTGGCCGCGCAGCTGGATGCTGTGGCTGCTCTGCCCCTCGGGCTCGTCGGTGAGGATGATCAGCTCGGTCCAGTGGAAGCCGGCCTCCAGTGGCGCGTAGCCGAGCTGGAGGTCGAGCTCGGTCTCGGTGTCGACCGTGGGGAGCTCATTCTGGGCGATCGAGAAGAGCGCCGCGTCCGGCCCGACCAGCTCGAAGGCCAGCACCCGCACGCTGCCATCGGCGGCCGCCAGGGTGAGGGTCGACTCGCCCGCCGTGCCGATGGGGACGGCGCCGAACTCGACCAGGCCAGGGCTGGCGACCAGCCGGGCCTCGATGCCGGTGACCTGGAAGTCGTTGCTCCCGCAGCCCAGGGAGACCAGCGAGGGGCCGAGGCCCGAGAACAGCAGGAGAGGGAGTCGCTTCATCGGCGCATCTTAGGACAAAGCCGCGCCCACGGGCACATCGGAAACAGCGGGGGGGCGCCCCCTCGACGGCGACCGGAGGAGAAGCATCTTGTGACGGGAGCACTTCAGCCCGTCAGGCAGCGCACTTCCGGCCGGACCGGGTCGCCGGAGGTGGCTCCGCTGCCAGCCCCACATGCTAGCGTTGGTGCAGGAGGTCCCATGCCCAACTCCCACCTGCACGTTCATCTCTTGTACGCGGCAGCGGCGCTCGCCATGTCTGGCTGAGTCCAGTCGTCCGACCCCCTCAGTGAGCCCAGCGGCAGCGACGAGGGGACCAGCAGCGACGGGGGGACCGGCAGCGACGGGGGTGAGACCAGCTCCTGCGAGCTTGAGGGCGAGCCGTGGAGCGTGGCGATCACCGAGCTGGACTGCGTCGAGGTTCAGGAGGATCCGCTGGTGATCGACGCGGGCGACGTCTGCGTCCTCGAGGAGGGGATCGTGGTGACCGGTCGTCTTGAAGAGGTCGTCACGGACACCTACAGGGTCGAATCCCAGTCCTTCACCTTCATGGAGACCGATCTCCATGGGCCGGGCAGAACGTGGACCTTCGAGGGCGACGGGGAGGTCTGGTACATGGAGGTCGGGGCCACCTTGCAGATGGGCGCCCAGGTGAGGCTGCGACGCGATGCCGAGGGCTACCTCGAGAAGTGGCACGACGACGTGGATCTCTGGCTCGACGCTCAGTTTGAGGAGAACGAGGACGGGGTCGAGACGGGACTGGCCACCGTTGAGGTGTTCTCGGCCCCGGACGGGGACCCCACGGGGGCCTTCTGCATGGAGTACGAGATGAGCCGGCCGGAGACGTGCGTGACGGAGGCCGATTGCCGGTGATGGGCCCGTCGGGGATGGTTGCCCTTGGCGCTGAGGCGCCACCTCAGGACCATGAGACAAGGCCGCGCCCTGGCGCCTCGGCGACCTGGGTGAGGCGAGGTTTGGGGGGGGCGGCGTTGGGTAGCCCTCTCCTCGGAGTAGGACGGGCGGACGCAGCGCGCCGTTGTGAGTCGCAAAGCGCCGCTCTGTCCGCGCTCCCGGCGAGCGGCGCCCGTGGAGGCGCGGTCCGACACAGCAGGTCGATCTCCTCGGTGCCCGTCGTGCAGGATGGCCGACTCCCGAGGGGGCGGCTCAGCGGGGGTTCCAGACCGGGTATCCCCAGCACGTCGCGGTGCCGTCCTCGGCGCGCAGTCCGCATGCGAAGCCGCCGCCAGCCGAGACCCCGCTGAGAGCCATCTCGCTCGTCACTCCGCTCACCAGGCCGGACGAGCTGAGTCCCCAGCGGAGGACCTCGCCGACTTCAGCGCGCAGAGCGCAGGTGTGGGTGCCGCCAGCCGACAGGTGGAGCCGGCGTCCGCCATCGGTCCAGTGGCCCGCGCCTTCATCGCCCCCATGACCCCGATCGTCCGTACGCCATCCGCATCGCCGCCGGTGTCGACGGGCGGATCAACCTCCGTGGCGCCGCAGCCCTGGATCAGCCGCATCACCGTGTCAATGAGGAGTGAGGAGGTGATCCCTCGAGCTTCGCTCTACCCTACCTCGGAGCGCTGCAGCTCAGCGCGGGCCCCGCACATGATGCCCCCAGAAGGCCGGCCACGCTGTCCAGCACCGCCCGCAAGCCCCGTGTACCCGTGGGTGCCGATGGCGACCAGGTCGGCCTGGCTGGCGGTGACATCGGTCAGGACGGTGGCGACCATTGGGGCCGGGGTCGGGGATTGGACCGGCGACGAGCGCCCCCTCCCCAATCATCCGTCGGCGGGAGGGGACGCCGGCTCCTCCATCGTGCTCGACCGCTGCGATTCCCGCGCGGCGGCGTCGGCGAGATGGTCCAGGAGCGCCGCGTTCACACGTGGCATGTCGGGGTAGGGGAGCACGTGGCCGGCGTCGAGCCACAACGTCCTGGCGCCGCGGATGGAGGCGGCCAGCTTGGCGCCGTGCTCCAGGGGGAGGAGAGGGTCGTGCCGCCCGTGGACCACGAGCGTCGGAACGTCGACCGCGCGCAGGCCCGCATGTCGGGCGCCGGAGATCGTGATCGCAACGAAGTGCTGTGCGACCGCCGCCACGTGCGTCCCGCGGCGGTGGCGGAGGTCGTAGAGGACCACCTCGGCCGTCTCCCGAGGATCCATGCCGTCGACGCCGTACGCCGCCGCCTTGGCGATCCGCTCCTTGACGAGGTTCCGCTCGCCCCCGAGCAGGCGGTACCGAACGAGCGGCAGCGACGTGACGACGGTTGCGAGCAGCGAGCCAAGCTTCAAGCCGGGCAGCTCCGGGTCGCCGGGGTCGCCCGACGTGGACAGGAGCGCGAGCGACGCGACCCGGCTGGGATGCTCGATCGCCATCACCTGGGCGATCATGCCCCCCATCGACAGGCCCACGACGTGCGCCCGGCGTACGTCGAGCGCGTCCAACACCGCCACGGCGTCGCCCGCCATGTCATTCAGGGTGTAGGCGTTCGAGCGACGGTCCCAGGCTTCCACCCGGTCGGACATGCCGGTGCCGCGATGGTCGAAGCGCACCACGCGGTAGCCGGCTTCGACGAACAGCCGGACGAACGCCGGTGGCCACATGAGCGCGTCCGCGCCCTGCGAGAGGACGAGGAGCACCGTACCCTTCGGCGGCGTGTGCGGGTGGAGATGCTCGTACCAGATCCGCAGACCCTGCGAGGTGGCGTAGCCCGTCTCGCCGGCGACCACGTGGGAGAGGTCGGACCGCATCGCCTCGTCGATGATCCGGTCGATGTCGGAGGGCAGGCGCGGGCCGCCCGCGACGAGCCACCCGAGCAGCATCACGACGAGAGCGGTGGTCATGAGGGAGAGAACCAGCATCGTCGTTCACTGTCCGCGCTCGACGGGCACCGAGCGCGCCCCGCTCTGCCTATCCTAGGCTCCGCGCGGGTGCGGCGAACCGATCTGGCCGACGCTCGGCGTCACCGCGATCGAGCAAGACCGGTGGTCGCGCCGCATCGTCACCGACGGACACAGGCGCTGCGCACCCGAGTCCGGGGGCCCGACGCTCGCGCTCGACCCTGCGCCGGGGCCGCGCGTTCTTCCCGGCGCGATGAGCGTCTGCCAGCTCACGGGCGCGGAGCTCGTGTGCCATGGCTTCGACGGCGCTGGAGGGACGCGCACGGTCGCCTGGCACCGCACGGGCACCGGCGCTGGCTGGTCGCCCTCTTGTTGACAATGGTTTCCGAGGAAACTATAGTCGCCTCCATGAAGGTGAGCCCCCTCGACGCCCACGTCGGCTTCTGGCTGCGGTTCGTGTCGAACCACGTCTCCGCGGCGTTCGCCGCGAGGCTCGAAGCGGAGGGCGTGACCGTTCCCGAGTGGGTGGTGTTGCGGCACCTCTACGACGCGCCGGGCACCTCCCCCGCCGCGCTCGTAGCGCTCCTGGGCATGACGAAGGGCGCGATCTCGAAGATCGTGGCGCGGCTCGAGGCAAGGGGGCTGTGCGCCTCCACCGTCTCCGTGGCCGACGGGCGCGCTCGCCACCTCGTGCTCACGGACGCGGGCCGCGCGATCGTCCCCCGCCTCGCCCGCCACGCCGACGAGAACGACGCCGCCTTCTTCGGCCACCTCGCCCCCGCCGAGCGCGCCGCGCTCGTCGAGACGCTACGCGCGCTCGCGCTCAGGCACCAGCTCGCCCACCTCCCCATCGACTGATCTCGGAGCCCCCGATGCCCCTCGCCAGCACCCTGGACACGCTCGCCGCCACCTCCCACGCCGGGCGCTCCTCGTTCGGCGACTTCGTCGCCGCGCTCGCCGCCGCCGGCGTCGAGAGCTACCACGCCGACTACCGCCGCAAGTCCACCACCTTCTACCTGCCCGACGGCGCCACCCACACCGTGCACCTCCCCGTCCCCTCCGTCGCGATCCCCGAGGCGTTCGACGGCGACGCCGTCGTCGGCGCCATCCGCGGGGCACAAGCCGGTGACGTGAGCTACCCGGCGTTCGTGGCGCGGACGATGGCGGCCGGCTGCGTGGGCTACCACGTCTGGATCGCCGGCCGGCACGTGGACTACTTCGGCCGCGCCGGTCAGCTCCATGTGGAGCACTTTCCCACGCGATAGGCGGAGAGGGCGCCCTGGCCGAATTGCATCGGCGGGCACGCCCCTGGGGTCAACCCCGGTCGGCCCCGGTGCCGAAGGGAGCGTTCGGCTGCGCCCGCGGTGAAGACGCCGCGGTCACGGTCAGGGAAGGAGGGAAAGGAAACATCAAGCCCCTTCGATTTGGAGCCGCGTGGCCGGCGCGTCTTGGGACAAGGCCGCCCCGTCGGGCTAATCAGCGTCATCACGGAGAATAGAATGCAGCTACGCGCGCTCGGTCGATCCGGCCTCAAGGTCTCCCCGCTCTGCCTGGGGGCCATGACCTTCGGCGAGGCGGACGCCTCGTCCTTCATGCACAAGGTGGGCTGCGACGACCAGACCTCGCACGCCATCATGAGCCGGGCGCTGGAGGCCGGGGTCCAGTTCTGGGACACGGCCGATGTGTACGGCCAGGACGGCCTCTCCGAGCGGGTGGTCGGCGAGTGGTTCAAGGCGAGCGGCCAGCGCGATCGGGTCGTGCTCGCCACCAAGTTCCGCTTCGTCATGCCCTACGGCAAGGGGGCCAGCCGGGCCCACATCATCCGGGCCTGCGAGCACAGCCTGCGCCGGCTGCAGACCGACTGGATCGATCTCTTCCAGATCCACATGCAGGACCTGGACGTCCCCGAAGAGGAGACCCTCCGCGCGCTGGACGACCTCGTCCACCAGGGCAAGGTCCGCTACATCGGGGCCAGCAACTACGCGGCCTGGAGGCTGGTCGACAGCCTCTGGACCAGCCGCAGCCAGGGCCTGGAGCGCTTCGTCGCCCTGCAGATGCAGTACAGCTTGATGGAGCGCAACCTCGAGAAGGAGCATGTGCCGGTGGCCCGGGAGTTCGGCCTGGGCATCATCCCCTGGTCCCCGCTGGGCGGCGGCTTCCTGACGGGCAAGTACCGACCGGGAGCGCCTCCGCCCGAGGGCTCCCGCCTCGCGGAGTGGAAGGACCGCCTCTCCCGGGTGGACGCGCCCCAGAACTGGCAGATCCTCGCCGCGGTGGACGCGGTGGCGGCGCGGCGCGGGGCGACGGCCTCGCAGGTCTCGCTGGCCTGGCTGCTGCACAAGCCCCAGGTCAGCAGCGTCATCTTCGGGGCCCGCAGCCTCGCCCAGCTCGAAGAGAACCTGCCCGCGGCCGAGCTGGTCCTCGACGCCGCCGATCTGAAGGAGCTCGACGAGGCCAGCGCCTGGCCGCTGCACTACCCCTACGACTTCCTGCACCGCATCCAGGGGCGCTGGTAGGTGCTGCTCCTGCTGCTGGCCTGTAGCAACGGAGGGGGCACCGACAGCCCCGGGCCCGAGGACACCGCGATCAGCTCGGCGGGCTGTCCCAGCGGGGTCGTGGGAGAGGTCGCCGGGGCGCTGGACGAGGCCGACCTGACCGAAGCCAGCGGGCTGGTCCTCAGCCCCGGCCGGCCCGGGCTGCTCTGGGCCCACAACGACTCCGGAGGTGCCTCCGAGCTCTTCGGCTTGGACGGTCAGGGCCGGCTGGTGCAGCGCGTGGCGGTGACGGGGGCCACCGCCACGGACTGGGAGGACCTGGCCGCCGGCCTCTACGAGGGCCAGCCGACGCTCTTCATCGGCGATGTCGGCGACAACGGCCGCTCGCGCCAGGACATCGCCCTCTGGAGGGTGCCCGAGCCGGCCGAGGGCGCCACGACCGCGGCCGCCGTGCGCCATGGGCTGCTCCTGCCCGACGGGGCGCGGGACATCGAGGCCCTGCTGCTCGACCCGCTCAGCGGCGACGTGCTGGTCGTGACCAAGGAGCTGGCCAGCGTGGCGCAGGTCCTCCGCGGGGCCGCTCCCCTGGGCGCCGAGATCCCCCTGGTGCTGGAGTCCGAGCTCTCCCTGACCTCCTTCCCGGGGGTCACCCTCGGGGCGGTCACGGCGGGGGACATCTCTCCCGACGGGCGCTGCATCTACCTGCGCACCTACACCCAGGTCCTGGCCTGGGAGCGGGTGCCCGGCGCCTCCGTGGCGGCGACGCTGACCCTGGCGCCGACGGTGATGCCCTCCCTCACCGAGCCCCAGGGCGAGGCGCTCGCCGCCGATGCCGACGGCTACTGGACGCTCAGCGAGGGTGAGGGGGCCCCGCTCCATCGTTTCCAGGGCGCGCCATGAGCCCGCGAACCGTCCAGGGGGCCCGCTGGTCCTGCCAGGGGACCGGCTTCTGCTGCCGCTTCCACCAGCTCGGCCCGGTCAGCGCCGCCGAGGTCCAGGCGATCGCCTCGACCCGCCCCGAGGCCTGGTGGCCTGCCGCGGCCGAGGGCTGGCTGCTCAGCCGCTCGGGACCCGGCGGCCTCGTGCACGAGCTGCGCAAGGTCGATGGGCACTGCGTCTTCCTCAGCGAGGACAACCGCTGCGCGGTCCACGCCCGCTTCGGCGCCCAGGCCAAGCCGGGCTTCTGCCAGCTCTACCCCTACCAGGTGGTCGAGGACGCCCAGGGGGTCGCCGTGATCGTGCGCGACTCCTGCGCCGGACGCCTGGCGGAGGCCGAGCGGGCGGCGCCGATGGAGGAGCAGGCCGAGGAGGCCCTGGCCCTGGCCCGCGCGCACGAGGGGGTGCTGCGCTGGTCGCCCGAGGCGGTCTCGATCCTGCCCGGTCGGGCCGAGCCATGGGCGCTGTGGATGGAGGTCGAGGCGGAGCTGCTCCAGGCGCTACAGACCTCGACCGATGGCGCGGGGAGCGTGATCCCGGCGCTGCGCGAGCGACTGGCCGCGCGGCTGGGCCTGGACCTGCCGCCCCCGGATCCGGCGCGGGCGAGGCTGGCCGGACGCGCCGTCCTGCTGGCCCTGGACATGACCCTGAGCCGCGCTCGACAGCAGGAGCAGGCCCCCTCGCCCGAGGAGGCCGAGTTCGCCGCCGAGCTGCACCAGCGGGTACGGCTCGCCGCCGCGGCGATGGAGGCGGGGGTCGCGCTGGACGGGCCCGAGGGCTGGGAGCGGTATGCCCGCCTCTGCCTCGCCGAGGGCCTGCTGGGCAAGGATCTGCACCGCCTGGACGGGCTCTTCGCCGGCCTGGGCCTCGCCCTGATTACCCTCCATATCGCCCACGCCAGCGCCCAGCCGGGCACCCCGGCCGCGCTCGCCCGGGTCCACGCCCGCGTCGCCCGCTTCACCCAGAACCGCAGCATCCGGGAGGTGCTGCGCGCGGCGGCCCCGGCCCTGCGGGATCTCGCCCTCCACGCTCCCGTGTGAACCCATGAACCCGCACATCCAGCCCGTCCAGATCTACTACGAGGACACCGACCACAGCGGCGTTGTCTACCACGCGAACTACCTGCGCTACTTCGAGCGGGCCCGGGAGCACCTGCTGGGCGTCCCCGAGCTGGTGCGGCTCTGGAAGGAGGACGGCATCGGCTTCGTGGTCTACCAGGCCAACATGAAGTTCCGCGAGGGGGCCGTCTTCGGCGACAGCCTGGAGATCCGCACCGTGGTCCGCCGGGCCAGCGCCTACCGGCTGGTCTTCCAGCAGGACGTCTGGCGGCCGGGCGGCAGCAAGGTGATGGTGGAGGGCGAGGTCCACCTCTGCTGCGTGGATCGGCAGCAGCAGCTCATCGCGCTGCCGGCGGGGGTGCTGGCGATGCTGGCGCATCGTTTTCCGGAGGACGGTAGTCCTCCGGCTCCCCGATGAAGCTGATCTCGACGATGATCGGGCGCTGCCGGGCGACCTGAAGATCGTGCAGCAGGGCCAGGAAGGCCGCCAGGATCCCCACCGCGATCAGCAGGATCAGCCCGCGCGAGGCTCCCCCGGCCCCCCGCGGGGGGGGGCGCCCGATCCGGGCGAAGGGGGCCGGCTGGTGGGCGGGGTCCAGGCTCATCGGGGTGCCGGATGGCCGGCGGAGATCCGGCGGCCCGTCAGGGGGGAGGGGAGGCAAGATAGCGGGATCTCGACCGGCATGGGATCTGCAAGGGCGTGGAGCCCCCCTGGAGGTCCCCGTGTTGTTCATCGTCGTGCTCGCCTGTGGCGAGTCCCTGGTCCTGCCTGCCCCGGTCGTTCCCTCCGACACCCTGCTCTTGCGGGAGTGGATCCCGCTTCAGGTCGATCGTTCCGTCGGCAAGGCCGAACGCTTCGACTCTCAGGGCTGCCTCCGGCAGGCGCCCAACACCTGGCTCTGGGTCCACGATCCGCTCCTGCGGCGCGCGGCCGACCCCTGGCTGTACCTCAACGGCCGCTGGGAGGATCAAGCCTGGTTCTGCCTGACCGAGTCGCAGCGCTGGCGCCTGCAGCAGGCCGTCCGCTCCCTGCCTCCCGCCCAGGCGCAGGGCTTCCCCCAGCGGACCCCGCTGGTCCTGCGCTTCAGCGCCCAGGTGGACGGGCAGCTCCGCTCGGCCGCGGTACCGCTGGGCCAGGAGGACCGCCACCCCGACACCGTCGAGCTGGTCGCCCTGCTCTCCTCGCTGGCGGCCGAAGGCGTCTGGGGGCTCTCTCCCGAAGGCCCGGAAGGCGACGCCGAGGCCTCCCTGTTGGGGCCCTGAGCGATCTTCCTGCCGGCCCTTGCCAGGGACGCGGCGGCGGATTACTCCGGGGGAGACGATGGTGCGGGGTGGAGCAGCCCGGTAGCTCGTCGGGCTCATAACCCGAAGGTCGTCGGTTCGAATCCGGCCCCCGCTTCCACATTAAACCGGGATCTCGCGACAGCGGGATCCCGGTTTCTTCGTTTGTCCTCGCCCTACACGGCGCCGCCCGAGTGCCTGGCCTTGAACTCGAGGCCGCGAGCTGCGCGGCTCAGGAGCCCGGCTGCCAGCAGGCCAGCGGCCCCAACCGAGCGTAGGGCTTGTCTTCGCTGTTGACCACGCGGGCGGGCCGGCGGGTCAGCACCTCGCAGCCCTCGTCGGTGACCACGATGGTGTGCTCGAACTGGGCCGAGAGCGAGCGGTCGCGGGTGAGGACCGTCCAGCCGTCGTCGAGGTGGTCGATCTCGAAGCGCCCGAGGTTGATCATGGGCTCGATGGTGAAGGCCATGCCCTTGCGCATGCGCATGCCCTGACCGCGCAGGCCGTAGTGGGGCACGCTGGGCTCGCTGTGGAAGATGCGGCCGATGCCGTGGCCGGTGTACTCCCGAACCACGCTGCAGCCCTTGGCCTCGGCGAAGGCCTGGATGGCGGCGCCGATGTCGCCGATGAAGCCCCCGGGGCGGACCTGCTGGATGCCGATCTCGAGGGCCTCGCGGGCCACCTCGACCACATGGCGGGCCAGGGGAGAGGGCTCGCCGACGTAGTAGGTGACCGAGGAGTCGCCGTGAAAGCCGTTGCGCCGCGGGTAGATCGGCGTGACGTCGATGTTGACGATGTCGCCGTCCTGCAGCACCCGGGGCCCGGGGATCCCGTGGCAGACGACCTCGTTGACGCTGGTGCAGACGCTCTTGGGGAAGCCCTTGTAGTTGAGCGGCGCCGGGATCGCGTCCTGGGCGAGGGTGTACTCGTGGACCAGGGTGTTGATCTCCTCGGTGCTGATGCCCGCCCGGATGTGGGGGCCAATCATGACCAGGGTGTCCGCGGCGATCCGGCAGGCCTGCCGCATCGCCTGGATCTCCTTGGGGCTGAGAATCGTGATCCGACCCATTCCTGGTCCCTTCTGGCCGAGGAGGGCGGCCGTCCCGCTGAGGCTCAGAAGACCCGGCTGCCCCGCTCGAGCTGCTCTGCCTGGGTCTTGCAGTCGATGCAGACCCGGGCGACCGGGCGGACCATCAGGCGCTTGAAGCCGATGGGCACGCCGCAGCTCTCGCAGGTGCCGTACTCGCCGTTGTCGATGCACTCCAGCGCGTAGCGGATCTTGCTGAGCATCTTGCGCTCACGACCTGCCAGCCGCAGCGAGAAGTCGCGGTCGGACTCGGTCGTCGCCACGTCCAGGCTGTCGGCCTCGAGGTCGCGCTCGTTGGTGAGGGTGCTGACGGTCTGTTGACCGGCGTCGAGCAGCTCGTTGGCCTGGGTGACCAGGATCTGGTGGAGCTCGAGGAGCTCCTTGGGGGTGAGGTACTCGTCGGCCGGTAGGTCCGACGCATCCTTGACATGATCGAGCATGTTGGGCGCTCCTGGTGAGTGCTGCCTGAGGCGGCCGGGCGCCTAACCATATTCACGGTCTTGTGCAGGGGAATGCGCGCAGAGCATCGCGCGGAAGGCGAGCAGGCCCTCCGCGCTCATCCCGGCCCGGCTCAGGGCGAGGCGCAGCGGCATGTCGGCGGACAGGAACATCCGGCCCATCACCTGGGCGAGCTGGCGGGCCGTGGACTCCGAGGAGAGCATCGGCGCCCAGGCTTCCGGGGGGGGCTCGAAGAACGCCCGGAAGAAGCGGTCGGTGCCGTCAGCGTCCAGGCTGAGGATGGCCTCCAGGCCGAAGCGGAGGACCGTCGCCGCGTCCACCCTCGGGCCGGGCCAGAGGGTCTCCCAGCCCAGCCGGGCGGCCTCGTCGGGCCCGCCGTGCTCCAGCCCGGAGGCGATGGCTCGGGCCAGCAGCGGGGCGAGCCGTAGCGAGGTGGCGACCGAGTAGCCGGTCGCGGGGTGAACCATCCCCGCGGCTCCCCCCAGGGCCAGGACCCTCTGCGGGGGAGGTCGGGGCGTGTCCATGGGGATGACGCAGCGCTCGACCTCCTCGACGGCGCCAGCTTCGAGGCCGAGGCGCTCCAGGCGTGCCTGGAGGCGAGCCTGGAGGAAGCCTGGGTCCGGCGGCAGCCGTGCCGCCAGGACGGTCTCCTCGACGAAGAGGTGCTGCTCGTCGAAGGGCATGACGTACAGGAAGGTAGGGGGCCCCGGCGCCTCGTCGGGTCCCCGGGTCCAGTCCATCAGCACCATCTCCTGGGGGCTCCAGGGGTGCAGCTTGACCCGGATGCGGTGGCCCCAGGCGAGCTGGAAGGCGCTGGCGACAGGCTGGCCGGGCTGCACCAGGGTCGCGCGGTGGCCGCCGCAGTCGACCAGGACCCGCCCCCGAAGCGAGCGAGCGTCGCTCAGGAGCAGCTCGCTGCCGTCGGGCCCGTGGCTGGCGGAGGCGGCCGTGCCGTTCTCCAGCACCAGGCCCGCGGCCAGGGCGCGCTCCAGCAGGCCCTGCTGGAGCTGGCGGCGGTCGAGCTGGACATAGGCGCGGTCCAGGCTCTTGCTCCAGCCCTCTCCGCAGACCCGTGCCCGGCTCCAGCGCTGGTGAACCGGGGCAGAGATGCCCGTGAGATCGGCCTCCCAGCTGCCATAGTTGGCCTCCCAGGGCGCGGTCGGGCGGGGCGCGACCAGGGTGGTGCGCAGGCCGAGCTCGCAGGAGGCGGCGGCCAGCGCCAGGCCGGCGGGTCCCGCGCCGATCACCAGCAGGTCAGGGTCGGAGAGGCTCATCGTGGGGGTCTATCGGTCGGGCCCCGCCGTGCACGAGGCGCTCAGTCGATGCGGACCTGGTCCAGGTGGGCGAGGTGGGCCTCGAGCTCGGGGGGGAGCGGGTCTTCGATGACCTGGTCGTCGGGCAGGACCATCGCCAGGCCGTGCAGCCAGAGGCGGCCGGGGAAGCCGGGGACGGCCCGGAAGCGGGGGCCCGGGTAGCGCTCGTCGCCGACGATGGCGTGCCCCAGGCTCTGCAGGTGCCGCCGGATCTGGTGCCGCCGGCCGGTCTCGATCTGGATCTCGAGCAGCGTGAAGGCGCCGATCCAGTCGATGCGGTGGTAGCGGGTCACCGCGGGCAGGGGGTGGCCGCGGCGCGCGTCCTGGAGGGGGCGGCGGATGATGCCCTTCTTGCGCGTGCGGCCGTGGACCAGGGCGATGTAGACGCGGTGGGCTTCGTCGCGGGCCAGCCAGCCGGACACGAGGGCGCGGGTCTCGGGCTCGGCCGAGCAGAGGACCAGGCCCGAGGCGTGGGCGTCCAGGCGATGGATCGGGCGAGTCAGGGGAGGCAGCTCGGGCTGCGATTCCAGCCAGGCGACGAGGTCCGGCTCGTCGGAGGGCCCGGCGGGGTGGACCCGGTAGCCGGAGGGCTTGTGGACGGCGATGAGGGAGTCCAGGCGGGCGAGGACCCGTGGGCTGTCGGCGGTGGGCATCGGCGGCGGGTATCGCGCTCACGGGCGGCCGCCCCGGACAAGAGCTGTCCGGGGCATCGCCTTGTGAAGGTCGGGCGGGGTGATAGGGCGCAGGCCCTCCCGGAGGACCCGTGACCGGACCTGTGACCGATACCCCACCCCTGGCCGATGCCAGCGAGCTCAGCCTGCCCTCGGCGCGCGAGATCCTGGACCTGGCCCGCCAGCGCAAGGCCCAGGCCAAGGCGCTGGAGGCGCTGGCCAAGGCCGGCGCCGTCCCGGCCTCGTTGACCAAGGCCCTGCTGGCGCTGGACAAGGCCGGCGATGCCCCCCTGGCCCCCCTTCGGACCCAGATCGGGGGCTGGATCGAGCACGAAGCCGCCACCCGGGGCGAGCGCCTCTCCCGTCAGCTCCGCGAACAGGCTTCGGCAGCCGGCCTGGAGCTGGCGGTGCTGACCCGTGATCCCCTCGAGCTCCGCCTCGCCCCCCTGGGGATCTCGGTCGACCTCGCCCGCAACAAGGCCAGCGTGCACTTCGGCAAGACCGAGGTCGAGAGCTGCGGGGCCCAGGCGGGCGAGATCCTCCTGGCTCGTGAGCGCGCCCTGCGGGCCCTCGAGAAGCGGCCCTGGGATCCGGTGGCCTGGTCCCGCAGCCTCCGGGCGGCCTGGCAGCGGGCGGGCGGCGACGGCTGGCGCGAGATCGCCGACCTCCTCCCCGGCCTCGCCTTCGAGCTGCAGGACGATCGGTTCCGGCGCGATCCCTCGCCCCGGACCTTCCAAGCCTACGGCCGGGCCTCCCTGGCCTACGATCTCTGGCGGCTGCGTCGGGACCGGCAGCTCACCGTGGACGGCTGGCGCCTGACCCTGGGTCCAGCCACCGGGGGCTCCACCAAGGACAAGCGACAGGTCTTCTGGCTGGAAGACGACCAGGGCCGTGGGCAGTACTTCCTGACCCTGCGCTTCGTGCGGGAGACGGGTGATGAGTGACCCGTCGCCCGCCCTGGCCCGCTCGATCCTGCAGCGCGTGGGAGAGATCGGCCAGCCCCCCGAGGTGGGGGTCGAGTTCCTGAACGTCGGCAACGAGACGCTCCTACGGGTGCTCGATCAGGAGTACCTCCAGCCGATCGCCGAGCTCGGCCGCGGCTCCTCCTTCAAGCTGGTCCAGGCCTACTTCGGCGGTGGAAAGACCCACTTCCTGGTCTGTGTGCGCCAGCTGGCCTGGAAGCGGGGCTTCTGCTCGGCGCTGGTCGGACTCTCCCCCGACGAGTGTCCCTTCGACGATCCGCTTCGGATCTACCAGGCCGTCGCCCGCGAGCTGTCCTGGGCGCCCGCCGATCCGCTGGTCCCGCCGGCGCGGGGCCTGGAGAACGCGCTGCGCGTGGCCTTGGACGAGCGGCTGGAGGCCCTGGGGGAAGAGGGGACCCGTCTGTGGATCGACCTCGAGCTGCGCAAGCACCCGGTGGACGCGCCCAGCTTCCGAAGCGCCGTCCGGGCGCTCTTCCTGGCCATGCTCGATCAGGACTCCGATCGTGAAGAGCTGGCCGCCGCCTGGCTGAGGGGCGAGGCCGTCGGTCCGGCCGAGGTGCGGGATCTGGGCATCCGCGAGGCGATGACCCGGACCAACGGCTTCCGGATGCTGCGCAGCCTCTGCCAGATGGTGCAGGCGATCGGCGCGCCGGGCCTGCTGCTCTGCTTCGACGAGCTCGACCGCAACCTGTCGCTCTCGCCCTCGCGGCGACGGGCGGTCGCCGACCAGCTCCGGCAGCTGATCGACCTCTGCGGGCGCGAGGTGCTCCCCGGCCTGCTCTGCCTCTACGCGGTCCCTCCCGAGTTCATGCGGCACGTGGTGACCGAGTACCCCGCGCTCCAGCAGCGTCTGGAGGGCCCCTCCTCGCTCTCCGAGCGCAGCCCGCAGGCGGCGGTGATCGACCTGGAGCGGCTGGACCTGGGCGCCGAAGAGCTCCTCGTCCGCATCGGGCTGCGCTTGCTGGCCTTGTTCCGCATCGGCCGGGACGCCTCCCTGGACCCGGCCCTGCAAGAGCGCAACCTGCGCGCCCTCGCCGAAGAGGTGCTGGCCGGCAGCTTCGAGGTCGCCCACCGGCGGGCCTTCGTCAAGGCGGCGGTGGACCTGCTGCACCGGCAGAGCAGCGGACAGCGGCCCGTCACTCGGGACGATCTCTCCGACCTGGCGGGCAAGGGCGGCCAGGTCGTGCAGCTCCGGAGCGTAGATGGATTCGAAGACTTCTGATCCGCAGCTGCCCTACCCGGGGGAGCGCATCGAGCATCGGACCCTGGGCCCGGGGGCCGTCGCGCGACTGCTGGACGGAGGCCGCAAGGCGCTGGTCCGCTTCGATCGTCGGCCGGCGGCGCCCTCGGTGGTGCTGGTCAGCGAGCTCGTCGGCAAGGGCCGGGTCGCAGCGCCCGCGCCCGCCCCGGTCCCGCGCAGCAGCCCCGAAGACCCGCCGGATCGCCAGACCTTGGAGGCGCTGCGCATGGGCGTGGTGCCGGTGCGTGGCCTCAACGCGCTGACGGTGGGGCGCCAGACCGAGCTGGTCGAGCTGGACCGCCTGCTGGATCGTGGCCGCGGGATGGTGGTGCTCTCGGGCGGCTACGGCGCCGGCAAGACCCATATGATCGAGCTGGCGGACGCGATGGGCGTGGGTCGGGGCTTCGCCCTGGCCCGGGCGACCTTCGACCCGGTCGAGGTCCCGCCCAGCCACCCCTTGCGGCTCTACGGCGCGCTGATGCGGGATCTGCGCCTGCCGGGCAGCGCCGAGCCGGGCCTGCGGCCCTTGCTGGAGCGCCTGGGCCCCAGCGAGGATCACATCCACGGAGATCGGCAACACCGCTGGCTCAGTCCGGCGCTGTTCGCCGTGCACCACGCGCCGGCAGAGCTGGCGCAGGACGTGCTCGCCTTCGTCGCGGGCCAGGGCCGGGACGACCACCGCGAGCTCTCCCACCAGCTCCGCCGCCACGGCTTCAAGGGCCGGGACATGCTGGGGCTGCCGGACTACCGCACCTTCGGGCAGGTGATGGCCCATATGCTGGGCGGGGTGGCCTCCTGGGCCAAGGACGCCGGCGCCAGCGGACTGCTGCTGCTGCTGGACGAGGCCGAGTACCTGGATCGCCTGGGCAGCCAGTCCCGCGAGATGGCCGAGAACGTCCTGCGCTTCCTGGCGATCGCCGCCCTCCCCCCCGAGCTGCTCGCCTTCGAGCCGGGGGCCATCTACCGCGGGGGGCAGGCCGTCCATCGCGAGCTGAGCCCGGTCTACCGCCTGGAGCAGCCGCTCAGCGTGCTCTGCGCCTTCACCCCGGATCCACAGGTGGACCAGGTCCTTCGCCGGACCCTGCTCGACCCCGCCTCGCGGATCGAGCTCGAGCCGGTGCGCCCCTCCTTGCTGCCGGTGCTGGCCGAGAAGGTCTACGACCTGGTCAAGGCGGTCTACCCTCAGCTCGACCCGGACCCCGATCACCGCCGTCGGGTGACCCAGGCCTTGGAGCGGGCATTTCGCGGCGGGCAGGTCGAGAGCACCCGCCAGGCGGCGCGCCTGGTGATCGAGTTCTGGGACATCTACCGCCAGGACCCGGCCCGCGCGTTGAAGGCGCTCGACGGCTCGGCGTGACCCCTCAGGCCTACCGCGCGGCGAACCCTCGCTTGTACGGGGCCTTGATCGCTCGGCACGGGGGGCCCAACGCCATCCAGCTCGCGGTGGCCTCCCGACTGGCGTCGGGCCAGGACCTGCTGCTCTGCGCGCCGACCGCTTCGGGCAAGACCGAGGCGCTGCTGGTCCCGCTTGCCGAGGCCCACCTGGCCCAGGGGCTGCCCGGGCGGCCCTCCCTGCTCTGGGTCTGCCCCACCCGCGCCCTGGTCAACGACCTCGCCCGGCGGCTGCGGGATCCCCTGGCCCAGGTCGGCACGACGGTCGGCCGCTGGACCGGCGACGCCCACGACGGCGGCCAGCTCCAGCCCCTGACCATCCTGACCCCCGAGGCGCTCGACGCCCGCCTCTCCCGCAGCCCGGACGCCCTCGACGGGGTCGGCGCCCTGGTGCTGGACGAGCTGCACATGCTCGACGGCGGCCCCCGCGGCGATCAGCTCCGCCTGCTGGTCCACGGGCTGCGGGGGCGACTCTCGGTCGCGGGGCGCCCGCTGCAGGTGGCCGCCGCCAGCGCCACGGTCCCAGATCCCGCCGGGCTCGCGGCGCGCTACCTGGTCGCGGGCCAGGTGGTGCAGGCCGAGCAGAAGCGACGCCTGGCGGCCCGGATCGTCCTCGACCGCGACCCGGGCGCCGTGCTCGACCACCTCCTGGGCCTGGTGGGGGAGGGCTTCCGCAAGATCCTGCTCTTCTGCGACTCGCGCGAGCAGGTCGAGCAGCTCTCGGCCTTCATGCTGGGCCAGCCCCCCTTCGGCGCGCAGGTCTACGCCCACCACGGCAGCCTCGCCCGGGCCCTCCGCCTGCGGGTCGAGGCCTCCTTCCGGCAGGCGCCCCTGGCCTGCTGCGTGGCGACCAGCACCATGGAGGTCGGGCTGGACATCGGCGATGTCGACCTGGTCGGCCTGATGGGCCCTCCGCCGGACGTCTCGGCGCTGGTGCAGCGGGTGGGCCGAGGCGGGCGGCGGGGCGATCGGAGCCTCGCCCTGGTGATGGTCGAGGGCCCGATCGAGGAGCGCATCGCGCGGGTGCTGCTCCAGGCGGCCGCCCGGGGAGACTTCCTGGCGGACAAGCCGGCCTTCCACCCCTCGGTCCTGCTCCAGCAGGCCGTGATGCTGGCCGGAGGTCGGCGCGGGCTGGTGGACGCCGCCGCGCTCCACCGCCGACTCCCCGCCGAGCTGGCGCGCGATTGGCCGCCGGAGCGCCTGATCGAGCTGCTCGGCCACGCCTGCGAGAAGGAGCTGCTGCTGCGCGTGGGCGAGGGGCCCCGCTGCGTGCTGGGGCCCAAGGGCGAGCAGGTCTGGAAGAGGGGGCAGGCCCACGCCAACATCAGCGGGGCCACGATGACGACGGTCGTGGATCGACTGACGGGGGACGCGGTCGGTGAGGTGGCCCAGGGCGCCGGCGGCGATGTCGGCCTGGGCGGGCGAGGCCGTCGCGCCGTGCTCAACGACTCGGGTCGGGTCGTCACCGACGCCGGGGGAGGGGGGGCGCCGGCCCTGGGCAGCTTCGGAGGAGGCTCCGGCCCGCGCAAGTCCGGGGCGCTGGCTCGCGCCATCCTGGACGACCTGGAGATCCCGCTGCCCTGCCGGGCCCGCCTCAACGGGGGCGAGACGCTCTTCCACGGCCTGGGATCGGCAGCGGGGTGGCTGCTCGCCGCCGCCCTGAAGGATCGTAAGCGCAAGGTCGTGCGCGCCGGCCCCCTGGCGATCGTCATGCATGCGGCGCCCTTTGCCGACCTGTCCGAGGCCGAAGCCCGCGACGCCTGGCCGGGCCCCTCGCGGGTCGAGCTGGCGCTGATCGACCGCCACCCGGGCCTAGCCCGTCGCCTACAGCTGGGGCCGATGCACCCCTACCTGCCAATTGACGAGCAGCGCCGCTCGGTGGCGGATCACTGCCAGGCCGCGGCGGTGGAGGCCTTCCTTGCCCGGGGGCTCCCTCCGCTGGTGGAGCCCGCGGACTTCGAGCTCTGGGATGCCGCCGCATGGACCTGACCGACCCGCTCGGCTCCGGCCTCTCCTCCTACGACGTGGAAGCCGACGAGGCCCGCGTGCGCGCCGCCATCGATCTGCTCGAGCCCTTCGCCACCCACCCGGCGACCGGCGCGCTACACGATCCGCTCTATGCCTGGCTCTCCGATCGCAGCCCGGCGCACCTCGCCCAGTGGGCCCGCGCGGCCGCCCGCCACCCGGAGCACCCCGCGGTGGAGGCCATGCTCTTCTGCCTGGGGATGCAGCCGCGGGCCGCCAGCCTCGATCTGCGGCAGATCCTCGCGGCGGCGGGGCCGTCGACCCACGACGACCCCCTGGTCGAGGTCCAAGCCCGGCTGCGCGCTGCGGCCGAGCAGCGCAGGTTCTTCGAAGAGCAGCTTCAACGCCGACAGGCCGAGCTCGATCGCCTCGCCCGGGGGGTCGATGCCCTCTCGCTGGTCGGGGCCCTGCTGGCGATCCTGGCCCTGTTGGGCTGGCTGGGCGCCCTGGACGTCTGGACGATCGACTGGATCGACCCACCTGTCCCCGCCAACGGCGACGGGGTACCTCTGGAAAAGCCATGATGAACACCCCCTCGCTGCTCTCCTTCCGTGCCTTCGGCATCCCCATCGAGATCGGCACCACGGCGCTGTTGTTGATCGGCTTCCTCGCCCTCTCCTACGGCCGGGCGGGCTCGATGGGGCTGGTGTCCGGCGCGGTCTATGGGCTGGTGTTGCTGGGCTCGATCTTCGTTCACGAGCTCGGCCACGCCCTGGTCGGCGCCCGGCTGGGCCTCAGGCCGCGCCGGATCGTGCTGCATGGCTTCGGCGGCTTCTGCGAGTACGGGCGACCGCCGCGCCCCAAGGAGGGGGTGATCTCCTCGTTGGCAGGGCCGGCTGCGGGGCTGGTCCTCGGCGCCCTCTGCTTCGCGCTCTACCTCGGCCTGGGCTCCAGCCTGCCTCCCCACGTCGAGGCCCTGCTCGCCTCGGCCGTCTTCATCAACATCTTCTGGTCGGTCTTCAACCTGCTGCCGATGTTTCCGCTCGATGGGGGCCAGGTGCTCTGGTACGGCCTGCGGCTGCGGCTCGCTCCGGCCCGCGCCGACCGCATCACCCGCAACGTGACCGTGCCAGTGGCCATCCTGACGGCCATCGCCGGCTATGCCGCGGGCTTCATCTTCGTCCCGCTGATCTGCTTCTTCGCCATCATGCGCGCCCTGCGAATGTAGGCCTCGCCTGGACCGGTCCCGGCGGTCGCGCTACGGTCCGCCCCCTCGCTGCACCTCCCGGAGTCAGGATGCCCGCCGTTCGCCGGCAGATCATGGTACGCGCCGCACCTCGAAGGGTCTGGGCCTCGCTGACCACGCCCGAGGGCCTCGCCTCCTGGTGGGTGGACGAGGCCCGGATGGAGCCACGTCAGGGCGGCCGGGTCTGGCTGCGCAGCGAAGACGACAACGGGGACCCGGTCGAGGACCGCGGGATGGTCCACGTCTGGCGCCCGACCAGCCACCTGGAGATCCACTTCGACAGCGTCGGCAAGAGCCCGCTGGCCGGGACCCGGCTGACCTTCCAGGTGGCCTACGTCGGCGAGGAGAGCCGGATCTCCCTGGTCCACAGCGGCAGCGCGCTGGACGATGAGGAGACCAACACCCGCTTCGACACCGACTGGAAGCGCGCTATGGCGTCCTTGCAGTCGATCCTCGACGTCGAGGGCTGACCCTCAGGAGGCAGAGATGCCCGGATTCGATCCCAGCAACCTCGGCGGCATGATGGCCGGGATGCAGCAGAAGATGCAGAGCCTCCAGGCCGAGGCGGCCGCGACCGAGGTCAGCGCCACCGCCGGCAACGGCCTGGTGACCGTGGTCGCCACCGGCGCCCAGGAGATCGTCGCCGTGCGCATCCAGCCGGCGGCGATGGAGGACCGCGAGCTGCTCGAGGACCTCGTCGCCGCGGCCACCAACGAGGCCCTGCGTCGCTCGAAGGAGGCCGTCGCCAACCGCCTCGCCGAGCTCGCCTCCGCGATGGGCCTGCCTCCGGGCCTGTTGGGCTGAGTCGGATGGCGGCAGGCTGCCGCGTCTCCTGGCTGATCCCGGTCCGCGACGGCGCGTCGACGCTGGGGCTGGCCGTGCGCAGCGCCCTGAGTGAGTGCGGCCCGCTGGACGAGGTGGTGATCGTCGACGATGGCAGCCGCGACGCGCCCGAGCGGGTGCTGCCCGCCTCGGACCGGCTGCGCCTGATCCGGCAGGAGCCGCTGGGCATCGCGGCCGCCCTGGAGCGGGGGCGCGCAGCCTGTCGGGGGGCCTTCATCGCCCGTCTGGACGCCGACGACCGGGCGCTGCCGGGCCGGATCGAGGCCCAGCTCGGCGTGATGGAGGCTCAGCCGCGGCTCGGGGCGGTCGGGGGCCAGGCGAACCTGGTCTCGCCACCGGGGCCGGGAGGGGAGGGGATGCGGGCCTATGTCGAGCAGGTCAACGCGCTGAGCGCGCCCGAGGACCTCGCCCGCTTCCTGCTGGTGGAGAGCCCGCTCTTCCACCCGGCGACCACCCTGCGGGCCGAGGCCCTCGCCGCCGTCGGGGGCTGGCGCGAGGGGGACTTCCCCGAGGACTACGATCTCTGGCTCCGCCTCGTCCGGGCGGGCTTCACGCTGGCCAGCGTGCCGCAGCCGGTGGTGCAGATCCTCGACCGCGCCGAGCGCCTGACCCGCACCGATCCCCGCTACCGTCGCGCGGCCTTCGAGCAGCTCAAGCGGGAGCATCTCCTGCCGCGGCTGCGACCCGGCCTGCGCATCGGGCTGTGGGGCGCCGGGCGGACGGGCCGCTCCTGGCTCTCCTGGCTGCGGCGGGTCGAGCGGAGGCCGACGCTCCTGGTCGATGCCTACGCCCTGGGGCACCGGGGCGACCTGCCGGTGAGGCCGCCCGAGGCGCTGCTCGAACATCCGGTGGACCTGCTCCTGGTGGCGGTGGGCGCGCGGGGGGCGCGGGAGGAGATCCGGCAGCGCCTCTGTGAACTCTGCCTCCCGCTGCGGGAAGGAGAGGGGTGGATCGCCTTGGCCTGAGCCTCCTCCTGGTCTATCCTGCGGCCTTCAAGGGAGGTCCCTGTGCCCGAGTTCCAGAGTCAGCGTCGGCGGGGCGGTCCGCCCAGTCGCCCCGCGACGGGGCGGATGTCCGCCGTCGCCAGCCCGTCGGGTCCCCAGCAGGATCCGATCGACCTCCAGTCCCAGCTCGGCAACGGGCAGCTGCAGGACCTGGTGCGGGACGGCCCCCTGGCATCCGGGCCTCAGGTCGACCACGAGAAGCAGGGCGCCGAGCAGGGGCGTGGCGCGGCCGAACAGCAGCGACGGGGCGACGCGCTGGACCTCGTCCGGCAGGGCGAGGTCCTCAGCGAGGGCACGAAGGGCGCGGCTGTCGAGGCGCTGCAGCGCCTGCTGGTCCAGGCGGGGGTCAGCGTGAAGGCCACCGGCGTGATGGACAAGGAGACCGTCTCGGCGGTGCGCTCCTTCCAGAAGGGGCGCACCCAGGTCAACGGCCTGGTCGGGCCGACCACGCTGGCGGCCTTGGAGGCGGCGATCAAGCTGGGCGACCTGAACCAGAAGATCTACAACCAGACCCTCGCCCGGGTCGGGGTCTCCACCAAGGCGGGCCCCGACCGCGGCAAGCTCGCCTGCGCCTGGGCGGTCAACAACATCCTCGAGGTCGTCCTGGGCCGCCGCATCGGCAACAACCCCAACTACGTCCCCTCGCTGGAGACCGAGCTGCTGAAGATCGGCAGCCAGGTCAAGGCCGGCGAGGTCAAGCCGGGTGACCTGGTCATCGCCAGCGATCAGAGCCACATCGGCATCTACATCGGCAACGGCCGCGTCATCTCCAACTCGTCCAGCAAGGCGTCCTTCTCCTGGGAGTCGAACCTGAACTTCGACGGCTTCTACGGCGGCGGGACCTCGCGAATCTTCCGCGTCACCCGCTGAGGCCGAGCAGGCGGGCCTCGATCGCCTGGAAGTCCTGGACGTCCCGGCCCCAGATCCAGGAGTCGATGCCGGCGAGGCGGGCTCCCAGCGCGTCCCGACGCAGATCGTCGCCGACGTGGACGGCGCGTGAGGGGGGAACGGAGAGGGCCTCCAGGGCCGAGAGGAAGAGGCGGGGCTCGGGCTTCTCGAAGCCGACCTCGCAGGAGATCGCGAGGTGGTCGAGGTGCTCGAGCAGGTGCAGCTCGCCGAGCAGCGGCCGCAGGCGGGTGTCCCAGTCGCTGACCAGGGCGACCCGGATCCCCGCGGCTCGGAGGCGCTGCAGCGTCGGGATGGCCCCGTCGGCGACGCGCCAGGCGGGGGCGTGGGCGTAGTGCTGGAACAGCTCCTCGAAGATCGCCGGCGCGGGGCTGCCGACGCTTCGCGCGACCACCTCCCGCCAGAAGGCCCGGCCGTCGCCGCGGTAGCGCTGGCCTCCGTCCGCGGGCCGGGCCTCCTCGAAGGCGAGGCGAAAGGCGGCGCGGATCCTCTGCGGGCTGCGCCGGACGCCATGGGCGCGGGCGACCCGGGCGTAGGTCTCCTCGACAGGCTCGGCCGGGTGGAGGAGGGTCTGCCCGGCGTCGAGGAGGAGCAGATCGTAGGGACGATCGCTCATGGCCGGAGCCGGGCCTCGGCCGCGGCGATGTCCTCTTCGATGCGCCGCAGGGTCTCGCGCGCCACGCCGTTGTCGGGTCGCAGGCGGACCACCGTCCGCCAGGCCTCCGCCGCCTGCTCCAGCTCACCGCGCTCGGCAAGGACGAGGCCGATCCCGGCTCGCGCTTCGGCCAGCTCCGGGTCGAGCAGGATGGCGCGTCGGAAGTCCTCCTCGGCCCGCTGCGACTGGCCGAGATCCCGATGGGCCCGACCGCGGAGATACCAGCCGTAGGCCGTCTCCTGGGTGGCGTTGGCCCGATCGGCGGTCAGCAGGGCCGCCGCAGCCTTGCCCGCGTCGAGCTGGTTCTCGGCCAGGGCGAGGTGGGGACCGGGCTCGAGCGCCTCGCTGTACAGGATGGCGCGCTGCAGCGCCTCCTCGGCGGCCTCCCGCTCCCCGCTCTGCATCAGCAGCACGCCCAGGTTCTGCCAGGTCCGCCAGTCCCGGGGCGCGACCCGGGTGGCGGCTTCGAGGTGACCGCGGGCCGCCGACAGGTCGCCTCGCAGCCGGGCCGTCCGCGCCGCTCCGGTCAGCGCGGAGAGCTCATCGGGCTTGAGCTCCAGCGCCTTGGCGAAGCCCTCCTCGGCCTGGGCGACCCGACCCCGACCCAGATCGATCTCGGCCAGCAAGACAAGGGGGCCAGCGCTGGTCGGCGCCAGCATCTGGGCGGTCATCGCGTAGCGCAGCGCCTCGTCCCAGGACTTGCTGGCGATGCCCTCGCGGCTGGCGCGCTCCAGGGAGCGTCGCCCGTCTCGCAGGTGGGGCTCGATCAGGTCCTCCAGGCTGGCGCCGCCCAGGCCCTCGCCCGCGTCACGCAGGGCTCGCGCCCGGGTGAAGACGGCCTCCATGTCGCCGCCGGTCGCCTCGCCGAGCAGGCGCAGGAACCCCTCCCGGGCTTCGAGGCGCGCCCGCAGGGGTGTGAGCTCCGCCTGGGGCTCGATCGCCCAGATCGCCTCGGCCGCTGCGAGGTGGTTGGCGAGGCTGGCGAGGTGCAGGATCGGCCGCTGGCGAATGGACGGGGAGAGACGATCGGCAGCGGGCATGTGCGCCCCAAGCGTGTCCTGCCAGGCGCGCAGGCCCGGGGCGTCGCTGATCGCGAGGCTGGCGAGATCCTCGGCCGAGCGGATCCCCGGCACCGAGTCCCAGCTCCCGCTCCGGGGCAGCCGGGTGAGCGCGCGTTGCAGCGGCAGGGGCTGCTGCGAGCCGACCAGGATCAAGCTGTCGGCGCCCTGGGGGGGCAGCCAGGCCTGGACCGCCGGGAAGGCCTCGCTGAACGTGGCGGCGATGGCCGCGGGGCCCCCGGCCTCCATCCACAGGCTGTGCAGGACGAGGATGTAGACCCCGTCTTCTTCGAGCGCCGCGCCGGCCGAGGCGAAGAGGGCGGCCGTCGGCGCGGGTTGGGAGGCGCTGGCCCAGGGGGTGCGGATGATCTGCACGATGGCGTCGAAGCGGCGCCCCTCGGCCAGGACCAGGGCGGGCGGATGAGGACGAAGCAGGACGCGCGGATCCAGCCAGGTCGCCTTCAAGGCCGGGGCCAGCTCGGCCATGGCCTGGACGATGGCCCGCGGCGGCGTGGCGACGACGATGCGCTCGAAGGGATGCTCGGTGGTGCTGGAGGTGGCGCGGCCCGCCTCGTCGCCGAGCACCAGGACGGACCGCTGCTCGGCCGCCAGCGCGCCGGCGAGATGACCCCCGAGGGCCTCGGCCTCCGCGAGGCGACCGCGCCCTTCCACCACCAGGCCGTCCACCTCGATCCGCAGCGACGCCGCCACCGCCTCGCTGCGGAGCGGCCGTTCGTCGGCGGGCGCCGCCGCCCGGAGCACCGACCAGCTGCCACGGACGCCGACCTGGACCACCTCGGTCTGGAGCTGCGCCCGCAGTCCTGCATCTTCGGCGGCGGCCACCGGGGTCCGCAGCAGCGGCCAGGCGCCGGCGCTCCAGAGCGAAGGGTCGGGCCTCGCCCCCATCCAGCCGAGGCCGGCGGCGAGGGCCGCGACCGCCACCCCGCCGACCTGGACCTCGCGGCGCAGGCTCCACAGGGGCGCCGTGATGGCGACTCCCCCGGCCACCCAGATCCAGACGGCGTCCTCGCCGACACCAACCAGGAGCGCGCCCAGCGGCAGGCCCAGCCAGCTCAGGGGAGAGGCCCGTCGGCGACCGAAGCTCAGCCCCAGCGCCAGGCCGCCCAGGGCGGCCGCGAGGATCAAGGAGGCCTGGGCGCTCAGCTCGGGCGGGAGGAGAGGGTGGATGGCGGTGGGATCCAGCAGCGCGCGGCGGGCGAGGCCGGGGCCCTTCCAAAGCAGCAGCCACTGGATCAGCAGGCTGGAGGCGCCCGCCAGCGTGGCCAGGCCGGGTCGGATCGGCCCCAGGGGCCGGGCCAGCAGGGCCGCCGCGCCGGCGACCAGCAGGACGGTGGTGGCGCTCGCTGCGCTGGGGTCGACGGCGGGGCGGATGTGGGACCAGCCGAAGACCAGGGCCGCGCTGGCCATCGCCACCCCCGGGACCCGCAAGAGCCCGTGGTCGTCGCCCGGCGGCAGGCGGGGCGAGGTGGTTGGAGGTCCCCAGAGCGGGGCCAGCGCGAGCGCGGCCAGCGAGGCGCCGAGTGGCGGGGGAGCCAGGCTGGCCACCGCCAGGCCCAGCCCGAAACCCAGCAGGTCGGGCCCGACCGCGGGGGCGCTGCGCTGCCAGACCCGGCGGGCGCGCGAGGCCATCGGCAGGCTGGCCAGGGTGGTCCATGCCAGGATCAGCGGCGGCCAGGCGCGGGCGTCGATGCCGACCCGGAGCGGATTGGCCAGCAGCAGCGGCGTCAGCGCGACCATCAGCGGGAGCAGGCCCAGGCTCGCCAGCCCTGCCCACCTCCGGCGCGGGCCTGAGCCCAGGCCTCCGACGAGCCCGGCCAGGGCCAGGGCGAGGCCCACCCCGGCGCAGGCGTGGATCAGCAGGAGCGGAGCGGCTCCCACCAGGCTTGTCGCGCTGCCGAGCCAGGCCCCGGTCGCAGCGGTCAGGCTGAAGGAGACGAGGAGGCGCGCGCTGCTGGGACCGGGTCCGCTCATCGGGCGAGGATAATCTGAATGATGGGCGGGGGAGGGGAGGAGGTGGAGTCGTGGCGGTGCCCCCGCGCGGACCCTTGGAGGGTCCACGCCCCCGCTCGCGCCGGCCCCTCTGGTCTTGGCAATGGCGAGCAGCGTTGGGCGACGCTTGGAGACAGCCGCGCTCAATTCCTGACGAGCGCACCTCTGGAGCCTCGATCTTGTAGATGAGCACTTGACCTCAGGGCTAGGCCTCGGCTACAACCGCGCTGCGGCTTCCACCCTTCTTCGCCACGAGCGCTCTCGAATCAGTTGACCGAAATCCACGCGTGTCGGTAGACTCGCGCACGCTTCGGCCTTTCCGGCCAACGCTCCCTCGACTGAATCGATCCACGGAAACCCAGATGGCGCTGCTAAACCGAGGTCGCCCTTCCATCGGTCTGGACATCGGCTCTTCCCATGTGAAGCTGATGGAGCTGGAGCAGGATCCGAAGACGGGGCGCAACCGCCTCATCAGCTTCGGCATGGCTCGGCTCCCGCCCGAAGCCATCGTGGACGGCGCGGTGATGAACAGCAACGTCATCGTCGACGCCATCCGTGAGCTCGTGGCGCGCCACCGGGTCAAGACCAAGAACGTGGTCGCTTCGGTCTCCGGCAACTCGGTGATCATCAAGCGCATCAACCTGCCCCGGATGACCTCGGACGAGCTCGAAGAGTCGATCCAGTGGGAAGCCGAGCAGTACATCCCCTTCGACATCAACGACGTCAACATCGACGTCCAGATCCTCGAGGGCGCCTCCGATGACCCCAACCAGATGGAGGTCCTGCTCGTCGCCGCCCGCAAGGAGCTGGTCAACGAGTACCAGGCGCTGATCCAGCAGGCCGGTCTCAAGCCCGCGGTGATCGACGTCGACGCCTTCGCCATCAGCAACATGTTCGAGGACAGCTACGACGTCCCGACCGAGAGCGTCGCCCTGGTCAACGTCGGCGCCAGCAACGTCAACATCCACGTCTTGCGCAACGGCGTCAGCGCCTTCACCCGCGACATCGCCGCGGGCGGACGGCAGTTCACCGAGGAGATCCAGCGCTCGCTGAACATCTCCTTCGAAGAGGCCGAGGCCATGAAGGTCGGCGGCGATGAGAAGGATCGCGCCTCCGTCGTGCCCGAGGAGATCGAGCGCATCCTCTCCAACGTGGGCGAGGGCCTCGCCCTCGAAGTGCAGCGCTCCCTGGACTTCTACCTGTCCACCTCCGCCGACGGCGGGCTGGCGCGGGTGTATCTCTCCGGCGGGGCCGCCCGGACTCCGGGCCTCGCGCGTGCCATCTCTCGCCAGACGGGGCTCCCCTCCGAGGTCGTGGATCCCTTCCGACGGATCCAGATCGACGAGCGGGCCTTCAATCCTGGATTCCTCAACGACATCGCGCCGCAGGCCGCCGTTGTGGTGGGCCTCGCGCTGCGGAGGCCGGGCGACAAATGATCCGCATAAACCTCCTCCCCATTCGCACGACCAAGCGGCAAGAGGCCGTTCGGGGTCAGCTCATCTTCGCGGGCGTCGGTGCGGTCGCGCTGGTGGTCGGGCTCTTCCTGGTCCATGGCGTGATGCTGGCCCGGATCTCCTCGGCCGAGACCGATGTCCGGGAGCTCCAGACCAAGGTCGACCAGATGAAGGTCCAGGCGGCCCAGGCTGAAGAGGCCGAGGCGCTCAAGGCCGACTACCAGAAGAAGCTGGACGTCATCAAGCGACTGAAGGCGAACCGCTCCGGCCCGGTGCACATGCTCGACGAGCTGGCCATCGCGACCCCGGACAAGCTCTCGCTCACCACCGTCAGCGAGAAGGGCGGCAGCATCAAGCTGGCGGGGATGGCGGTCAGCAACGAGCTGATCTCGCAGTTCCTCAGCAACCTCGAGCAGTCCAGCTTCTTCGACGATGTGTACCTGAACTCGATCGAGCAGGCGACCGTCGACGGTGTCGCGGTCAAGGTCTTCTCGATCACCGCTCGCCTCGTCGTGCCCGGCACCGAGGAACCCGTCGCCGAGGGGGCCACGAAGTGATGACCCACTCCTCTTTCGTCGCCCCGCGGGGCCGGACTCGGGTGCACGCATGAACGGCGCCAAGATCATGGAGCAGCTGGGCAGGCTGCCGCGCTCGCAGCGCCTCCTCATTTTCGGCCTGGGCTACGTCCTGATCGTCGGCATCTACGTGGGCCTGCTGTACATGCCGGCCTCCACGCAGATCTCCGACCTGCGGTCGCAGGAGTCCGCGCTGGAGACACAGCGCGTGCAGCTCGAGGTCCGGATCCGCGACAAGGCCCGCTTCGAGGCCGAGCTCCAGACGCTCATGGCCGACCTCAAGGAGGCCCTCAAGGAGCTCCCCAACGATCGGGAGATCCCCGAGCTGCTGCGCGCCATCAGCGGCATGGGCAAGAAGGTCGGGCTGGAGGTCCAGAAGTTCCAGCCCCTGTCCGAGAGCAAGCAGGACTACGTGGCCGAGGTGCCCGTCGCCCTCCAGGTGGACGGCTCCTACCACGAGGTCGCGATGTTCTTCGAGCGCCTCTCGAAGATGAACCGGATCGTCTACGTGCGGGACGTGGAGATGGAGCAGCCCAAGCTCGTCGGCGGTGAGGTTCGACTCAGCGTCAAGGGCAATGTGGTCACCTTCCGCTTCCTGACCGACGAAGAGATCAAGGCGCAGGCAGAGCAGAGCAAGGACAAGAAGAAGGAGGGTCGTCGATGACCAAGCCTCTGGCCCTACCCGGCCTGCTCCTGTTGCTCGGAACGGCGGGCTGCGACATGCTGGTCGATGGGAGCGGCGAGCGCCCCACGGCGACCGCCGCGCCGGTCGCCCAGGACCTCGGCATCCGTGAGCCCTCGGCGCTGGACAAGGCGATCTCGGCTCAGGACGCCTACGTCTACAACCCGATCGGCAAGCGGGACCCGTTCCGCAGCTTCCTCGCCAGCGGCGAGCGGCAGTCCGACGACGTGCCGGTGACCCCCTTGCAGCGCTACGAGATCGACCAGTACACGCTGGTGGGCATCATCTGGGGCGTCGACCGTCCCCGGGCGTTGGTCCAGGACCCCGAGGGGGTCGGCCACGTCATGGAGGTCGGCACCTACATCGGCAAGAACTGGGGCAAGGTCACGCGCATCACCTCCGCCGAGGTCGTGATCACCGAGGAGTACCAGAATCTCCGCGGTGACCTCGTGGTCAACGACATCCCCATGAAGCTTCCCATCTCGGACGGCTGACATGAGCGACCTCTCCCCCCCCCGCACCTCCATCTCTACAGGACCCTCCGCAGGGTCAACCCGCATTCCCGCTCTGGGAGGAACGAAGATGCACGCAGTGGCTCGTATGGTTCGTGGAATCGGGGCCCTCGGCCTCGTCCTGGGGCTGGCTCTCCTCACGAACCCGGTCGACGCCCAGGAAGCGCGCGTCGAGTCGGTGACGGTCTCCGAGGCCGACCGCACGGTCGTGCTGACGCTCGACCGGGCCGCGCAAGGGACCGCGGTCAGCAGCTTCACCATGACCGATCCCCACCGGGTCATCGTCGACATCGCCGACGCGCAGCTCGCCGCTGGCGTCGGCACGGTGGCCGTCAGCGGCAGCCTGGTCGAGCGCATCGAGTCGGAGTCCTTCGACGACGGCAAGGGCCTGATCACGCGCGTTCGCATCTACCTATCGCAGGCCGCCGAGCCCCGCGTCGTCACCGACGGCGGGACGATCCGTGTGGTGCTCGATCCTTCGGGTCAGGCCGAGGACCCGATCGCCCGCGCGCTCACCGGCGGCGGCGCCGCCGCCTCGTCCGGGTCCAGCTCCTCCGGCTCCGCCAGCGCCGTCTACACGGTCCCTGGCCAGTACACCCAGGCCAGCGACAGCGCGGGCGGTCTGCCCAGCGGCCCCTGCCTCTCGGGCTCGGGCTGCGACGACGCCGCGCTGCCCGGCGGTCCCCGCATCAAGGCGCTGGACTTCAACCACGACGACTCGACCAGCCGCGTCGTGATCGGCCTGGTCGGCTCGCCCGAGACCAAGGCCTCGCAGCCCAGCAGCAACCTCATCGTGGTCGACATCCCCCGCGCCTTCGTGCCCGAGAGCCTCCGCCGCGTCGTCGACACCAGCCAGTTCTACTCGCCGGTCAGCTCTGTCCGGGCCTATCCGACCAGCACCGGCGCCCGGGTCGCCATCAACCTGCGCTCGGCGACCCAGTACGAGCTGCGCACGGGAAGCGATGGCGAGCTGATCGTCGAGGTGGCGGTCCCCCCCTACATGCGGACCCAGGCCGAGGCCGGTCGGCAGGGCTTCTCCGAGGTCGCTCCCGCCGGTCCCGCCGACGAGGGCCTGAAGAGCGCCTACGCCAACGAGCTGTACATCGGCTCGGGCGGTCAGACCCAGCAGCCCCAGTCGGCCTTCAACCAGGGCGTCGGGGTCGGCGATCCCTCCTCCATGCTGGGGATGTCCGGTGGTTTCATGGTGGACCAGTCCGCCACCACCCAGACCTCCTACACCGGCCGCAAGATCAGCCTGGACTTCGTCAACGCCGACATCCACTCCATCTTCCGGCTGATCTCCAGCGTCTCCCGCCTCAACATCGTGGCCGGTGACGACGTCAAGGGCAACGTGACGGTGCGCCTGGAAGATGTGCCCTGGGACCAGGCCCTGGCCGCCATCCTCCAGGCCAAGGGCCTGGGCTCGCAGCGCTACGGCAACATCGTGCGTGTGGCGCCGATCGAGACCATCAAGGCCGAGCAGCAGGCCAAGGTGGAGTCGAAGCGCGCCATCGAAGAGCTCAAGGAGGTCAACATGATGGTGATCCCCTTGAACTACGCCACGGGTTCGAGCATCACCGAGCAGCTCCGCAAGATGGTCACCTCCAAGGGCAGCGTCGAGGTCGACACCCGCACCAACCAGATCATCGTGCGCGAGACGGACGACCGCCTCGCCCAGATCCGCGAGCTGGTGCGGCAGCTTGACCTGAACACCCCCCAGGTCCTGATCGAGGCCCGGGTGGTCGAGGCCAACGCCAACTTCACCCGCTCGATGGGCATCCAGTGGGGCGGCAGCTTCGATGCCAGCACCACCACGGGCTACCCGACCGGCTTGTTCTTCCCCAACAGCGTCCGCACCAACGGCGGCATCAGCACCGACGGCGGCGAGGTCTTCTTCAGCGAAGCCCAGGCCGGGGAGAGCCTGCTGGTCGATCTCGGCTCGCCGGCCGGCTCGGCGGGCGCCATCAACCTCAGCCTGGGCAGCATCCCCGGCCTGATCGACCTCGACGCCCGCCTCTCGGCCATCGAGAGCGAGGGCTGGGGCAAGGTCGTCAGCTCGCCGCGGGTGACCACGGTCGACAACGAAGAGGCCAAGATCGTCCAGGGAACGCGCATCCCGTACCTCTCGACCAGCGCGGGCGGCACCCAGGTGCAGTTCATCGAGGCGGCCTTGGAGCTGGCGGTGACCCCGCACGTCACCTCGGACAACAAGATCTTCATGAAGGTCGAGGTCACCAACAACCGAGCCGACTTCGCCCAGCAGGTCCAGGGCCAGCCGGCGATCATCATCAAGGAGGCCAGCACCGAGGTGCTGGTCGCCAACGGCGACACCACCGTCATCGGCGGCGTCTTCTCGACCGAAGAGAGCAAGTCGAACACGCGGGTCCCGGGCTTCTCGAAGATCCCGCTGCTGGGCTACCTCTTCCGCAACAGCTCGGTGACCGACTCGCGCAACGAGCTGCTGGTCTTCATCACCCCGCACATCGTCACCCGCGGGGGCTGATTGGGTGGCCTCGTGCTGGGCGGGTTCATGACAGTCGGCAAGTCGACCGTGGGCAGGGTGCTGGCGCAGCGCCTGGGCCTGCCCTTCGTGGACCTCGACCAGCGCGTGGAAGAGCTGGCTGGCGCCTCCGTCGCCCGGATCTTCGACGATCGGGGCGAGGCGCGCTTCAGGGAGCTCGAGGCTCAGGCGGTGGGAGACCTGCTCGCGGAGCCCGACGCGGTCGTCGCGCTGGGCGGCGGGACCCTGCACCACGGTGACAACCTGGAGCGGCTGCGCGCCCGCTACCCGATCGTGGTGCTCGACCTCCCCTGGGAGCAGCTCGAGCGCCGGCTTCAGCGGCAGTCCCAGCGACCGCTGGCCGCGCAGGCGCACACGCTCTGGACGCAGCGACGGCCGCTCTTCGCGAGGGCAGGCCTCACGGTGGACGTGACCGGGCTCGACCCTCACGCGGCCGCCGACGCGGTCCTGGCGGCCTTGTGCTGATCCCGGTCGAGATCGAAGGTCGCGCCTACCCCATCCACATCGTGGACGAGGGGTTGGTCGGCCTGGGTCCAGCCGTGGCCGACCAGCTTCGGCCCGGCCCGATCGTCGTCGTCAGCAACACCGTGGTCGCGCCGCTGTACCTCGACCAGGCCACCGCCAGCCTGTCGGCGGCTGGATTCCATCCTTCGACCGTGGTTCTCCCCGACGGAGAGGTCCACAAGACCCTGGGGACCTGGGCGGGCCTGGTCGAGGAGCTGATCGGCCTGGGGCTGCGGCGAAACACCCCTGTCCTGGCCCTGGGGGGAGGGGTGACCGGCGACATGGTCGGCTTCGCGGCGGCCTGCGCGCTGCGAGGTGTGCCCTTCGTGCAGGTGCCGACCACCTTGCTGGCCATGGTCGACAGCGCCGTCGGGGGCAAGACCGGCGTCAACTCGACGCGCGGCAAGAACCTCGTTGGCGCCTTCTACCAGCCCCGCCTCGTCTACGCCGCGATGGAGACCCTGCAGACCCTCGATCAGGCCGAGCTCCGCTCGGGTCTGGGCGAGGTGATCAAGCACGGCGTCCTTCGAGATCCCGCCCTCTTCGAGCTCTGCGTCAGCGCTGGCGCGCGAGCCCTGGCCCGGGACGGCGCGGTCCTGGGAGAGATGGTGGAGCGAAGCTGCCGGGTCAAGGCCGAGATCGTCGCCGCCGATGAGCGGGAGCAGGGCCTGCGCGCCGTGCTGAACCTGGGGCACACCGTCGGCCACGCCATCGAGACCGCCGCCGGACATGGCAGGCTGCGCCACGGCGAGTGCGTGGCGATGGGACTGGTCGCCGAGACCGCCTGGTGCGCGGAGCGTGGAAGCTGCGCGCCCGAGGTGGCCGAGCAGGTCCGGCAGGCCGTGCGCGCCCTCGGCATGGACCTGCGTCCCGAGGGAGTCGCTCGAGACGCCTTGGTACATGCGGCCGGCTACGACAAGAAGCTCTCTCGTGCTATGCTTCAGACCGCGGTCGTCGAGCGAATCGGGGCCGTCCACCTCGAGTCGGTCGGTCTCGAAGAAATCCCCCGAATGCTCAGTCACCTCTCCTGATCAGGAGTCCCCGATGTTCGCTTCGCTGCTGCTCTCCTCCCTCCTCGGATGCGTCGCCGACGGCATGCAGGCCCCGTCCACCGCCAGCGTCATCGCGCCCGCCTCCGTCAAGGTCGCCTGGGACGACGCCTACAACGGGCTGAACGACGGGATCGGCGCGATCATCATCGGCGACTTCCAGGTCTACGACTCGGCCTCCGAGGGCAACCTCCAGGGCGTGAACATCGAGATCCTCAGCAACTCCGGCGGCACCTGCCTGCTGCCGCCCGAGGCGCTCCAGGTCGTGGCCTACCCGACCATCCCCGAAGGAGCCTCGCCCGAGACCGACTGCTTGGACGAGAACGGGGTCTTCGACGCCACGATCAACGAGTGGTGCGCCTGGAACTACGACACGCTGACGGACCAGTACTACGAGTTCGGCAGCAACTACGCGGATGCGGGCGGCTACTGCCCCAACTACGTCGAGGCGGTCACCGACCGCTACGGCTTCGCGCGGGTCTACGTCTACGTCGACGCGTTGGTCCCCTCGGGCGACGCGGACGAAGAGGGCGGCTCGACCAGCTTCCAGAACGCCCAGATCACCGGGACGATCGGCTACGACACCGACTTCTTCGAGATCGGTCCTGGCGAGAACAACTGAAGCAACGCGGCCGATGCGCATCCTCGTCCTTCATGGGCCCAACCTGAACCTGCTGGGGACGCGTGAGCCCCAGGTCTACGGCTCAGCGACGCTGGCCGACGTTCAGTTGGCGACGGAGGCCCTGGCGGCCGAGCTGGGCGTGACGCTCAGCCACACCCAGCACAACAGCGAGGGCGGCCTGATCGACCGCATCCACGCGGCGCGGGCCGACTGCCAGGGCATCGTCTTCAACCCGGGGGGCTACACGCACACCTCGGTGGCGCTGCGTGATGCGCTCGCTGGGACGGCGATCCCCTTTGTCGAGGTGCACATCTCCAATGTGCACGCCCGCGAGTCCTTTCGGCGCGAGAGCCTGCTCGCGCCCATCGCGATCGGGCAGGTGGCGGGCTTCGGTTTGGCCAGCTACACGCTGGGTCTGCGTGGCATCGTCGAGTGGCTGCGCTCACGGAGTGGGTGATGGATCTGGAACGTGTCGAAGCACTGCTCAAGTTGATGCAAGAGTACGGCGTGGCCGAGCTCGGACTGGAGGACGAAGGCTCGCGGATCGAGTTGCGCATGCACGAGGCTCAGGCCGTCGCGGCGCCGCTCCCCGTGCACGCCATCTCCGCCGCCCCCGCGGTCGCCTCTGCGCCGGCGGCTCCTGCGATCGAGGCCAACACCGTCACGGTGAACTCGCCGATGGTGGGCGTCTTCTACCGCTCGGCCAAGCCCGGCGCGCGCCCCTTCGTCGAGGTGGGCGAGCATGTCGGCCCCGGCAAGGTGCTCTGCATCCTCGAAGCGATGAAGCTCATGAACGAGCTCGAGTGCGAGGTCACGGGCACCGTGGTCGAGGCCTTGGTCGAGAACGGGCAGCCCGTGCAGTTCGGACAGGCGCTCTTCCGCGTGCGGGTGGACTGAGACCCCATGTACACCAAGGTACTGATCGCCAACCGGGGCGAGATCGCGCTCCGCGTCATTCGGGCCTGCCGCGAGCTGGGGATCCGCACGGTCGCCATCTACTCCGAGGCCGATCGGAACGCCTTGCACGTGCGCTTCGCCGACGAGTCGGTCTGTGTCGGCCCGGCCAACGCGACCCGCTCCTACCTGCACATCCCCAACGTCGTCGCCGCCGCTGAGATCACCGGCGTCGACGCGGTCCACCCCGGCTACGGCTTCCTGGCCGAGAACATCGTCTTCGCCAACTCCCTCGCCGCCAGTGGCATCGGCTTCATCGGGCCCCGGCCCGAGACCCTGGCCATCTTCGGGGACAAGCTCTCGGCCAAGGAGGCCGCTCGCCAGGCCGGCGTGCCCCTCCTCCCCGGCAGCGGCGGGGCCATCGCCGACGTGGATGCCGCCGTCGTGCTGGCCGAGCAGATCGGCTACCCGCTGATGCTGAAGGCCGCCTTCGGTGGTGGCGGCAAGGGCATGCGCATCGTCCAGGACACCGAGAGCCTGCGCCGAGCCTTCGAGCTCACCAGCTCCGAAGCCCAGGCTGCCTTTGGAAACGGCGCGCTGTTCCTCGAGCGATTCCTGCCGACCCCGCGCCACATCGAGATCCAGATGGCCGGCGACGGCCAGGGCAACGCGATCCATATCGGCGAGCGCGACTGCTCCATGCAGCGTCGCCACCAGAAGATCATCGAGGAGGCGCCCGCGCCGGGCCTCTCGGACACCTTGCGGCAGAGCATCCGGGACGCCGCCGTCAAGCTGGCGCAGCACACCCGCTACCTCTCGGTGGGCACCTGCGAGTTCCTGGTCTACGGCGACGAGTTCTGGTTCCTCGAGGTCAACCCCCGCATCCAGGTCGAGCACCCGGTCACCGAGCAGGTCAGCGGCATCGACCTCGTCCAGCTGCAGATCCGCCTGGCTGCGGGCGAGCCGCTGCCCTATCGCCAGGACGAGATCACGCTCACCGGTCACTCGATCGAGGTGCGGGTCAACGCCGAAGACCCCTGGACCTTCATGCCCTCTCCGGGCAAGATCACCGGGTACCACGCGCCCGGCGGCCCGGGGATTCGCATCGACTCGGCGGTACACGAGCAGGCGATCGTCCAGCCCTACTACGACTCTCTCGTGGCCAAGCTCATCGTCACGGCTCCCACGCGTGAGGCTGCCATCGAGCGGCTGCGTTGGGCCATGGACGAATTCGTGGTCGAGGGGATTCGTACGACCCTGCCGCTGCAGCGCGCGCTGGTCAACGACCCCGCCTTCCGCGAGGTGCGCTTCCACACCCGCTTCATCGACCACTGGCTGACGCTTCGGGAGCGATGAACCCGGGCCGGGCCTTTCCACGCAGCACGAACCGAGGGGCACCGTGAACCGCGACGCGATCGAACAGGAGGCCATGCAGTTCCTTCAACGGGGCAACTCCGAGAAGGCCTTGGATCGATATCTGGCCATCCTGCGGCACGAGCCGAAGGACCGTCGGATCCGCCAGAAGGTCGCCGAGCTCTGCCTGGGGCTGGGCAAGAAGGCCGAGGCCATCCGGCACTTCGCCGAGGTCGCGCGCGCCCTGAAGTCCGGTGGCCAGGAGCGGGCGGCCATCAGCATCTACACCCAGCTGGTCGAGCTCAGCCCCCAGGACAACGATGTGCGGGCCGAGCTCGCAGAGTGCCTGGAGGCCGCCGGCCGCCGCAACGAAGCGCGCAAGGTCTGGGAGGACGCCTTCCAGACGGTGGATCGTCGGGAGCCCCGCAAGGCGATCGAGTACGCCCGCCGCGTGGCCCGCCTGGCGCCGGCCGAGGTCCCGATGCACATCCGGGTCGCCGAGCTCCTGGAGGGCAGCCGCCAGGAGGCCGAGGCCTTCGAGGCCTGGAAGACCCTCGGGGACGAAGCCCGCCGGCTGGGGCGAACCGATGATCGCGCCCGCTTCTTCGAGCGCGCCCTCAAGCTCCGGTCGAACGATCCGGCCTGCCTGCTGTCGGCCGCGGAGGCCCGGCTCATCCTGGGCGAGGCGCGCGCTGCGCTCGTCCACCTGCAGATCGCCTACGGCCAGGATCCGCGCTCGGTGGGCGTGCTGACCCTCCTGGGCAAGGCGCTGCAGGCCCTCGATCAGAAGGACAAGGCTCGCAAGGTCTGGCTGCAGGCCGCTCGTCGCCTGGACGAGTCCGGCGACCGCGAGGCCCAGGTCGAGGCACTCCAGAGAGCGCTGGAGTGCGGCGCCGACGACGACTCGATCCGCTCGCAGCTCGATCGAGTCACGGCAGAGGCCCGTCGGCAGAAGATGCGCCTGACCGAGCGCGCCTGGGCGCAACCCTCGGACCCCGACGAGGTCCGGGTCCTTGTTCGGGCTTCGGTCCTGCAGCGCTATGGCTTTCTGGACCGCGCGGTCCTCTGCCTCGACGAGGCGCCTGCCGCCGTGCGCGAGGGCATCGCCTGCCAGGTCATGCGAGGTGAGCTCCTCGTCGCCGCCGGTCGCCTGGAAGAGGGAGGGCAGGTCCTGAAGGCCCTCCGGCCAAGCGGTGGGACCGCGGTGGTCGACCTCGCCGACCGGCTCGGCGTGCTCGGCCTCACCCTCGACGAGCTGCCTCGGGACGAGACCGAAGAGGCCATCCTCGACGACGAGACCGACAACTCAGGAGCGTCCACGCTCGCGGTACCCGTCCAGAGCCGCCCTCCTGTCGACCCGACCCCCCCCCCGCCCACCGGGCAGAGCGCCGAGTCGGACGGGGACGCGCTGGCCATGCAGGGTCAGATCCCCCAGGCCATCGCGGCCTATCGGCGCGCGCTCTCGACGGATCCGTCGAACACCGAGCTGCTGCTGAAGATCGGCGAGCTGATGAACAGCACGCGCACGCAGGCCAGCGTCCCGACGCCCGTGGAGCCACCTCCGTCGACCGAGCTGGAGGAGGTCCCGCTCACCATGCCCGGAGAGGGCATCTCCTTCTCGCTGGACGGATCCTTCGCCGAGGTCGATGGCGACGCCCTGGACGCGATGAGCGACGCCATCACCGACGCCCGGGCCATGGTCTGCGTCGGCATGTTCGATGAAGCCCTCGACCTGCTCCGGGGGAACGACGACGTCGAGTCCCTGGTCGTGCAGGCCCTGGCCGCCCGGGGCCTGGGCCGGGCCGACAGCGTGATCGGGCGCCTGGAGCGGGCAGTCCAGGTGGGCGGCGATCACCACCCCGCCTACGTCGAGGCGATGTGGGAGCTGGCCGGGGCCTACCTCGTCCGAAAGCGGGCCGGCAACGCAGAGCGCCTGCTCGACGAGATCGAGCAGCTCGATCCGACCTGGCGGACCAACGAGATGGCCGCCCGCCGCCGGGGTATCGAGCTGCTTCGGAAGCGCTGAGATCGGCCCCTTGCCGGATCCGCGCTGCCGTGGCATATAGGGTGCGTTGCGGGCGTAGCTCAGTTGGTAGAGTACGAGCTTCCCAAGCTCGGTGTCGCGGGTTCGAATCCCGTCGCCCGCTCCAGTTCCTCCCTGCGGTGCTCTCGCAGGCGCAACGGGCGGGGGCATGACCGTCACAGCCCGGACGCCGCCGCCGCCTGCTCCTCGTGGACGCAAAGGCGCGCGCTACCGTCTCAGCCGCCTGCTGCTGGGCCTGATCCTGGGCGTGCTCTGCCTCGCCCTGGTCGTCGAGAGCGCCTGGTTCGGGCGCCAGCTCAGCCAGGTCCTGGAAGAGCTCGCCGAGCGGCTCAGCGGTGAGGACGTCATCGTGGCCGGGGCGCGGGTCGACCTGCGGAGCGCGACCCTGCAGGTGGACGGGGTGGTCGTCCGGCATCGCTCGGAGCTGCCGGAGAGGGCGGGGCGCACCATCCTCGCCCTGGAGCGCGTCGAGCTCACCCTGGGCCTTCGCGACGGCAAGCCGCGCCTCAGGCGGCTGGAGGTCGTCCGCCCCAGCCTTCGGCTGCACCTGGACGAGGGCAAGCTCCGGGAGTTCAAGGCCCTGACCGAGGGCCAGGGCCCGGCCAAGGCCCGCCCCGCCGGCGCTGAGCTCCCGTGGGACGAGCTGGTGGTCCGAGAGGGCAGCGTCACCTTGGAGGCCCAGTGGGGCGGTCGCCCCCTGCTCCAGATCGGCTTGGAGGGCTTCAACGCCGCTCCGGGGCAGGCCGCGGGGACCATGGATCTCCGCTCCGATTCGGTCGCCTTCAGCCTCGCCGATCTTCGCCAGCAGACCCAGGACGTTGTCCTGCGCGGGGTGCGGGTCCACCCCGATCGCGTCCTGGTCCCCGAGCTGGACCTCGCCTTCCCCGACATCGGGCTGCGCGGCTCCCTCGATCTGCAGACCACGGGGCCCATCCGCGGGCTCTTCACCCTCTCCACCCGGCTCGCCGCCTGGAACCCCGTGCTGCCCGAGCGCTTCGCCCTGGCCGGCGATCTGCGAGCGGACATTGAGCTGAGCGGCCTGGCCAAGGCCCCGGTCATGAGCGGCGCCTTGTTGGCCTCGGACCTGGGCCTCCAGGTCACCCGACGGAGCGAACCGGTCCGGACCTCGACCTACGCCCTGGGCGAGCTCTCCACCCTCTGGAGGGTGGAGGGGCGCCAGCTCATCCTCGACCCCCTCGATGTGCGCTGGGCCGAGGGCCAGCTGCACGTAAGGACGGCGATCGACCTCGCCAGCCTGGGCATCTCCATCTCCCTCAGCGGGGAGGAGCTTCGCCTCGCCTCGGCGCTGCAGGCGCTGGGCGCCTCGCCGGCACCCTGGGTCGAGATGGGGACCGACCTCGAGGTCCAGGCGGCCGGTACCCTCAAGCCCCTGAGGCTGGCAGGATCCTGGTTCATCGCCGGCCAGGACCTCGTGGCGGCAGCCGGTCCGGTCGGTCGCACCGCGCCCATGCTCCGCCTGCCGGTCTTGCGGCTGCGCGGCCAGCTCGATCTCGACGACCAGGGGATCAGCCTGGTCGCCCGGCCCCTGACCACCCGTCGCTCCCAGGGGCGCGCGGCCGCCCGGATCGGCTTCGGGGGCAACGGGCCGCTGGACATCGACTTCGACTTCGACCGGATCGACCTCTCCGAGCTCTCGCCGCTGTCCGACATGGGCCTGGGCGGGGTGGGCAAGCTGCGCGGCTGGCTGGGCGGCCCTTTCGACAACCTCAGCGCCCTGGCCAACGTCGATGTGCGCGATCTGCGGCTGTGGGACCTGCCCTTCGCCGATCTAGCCCGCTCCGAGATTCGCTGGACCGATCGGACCCGCCTCGGTTTTCCCAACGTCGAAGGCCAGCGGGGCGCGACGCGAATGCGCGCCGCGGTGGAGCTCGACTTCCAGCAGACCGCCCTGCTGGACCTGCAGTACTTCGTCAGCCAGGGGAGGCTGGCGGACATCATGGGCATCTTCCTGCAGGTCGAGGGCGTCGATGCCCGCATGGACGGCACCCTGGAGCTGCGAGGGCCCGTCGACGCCCTGGGAGGCGAGTCCCGCCTGGAGCTGACCGAGATCGATCTCTTCGGCGAGCGCTTCGAGGATGGCATCGCCACCGGGTACATGGACGGGGGGCGGTTCACCTTGGACGAGGCCCGGATCCAGCGCCGCGAGGGAGCGGAGACCCTGCTCGCCCGCGGCTCGGTCGGTGCCGGCTGGGCCGCCAACATCGACCTGCGCAGCGACGGCCTCCGCCTGGAGCACAGCCAGCTGCTGCAGGAGCTGGGCGGCCGGCTGGCCGGCACCCTGCGCCTGGACGCGGTCGTGGGCGGCACCCTCTTCGAGCCCGAGCCCAGCGGCGAGCTGCGCCTCCACGGCGCTCGCTTCGACCGCCAGGCCCTCCCTGACAGCGCCCTGTCCTTCACGACCCGCGCCGGCACGATGTACTTCGGCGGGCACCTGCTCGGCCCGGGCGCCCCCCCTGCGCTGGAGGACCTCGACGGCACGCTGCCACCCTCGCTCGCCGCCCTCCCGGGGAGCCTCCGGCTGGCGGGCACGCAGGCCCTCTGGGAGGCGCAGCCCTACCGGATCGAGGCCCGCCTGGACGCCTTCCCCGTCAGCCTCGTGCTGCCGCCGGCCGCGGACGGGCAGGCCATCGAGCTGGTGGTGGGAGGAGAGGGCCTGGTCCTCGGCAACTTCGGCGACCAGCCCTCCCCCGTGGAGATCCAGGCCCGCATGGACCGCACCGTCCTGCGCTGGGACAAGCACGAGCTGGTCGCTCGCCGGCCCTGGACCTGGGAGCAGCGAGGCGAGGACTACGCTATCGACGAGCTCGTCATGACCGGGGGGGCCACCCAGCTCAGCTTCTCCGGCCAGCGCCGCCAGGAAGGATCCACGCGCTTCACGGGGGGAGGCACGGTCGACCTCGACCTGCTGCGGATGGCCATCCCCGGCCTGCAGCGGGCCGAGGGCCTCGGCCAGGTCTCCATCCGCGCGGTCAGCGAGGACGGCCGGGTCCGGCCCGAGCTGGAGCTGCGGGTCGATTCGGCCACCCTGCGCGGCGACTGGTTCCCGGGCACCTTCGAAGACCTCGCCCTGAAGGTCCGGGCCACCCCCGAACGCTCGGTCATCGACGAGGCCAGCGCCATCCTGGGCGGCGGCAGGGTCCGCGCCGAGGGGCGGATCGAGAGCGAGCGCTTCATCCCTCGCCGCTACGACCTGACCGCCCAGGCCCGCGACGTGCGCGTCCGCTACTTCGACTTCCTCCCCGCCGTGCAAGGGGACGCCGACCTCGCCTTCACCGGGCCGTCGGACCGGCCGCTGCTCTCGGGCCGGATGACCGTCCGCGACATGCTCTTCAACGAGCGCATCGACTGGGAGAGCTGGATGCTGGAGTTCAGCGATCCCGCCCTGCGCGGCGCCGTCGCCGAAGAGAGCCGGGACTGGTTCTCGATGGAGCTGGCGCTGGAGGCCGACCAGACCATCCGGGTCCGCAACAACGTCGCCGACCTGATGGCCTCGGGAGAGCTGCGGGTGATGGGCTCGACCGCGCGCCCCGGCATGACCGGTCGGATCCGCGCGCTGCCGGGAGGGCGGGTCTACCTCAAGGAGCGCAGCTTCGAGCTGCTCCGCGGTGAGGTCCGCTTCGTCGATCCCTTCTCCTACGATCCCGAGCTCGACCTCGCCCTGACCACGGACGTGCGCTCCTCCGACCAGAGCTACCGGGTGGACGCCCAGGTAGCGGGCACCTGGTCGGACTGGCGCACCTCGACCCGCTCGGACCCGCCGCTGGCCCAGGCGGACATCAACGCCCTGCTCGTCTTCGGCATGACCCGCGCCGAGATGGAGCGCTCCGGTGCCCTGGGGCGCGCCCTGGCGGTAGAGGGCGGCGACGTGCTGATGAGCAGCATCGGCATCGTCGAGCGGGCCGAGGAGGGCATCTTTCGAGTGCGCGGCCTCTCCACCCTGCTCGACCCGCTCCGGCCCGACCGCCTCGACCTCGTCAGCGGGACCAGCGAGCGCGGCTCGGGCTCGGTCTCCTCCAAGCTGCGCCTGCTGTACGAGAACGATCTGACGGACGTCGGGTGGCATGGCGGGCTCCTGCTCATCGAGCAGAACATCTCCGGCGGACGCGACACCTACATCGGCCTGGAGCAGCGGCTCGCTCGTCGCCTCTACCTGCGAGGCTTCTGGAGCAGCGAGCAGGAAGAGCGCAGCGTCGACATCCAAGGGGCCTGGGGCGCCGAGGTCAACCTGCGCTGGGAGTTCGATTGATCGCCGCCCTGCTGCTGGCATCCCTGATCTGGGTGCCGTCGAGCTCCGCCGCGCCAGCGGAGGAGCCTGTCGAGCCCGGCCCGGCCGATGGGCTGGACATGGCCGATGAGCCCGGCCCGGCCGATGAGCAGGACGCAGCTGATGATCTGGACGCAGCCGATGATCTGGACGCAGCGGGGGAGCCGCTGCCCGGCTGGCTGCTCGGCCGGGTGGTCGCCCAGGTCAGCCTGGAGGCGCCCCAGGGGGGCCTCCCTCGGGAGAGCCTGGAGCCCCTGCTCCGGGTCCGCGAGGGCGAGCGGCTCTCCGTCGCCATGGTGCGACAGGACATCGCCCTGCTCGTGCGCGCGGGCGAGTTCGCCGCGGTGGAGGTCGACGCCGAGCCCTGGTTCGCCGTCGACGACGACGGCGAGCCCATCGCCGCGGCCCGCGTGGTGTATCGGGTCTACCCGCCGGTCCGGGTCGAGCGGGTCGACATCAAGGGCGGCAGCCGGGCCGCACGTCGGCTGGCCGCGCGAGCCCACGAGCTGGGTCGGGGGCAGCCCTTCTTCGTGCGTCGGGACGCTGGCCTGGTCGAGCGTCGGGTGCAGGAGGCCCTGGTCGACGCGGGCTGGCCCACCCCCACCCTCGATCTGACCGTTGTCCGGCGAGGCGAGAACCGCGCCCGCGTGGAGCTGGCGCTTCACCCCGGACCACCCCGCAAGCTCGACGAGGTCGTGCTGGCCGGCGACCTGCCGCTCTCCCAGAAGGAGGCCCGCCGTGAGCTGCGCAAGGCCGGCCTGCGACCCGGGCGACGCATCACCGCCCTGGCCCTGCGCGACGGCCGGGAGCGGCTTGTCCTGCGGCTGGCCGAGCGAGGCTACCTGGATCCCCGGGTGAACCTCCTGCTCAGCCCCTCCCCGGAAGGCGAGGTGATCGGCATCTTCGGGGAGGCGGGGCCTCGCACCGAGCTGCTCGCCACCGGGCCGGGCGCCCCGCGCGACGAGCGCCTCCGCGAGCTGATCGACCTGCAGCCGGGAACGCGCATCACCGAGGGGGTCGTCGAAGACGCCGTGCTGGTGGTCCGCCGCTCCCTTCAGCGTCGGGGCCGCTACCGGGCCGAGGTGATCCCCCACCTCCGAGAGGTCGGCGAGAACGTCCTGGTGGTCTTCGAGGTGCGCCGGGGACCGCGGGTCCGCATCGCCCGCTTCGAGGTCGAGGGGGCCGACGCCCTCGCCGACGCGACCGTCGTGGCCGCCTTGCGCCAGGCGGCGCCGGATGCCTACGGCCGGAAGCGGCTGGTGGACGGGGCCGCAGGGTCCGCGGCGCGCGCCCTGGAGGAGGTCTACCGGGGCCGAGGCTACCTCGACGCCACCGTCACCATCGGCGAGCCCCAAGCCCAGGAGGCCCGGCTCTCCCTGTTTCCGCCGGGCCGGGTCGTCCCGATGGTGGTCCCCGTCGAGATCGTCGAGGGCGGGCCCGTCGTGCTCATGGAGCTCCAGCTCGAGGGGGGGGATGAGCGGACCCTGGCCCGCTTCGAAGAGGCCAAGGAGGCCCTGGTCGGCCAGCCCTGGAGGCCCGGCGAGCTGGAGTCCTTGCGCCTGGAGCTGGCCGCAGAGCTGCGTGATCGCGGCTATCTCAGCGCGGACGTCGAGCTGGAGCTGGTCCGGCAGGATCACCTGGCCAGCGGTCGCTTCATCGTGCGCCCGGGCGTCCAGGCCCGCCTGCGCAGCGTGGTCGTCCAGGGCAACCAGCGGACCCGCCGGACGGTCATCGAGCGAGAGCTCGCCGTCGTCGTGGGTGAGCCGGTCGGCCCCGAGGCCCTGGAGGAGACCCGCCGTCGCCTCTACGACCTGGACCTCTTTCGGGTCGTCGACCTGGAGCTGGTCGGCGAGGACGGGCGCGCGCGCGATCTGATCATCCGCTTGACCGAGCGCCCCGGGATGCTGGTCGAGCTCTCCGGGGGCGTCGCCACCGATCGGGGCACCCAGGCGCGGGCGCTGGTGGCCCATCGGAACATCGGCGGGCTCGGCCACCGGATCAGCCTCCTCGGTCAGGCAGGCTACGCCTGGGCCGGCGACGGCTGGCGCCTGGACCTCGCCGCGCCGGTCTGGAAGGCCGCCCTCCGCTACGAGGCGCCCAACCTGCCCGCCCGCGGGCAGCGCCTGGTCGCCGACGTCGTGCTCAACGAGATCATCCAGGAGCCGACCTTCCGCACCTCGGACAGCGGCGCCTCGGTCGGCGTGCGGGTCCGCCTCTCGGCCCGCTCCGAGGCCCAGATCTCCTACGGCGGGCGGATCCGAAGGCTGGAGGACGTCGATCCGGGCGCGCTGGTCCAGGGCGACCCCTGGCTCGATGTGCTGGGCCTGGAAGAGAGCACCGGCCAGGAGCTCGACCTCTCCGAAGCCCGGCGGGTGCTGACCGGACCCAGCGCCGCGCTGGTGCTCGACCGTCGGGACGATCCCCTGGATCCGACCCGAGGCTGGCGCGCGTCAGGGCTGATCTCGGTCTCCGACGGGCTGATCTCCGCGCCGACCAGCCTGCGCGGAGAGGGGCGGGTCGAGCGGCTGCTCCCGCTGGGGCGCGCCGTCCTGGCTCTGAGCGGCTCCGGCGGGCTGGGCCTGGCCTCGGGGAGCGGCACCACCCTCGCCGTCGAGGATCGGTTCTACCTCGGTGGAACCGGCTCCCTGCGCGGCTTCCGGCCCGAGAGCGTCGGGCCCGCCAACCTCGTCGCCCGCTCCGACCCCGGCTTCCCCGAGGGTCTCGAGCCCTTCGTCTCCGGCGCGGCGCGCCCGGCGGACCCCTCGCGCTGGGTCCGCACCGGCGGCGATCTCTTGCTCGCCGGCAGCGCCGAGCTCCGCCTCCCGCTCTCCTCGATCGGGCTCTCGAGCTTGTCGGACACCGCCCTGGTCGGCTTCGTGGACCTCGGCCGCGTCAGCTTCCTCGGCAGCCTGGCCCAGCCCACCTCCAGCCTCCAGGGGGCCGATCCGCTGCTGCGTTACGGCCTGGGCGGCGGGCTGCGGCTCTCCACCGCCATCGGCCCGGTCTCCCTGCTCCTCGGCGCCAACCCCAGCCCCATCCCCGAGCGGGACGAGGCACCGGTGCTCGTCACCTTCACCCTCGGGGACCTCTGACGTGGCCGAGCGCCCCCTCTCCCGCCGCCCGCGCCGCCGCCCCTTGCTGGGGCTGCTGCTCGGGGCGACCCTGCTGCTGGGAGTCGAGCTCGGCGCTCGCCTCCTGACCGGTCCGCCGATGGTGCCCGTCGTCGTCCGGATGCCGGACGGTAGCGAGGGCCTCTTCGAGGGCGAGCCGCTGCGCCCGAAGCTGACCGAGCACGCCGAGTGGTGGCCCGCCGCACCGAAGGACCCGGCCCGTCCGCGGATCGTGATGCTGGGAGGCAGCTCCCTGGCCGGCCCGCCCCACGACGCGCGCCTCGCCGCCAACCAGCTCGCCGAGCTCCTGCAGGCCGAGGTCGTCAACCTGGGCATCGGCGGGATGGACTCCGGGCACCTGCTGGCGGAGCTGCCGGGCGTGCGGGCCTTGGAGCCGGACCTCGTGGTGGTGTACTCGGGCCACAACGACCTCGGCAACGCCGTCTTCTCGCAGCGCTTCGGTGAGCCCGGCGCCGTCGCCCTGGCCCGGGCCCGGCAGGTCCTGGGCCACAGCCGGGTCTTCGAGCTGCTCGAAGCGACCTGGCGAGGGCAGGAGGAGAAGCAGGTCGTCGTGCAGTGGGACAGCCGGGACATGGCGCTGGGCGAGGCCGAGAAGGACGCCGTGCTGGCGGACTTCGAGCGGCGAATGGACGCCCTGCTCGATGGACTGGTCGAGATCGGCGCGCCGGTCCTCCTCTCCACCGTCGTCAGCAACGCCTTCTTTCCCAGCGTGCACTGGGAGTGCCCGGAGCGCCTCGCCGAGCTCGGCGTGCGACCCAGCCGCACCGCGATCCTGCCCCTGACCGAGGTCGATCCGCTCGCGGTCACGCAGGCGCGGCAGGCCGAGCCCTGTCGCGATCTCGACCAGGTGGCCGCCCGACTGCTCTGGGCCTCGGATCGCTCGCAGGCCAGCGCGATGCTGATCGACCTGCGGGACCGCGACCCCAAGCCGCTGCGCGCCTCCTCCCGGGTCAACCGGCAGCTGCGCTCCCTGGTCCGCCCGGGCGTCCGGCTGGTCGACGCCGCACAGGCCTTCCAGGAGGCCGGCCAGGGGGTCGAGCCGCCGCGCTGGTTTCGGGACCCGGTGCACTTCAGCGAGGACGGGAACCGTGCACTGGCCGTATTGCTCGCCCGCGAGGCGGCCATCGTCCTGGGGCTCCCAGCCCCCCAGGCCGAGCTCCCCGCGGTCCCAGCCCTGGACGCGACCGCCTGCCTCAGCGAGCGCTGCCCCCGGGGGGCCGGTCGCCCTCCTCCGCGCCGCGGGGGCTGAGGCGGTTAGGGTCCCCTATGCCCCCCACGCCATCCGGACCCCAGACCAGCCGCTCGATGATCGTCGTGCCGGGTGTGGGCGAACTCCCGGTGGTGAGCATCGACTCCGGGATCCCGGGCCCCGTCGCGGTGCTGACCGCCAACCTGCACGGCGACGAGTGTACCGGGGTGGCGGTGGTCCATCGGCTGCGCCACCTGCTGCCCGAGTTGATCCGCTGCGGCGTCGTCCACCTGTACCCGAGCCTGAACCCCGGGGGGCTGCGCGAGGGCTGCCGGGGGGTCCCGGGGGACGATCACGATCCCAACCGGCTCTTCCCCGGCGATGCCAACGGGTCCATGGCCGAGCGCCTCGTGGCCGCCATCTGGCAGGACCTGCTGGCCCGAAAGCCCGAGCTGCTGATCGACCTGCACACCGACGCCGTCCGCGCGGTGCCCTACGCCATCCTGGACCGGGTCTGTCGGGGTCTGGGCAGGCGCGGCCTGGACGCGCGCTGCCAGGAGCTCGCCGCCGCCAGCGGGCTGACGGTCCTGCGGGAGTATCCGCGGCCTCGGTATCTTCGTTACAACCTGGATCGTAGCCTGCCCGGCGCCCTGGTGAACGGACCGGGGATCCCCGCCGTCACCCTGGAGGTGGGCCCCCGGCGCGCGGTGGACCCCGTGGCGGTGGAGACCGCGCTGCGGGCCGCCCTGGGGGTCCTCAGCCTCGCGGGGGTGGTCTCGGCGCCGGCGCCGGCTCACCCCAGCCGGGTCAGCGGCGGCCCCTGGCGACGAGAGAGCGGTCCGCGCAGCAGCCAGGCCGGCGTGCTCGAGGTGCTGGTCGAGCCCGGCCGCCTCTTCCCCGCCGGCGAGCTGCTGGCTCGGGTCCGCAGCCTGGACGGTCGCACCATCCAGGAGCTGTCGGCTGCCGAGCCCGGCTTCGTCGTGGCCATCCCCGACCGCTGCTGGGTCCCGGCCTCCAGCGCCATCGCCACCCTGGCCGTCCGGGACGTGTAGTCCCCCATGGCGCTGAGGCGCCTCCCAGAGCCATGAAACAACGCAGCTCCCTGGCGCCTCGGCGACCTGGGGGACGCGGGGGTTG
>ERZ761602.333-NODE-333-length-107047-cov-71.143609_pt1 | contig 107047 bp, 87 predicted proteins | sample MGYA00512165_ERZ761602 | MGnify/ENA primary metagenome ERZ761602 (study PRJEB28899, sample SAMN02445085) | bioreactor sludge metagenome | biome: EBPR sludge; isolation source: Thorneside wastewater treatment plant | place: Australia: Brisbane, Thorneside...
CCCGAACCCCCGAACCCCCGGTTCCCCGTCCCCGGTCCCTGTTCCCGGATCCCGGATCCCGGATCCCGGATCCCGGTTCCCCGTTCCCCGTTCCCCGTTCCCCGTTCCCCGTTCCCCGTTCCCTGGTCTCAGGTCCCCTTGCCGCCGATCAACTGTCCGCCAACCACTCCGCCAGTGCCGCCTCGGCCCGTTCGCGACCGAGCCCGATGAGTTTCCGCGCGCAGTCGAACTCGTAGAACGTGCAGGCATCGCGGGGCACCCGGATCAGCAGGTCCGGGGGCTGCGCGGCCAGCTTGTAGCGGGTCAGCGTCGCCTGGACCACGTCCAGGGAGCGCGCGGTCAGTTCCAGCTTGCCCGGCTCGACGGCCGATTCGGGCGGTGGGCCGTTGCCGCCGGGCAGCAGTTCGTCCACGAAGCGGGAGATGCGCTGGCGCAGGGAGGCCAGGCGACCGTTGTCGGTGTCCGCGGCGTCGGCGTCTGCCGGCGTGCCGGCGCCTGCGGTGCTGGCGACGCGCTCGGGGCCGCGCGGCCCGGGTGCCGCATTGACGTCGACCGCGATGGTGAACTCGGTCTGGTCGCCCAGCGTGGCCGACACCGGCACCGGGTTGAGCAGGCCGCCGTCGACCAGGGTGCGCCCGTGCCAGCTCACCGGCCGGAACACGGTGGGGATGGCGATCGAGGCGCGGATCGCATCGAACAGCGGGCCGCGCCGGAACCAGACCTCGCGACCGGCATCGAGGTCGGCGGCGACCGCGGTGAACGGCACCGGCAGGTCCTCGATGTCGAGGTCGCCGACCAGCTCGCGCAGCACCGCCATGATCCGCTCGCCCTTGATGAAGCCGCCTCCGGACAGGCCGATATCGACCAGGCGCAGCACGTCGAAGCGGGTCAGGGCCAGCGCCCAGTCGCGGTAGGCGTCGAGGCGGCCGGCGGCATGGATGCCGCCGACCAGGGCACCCATCGAGCTGCCGGTGATCGCGGCGATGCGCAGGCCGGCGGCCTCGATGGCCTCGATGGCGCCGATGTGGGCATAGCCGCGGGCACCGCCCGAGCCCAGCACGAGCGAGACGGAGGGCGCGCGCTCGCGCGCGCCTCCGGGAGCCGCCAGGGCGGGATCAGGTCCCGCCACGGCACTGCCGCACGGTCACTGGCGCTGGCCGGCCAGGATCTCGCCCGCGGCGCGGAATTCGCTCTCCGCCGACCAGGCCGGCCAGTCCGTGCCATCGGCGATGCGCCGGCCGACCTCGAACAGCGCCTCGAGGTCCTGGACCACGCCGCGCAGGTCCCAGGACGGATCGAACTCGTCGGCGGGCTTGTGGTAGCGCAGCCGGTTGTACTCGGCCGCCATCGCCTGGCCATGTTCGACGCCCTTCTCGACGTGGTCCGGGCCGCCCTTGGCGTACAGCGCCGGCACGCCCTTCTTGGCGAAGTTGAAGTGGTCGGAGCGGAAGTAGAAGCCGTTCTCCGGAGTCGGCTCCGGGCGCGGCTCGCGTTGCTGCGGGACCAGCGACTCGCGCAGCGTGTCGTCCAGGCTGGAGTTGCCGTAGCCGACCACGGTCATGTCGCGGCTGGGGCCGATCACGCTCATCGCGTCGAGGTTGATCGCCGCCGCGGTGCGCTCCAGCGGGAACACCGGGTTCTCGGTGTAGTAACGCGAGCCGAGCAGGCCGGATTCCTCCAGCGTCACCAGCAGCAGGATCACGGAGCGCTTCGGCCGCTGCTGCATGGCCGCGAAGGCGCCCCCGATCTCCAGCACGCCGGCCACGCCCGAGGCGTTGTCGACGGCACCGTTGTAGATGCCGTCGCCGTCGCCGCCGGGCGAGGAGAAGCTGCGCCCCAGGTGGTCCCAGTGCGCCATGTACAGCACGTATTCGTCGGGCCGCTCGCTGCCCTCGATCAGGCCGATCACGTTGTTGGAGCTGGACTCGCGGATCTGGTTCTTGATCGTCGTCGAGACGTTCGCGCCGGCCAGCGGCACGGACTTGAAGCCGCGCTGCTTGGCGGCCTCGACCAGGGCCGGCAGGTCCTGGCCGGCGGCGCTGAAGAGGCGTTCGGCGGCCGGACCGCTGATCCAGCCCTGCACCTGCAGCTTGGGCGAGGGGTCGACCGAGGACGGCAGGTCGTACTGCGGCCCGGACCAGCTGTTGAACACCACGTCCCAGCCGTAGGAGGCGGCCGCGGTCTCGTGGATGATCAGGGCGGCGGCGGCGCCCTGGCGGGCGGCCTCCTCGTACTTGTAGGTCCAGCGGCCGTAGTAGGTCATCGCGTTGCCGCGGAACAGGGCCGGGTCCTGGGTGGCGAAGCCGGGGTCGTTGATCAGCACGACCACGGTCTTGCCCTTGACGTCGAGGCCCTCGTAGTCGTTCCAGCCCTGTTCGGGGGCGTTGATGCCGTAGCCGACGAAGACCAGCTCGCTGGCCTCGATGCGCGCCTCCGGCACGGTCTGCCGGCTGCCGACCACCATGTCCTCGCCATAGGCCAGGGTCTGGCTGCTGCCGTCGGCGAAGCGGATGTCCAGGGTGGTCTCCGGGCTGCCGGTGATCTCCACCATCGGGACCGCCTGGAACCAGCTGTCGCCGTTGCCGGGACGGGCGCCCAGGCGCTCGAGCTGCTGGACCAGGTAGGCGGTGGTGCGGCGCTCGCCGACGGTGCCCGGGCCGCGGCCCTCGAATTCGTCGGAGGCGAGCGACTGCACGTGGGCGCTGAAGTCCTCGGCGCGGATGGCGGCGTCGAAGTCGTGCTCGACGACGCCGGGGATGGCCTCCGGCGGGCTGCCGGCGGCGGTGGCGGCGCTGTCGGCCGGGGTGGGCGGGGCCTCGGGCGTGGTGGGCGTCTGTTCGCGCTGGCAGCCGGCGAGCAGGCCGGCGGCAAGGGCGCAGGCAAGAATGGAAAGGCGCATGGATCCCTCGTGGTCTGGCGTCCGGCCCGGCAGGCGCCCGGCAGGGACGTCGACGGGGACGGACGGAAATGGAACGGGTGGTGGCCCGATTGTAGGCGGGCCGCCGGGGCAAACCCCCGATCGCGGCCAGTTCGTTACAGGGTAACGATCCGCGCGGGGGCGGCGCCCACCCGCGGGCACGTCCGGGCCCTTCCAGGCGGCGGCCTGCCGCAGCACCGGCGCCGCCGGTGGTCGGTGCGCCGCCGCTCGCCCGCGCGGGCGTGCCGCCCGTCCCGTCCCGGCGACCGCTCGTGTAGTTTCGCCCCCTTCCCGGGTACGGGCCAGGGACACTGGGCGCACCCCGTCAAGCTGGAGCCGACCATGAAGCACCACCGCACCGCCCGCATCGCCGCCCTCGCCCTGGGCCTGGCCCTGTCCGGACCGACCGTCGCCGCTCCCCGGGATTTCCAGGGTCTGGCGGTCGAGGTCCGCGGCGAGGGCCGCCCGGTCCTGATGATCCCCGGCCTGAACTCCCCGGCTTCGGTCTGGGACGACACCTGTGCCGCCCTTCAGGCCGACGGTGTCGCCTGCCACCTCGTCCAGTTGCCGGGCTTCGCCGGGCACGCAGCCCTGGCCGACGCCAGCGACGAGACCGGCTTCCTGCAGCCGATGCGCGATCGCCTGCTCGCCTACGTGGCGCACGCCGGGCTGGACAAGCCGGCCGTGGCCGGCCACAGCCTGGGCGGGGTACTGGCGCTGATGATGGCGATCGAGTCGCCGGCCTCGGTGGGCCCGCTGCTGATCGTCGACTCGCTGCCGTTCTTCCCGGCGGCGATGAACGCCCAGGCGACCGCGCAGACCATGCGGCCGATGGCCGAGTCGATGCGCGCCGGCATGCGCGCGCAGACCGACGAGGACTACGCCGTGCAGGCGCGCGCCCAGGCCGGCATGGGCATGAGCAACGATGCGGCGCGCACCGCGCGCATCCAGGACTGGACCGGCGCCAGCGACCGCGAGACCACCACCCGCGCGATGTTCGACATGTTCAGCACCGATCTGCGTCCGCAGCTCGACCAGGTGCGCAGCCCGACCCTGGTGCTGGGCGCCTGGGCGGCCTACGCGCCGATGGGCTCGACGCTGGACAGCACGCGCGGCATCTTCGAGGCGCAGTACGCCACGCTGCCCGGGGTGCGCATCGAGATGAGCGAGGCCGGCTACCATTTCCTCATGTTCGACGACCTCGACTGGCTGCTCGGCAACGCCCGCAGCCACCTGCTGAAGTGACCACCCAGGTCGCCGTCGCGGCACCGGGCTGGCGCGGGCACCTGCCGCGCCAGCTCGCCCATGCCGTCATCTGGGGCGGTTTCGGGGCGTTGAGCGTCTGGCTGTTCACCGCCAATGCCGGGCTCCATTCCGGGCTGGTGGCGATCGCCGTGGTGCTCTCTGCCGGCCTGTGGGCCGGCGCCGAGGCGACACGTGCCGTGGTGCTGCGCCGTGGCTGGCTGACCCTGCCGCCGCTGGCCCTGGCGTGGCGCCTGATCCTGGTCGTCGCCGTGCTGGCGGCGGCGATCCAGGCGCTCATCCACCTGGCCCTGGCCACCGGCCTGACGCTGGGCTGGCTGCGCATGCCGGCCCAGGCCGCCGGCTACGGCCCGGGCGCGATCGCCGTGTACTGGTTCAACACCGCGGTCATGCTGCTGCTGTGGACCGCGGTCTGGGCGGGCCAGGCGGCGCAGCGGCAGTCCCGGCGGGAATCCCTGGGCCGGCTGCAGGCCGAGGCCGAGCGGCGCCGGCTGGAGCTGGACCTGCTGCGCGCCCGCCTGAACCCGCACTTCGTGTTCAACGCCCTCAACAACGTGCGCGCCCTCATCAACGAGGATCCGGCGCGCGCCCGCGAGCTGGTCACCCGCCTGTCCAACACCCTGCGCCACGCCCTGCAGCACAGCCAGCGCGAGCGCGTGACCCTGGCCGAGGAGTGGGCCGTGATGCAGGACTACCTGGCCGTCGAGGCGGTGCATTTCGAGCAGCGCCTGCAAGTCGACGCCCGGCTCGATCCGGCAATGGCCGGCTTCGAGCTGCCGCCGATGTTCCTGCAGCTGCTGGTCGAGAACGCGATCAAGCACGGCGTCGCGCGCACGCCGGGCGGCGGGCTGCTGGAGGTCGCCGCGCGCCGCGGCGAGGCGGGCGGCCTGCACCTGACGGTGGAGAACCCGGGGCACCTGGACCCTTCCGACGACGCTGCCCCCGAGCCCTCGCCCACCGGCGGCGTCGGCCTGGCCTGGCTGCGGACGCGGATCGCCGGGCTGGGACCGGCGGCGCGCTTCCGGCTGTGGTCGCCGCAGCCCGGACGGGTCCGCGCCGAACTGGCGCTGCCGGCATGAGGCGGCTGCGTACCCTGCTGGTCGACGACAGCCGGCTGGCGCGCGGCGAACTGCGCACCCTGCTGGCCGCCCATGCCGAGGTCGACGTGGTCGGCGAGGCCGACGACGTCGAGGCGGCGGTGGCCGCTGTGGCGGGGCTGCAGCCGGACCTGCTGCTGCTCGACATCCAGCTGCCCGGCGGCAGCGGCTTCGACGTGCTCGAGCGCCTGCCGCGCGCGCCGCACGTGGTGTTCTGCACCGCCTACGACCAGCACGCGGTGCGTGCCTTCGAGGCCAACGCGCTCGACTACCTGCTGAAGCCGGTGGAGCCGGCCCGGCTCGCCCAGGCGCTGGCGCGGGTGCTGCAACGCCCGTCCGAGCCGTCCCCGCCGCGCGGCACGCCGCTGGCCGCCGGCGACCCGGTATTCCTGCGCGACGGCGAGCGCTGCTGGTTCCTCAAGGTCGGCGAGATCAGCCACATCGAGATCGACGGCAACTACGCCCACGTGCATTTCCGCGGCCAGCGGGCCCTGGTGCAGCGCTCCCTTGCCCTGCTCGAGGAACGCCTCGACCCGGCGATGTTCTTCCGGGCCAGCCGCGGCGTGCTGGTCAACCTGCGCCAGGTCCGCAACGTCGAGGCCGGCGTCGGCGACGGCTACACCCTGCACCTGGAGGGCGGCACGCAGGTCGAGGTCTCGCGCCGGCAGGCACGCGAGTTCCGCGAACGGCTGGCGCTTTAGGTGGGTGAGCAGGGAGCAGGGAGCAGGATTCGGGGTTCGGGGTTCGGGGTTCGGGGTTCGGGGTTCGGGGTTCGGTGAGCGGAGCGCTCTGCTCTGCTCTCCCTCTGGGAGAGGGAGGCCGGGGGAGAGGGTCGGGGCTGGCCCTGATCTCCATCCTTGCCGCCCCAGCGGCGCGTGCTGGCCGGGGCAGTCCTCTCTCGCGCCTCTCCCCCGCTGGCGGGGGAGAGGCGCGCGGTGCCGCCGCACCGGCGGCGCGCGCTTGGCGGACGTGCGGGCCTGGTTGTTGGGATGGGCGGGTGACGACGCCGATCGGGTCCCCCGCATGCACCCATGGCGACCACGGGCAGGTGCGACGTTCAGTCGGCGGGCGGCCGCTCGCCGTCGAAGCGCTCCGGCGTGGCGCCGTCGATGCGGCCGGTGCGCGCGCTGGAGTGGACGTACAGGCGCACCGGCCGCTCGAAGCGCAGGCTGCCGGCGACCTCGGCATCCGGGCCGATCACCACTTGCGGCGGCCGGCTCTCGTTCCAGGTGCCGCGCGGACGCTTGACCAGCAGGTCGCCCTGGATGCGGCTGCCGGCGCCGACCAGCACCGAGCCGTTGGTGGTGGTGAGGCCGCCGCCGACCTGGGCGCGCTCGAGGCTGATGGTGCCGTTGACGTTGCCGAGGTCGCCGCCGACGCGGGCGCCCTCGAGCAGGGTGATGGCGCCGTTGACGCCCTGCAGGTCGCCCTCGACCTGGGCGTTCTCGGCCAGGCGGATGCTGCCGTTGACGCCATTGATGGCGGCCGCGCGCGCGCCGCGCTCCAGGCGCACGCCGCCGTTGACGGTCTCGATGCGGCCGGCCGCCGCCTGCTCGGCCAGGCTGATGCCGCCGTTGACGGTGCTCAGGTCGCCGGCCTGCTCGCCGGACGAGAGGCGGATGCTGCCGTTGACCTTGCTGATGCCGGCCTGGGCGGCCAGGCCGCCGGCCAGCGCCAGCGCTGCGATGGCGAACAGGGCAAGCGCCGGCAGGCGCTTCAGGGGCGAGGCGTGTCTCATGTCGGATCTCCGTGGTTGGACGACGGCTTCGATGCGCGGACCGCACCGCGGGTTGGCACGACGACAGCCTCGCGCCTCCGCCATCGATCCGCATGTGCCGGCGGTCAGGGGCCATCGGCTACCATGACTTCCGTCCCCCCTGCCGCCCCGCCGCCCGCCCGTGGAACGCCCCAAGCCCTTGCTGCTGCTGATCCTCGACGGATTCGGCCACCGCGACGATCCGGCCGACAACGCCATCGCCGCCGCCGACGCGCCGAACTGGAAGCGCCTGCGCGCGACCCGTCCGCACACCCTCATCGATACCCATGGCCGCGCTGTCGGGCTGCCCGAGGGGCAGATGGGCAATTCCGAGGTCGGTCACATGAACCTGGGCGCCGGCCGCATCGTCTGGCAGGACCTGACCCGGATCGAGGCGGCGCTGGAGGACGGCAGCTTCGACGGCAACCCGGCGCTGCTTGCCGCCATCGACGCGGTGCGCGTCGACGGCACCCTGCACGTGCTCGGCCTGCTGTCCCCCGGCGGCGTGCACAGCCACGAGGCGCAGGTGTTCGCCCTGCTGCGGCTGGCCGCGGCGCGCGGCGCGAGACGGGTCGCCGTGCACGCCTTCCTCGACGGTCGCGACACGCCGCCGCGCAGCGCGCGCGCCTCCCTGCAGGCGCTGGCCGAGGTCTGCGCCCGGACCGGCGCCGTGGTGGCCAGCATCGGCGGCCGCTACTTCGGCATGGATCGCGACCGCCGCTGGGAGCGCGTCGGGCAGGCCTGGACCGCGATCGTCGAGGCGCGCGCCGGCCACGACAGCGGCGATCCCCTGGCCGCGCTGGACGCCGCCTATGCCCGGGGCGAGAACGACGAGTTCGTGGCGCCGACCACGATCGCCGGCGGCGTGCCGGTGCGCGACGGCGACGCCGTGGTGTTCATGAACTTCCGCGCCGACCGCGCGCGCCAGCTCGCGCATGCCTTCCTGGACGCGCAGTTCGACGGTTTCGAGCGCCGCCGCCCCGACCTGTCGGCGTTCGTCACCCTGACCGAGTACGAGGCCGGCCTGCCGGCGCAGGTGGCGTTCCCGCCGCAGGTCCTGCGCAACGGCCTGGGCGAGTACGTGGCGGCGCTGGGCCTGCGGCAGTTGCGCATCGCCGAGACCGAGAAGTACGCGCACGTCACCTTCTTCTTCTCCGGCGGCCGCGAGGCGCCCTACGCGGGCGAGGAGCGCATCCTGGTGCCCAGCCCGCAGGTCGCCACCTACGACCTGCAGCCGGAGATGAGTTGCCCGGAGCTGGTCGGGCGCCTGCAGGACGCGATCGCGTCCGGCCGCTTCGACCTGATCGTCTGCAACATCGCCAATCCGGACATGGTCGGCCACACCGGCGTGTTCGCGGCGGCGGTGAAGGCCGTGGAGACCGTCGACTGGGCGCTGGGCGTGCTCGAGCAGGCGGTCCTGGCGGCCGGCGGCGAGATGCTGGTCACCGCCGACCACGGCAACCTCGAGCTGATGCGCGACCACGAGAGCGGCCAGCCGCACACCGCGCACACGGCGGGGCCGGTGCCGCTGCTGCACGTCGGCCGGCGCGCGCCGCGCCTGATCGATGGCGGCGCCCTGCGCGACGTCGCGCCGACCGTGCTGGCGCTGATGGGCCTGCCGGCGCCGCCGGAGATGAGCGGCCGCAGCCTGGTGGCCGGGACGGACTGACGCTCATGGCGCGGCGGCCCGCCCGCGCGGCCCGCGCCGCGCTCGCGCTCTGCGCCGGTCTGGTCCTGGGCGGGCCGGCGCCGGTACCGGTCGCCGCCCAGGCGATCCCCGACGATCCGGCCGAACGCAGCCGGCGCGCCCAGGCGACCCAGGCCCAGCTCGAGGCGCTGCGCCGCGACCTGGCCGCGCTCAAGGCGGCGCTGGCCGAGCGCGCGCGCGCCGAACCCGAGGCCGCCCGGGCGCTGGCCCAGGCCGAACGGGCGGTGTCGGCGCACCAGCTCGAACTGGCGGCGATCAGCCAGCGCAGCCAGGCGCAGCAGGCGGCCCTGGACGGCGTCAGGGCGCGCCAGCTCGAGGTCGAGCAGGCCCTTGCCCGGCAGCGCCAGGCCCTGTCGGCCCTGCTGCGCCTGGGCTATGCGCGCAGCCGGCAGGCGCCGGCGCGGCAGCTGCTGGACCCGGGCAACGCCCCGCGCCTGGCCCGGGCGCTGGGCTACGGCCAGGTGCTGCAGCGCAGCCGGTTGCGGCAGATCGCCGAGCACGCCGAACGCCTGGCCGAGTGGGGCCGTCTCGCCGACGCCGAGGGCGAGGCGCTGGCCGCGCTGGCCACCGAGGAGACCGCCGCGCGCGAGGCCCTGCTGGCCCTGGAGGCCGCGGCGGCCGGGCGCGAGGCGGCCCTGCAGGCGCTGCGCGCCGGGCTGGCCGACGACCGCCGCCGGCTGGCCGCGCTCGACCGCGACGAACAGGCGATGCTGCGCCTGCTGGAGCAGTTGCGCGACATCTTCGCCGACCTGCCGCGATCCCTGGAGGGCCAGCAGCCGTTCCGCGAGCGTCGTGGCCGCCTGCCCTGGCCGGTGGCGGGCCGCGCCGAGGCCGGCGACCACGGCAGCGTGCTGATCGCCGCCGACACCGGCACGCCGGTACGGGCGGTCGCCCATGGCCGGGTCGCCTTCGCGGACTGGCTGAAGGGCTATGGCCTGCTGCTGATCATCGACCACGGCGAGGGCTGGATGAGCCTGTACGGCCGTAACGAGGCGCTGCTGCAGCCGGAGGGCGCCTGGGTCCAGGCCGGCGATGCCATCGCCCGGGTCGGGCGCAGCGGCGGCGGCCTGCGCGACGGCCTGCACTTCGAGTTGCGCGAGCGCGGCAGGCCGGTCGATGCCCGCGCCTGGCTGCAGCGGCGCTGACGCGCCACCGACGGCGCTGGCCTACACTGGCGTCCTCCTCCATCGCCGGCCATGGCCCCTTGCGTTCCCTGAGTTCCGTCCTGTTCTGCGGCCTGCTGGCCCTGATCGCCCTGCCCGCACCGGCACAGCCGCCGGCAGTGCCCGACGCCGAGGCCGCGGCGGAATCGCCGACGGCCGCGACCGACGGTGCCGGACCCGGCCTGGAGGCGCTGGCGCGCTTCGCCCAGGTCTACCACCTGGTCAAGTCCGCCTACGTCGACACCGTCGACGACGCCGAGCTGATCGAGCTGGCGATCGCCGGCATGCTGGCCGGCCTCGACGACCACAGCGCCTGGCTGGATGCCGACACCCTGGCGGTGCTCACCGACGACACCCTGGGCGCCTATGACGGGCTGGGCGTGGAGGTGTTGTCCGGCGACGGCGTGATCCAGGTGCTCTCGGCGATGCCCGATTCCCCGGCCGACCGCGCCGGCCTGCGCGCCGGCGACTTCATCACCCACATCGACGGCGAGCGGATCGGCCGCGGCAACCTGGAGGCCTCGCTGCGCAAGTTGCGCGGCCGGCCCGGCACGCGCATCCGGCTGACCGTCGAGCGCGATGGCGAGGACGACGCCCGCGAGCTGGAACTGCTGCGCGCGCGCATCCGCCTGAGCAGCGTCAGCGCCGACCTGGCCGCGCCCGGTTGGGGCCATGTCCGCGTCTCGATGGTGCAGGCGCAGACGGTCCCGGAGCTGGGTCGCCGGCTGCGCGGGCTCGAGCGCGAGGGCGGGCCGCTCAAGGGCCTGGTGCTGGACCTGCGCGGCAATCCGGGCGGCGCCCTCGACGCCGCCGTGGCGATCGCCGACCTGTTCCTTGCCGAGGGCCGCATCGTCGCCATGGACGGCCGCCTGGACGGCACCCGCCGCAGCTACGACGCCCGCCCGGGTTCGCCCTGGGAGACGCTGCCGGTGGTGGTGCTGATCGACCGCGGCAGCGCCTCGGCCGCCGAGATCATCGCCGCCGCGCTGCAGGACAACGGCCGCGCCAAGGTGCTGGGCGAGCGCAGCTACGGCAAGGGCTCGGTGCAGAACGTGTTCGCGCTCGATCCCGACCATGCCGTGCGCCTGACCACCGCGCGCTACTACACCCCCGCCGGCCGTTCGATCCAGGACGAAGGCGTGATCCCGGACCGGCTGGTCGCCGACAGCGACGACGGTGCCGGCGGCGATCCGGTCCTGCGCCAGGCCCTGGAGCTGCTGGCTGCGACGAAACTCCAGGAATCGCCGCCGGAATCGCCGCCCACGGTCGACCGGAAGTCCGTCGACTAGCCCGGCGCCGTCGCAAGGATGCCGCTGCGGCCGCCGGTTTCCGCCCGTGGCGCGATCGCCGCAGCCCGCGGTGCGCCGCTCAGCCCCCGAGCACGGCGTCGAGCACCCGCAGCAGCGCCGCCTGGCTGCGCTCGCCGACCTTGTCGAACACCACCTTGAGGCGCGTTCGCGCCGAGCCCGGGGTGATGCCCAGCGCCGCCGCCGCCGTGCCGAGCTGGCCGTGCTGGCGCAGCGCCAGGGCAAGCGCCGCCTCGGCCTGGGTCAGGTCGAACATGCGGCGCAGCACCTCGCCGGCCTCGGATCCGGCGGGCGCGGAAACCGGCTGCACGAACATCACGGCGGCGAAGCTGTCGGCCGACAGCGAGGCCGGCAGGGGCTGGATGTCGACGCTGGCAGCCGCCTGGCCGTCGCCGTCGTGGAGGATCAGTCGCTGGCGCGCACGCTCGCGGGCGCCGTCGCCACCCGCGCGGCCACGGCAGGCGGCGCCGATCGCGGCGGCCAGGGCACTGCCGTCGTGGCGGGCGCTGACCAGTCCGGCCTTGCCATGCAGCAGGCTGCCGTCCTGCAGCAGCCGCGCGGCCGCCTCGTTGAGCTTGCCGATGCGGCCGCCGGCATCGAACAGCACCAGCGGCGTCGGCAGTACGTCCAGCGCGGCGTCCAGGGTGGTCGCCTGCTCCTCCAGCCAGGCCAGCCGGCGGTGCAGCGCCCAGGCATTGACCCAGTGCGGCGACAGCCGGCGCAGCACCGCCAGTTCGTGGCCGTCCCAGGCCGGCATCCGTCCGGGCCGGTGCAGGCTGAGCAGCACGACCTCCTCGCCCTCGCGCAGCGCCACCAGGCCCAGCGCGTTGTCGATGCGGTCGAGCGGGCGCAGGACCTGCTCGTAGAGCCGGGTCGCGCGGAATTCCGCCCGGCCGACATGGTCGTCGCTGTGGACCAGGGCGCCGGTGCGCACGGCGTGGCCGCAGCGCTGCAGCCAGAGGTTGTCGGCGGCATGCTCGCGGGCGTAGCGCCCCGGCTCGCAGGCGCCCGCCCCGGCCAGCGCCGTCGCGGTGCCGCTGGCGCTCGCGAAGTCGTGGCTGACCAGGGTCACCAGGCTGCTGCCGGTCAGGGCCGCCAGCTCGCCGCCGAACGCCGCCATGCGGTCGGGGTGCAGGGTGCCCTCGTAGAGCGCGGCGAGGGTGGAGTCCCAGTCGGCCATGGATCAGGTCGGTCCCGTTCTGTCAAGTCCCAGCCGGGAGTCTACCTTGCCGCGTGGCGCCGGCATCCTGCACCCGGGTTCCGTCGCACCTGCGTGCCACGGTCTCCAACGGGTGAACCGGACCGCGTGTCCTCACTTGAGCGTGAAACACATTGAACGCCCCCGAGGAATCCGGCGGGATCCCGGGGGCGACTTTTGTCCGGTCCACGCAGCCGCGCCGCGGCCCGTCCGCGCGATCGTGGCAGCCCGTCGCCCCGCAGCCGGTTTCGCCGGTGCCCGCGTTCGTGCCGACCATCGGCTGACCGAACCGATCCTGGTCCCGGACTGAGCCTGCCGGCGCAGCGTCATGCCGCGGCCCGTCGCCGCCTCCGGGGCGGCGCACGGCCCGGCCGCAGCTTGCCCCGGCGGGATGGGAGCCTGGCGAATCGACCCCAAGGGCAGGCGGGAGGCGGTCAACGGGACGGCGCCGGTGGGTCGGCCCGCCGGGCCCCGGGGGGCACCCTCGGGCAAGCCGGGCGAAGTCTGAACCGGCAGGATCGGCCCAGAAAACGTGATGCGGTTCCTTGCATTATGATCGGCAATGTGGTAAGGCCCTACGGGCCTGCCGGGGGTCCTCCGGCACCCGGTGACCGTCGCCGGCCTCCATCGGACCTGCCGGAAGGTGGCGCCCAGCGTCGCCCGACCGCTGCAGGGAGTTCCGCCATGAACCATCGATCGCCGCCCGGCCTGCCAGGCTCGGCCCTTGCGCACCTGTTCGTCGTGTCCGCATTCGCGCTCGCCTGCGCCGCCCCGCCCGCGCGGGGCGAGGCCGGCCGCGGCCAGGAGGACTGGGTGTTCAGCAACTGCTTCGAGATCGACGACGAGGTGCCGGCCCGGGTCGAGATCGTCCCCGGTCTCTGGCAGGACGCCTGGGTTGGCGCCCGGCAGCAGTTCACCGCGCGCGTGACCAACGCCAACGGCCGGCCGCTGCCGGTGGCGGCGACCTGGTCCACCAGCGGACCGGCCGTGGCGGTGACCGCCGACGGCCTGGCCACCGCGATGTCGCCCGGCGGCGTCCACCAGGTGCAGGCCGCCGCCGGTCCGGTGACCGGCGCGGCATCGCTGAACATCGTCCATGACGGCGCGGCATCGCCCGAGCTGATGTACACGACATGGTTCGCGCGCACCGACAAGGCGCCGGCGATCCTGCGCAACGGCGACTTCAAGCTGGCCTGGCTGCCCGGCTTCTACACGGCCCATGCCCGGCCGACGCGCCCCTGGCCGGACAACGGCCGGCTCGACGCGGCCAACCAGCCGATCGACGAGGTCCGCGCCACCGTCGCCAGGTTCCAGTGGGAGGGCAACACCATCGGCCTGCTGACCGATGTCGCCGACGGCGCCGGCACCTTCCGCGTGCGCGAACGCCACGGCGAATGGCGGACGCTGGTGATCGGCAATGCCGTCGACTTCCGCCTGCGCGGCGCCCGGATCGCGGTGCTGCTGGCCGATGGCAGCCTGATCGCCAAGGACGGCGTCAGCGGTCCCTGGGTCGCGCTCACCGCGGCCGGCGCCGGCGTGCGCGCGTTCCAGCTCGAGGGCGACTACATCGCCGTCCTCCAGGAGAACGGCCGGCTCCGGATCAGGCAAGGCCTGAACGGAAGCTTCCATACCCTCACCGACATCGGTTCGGGCGCGAGCGCCTTCCAGGTCGACGGCAACCACATCGCCGTGCTGTTCGACGACGGCCGGCTGATCATTAAGGACGGCATGTTCGGCCCCTGGACCACGCTGGCCTCCTCGGGCGTGGACGCCTTCCGGATCGCGGTCCAGGCCGAACCGGGCGGCATCTACCGGCCCTACATCGGCGTGCTCCGCGACGGCGGCGACCTGTACCTGAAGTACACGGTGAACGGCCCCTGGTCGAACGCCGCGACCGGCGTCGTCGACCTGCAGATCGAGGCCAACCCGCACCGCGACGCCAACGACCCGCGCATCCACATCGGCGTGCTGCATGCCGATGGCCGGGTCAGGATCAAGGAGACCCACACCGGCCCCTGGAACATGATGGCCGCGGCCGGCAGCGGCGTCGAGTCGTTCCAGCTCCGCAACACGATGGTCGCCCTGATGCACGAGGACGGGCGCCTGCGCGTGCGCTCGGGCGTGCAGGGGACATGGGTCGAGACGCCGGCGTACGGCCCGGGCGTGAGCCAGTACGACCCGCTGGTCAGCGTGCCATCGCCGCCCTACCGCACGACGCTGGCGAGCTACGACCGGGAACACGCGCGATGCCAGGACCAGCCGCAGTGCTATCCGTTCGTCCATGTGGTGGCGCCGGCACCAGTCTACGGACGCTTCTGCGGCGCGGGCGTCCCGCACTACTGGGGCTGGGCGGTCGGCCAGGGCCCGACCGACGCGATGGACATGGCCTGCAAGCACCACGACCTGGCCAACCACTGGTATCCCGAAGCGCTCAACCTCACGCAGTTCGAGACCTGCATCGTCCGCTATGCGCTGCGCTACAGCCGGCTCACCCAGAACGGCGTGCTGCTGACCCATGGTGGCGATACCGACCTGGGCTGGGCCCTGGGCTGGGGAACCCGCATGCCCGCCCTGCGCGCCGCGCTGGACGCCTACTTCCCGCTGCTGGCGACCAGCTGCCCGGACTTCGCCGTCGGTCCCAACAACGACCTGGCCGACTTCGAGGTGGTGACGCGCTGACGGCAGCCGCGGCGGCCGGACAGGTGCCCGGACCGGAAGGCCCGCGGGCGGCGCGCCCTGGTCGGGAGCGCCGCGCTCAGCCGCCCGCGCGCGCCTGCTTCGGCTTCGGCAGGTACAGGTCGGTGATGGTGCCCTCGTAGACCTCGGCAGCCATCGCCACCGACTCGCTGAGCGTGGGATGCGGGTGGATGGTGTGGCCGATGTCGCCGGCCTCGCAGCCCATCTCGATGGCCAGCGCCAGTTCGGCGATCAGGTCGCCGGCATGCGGCCCGACGATGCCGGCGCCGATCACGCGATGGCTGGCTTCGTCGAACAGCAGCTTGGTGAAGCCCTCGGTGCGGCCGATCCCGATCGCACGCCCGGAGGCCGCCCAGGGGAACTTGCCGACGCCGACCTTGAGGCCCTTGGCCTTCGCCTCGGTCTCGGTGACACCGACCCAGGCGATCTCCGGATCGGTGTAGGCGACCGAGGGGATCACCCGCGCCAGCCACTCGCGCTTCTCGCCGGCCGCCACTTCCGCGGCCAGCTTGCCCTCGTGGGTGGCCTTGTGCGCCAGCATCGGCTGGCCGACCAGGTCGCCGATCGCGAAGATGTGCGGGACGTTGCTGCGCATCTGGCGGTCGACCGGGATGAAGCCGCGCTCGGTCACCGCCACGCCCGCCTTCCCGGCGTCCAGCCGGGACCCGTTCGGCGTCCGCCCCACCGAGACCAGCACGCGGTCGAACAGCTGCGGGTCCGGCGCGCCCTCGCCCTCGAAGGCGACCTCGATGCCCTTCTTCTGCGCCTTGACCGCGCCGGTCCTGACCTTCAGGTGGACGGTGACGCCCAGCTTCCTCAGGCGGTCGGCCAGCGGCTTGACCAGGTCCTTGTCGGCGCCGGGCATGAGCTGGTCCATGAGCTCCACCACGGTGACCTCGCTGCCCAGCGCCCGGTACACCGTGGCCATCTCCAGGCCGATGATGCCGCCGCCGACCACCAGCAGGCGCTTCGGGATGTCGGCCAGCATCAGGGCGTCGGTGGAGTCCATCACCCGCGGGTCGTCCCAGGGGAAGCCCGGCAGCTTCACCGGCTGGCTGCCGGCGGCGATGATGCACTGGCCGAAGCGCACAAGCTTCGCGCCGTCCGGGCCCGCGACTTCGATCTCGTGAGGCGACACGAAGCGTCCGGTGCCCTCCAGCACCCGGACCTTGCGTTGTTTCGCCATGCCGGCCAGGCCGCGGGTGAGCTGGCCGACCACCCTGTCCTTGTAGGCGCGCAGCGCGTCCAGGCCGATCCTCGGCGCGCCGAAATCGATGCCGTAGTCGGCGGCATGGGCCGCCTCGTCGATCACCGCGGCGGCATGCAGCAGGGCCTTGGAGGGGATGCAGCCGACGTTGAGGCAGACGCCGCCCAGGCTGGGATAGCGCTCGACGAGCACGGTGTCCAGGCCGAGGTCGGCGGCCCGGAACGCCGCGGTATAGCCGCCCGGGCCGGCGCCCAGCACCAGCAGGGCGCACTCGAGGTCGGCCTTGCGGCCGCTGCCGGCGGCGGCCTGTGCGGCCGGCGCAGGCGCTGCCGGCGCGGTCGCCGCCGCAGCCGGCGCGACGACGCCCGGCGCAGGTGCCGGCGCTTCGGCCGCGGCAGTCGCCTCGGCACCGACCTCCAGCACGGCCACCACGCTGCCCTCGCCGACCTTGTCGCCGACTGCGACCTTGAGCTCGCGCACCACGCCGTCGGCGCTCGACGGCACCTCCATGGTCGCCTTGTCCGATTCCAGGGTGAGCAGGCCCTGGTCCTTGCGCACCGTGTCGCCGGGCTGGACCAGCAGTTCGATCACCGGCACCTGGTCGAAGTCGCCGATGTCGGGAACCTTGATCTCGATCGTCTTGGCCATGGTCGTGCCTGGGTGCTGTGGTCTGGGCGGCAGCGGCGACGGCGCCGTGCGTTGCCGGGGTGGCGGCTCAGTCGGCGCTGGCGCAGACGGCTTCGGCGGTCGCGATCTTGTCCGTGAAGCGGCCGACCAGGGACTCGATGCCGGGCATCATGTCGGCGACCATCCGCTGCGAGATCTCCATCGAGCGCTGCATCAGCTCGGGCATCTTGTCGAGCATCTTGCGGCCGACCGGGGTGCGGTAGAACTCGGCGACCGCCTCGATCTCGTCGAGGGTGAAGACGTCGACGTAGACCTGCGCGACCTCGGACAGGAACGCGTCGCCGCTCAGCGACTGCCCGATCAGCCGGGCGGTGTCGCCGGCGAAGCTGTCCACCACGGTCCGCACCGCCGGGCAGTCGACGTCTGCCGCGGAGCCGCGGAGCTGCTCCTGCATCTGCGCCCGCATCATGCCGTGCAGCTGCTCCTGCATGCCGGCGACCATGGTCTCCATGTCCATCAGCGCCAGCAGCTCCACCGCCGCCGCCATCTCCGGGCTGCGCCCGGCGGACTCGGTGGCGTTCGCGACGGGGAGGGCGGCGGCCAGCCACAGGCAGGGCAGGGCGATCCACTTGGTCATGGCGGGCGGACTCGGTTCGACGGTGCGGCAAGCGTATCAGCCGCGGGCGACGGGTGGACAGGGTCGCCCCGCCCGCCGCGCCTCAGCGCCGCCGCCAGCGCACCTGGTAGAGGTCGTGGCGGCGGTCCTTGAGGTTCTGCACGGTGCCCTCGCTGCGGGCGATCGCCAGGGTGTCCAGGCGCAGGTCGGCGAACGCCACCTGCTCGACGTTGGGCGTGGTGTCCGCGGCGATGCCGTCGCGCGCGAACGGGAAGTCGCAGGGGCTGAGGATGCAGCTCTGCGCGTACTGGATGTCGAAGTTGTTGACCCCGGGCAGGTTGCCGACGTTGCCGGACAGCACCGCGTAGCACTGGTTCTCGATGGTTCGCGCGTGGCAGGAATAGCGCACCCGCAGGTAACCCTCGCGGGTATCGGTGCAGAACGGCACGAACAGGATCTGCGCGCCCTGGTCGACCAGGTGGCGGGCCAGCTCGGGGAATTCGCTGTCGTAGCAGATCAGCACGCCGATCGGCCCGCAGTCGGTGTTGATCACGCGCGCCAGGTCGCCGCCCTTGATGCCCCACCAGTTGCGCTCGTTCGGGGTGATGTGGATCTTCTCCTGGGTGTGGATGCTGCCGTCGCGCAGCGCCACGTAGCAGATGTTGTGGACGTCGCCGTCCTCGACGATGGTCGGGTGCGAGCCGCCGATGATGTTGGTGTTGTAGCGCATGGCCAGCTCGGCGAGCAGCGACTGGAAGCGCCCGGTGTAGCTGGTCAGCGCCTTCAGCGAGTCGGCCGGCGACAGCGGCCGGTTCTCCACCGACAGCAGCTGCAGGGTGAACAGCTCCGGGAACACGGTGAAGTCGGCCCGGTAGTCCGAGGCGGTCTCGACGAAGAACTCGACCTGGGTGGCGAACTCCTCGAACGAGGCGACCCGCCGCTGCTGGTACTGGATGGTCGCCACCCGCACCGCGTCGGGCAGGCGGTTGCGCTCGCCCGGCTGCGTGCTGGCGTCGCGGTAGCGCGGGTTGCGCCACGCCAGGTGGGCGGCGAAGCCCTCGGAATCGCGGTCGGAGGGCAGGTAGCCGGGCAGGATGCCGACCAGCTCGAAGCCGTTGCGCAGCTGGAAGGTCAGGGCCCGGTCGCGGACGGCGCCGGCCCGGACCTCGTCGACGTAGTCCTGGATGCTGCCGTCGTGGCGCCGGCGCCAGCGCCGGAAGCCCGGCACCCGGCCGGCGAACACCACGCCCTTGAGGTTGAGGTCCTCGCACAGCTCGCGCCGGCGCTGGTAGAAGCGGCGGCCGATGCGCAGGTTCCGGAAGGCCGGGTCGACGCAGGATTCCATGCCGTACAGCCAGTCGCCACGGACGTCGTGGCGCGACGCGAAGCCGCCGCCGGTGATGCCGACCCAGTCGTGCGGCGCCATCGCCAGGCGCTCGGCGATCCGGAAGCTGGCGCTGTAGGCGACCACCTGGCCGCCGGCCTCGGCGACCAGCTGGCCTTCCGGGAACCGGGCGATCTGGCCGAGCAGCATCTCGGTGGTGTAGCCCAGCTTGGGCCCGTAGACCCGCTCGGTCAGGGCGGCGACGGCGTCGGTGTCGGCGGCCGTGGCGTTGCGCACGCGCAGGCTGCGCATTGCGGGGGCGGGGGATTCGCTCACGGTGCGGATTCCGGTAGGTCGGGCCGGGCAGGATAGCCCGGCGCGCCTGAAGCCCGCCCCGCCGCGGCCGGCCGGGACGGCGACACGGGGCCCGCGTGGGCGGGCCGTGCCGCCGCCGCTGCGACGCGGGCCCTCAGTCGACCTCGGGCACGCAGACCAGGGCGGCGAAGCCGCTGCTGGGTCCGCTGCCCGGCACGCCGGTGCCGCCGACCTCGGTGAAGTTGCCGGCGATGCCGAGGCTGCCGTCGGGCAGGCTGAGCGCCTTGTTCGGATTGGCGCCGGCGCCGCCGGCCACCTCCTCCCATTCGCCGTCGCGCAGGCGGGCGACGCGGCGCATCGGCACGGCGGCGGTATCGGCGGTGTAGTTGCCGACCGCGTACAGGGCCGGCCCGCTGCCGTCGTCGTGGACCTCCAGGCTGCGCACCTCGTTGGGCATCGGGAAGCCGGCGCCGACCGCCGACAGGGTGGTGCCGTCCCAGCGCGCCACCGCGAACACCGGGCCGATGCCGATCGCGCGGTCGAAGCGGCCGCCGATGTACAGCGCCTCGCCGGTGCCGTCGTCGAAGGTCTTCAGCGCCAGCACCTGGGAGACCGGACTGGTCGCCCGGTCCAGGCCGGCGGCCAGCGCGAAGAAGCTCTCGCCGTCGAAGCCCATGACGTTCTTCGAGGTGGTGGTCGTGGTGCCCGCGCCATCGGGGACGGTGATGTCGTTGAACCGGCCGCCGAAGTAGAGATCGCCCTGGAACACCTCCATGGCCAGGATCACCGGCGCCACGGTGCCGGTGAACTCCTCGCGCCAGACCTGCCAGTCGCTGCCGTCCCACAGCGCCAGCACCGGCTTCTGCGGCGGATCGACCGCGCCGCCGGCGCCGCCCAGCGCCAGCCGGCCGTTCCAGGTGGTGCCGGCCTGGCCGAACACCAGCGGCTGGGCGAACGGCGAGCCGGGCAGGGTGGTGGTGGTCGAACCGTCCCAGGCGACCACGCCGCGCGAATCGGGCAGTTCGGTGCCGCCGAAACGGATGCCGTTGAAGGCGCCGACCAGGTACAGGCGTTCCGTGCCTGCGGTCGTGTACGGCACGAAGCTGGTCACGAAGCCGTCGACCAGCTCGGTGGTGGCCAGCGGCGACACCGCGCCGGTGCCCAGGTCGACGCGCGCGACGCCGCCGGGCACGCCGCCGAAGCTGCCGGCCCCCGAGGCGCCGACGTACAGGTCGTTGCCCCAGCGGCCGATGGTGTTGAGCGAACCGCCCGGCGTTCCCAGCGTGGTGTCCCAGCCACAGGTCACCGCCGGTGGCGCCTCGAAGCCGTTGGCGAAGATCAGGTCGGGAAGGCCGGCCTGGCTGGCCGCGAGGCTGCCGGCCAGTGCCGCGCCGATGGCGATGGTCAATGACTTTCTCATGCTGGATTCCTCAACGATGGCGTGCCCCCGTCGCTTCCGCCGGACCGCCCGGATCGGCGGGGGCCTGCCAGCCCGGCGCGGGCATCGTGCCGGGCGGGCGGTGCGCGTGTCGCGCGAATGCGATGAGCGGAGCGGCTGCGCCGTCGGAGCGGCGCGAGGCGCGCGCCACCGGCGTCGGGATCGCATCGTCGACGCCGGCCTCCGGTCGGTCGGGCCGTGCGGGCGGGACCTGGGGTGTCGACCAGGGCGCCGCCACCCGTCCGGACCGGCGGCGCACGGTCGATCGTCACTCCTTGGCGGGAACTAGAGCAGCAGCCGGCGCAGGTCGCCCAGGGTGCGGGCCAGGAAGCTGGTGAAGCGGGCGGCGTCGGCGCCGTCGATGACGCGGTGGTCGTAGGACAGCGCCAGCGGCAGCATCAGGCGCGGCTCGAAGGCCGTGCCGTCCCAGACCGGCCGGGTCGACGAGCGCGACACGCCCAGGATCGCCACTTCGGGGGCGTTGATGATCGGCGTGAACGCGGTCCCGCCGATGCCGCCCAGCGAGCTGATCGAGAAGCAGCCGCCGGCCATGTCGCCCGGCCCGAGCTTGCGGTCGCGGGCCTTGGCGGAGATCGCCGCCAGCTCGCGGCTGAGTTCGACCAGGCCCTTGCCGTCGCAGTCGCGCAGCACCGGCACGACCAGGCCGTCCGGCGTGTCGACGGCGATGCCGATGTGGAAGTAGTCCTTCAGGACCAGGTTCTCGCCGCTGGCGTCGAGCGAGGCGTTGAAGCGCGGGAAGGCCTTCAGCGCCGCGACCACCGCCTTGATCAGGAACACCAGGGGCGTGATCTTGACGTCCTTGTGCTCGCCGGCCAGCTCCTTCCGGAACGCCTCCATCAGGGTGATGTCGGCCTCGTCGAACTGGGTGACGTGCGGGATCATCGCCCAGTTGCGCGCCAGGTTGGCGCCGGAGATCTTCTTGATGCGCGACAGCGGCTCGCTTCGCACCGGGCCGTACTTGGCAAAGTCGACCTTGGGCCAGGGCAGCAGGTCGAGGCCGCCGCCGCTGCCGCCGCCACTGCGTGCGCCCGCGCCGGCCAGCGCCTGCTTGACGAAGGCCTGGACGTCCTCGCGGGTGATCCGGCCGGCGCGGGCGCTGCCCGCCACCTGGCCCAGGTCGACGCCCAGCTCGCGCGCGAACGCGCGCACCGCCGGCGAGGCGTGCGGCACCTTGCCCGGCGCCACGGCGTCGGCGCCGAAGGCGACCGGGGGCGAGGCGGGCGTGCCGGCGGAAGGCGCAGGCGCCGTCGCGGCGGCCGGTGACGCGGCCCGGGCCGGGGCCGGCGGCAGGGCGTCGGCAGCGGCGGCAGGCGGGGGGGCAGGCGCCTTCGCCGGCGCGGCGGCCTGGTCCGGCGCCGGCGCGGCCGCGGAGGCCGCCTTGCCGTCGTCGCTGCCGGCCTCGGCCACCTCGATCATCGCCACCACCGCGCCCTCGCCGATGCGGTCGCCGACCTTGATCTTCAACTCGCGCACGGTGCCCGCGAAGGGCGCCGGCACTTCCATGGTCGCCTTGTCCGATTCCAGCGTCGCCAGGCCCTGGTCCTTGACGACCTTGTCGCCGACCGCGACCAGCAGCTCGATCACCGGCACGTCGGTGAAGTCGCCGATGTCCGGGACCTTCGCTTCCTTGATCTGCGCCATGACCTGTCCTGCCGACTGCGGGTGCGGGCCGCCATTGTGCAGGCAGCGCGGCTCCGCGGCCAACCGCCGAGGGGCACCTGCCCTCTTCCTCCGGCAGTGGGGTCGGGCAGGCGGGCCGACGTCGGCCAGGGCCTTCACTGTCGCCGGATCGAGGGGGATGGGCTCCCCTGCGGCTTGTGGCGGTCGCGCTGGCGTGCGGGAGCCGTCCCTGGCGTTTTCGTCGCCCATCCTTGTGCGCCGAGCTGGTTGTCTCCTGCTCACCCAAGAGAATGTGGCCAAAGACAAGGGCGCCCCGGGCGATCCGCCCCACGGGCAGCCCGCCCGTGGGGTTCGCGTGCCACGGCCGTGCCGACGCTCGAGGGCCATCCCCACCTGCGGCGCGGCTGATCCGGCCGCGCCCCGCCGGACCGCATGGGGCCCCAGGAGGAGCGCGGACCTCCTGTCCGCCTCAAGCGACAGCACCATTGGGGCGAACGGATGCCCCTCTCATGCGACGGCACCGCACTTCTCCCCTCCCCCGCCGTGCAGGGGAGGGGAGAGGGCCGGCGCTTGCCGTGATGTCGCTCCCGGGTGCGGGGGCGGGTGGCCGGAAGACGCCCCCGGGCCGTTCCGCGCTCAGTGCAGGATCAGCCAGCTCATGGCGATGATCACCGCCAGGCCGATGGCGTTCAGGACCGCGCCCTCGCGCAGCATGTCGCGCGAGGTCACCAGGCCGGAGCCATAGGCCACGGCATTGGGGGCGGTGGCCACCGGCAGCATGAAGGCGCAGCTCGCGGTCATCGCCGCCGGCAGCATCAGCAGGGCCGGGTCGACCTCCATGGCCACCGCGGCGGCGGCCAGGATCGGCATCACCAGGACCGCGCTGGCGGTGTTGCTGGCGATCTCCGAGAGCAGGGTCATGGCCAGGCACACGGCCACCAGCAGCAGCCAGGGCGGGACGCCGTGCAGGCCGGTCAGCTCGCCGGCGATCGCGGCGCTGAGCCCGGAGCGCTCGAAGGCGGTGGCCAGGGCGATGCCGCCGCCGAACAGGATCAGCGCGCCCCAGGGGATCGCCGCCGCCTGTTCCCAGCGCAGCAGGCGGCCGCCCCGACCGTCGGGCAGGGCGCACATCGCCAGCACCGCCAGCAGGGCGACCGAGGCGTCGTTGGCCTGGGTCAGCCCCAGCCACGCGCGCCAGCCGCCGAACGGCTCGGTGCGGGTGACCCAGGCCAGGGCGGTCATCGCGAACACCACCAGGACCCGGCGCTCGCCGGGACTCCAGCCACCCAGCACCGGCAACGGCGCCGCCGGCGTGCCGGCCAGGCGCCGGCCCAGCCACAGCGCCGCCAGGGGAATGAACACCATCACCACCGGCACGCCGACCTGCATCCAGTCCAGGAAGCTGTAGGCGCTGCCGGTGGCCTGCTCGTAGGTGCGCATGAACACCAGGTTGGGCGGCGTGCCGATCGGCGTGCCCATGCCACCGATCGAGGCCGCGTAGGCGATGCCCAGCACCAGCGGCAGGCGCAGGCGCGGATCCGGATAGCGCTCCAGGGCCGCCAGCGCCACCGGGATCATCATCAGGGTCGTGGCGGTGTTGGAGATCCACATGCTGCACGCCGCGGTGGCCGCCATGAAGCCCAGCAGCAGCCGGCCGCCGCTGTCGCCGCCGAACAGCCGCACCATGCCGAACGCCAGGCGGCGGTGCGCGCCCTGCGCCTCCAGGGCCTTGCTCAGCATGAAGCCCCCCATCAGCAGCAGGATCAGGTCGTTGCCGTAGGCCTGGGCGACCTCGACCGGGGTCAGCACGCCGAGCAGGGGCAGCAGGGCGATCGGCGCCAGCGCGGTGACCGGCGCCGGCACCGGTTCGCCGATCCACCAGCCCGCGCACAGCACGGTCATCGCCACGGTGATCGCCATCGCCGCCGGCATGCCGGCGCGGTGCAGCAGCGCCCCGGTCGCCAGGGCCAGCAGCGGGATCAGCCAGAGCAGGTGCGCGCGCCGGCCGCCGGCGGCGGGCGCCTCGCCGCCGTTCATGCTCGGCCGCCGGCGCGCGCCGGCGTCGCGGCCCGGTCGCGTCGGCAGCCGCCCGTGCTCGCGCACGGGCGGAAACGGGCGCCCCCCGGGCGACGCGACCCGCACGGCACACCGCGACCCCGGCCGGGACCGGCGCTGCTCAACCGGCTGATAGGCTGCCCGGACATGGACGAACCTTCGCCGCAAGCCGCCCCGCCTGTCCAGCCCATCGACGGGCCGGTGCTGGTGCTGGGCGCCACCGGCCTGGTCGGCAACCACCTGCTGCGCCGCCTTGCCGGCGCCGGAGTGACCGTGCATGCCACCACCCGGTCGGCGGCGCCGCCGCCCGCGCTGGCGGCCCTTGCGCACTGGCATTGCGGCCCGGCCTTCGCGCTGGAGGACGGCACGGGCCCCTGGCCCGATCTGCCGGTGCTGGCCAGCGCCGGCCCGCTGGCGCCGCTGCCCGACTGGCTGGAACGGACCCCGCGATCGAGGCTGCGTCGACTGGTGGCACTGGGCTCGACCAGCGAGGCCGGCAAGCGAGGCTCCCTGGATCCGGCCGAACGCGCCCTGGCGGAACGCCTGCACCAGGCGCAGGACAGGCTGGCCACGCTGTGCGGGCAGCGCGGCATCGCCTGGACCGTGTTGCGTCCCACCCTGATCTGGGGCGACGGACGCGACCGCAACCTGTCCCGGCTCGCCGCGCTGGCCCGCCGCTGGCGCTGCCTGCCGCTGCCGACGCGGGCGCTGGGGGGGCGCCAGCCCATCCACGCCCGGGAGGTGGCGGCGGCGCTGGTCGCCGCCCTCTCGTCGCGCGACGTGCACGACTGCGCGCTCGACCTGCCCGGCGGCGAGACCCTGGCCTACCGGGAGATGGCCCGCCGGGTCGCCGCTGCGGTGGCGCCGCCGGGTCGGGTGGTCGCGCTGCCCGGTCTGGCGCCGGCGGCACGCGCCGCCGCCGCGCTGGGGCTGGTGCCGGCCGCGCTGGCCGCCGCCCTGGCGCGCACCCGCGAGCCCCTGGTGTTCGACCGCGGACCGGCGCGTCGCCTGCTCGGCCTGGACGACCTCCCCTTCAGGCCGACGCCCGCGGACTTTCCGCCGCCGTGAATGTTGCAGCGCAACATGCTGATCGGCCGGCGGTTTTACGAATTCTTTGCATTGCCAAGCGCGCCAGCCGCTGCCTATGATACGGCGGCGTATTGAGCAGCCAGCCGGCTGCCCGACGTGCGGGGCGCCCAGCGGCGACCGCGCCGGCACCGTCGGGGGGCGGCGCGGCGCAGGCCGCGCCCGCCCACCGTTTCCGGGAATACCCATCGCGACGCCAGGGAGTCCAACGTCATGCGAGTCACGCAATCCTTGTCCGCCGGCCTGCTGGCGCTGAGCCTGGTCGCCTGCGGCGGCGGCAGCAACAGCCCGCGTGCGGTGCCGGCGCCGCCGGCCACCAACAACAACGGCTCGCCGGTCACCGGCGTGATCACCGCCCGCTTCGATCCCAGCGCCGGCGTGATCCCGTTCCCCAGCAACCTGCTGTTGCAGGGGACCACCGACCTGACCCTCAACCCGCCGGTCGCCAACCCGAACAACTTCGCCGATCCGGCCGTCGCGCTCAGCGCGCTGGACGGCTTCAGCACGGTGGCGCCCTGGTCGATGAGCTGGTCGGTGCGTCCGAATCCGGCGACCCTGGTCGCCGGCCAGAGCGTGCGCCTGTTCGAGGTCACCCTGACCGGGCCCGGCGGCGGCGTCACCGGCGTGGTGCGCGAGCTGGCGCCGCAGGAATTCGTGGTCGCGCTGTCGCCCACCGACACCACCGGCCGCACCATGGCGATCGTGCCGACCGTGCCGCTCAAGCAGGTCACCAGCTACATGGCGGTGATCACCGAGGGCGTGACCGACGCCAACGGCAACGACGCCACGCCGGACCAGACCTACTTCCTGGCCAAGCGCACCAGCCCGGTGTGCAACGGCGCCCAGGTGCTCGACCCGCTGATCCCGCCGACCAGCTGCCCCTCGCTGGAGGGCCTGCGCCAGCTGGTCAACAGCCAGGAGGCGGCCGCCGCCTCGCGCGGCATCCCCCGCGAGGACATCGTGCTGAGCTTCGTGGCCACCACCCAGAGCATCACCCCGGTGCTGCAGGCGGTGAAGAGCACCGTGCAGCCGCGCGCCCACCAGCTCGCGCCCACCCCCTTCAACACCGGAAACGTCGGCCTGCCGCTGCCGCCGGTGGCCGACATCCACATCGGCTTCATCGAGCTGCCCTATTACCTGGAGGCGCCCGAGGCCGGCAACCCGCAGACCAACACGCGCGTGCTGACCGGGTTCTGGCAGGCCAACCCCGGCGCCTACGTGCCGCCGTTCAACGGGCTGGGGCTGAACCCGACCTCGACCAACCTCACCTTCGCCAATCCGTTCCCGCGCGTGAAGTCCAGCCAGCGCGTGCCGGTCCTGGTCACCGTGCCGAACGCCAATTCCGGCCGCAGCAAGCCGGCCGCCGGCTGGCCGGTGGTGATCTTCCAGCACGGCATCACCGGCAACCGCAGCCAGGCCTTGCCGCTGGCGGCCACCCTGGCCGCCCAGGGCTTCGTCACGGTCGCCATCGACCTGCCCCTGCACGGCCTGCCGCCGACCTCGCCGCTGGCGATCGGCAACAGCCCGTTCGGCGCGGTGGCGCGCGAGCGCACCTTCGACGTCGACCTGCTGCCCAACGACGGCAGCGCCTGCCCGGGCGGCGCGCCGGTCTGCCCGGACGGCCAGGTCGACGCCTCCGGCACCCATTTCGTCAACCTGGGCAGCCTGCTGACCTCGCGCGACAACCTGCGCCAGGGCGAGGTCGACCTGCTGTCCCTGGCCGCGACCGTGCCGCTGTTCAACCTGGACGGCGCCGCCGGCGCCGACACCGACGGCTCGCGGATCGCCTTCGCCGGCCTGTCCCTGGGCGGCATCGTCGGTACCCCGTTCCTGGCCCTGTCCGACACCGTCAACACCGGGTTCCTGTCGGTGCCGGGCGGCGGCATCGCCCGCCTGCTGGAAGGCTCGCAGACCTTCGGGCCGCGCATCCGCGCCGGCCTGGCCGCGGCCGGCGTGCAGCCGGGCACCGCCAACTTCGACCAGTTCCTGCTGATCACCCAGACCGTGGTCGACTCCGGCGACCCGATCAACTGGGGCTTCGTGACCGCCGCCAACCGCGTGCTGCTGCACCAGGTCGCCGGCGACACCGTGGTGCCGAACGCTGTGCCGGGCGCACCGCTGTCGGGCACCGAGCCGATGATCCGCGTGCTCGGCCTGGCGCCGATCACCGCCACCACCCAGAACCCGGCCGGCATCCGCGGCGCGGTGCGCTTCACCGCCGGCAGCCACGGTTCGCTGCTCGACCCGACGGCGTCGATGGCGGTGACCGCCGAGATGCAGGGCCAGGCGGCCAGCTTCATCGCCAGCAACGGCACCACCGTGCTGGTCCAGAACACCAGCGTCATCCAGCAGTGACCGGCAGGAGCCCGATTCCATGAACATGCGCACTTCCCTGAGCACCGCCATCGCTCTGGCGCTGGCCGGCGCCGCCTCCGGCGCCGCGGCCCTGGACTTCACCAGCGGCGAGTGGTCCGGTTCGCTGGACACCACGGTCAGCTACGGCGTCTCGGTACGCGCCGAGGACCCCAACGACACCACCGTCGGCAAGGCCAACCTCAACCCGCTGTTCCCCCTGCTCGGCCTGAGCAACCCGCAGCAGCGTGCGGCGCCCGGCCGCTGGTCGGTCAACGGCGACGACGCCAACCTGAAGTGGGAGAAGGGCGACGTCGTCTCCAACACCGCCAAGATCACCTCGGAGTTCTCGCTGACCTGGCGCAACTTCGGCGCCTTCCTGCGCGGCACCGCCTTCTACGACTGGGAATACGAGGGCCGCGACGACATCTCGCGCTTCGCCCGCGACAAGGTCGGCCGCGACGCGAAGATCCTCGACGCCTTCGTGTACTGGAACTTCGGCGAGTCGGGCGGACTGAACGGCGCGCTGCGCGTCGGCCAGCAGGTGGTGAGCTGGGGCGAGAACACCTTCATCCAGAACGGCATCAACGTCATCAACCCGGTCGACGTGTCGCGCCTGCGCGTCGCGGGCGCCGAGCTGAAGGAGGCCTTCCTGCCGGTCAACATGGTGTTCGCCTCGGTCAACCTCACCCAGAACCTGGCGGTTGAGGGCATGTACCTGCTCGAGTTCGAGCAGACCGAGCCGGAGCCGGTCGGCACCTTCTTCTCGACCAACGACTTCGCGACCCTGGGCGGCACCTACGCGATGCTGAACTTCGGCACGGTGCCGCAGCCGGTGCTGAACCCCGACCTGTTCTGGGACGTGTGCTACGGCAACACGCCCAGCGACATCGCGGCGATGAACCAGGGCGTCCCGGCCGGCCCCGGCGGCGCGCTGATCCCGCTGTACCGGGTCGCCTGCCAGGCCGCGCTGCCGCGCGCGCCGGACCGCTACCCGCGCGACCGTGGCGACTGGGGCCTGGCGATGCGCTACTTCGCCGAGAACCTCAACAGCACCGAGTTCGGCCTGTACTACATGAACTACTCCAGCCGCCTGCCGCTGATCTCGGGCAACGCGGTGACCAACGCCAACGCCAACAGCGGGCGCGTCTTCGTGGAGTATCCCGAAGACATCAAGATGGTCGGCCTGAGCGCCAACACCCTGCTGCCCTGGGGCGTCGCCTTCCAGGGCGAGGTCAGCCACAAGACCGGCGTGCCCCTGCAGATCGACGACGTCGAGGTGCTGTTCGCCGGCCTGTCGCCGCTGAACGCGCTGATCCCGCAGCCGGGCCTGCGCTTCCGCAGCCAGCTGGGACAGTTCGCGCCGGGCGCCGAGATCCAGGGCTGGGAGCGGCACAAGGTCTGGCAGGGCCAGTTCACCCTGACCAAGGTGTTCGGGCCGGGCAACTGGCTGGGCTCGGACCAGATCTCGGCGGTCATGGAGGTCGGCGCCACCAAGGTCCGCGACCTGCCCGACCCCAGCGTGCTGCGCTACCAGGGCGACGGCACCGACACCGGCGGCGGCCCGGACGTCACCAGCGGCGCCCTGCGCAACCCGATCACCCAGGTCGGCGGCTTCCCCACCGAGTTCTCCTGGGGCTACCGCATGGCGATGCGCTCGGACTACAGCAACGCCTTCGGCACGCCGTTCGTCGTCTCGCCGCGCATCGCCTTCAACCACGACGTCAACGGAACGACCCCCGGCCCCGGCGGAAACTTCGTCGAGGACCGCAAGTCCTACACCCTGGGCGTCGAGGCGAACTACCTGAACCAGTGGGCGGTCGACCTGAGCTACACGCGCTTCTTCGGCGCCGGCATGTTCAATACCCTCGCCGACCGCGACTTCTACTCGATCTCCGCCCGCTACTCGTTCTGAGGACCAGACCATGGCAATCCGACACACCCTTCTGACGAGCGCGCTGGCGGCGGCCCTGGTGGCCCTGCCGGGCGTCGCGGCCGTGCCGCAGTCCGAGGCCGACCGCCTGGGCCGCGACCTCACCCCGATGGGCGCCGAGATGGCCGGCAACGGCGGCGCCATCCCGGCCTGGGAAGGCGGCGTGCGCAGCGCGCCGTCCGGCTACAGCTTCGGCGAGTTCCATCCCGACCCGTTCGCCGACGACCAGATCCAGTTCACCATCACCCGCGACAACCTCGCCGACCACGCCGAGCAGCTGAGCGTCGGCCAGCGCGCCATGTTCGAGCGCTACGAGACGTTCCGCATGAACGTCTACCCGACCCGCCGCAGCGCCGCGTTCCCCGAGCGCATCTACGAGATGACCCGGCGCAACGCCACCACCGCCCGGCTGGTCAGCAACGGCGACGGCGTCGCCGACGCCGCCGAGGGCGTGCCGTTCCCGATTCCCGCCAACGGCAACGAGGTGATCTGGAACCACAAGCTGAAGTTCAAGGGCGTGTCGTCGATGCGCTACAACAACCAGGCGCCGGTCACCTCCGGCGGCAGCTACAACCTGGTGCGCCTGCGCGAGGACTTCTACGCGCCCTACTTCATCGAGGGCCGCACGATCGCCGACATCAACAACATCCTGCTGTACTTCTACCAGTCGGTGGAATCGCCGCCGCGCCTGGCCGGCCAGCTGCTGCTGGTGCACGAGACCCTGAACCAGGCCGAGTCGCCGCGCCGCGCGTGGGTGTACAACCCCGGCCAGCGCCGCGTCCGCCTGGCGCCCAACGTCGCCTACGACAACCCCGGCACCGCCTCCGACAACCTGCGCACCAACGACATGACCGACATGTTCAACGGTGCCCTGGACCGCTTCGACTGGGAGCTGGTCGGCAAGCGCGAGATGTACGTGCCCTACAACAGCTACAAGGCGCACTCGGCGCCGATCGGCGACCTGATCCGCCCCGGCCACATCAACCCGGACATGCTGCGCTACGAGCTGCACCGGGTGTGGGTGGTCGACGCCCGGCTCAAGGCCGGTGCCCGCCACATCAACAGCCGGCGCACCTTCTACGTCGACGAGGACAGCTGGCAGATCCTGGTCATCGACCACTACGACGGCGAGGGCAACATCTGGCGCTACTCCGAGGCGCCGTCGATCAGCTACTACGAGATGCCGCTGTTCTGGTCGACCCTGGAGAACCACCACGACCTGAAGAACGGCCGCTACCTGGCCTCGGGCCTGGACAACACCGAGGGTCGCACCATCGACTACCGGATCCAGTTCTCCGCCGACCAGTTCTCGCCGCAGAACCTGCGCCAGCGCGGCGTGCGCTGACCGCGGCAGCGCAGCAGGGCAATACCGGCCGGCCGCCCCAGCGCGGCCGGTCGCACATCGGGAGCCCGGAAGGCGCCCGGCCGCACCATGGCCGGCGTGGCGGGAATCTGGTCAAATCCGGGCGGGGCCGGTTCGCCGGACCGCCAAGACGCGTCAGCCAAGGAGGCTAGGCCAAGCCATGACCGCTACCACCCATGCCGGGGCCGCGCTGATTGCGCTGCTGCTGGCCGCCCCCGCCGCCTTGGCGGCCTGGCCGGACACCGCCACCACGCCCGCCGAAACGATGCCGCGCGCCGCCGCCGGCCTGCTGCTGGACGGCACGCGACTGGACGACGGGCGCCTGCTGGTGGTCGGCGAGCGCGGCCACATCCTGACCTCCTCCGACCAGGGCGCCACCTGGGACCAGGCGCAGGTGCCGACCCGGGCGACGCTCACCGCGGTCGCCGCGCATGGCGAGCGCATCGTCGCCGGCGGCCACGACGGCGTCCTGCTGCACTCCGGCGATGGCGGCGCGAGCTGGCGTCGGGTCCGCGAGAGCGTCTGGGACCCGATGAGCGACGATCCGACCAGCGGCGCGCCCGTGCTCGACATCCTGTACCTGGACGCCGACCGCGTGCTGGCGATCGGCGCCTACAGCCTGTTGCTGGCCAGCGACGACGGCGGCGCCACCTGGCGACCGAAGACCCTGGCCGCCGGGCCCGGGCCCGGGCCCGGCGCCGATGCGGGCGACGAGCCCGCGGCGGACGCGGACGAGGGCGTCGACGACGGCGGCGACCCGCTGCTGTTCGACGAGTCCGAACTGATGCTCGATGCCGAGGAGGATCCCCACCTCAACGCCATCGCCCGCCTCGACGGCGGTCGCCTGTTCATCGTCGCCGAACGCGGCGCCGCCTTCGTCTCCGACGACGACGGCGAGACCTGGCGCCGGACGGCGCTGCCCTACGACGGTTCCATGTTCGGCCTGCTGTCGCTCGGCCAGGGCCGGGTGCTGGCCTACGGCCTGCGCGGCAACGCCCTGCTCAGCCGTGACAACGGCGAAACCTGGACCGAGGTCGGCACCGGCACCGACCTCAGCCTGTTCGGTGGCGTGCGTCGCGGCGACGGCATCGTCCTGGTCGGGGCCAACGGCCTGCTGCTGGAGGGCGACGCCGGCGCCGGCGGGTTCCGGGCCACCACCCTGGCCGAGGCCGGCGTGCTGGCCGCGGTCGTCGACCTGGGCGCCGACGGCGTCCTGCTGCTGGGCGAGTACGGGCAGGTCCGCCACGGAGGTCAGCCATGAAGCGCGCATTGGAAAACCTGGTGTTCGGCGCCCGGCCGGTGGTCCTGGTGCTGTTCGCCCTGGTCACCGTGGTGATGCTCTGGGCGGCCAGCCAGCTTCGCGTCGACGCCGGGTTCAAGAAGCAGATCCCGCTCGAACACGAGTACATGCAGACCTTCCTGGACTACGAGCGCGAGTTCGGCGGCGCCAACAGAGTGCTGGTCGCGCTCATGGCCCGCGACGGCGACATCTTCAGCCAGGACTACATGGCCGCGCTGGAGCGGCTGACCTCCGACGTGATGGCGCTGGACGAGACGGACGACGCCCGCGTGCGCTCGCTGTTCACCCCCAACGTGCGCTTCGTCGAGGTGGTCGAGGACGGCTTCGCCGGCGGCAACGTCATCCCGCAGTCGTTCACCCCCAACCTGGAGGGCTACGTCGCCGACCAGGGCGAGTTCGAGACCATTCGCGGCAACATCGTCAAGGCCGGCATCGTCGGCCGGCTGGTGGCCCGCGACTTCGGCGGCACCATGGTCTGGGCCGACCTCATTCCCGAGGACGCCGGCACCGGCCTGGACTACCAGGCGCTGGCGCAGCGCCTGGAGGCCCTGCGCGGCGTCTACGAGGACGACCGCCACACCCTGCACATCATCGGCTTCGCCAAGATCGTCGGCGACGTCAGCGACGGCGCCAAGTCGGTGGTCGCCTTCTTCGGCATCGCGATCCTGATCACCCTGCTGCTGCTGTACTTCTACTGCCGTTCGCTGACCCTGTCGGCGCTGGTCATCGCCTGCGGCCTGGTGGCCGTGGTCTGGCAGCTCGGCGCCCTGCGCCTGCTCGGCTTCGGCATCGACCCGATGAACATCCTGACGCCGTTCCTGGTGTTCGCGATCGCGGTCAGCCACGGCGTGCAGATGATCAGCCGCTGGCTGAACCAGCGCCTGGACGGCGACGACCCGGAGACCGCCGCGCGCGCCACCTTCCAGCGCCTGCTGGTGCCGGGAATCATCGCCCTGGCCTCGGACTGCATCGGCTTCGTCACCATCCTGTTCATCAACATCCGGATCATCCAGGAGCTGGCGATCACCGCCAGCCTCGGCGTCGCCCTGATCATCCTCACCAACCTGGTGCTGCTGCCGGTGCTGCTGTCCTACGTGCGCCGCGCCAGCCGGGCGCTGGCCGGCCGCCGCGAGGGCATGGACGGCGTCTGGCGCGGCCTGTCGCGCAGCACCGGCCGCGGTCCGGCGCTCGCGGTGATCGTCGTCGCGCTGGTCCTCGGCGCCGGCGGCTGGTGGATCGGGCAGGGCATGCAGATCGGCGATTCCGAGGCCGGCGTGCCCGAGCTGCGCCCGGAGTCCCGCTACAACCAGGACGCCGCGCTGATCGCCGAGCGCTTCGCCCTGGGCATCGACTCCATCTACGTGATCGCCGAGGCCGCACCGGATTCCTGCACGGCAAGCTACCCGGTGATGGAGACCATCGACCGCTTCGCCTGGCACATGGCCAACGTCGAGGGCGTGCAGCAGGTGATGTCGCTGCCGCAGGCGGCGACCATGGTCAACGCCGGCTGGAACGAAGGCAACATCCGCTGGCGCGCGCTGCCGCGCGGCAGCGACCAGCTGCGCGTCGCCACCCAGGGCTTCGAGACCGATTCCGGCCTGCTCAACAGCGACTGCAGCGCGATCCCGGTGATGCTGTTCCTGACCGACCACAAGGCGACCACGATCAACCGCGTGGTCGAGGCGGTGAAGCGCTTCCGCGCCGAGAACGACGCCTATCGCCCGGGCTTCCGGGAGGCCCAGGCGCAGGCCCTGGCCGACGGCGAGGACGGCGCCGGCGACCGCGTCAACCTGCGCCTGGCGACCGGCAACGCCGGCGTCATGGCGGCCACCAACGAGACCGTGCAGGCGGCGCAATGGCCGATGCTGCTGTGGGTCTACGCGGCGGTGATCCTGCTGTGCCTGCTCACCTACCGGTCGCTGTCGGCGACCATCGCCATCGTCGTGCCGCTGGCCGTGGTGTCGATGCTGTCGAACGCGGTGATGGCCAAGCTCGGCATCGGCCTGAAGGTCAACACCCTGCCGGTGGCGGCGCTGGGCGTCGGCATCGGCGTCGACTACGCCATCTACCTGTACTCGCGCATGCAGGAGGACCTGCGCGCGGGCATCGGCGTGACCGAGGCCTACTTCCGCGCGCTGCGCACCACCGGCGCCGCCGTGCTGTTCACCGCGGTGACCCTGTCGGTGGGCGTCGGCACCTGGATCTTCTCGGCGCTGAAGTTCCAGGCCGACATGGGCATCCTGCTCAGCTTCATGTTCCTGGCCAACATGCTGGGCGCGATCCTGGTGATGCCGGCCCTGCTGCGCTGGCTGCGGCCGCGCGCGCCCTGAGCCTGGTGCGCCCCGGCCGGCGATCCCGGCCGGGGCGGCCCCGGCGGCCCATCCCGGTCGCCCTCCATCAAGCGTCCACGGTCCGCGCCGATACTGTGCCGGCATGAGCATGTACGCCAAGCTGGCCCTGTCGATGGTGGCCGCCGGCACCCTCGCCCTGCTGGCGCTTGCCCTGGCGCTGGACTGGCGCCTGGGTCGCGGCTTCGTCGCCTACATCAACGACGCCGATGCCGAACGGCTGGCGCCGCTGGCGCTGGCTGCCGCCGAGGTCTGGCGCCGGGACGGCGGTTGGGACGGCCTGCGCGCGCGTCCGGAGCGCGTCGCCTGGCGCGCCCTGCATGCCCGCGTCCGGGCGCTGGAGGATGCCGCCGAATCGGGCCAGGTGGCACTGTCGCCGGCACCGCCGTCGCGGCAGCCGCGCGCGCGCCGGCAGCGCCCGCCCGGCCACGGCCATGGCCATGAGGGCGGGCCGCCGTGGACGCCGCTGTGGGCGCGGGTCGCCATCCACGAGCCCGACGGCACGCCGGTGCTGGGCCGCCATGCCTTCGAGCGCACCGGACGGCGCCTGGCGATCGAGGTCGACGGCCGGCAGGTCGGCTGGGTCGGCCTGGTCGAGCTCGAGCGCGCCAGCGGCCGCCTCGGCCAGGCCTTCCTGGCCGACCAGCGGCGCGGCCTGGTGGTCGCCGCCCTGGTCCTGCTGGTGGCGCTGGCGCTGGCGGCGATGGCGCTGGCGCGGGCCTGGGCGGGCCCGGTGCGGCGGATCGGTGCGGTCGCCCGCCGGCTTGCCGATGGCGACCTCTCGGCGCGGGTCGGCCCGGCCGGGCGCGACGAGATCGGCGTGCTGGCGCGCGATGTCGACCTTCTGGGCCAGTCGCTGGCGGCGGCCGACGCCGCGCGCCGGCGCTGGATGGCCGATGCCGCGCACGAACTGCGCACGCCGCTGTCGGTGCTCAAGGGCGAACTGGAAGCCCTGCTCGACGGCGTGCGCCCGCTCGACGCCTCGGCGATCGCCTCCCTGCACGCCGAGGCCACCCACCTGGGCGCACTGATCAACGAGCTGCGCGAGCTGGCCCTGGCCGACCTCGGCGCGCTCGACTACCGGATGGCCGAAGTGGCGCTCGACGCGCTGGTCGACGAGTGCCTGGCGGCCAACGCCGGGCGCCTGGCGCAGCACGGCCTGGCGGTCGAGTGGATGCGCCCCCCGCAGGCGGTGCGCGTGCACGGCGACGCGCGGCGGCTGCGGCAACTGGTCGAGAACCTGCTGGAGAACAGCCTGCGCTACACCGACCGCGGCGGCCGCATCGCCGTGGCCCTGGCGACCGGTCCTGCGGGCGTGCGCCTGGACTGGCAGGACAGCGCGCCCGGCGTGCCCGAGGCGATGCTCGGACAGCTGTTCGAGCCGTTCGTGCGCGGCGATCCGGCGCGCGGCCGCGACGAGGCCGGCGGCGGGCGCGGTTCCGGCCTGGGCCTGGCGATCGTGCGCCGCATCGTCCAGGCGCACGGCGGCAGCATCGTCGCCGCTGCCTCGCCGCTCGGTGGCCTGGCCCTGCGCATCGACCTGCCGAACACCGCGGAGGCGGCATGAACACGACGCAGGAACCGGCGACCATCCTGGTGGTCGAGGACGAACCCAAGCTGGCCCGCCTGCTGGCCGACTACCTGCGCGCCGCCGCCTACGAACCGGTCATCGTCGAGCGCGGCGACCAGGCGCTGGCCGCCGTCGCCGAGCACCGGCCGGCGCTGATGCTGCTCGACCTCAACCTGCCCGGCATGGACGGCATCGAGGTCTGCCGCGCGTTGCGCCGGCACTCCGACCTGCCGGTGGTGATGGTCACCGCGCGGGTCGAGGAGATCGACCGCCTGCTCGGCCTGGAGCTGGGCGCCGACGACTACATCTGCAAGCCGTTCAGCCCGCGCGAGGTGATCGCCCGGGTCCGGGCGGTGCTGCGCCGGGGCGAGGCCCGCCGCGGCGGGCCGGGCCCGGAGGCGGTGGTCGAGATCGATGCCGAGTCGCGCCGGGTGGTGGTCGGCGGCCGGCCGGTGTCGCTGACCGCGGTCGAGTTCGGCCTGCTCGCCGCCCTGGTCGAACGGCCCGGCCGCGTGTTCAGCCGCGCCGAGCTGCTCGACCGCATCTACGACGACTGGCGCGACGTCTCCGACCGTGCCGTCGACTCGCACGTCAAGAACCTGCGCCGCAAGCTCGACGACGCCCTGCCGGGCCGCACGCTGATCCACAGCGTCTACGGGGTCGGCTACCGCTACGAGCCGGAGCCGGCGTCGGGCTGAATCGCGGGCACGCCCGGTCCCGGGCGGCACCGCCGGTCCTACAATGCCGGCCATGGACCTGTCCCGACCCTTCGACGTGATCGTCGTCGGCGGCGGCCACGCCGGCACCGAGGCGGCGCTGGCGGCCGCCCGCGCCGGCGCCCGCACCCTGCTGCTCACGCACAGCCTGGACACCGTCGGGGCGATGAGCTGCAACCCGGCGATCGGCGGCATCGGCAAGGGCCACCTGGTGCGCGAGATCGACGCCCTGGGCGGGGTGATGGCGCGCGCCGCCGACGCCGCCGGCATCCAGTGGCGGCGCCTGAACGCCTCCAAGGGTCCGGCGGTGCGCGCCACCCGCTGCCAGGCCGACCGCGCCCTGTACCGCGCCTACATCCAGCGCGCGGTGGCCGCACAGCCGGGCCTGTCGCTGTTCCAGCAGGGCGTCGACGACCTGCTGCTGGTGGCCGGCCGCGTCGCCGGCGTGCGCACCGCCACCGGCCTGGACATCCACGCGCGCACCGTGGTGCTGACCACCGGCACCTTCCTGGCCGGCCGCATCCACGTCGGCGAGACCAGCCAGGCCGGCGGCCGCGCCGGCGAGCCGCCGGCCACCACCCTGGCCGCGCGCCTGCGCGAGCTGGCCCTGCCGGCCGGGCGCCTGAAGACCGGCACGCCGCCGCGCATCGACGCCCGCAGCATCGACTTCTCGCGCCTGGCCGAGCAGCCCGGCGACGAGCCGCGCCCGGTGTTCTCCTTCCTGGGCAGCACCGCCGACCATCCGCGCCAGGTGAGCTGCTGGATCACCCACACCCATGCCGCCAGCCACGAGATCATCCGGGCCGCCCTGCACCGCTCGCCGATGTACAGCGGCGCCATCGAGGGCAGCGGGCCGCGCTATTGCCCGTCGATCGAGGACAAGGTGGTGCGCTTCGCCGAACGCGACAGCCACCAGGTGTTCCTGGAGCCCGAAGGCCTGGACAGCAGCGAGGTGTATCCCAACGGCATCTCGACCTCGCTGCCGTTCGACGTGCAGCTGGCCCTGGTGCGCTCGCTGCCCGGCTGCGCGGCCGCCCACCTGACCCGGCCCGGCTACGCCATCGAGTACGACTACTTCGACCCGCGCGCCCTGCACGCCTCGCTGGAGACCCGCGCCATCGCCGGCCTGTACTTCGCAGGCCAGATCAACGGCACCACCGGCTACGAGGAGGCCGCCGCGCAAGGCCTGCTGGCCGGCGTCAACGCCGCGCGCGCCGCGCACGGGCAGGCGCCATGGACGCCGCGCCGCGACCAGGCCTACCTGGGCGTGCTGGTCGACGACCTGACCGGCAACGGCACTTTGGAGCCCTATCGCATGTTCACCTCGCGCGCCGAGTACCGGCTGCACCTGCGCGAGGACAACGCCGACCTGCGCCTGACCGAAGCCGGCCGCGAACTGGGCCTGGTCGACGACGCGCGCTGGGCGGCGTTCGCCCGCAAGCGCGACGCCATCGACGCCGAGCACGCCCGCCTGGGCGCGCTGTGGGCGGCGCCCGGCAACGCCCTGGCCGCCGCCGTCGAGCGCGACCTCGGCATCGCGGTCAGCCGCGAGACCTCGATGCTCGACCTGCTGCGCCGCCCGGAACTGGACTACGCCGCCCTGCTGGCGGTGCGCGACCTGCAGCCCGGCGCCGACGACCCGCTGGTCGCCGAGCAGGTGCAGGTGCGCGCCAAGTACGCCGGCTACCTGGAGCGCCAGCAGCTCGAGGTCGAGCGCGCGCGCCGCCACGAGGCCACCGCCATCCCGCCCGGCTTCGATTACGCCGCCGTTGCCGGCCTCGGCGCCGAGGAGCGCCAGAAGCTGGAAGCCGCCCGCCCCGACACCCTCGGCCAGGCCGGCCGCATCGCCGGCGTCACCCCCGCGGCGATCTCGCTGCTGCTGGTGCACCTGCGGCGGATGGGGAGCGGAACGCGGGCCGCCTGAGCGGGCAGGGTGACGCGCCGTTGAAACCACCCGGAGGAGCTCGGGTGTGATTCCTTGAATTTCGCACGGCTATGCCCGGGGCCGCACTCATCGCGCCTCGGAACTCCAGACACTCGCTTCTGCCCCGGGCTCCGTTGCGTTGATCAGATTGACGCATGGGATTCTGACCTATGTGTAACCTGTCGGGCGGGCGCGCTAGGGAATTCACCTCGTCCAACTCGCGGAGGCATCTTTGTACCGGCCGTCTCAGAATGGGAGACAGGCATGGCGTATCAAACGCCTTGAACATAGATACTCTCTCTAATCGTTCAAGCTACGCAAGAAACGAATTACGATTGTGGAGGCTGCTCAAGTAGCCTGACTTCGGATTTCTTGTCCTGTTGAATCAACCGTCGAACCGCGCCCTACCCCGACCTGGGAGAAGTATCCATGAGCAAGGTGCTTGACCTCGACCGTCTGCGCGAAGCCATCAACGGCCGTGCAGCCGCATTCCGTTCGATCACGCGTATGCAGCCCACGGGTGGTCCGGGAGACAAGGTGTTTCCACCGACCTACAGTGGGGGAACCTATGCGACGGAAATGCGGCGACTTCCCGGACGTGAGCAGCCAGTGGACTGCGTCCTGCTCGACTCGGTGCAGTCCCAGGCCAATCGCATGGAACTCGCGCTGCTGGAAGCGTGGGAGCGGGGCCAATTGGCCTTGCCTGTAGTCAGTGTCGACTTCGCGGGTCAGGGCCTGCTCAAGCCCTTGCGCGTGACCAGCCTGGAGGCGCCACATCGCATCGCCGATGCACTGTTGCGCGACAGCCTTCTGGATGGGGTGCCGTTCCGCAAATCGACGCGCGGAAAGGCGCTCGACCACGTTGACATGAAAAACGCGACCGCGCTTTTCGAACTGTGTCCCACTGCACTGGTGCTGGGACTGTGGGACTCGACCGGTCCGCGCGGCGGTTTGGGTGCCAAGTTCGCCAGAGCGATGGTGTCGGAGATCGTCGGAATCGAAGCAGTGCCGGGCGTCAAGTCCAGCAGTCGAATCGATCCGGCACAAATCATGCTGGGGGCAGGTCCCGTTTATGCAACGAAGGAAGGCGACTGGACTGTGGATGTCGCCGCCGCGCGTACGGAAAAGGGTAAACCAGTGAAGGTCGGCAAGGACGGAAAGCCGTCCGAGGTCAATCACGGGAACATCACCCCAAGCGTCGACGTTCGAACGGGCGGATTCACCATCGACCATGCCCGCCGCACCACCACGCTGTCCCTGCCGGCCTTGCGCCGCCTTCGCTTCCCGGTTGGGGACGAGCACGACATGCGGCGTGACCAGGCTGGCCGGGTCGTGTTGGCGGCATTGGGGTTGTGCGGTGCCACCTTGGCCCGCGACATGGGGGGCGACCTGCGTTCGCGCTGCCACCTGGTCGCCGAGTCCGCCAGTACCTGGGAATTGATCGATCGTCCCGGACAGCCACCTGAACAGTTCGAGCTTGAACCGGACGAAGCGATTGCCCTCTTTTCCGAGGCCGTGGCCGCGGCCAGAGCGGCAGGGCTTCCCTGGCTGGACCAGGAATTGAAACTTGCCCCATCCCCGCAGCTCGTCGCGCTGGTGCGGCGCAGCCAGGAACTCGCTGCCGACCTTGCCGAGCCCGATGGAGAAGACTGATGCTCGCCCTGGGTATCCGCTACCTCAACGGGTGGGCGATGGCGGCAGCCGACGGGTCCAAAAAGGGAGCGGCCGAGTGGCCGCCGCACCCGGACCGCGTCTTCATGGCGCTGGCCGCCGCCCACTTCGAGACCGAACGCCGCGAAACGACGCGGGCAGTTCTGGAATGGCTTGAGTCCCTCCCGCCGCCAGCGATTGCCGCCAGCGAGTGCGAGGTGCGCACCGTCGCGACGCACTATGTACCGGTCAACGACGCCACGGCACCCTCGATCGATCCCGAAAAGGCTGCCGGAGTCTCAGATGCGCAGTTTCGCGCTGGCCTCTCGCTGCTGCATGAGCACCGGTCCAGACAACCTCGCCAGTTTCCGGTCGCCATCCCCTTCGACGACACCGTCTATCTGATGTGGCCGAGCGTGAAGACGCCCGGCGAACTCGGAGCAGAACTGGAGTTCCTTTGTGCGAACGTCACCTGCATCGGCCATTCGGCGTCACTGGTCCAGATGTGGGTTGCCGATCAGACGCCAGCGCCGACCTGGCGGCCGACCGGACAGGGCAGCACACACAACTTCCGCGTGCCTGTTCCTGGTCGCCTGGCCGCACTGGAGGACGCCTACAACGAGGCCGCCCAGACCGCGTGGCTGGAACTTGATCGATCCATAACGCAAGCCACGGGGCAAGCAAGGACTGCGCTCAAGGCAGAACGCAAGCGCCGCTTCGACGACCGCCCACCAAAGCCGCGCCGTCCGCCGGCCGGCTTCTGGACAGGGTACGCGCAGCCGATGCAGTCCCGTAAAGCAGCTGATCTGGCCGGAGGCGTGTTCAGCCCCCGATTGCTTGTTCTCCGCCAGACCGCCGGAACCCGCTTGGGCCTTGAAAGCACGCTGCATCTGACGCAGTCCCTGCGCGACTGCCTGTTGTCGCACTGTCCGGCACAGCCGCCACCGGAGTGGCTGAGTGGGCATGCGGGAGATGGGACGCCAAGCCGGGCCCCTCACCTTGCCGCGTTTCCATTGCCTCACGTCGGCCATGCCAACGCCCAGGGTCATCTGTTGGGCGTGGCCCTTGTGCTGCCGGTCGACGTACCTGCGCACGAGGTCGGCAAGTGTCTGGCTCCCTTGCTGGAACTCGATGACCAGACCGGGTTGCCCAAGCCATTCCGACTCTATGCCGGACAAAAGTTCGAGATCGAGCTCCAGTTGGACTTGGCCAACGATCCGGCCCGGGCCCTTCGGCAGGACACGTGGGTTGGCCCAAAGGGAGGCTGCCGGACGTGGGCCACAGTCACTCCGATCGTGCTCGACCGCCACGGGCGGTCCAAGGATCTCTGGCTGGAAGCGGAGGACGTGGTGGCAACGGCATGCGAGCGTGCCGGCCTGCCGCGCCCAGAGCATGTGGTGCTAGGGCCGGTCAGCCAATTCATTGGCGCTCCACCGGCGGGTGGCAAGCGCGGCGCGTATCCACACCTGTTGCGAAAGGACGGCGGGCGGCGGCATCACGTGCACGCAGTACTCACGTTCCAGAAGCCGATCCAGGGACCCGTGCTGGTCGGCGCAGGCCGATTCCGCGGCTATGGACTGTGCCGTCCCTGGCCACCCCACGGAGGGCTGGGTCGATGAGCCTCGGACCCGAGCGCTTTTCCGAGTACTTCCAGGCTATCCACGGGCACGAGCCGTTTCCCTGGCAGACCCGACTGCTGAACCAAGTGCTGGACGGACAGTGGCCAGCCACGCTGGGATTGCCGACAGCGAGCGGCAAGACCGCCTGCATCGACATCGCCGTCTTTGCGCTGGCTTGCCAGGCGGCTCAAGCCATCCGTCGCATCTTCTTCGTGGTGGATCGCCGTGTCATCGTCGATGAGGCCTTCGTCCGCGCGCGACGGATCGCTTCCGCACTGGCGACCGAAGCAGACGGCGTGCTTGGCGAAGTCCGCCAAGCGCTTTGCCACATCGGCGGGAGTGCGGACGCACCGTTGGCGGTGTTTCAACTGCGTGGTGGCATTTACCGCGACGATGCCTGGGCCCGTTCGCCCGCGCAGCCCACGGTGGTATGCGCGACGGTCGACCAGATCGGCTCGCGGCTGCTGTTCCGCTCTTATGGGTCCAGTCCCTATGCCTGGCCCCTGCACGCAGGCTTGGCGGCAAACGATGCACTGGTCCTGCTCGACGAGGCGCATTGCGCAGAGCCCTTCCGGCAGACGCTGGATGCCATCGCGCGCTATCGCGCCTGGGCGAAGCAACCGTGTCCGACCCCGTTCGCGCACGTCGTCCTAAGCGCAACCCCAGCGGGCAACATCGGCACCCACTCGTTTCAGCTTGATGCGGAGGACCGCGCCCATCCCACCCTATCCGCCCGGTTGTCGGCCAGCAAGCCGGCTCGACTGGTGGAAGGCAAGGGAAAGACCGCTACCACGGCACTCTCCCGACAGATCGCCGGGGAGGCGATCGAGTTCGCCAGGCGAGGCGCCCGGCGGGTTGGCGTGATCGTCAATCGCATCGCCACCGCCCGGGAGGTTCATGAAATGCTCGGGGAGCTGGGCGTACCGGTTGAAAGGCGCGCGCTCTTCATCGGCCGCATGCGGCCATGGGATCGAGACCGCCTGCTCGAGCGGTGGCAACCGACATTCGCGGCCGATCCACAACGCCAAGCTTTGGAATCGTCCTGCTTCGCTGTTGCCACACAATGCCTTGAAGTTGGCGCCAACCTCGACTTCGACGCCCTTGTGACCGAGTGCGCCAGCCTTGACGCCTTGCGTCAGCGCTTCGGCCGCTTGTTCCGTCTCGGCAGAAGCGGGGTCGACGAACGCAGTAACGAGCAAGTGGCGGCCATCGTCCTGCCGAAACCGGAGCCGCGCCAAGACGACCCCATCTATGGAGAGGCGATCGAGACCACCTGGCGCTGGCTTGCTGAGCACGCCACCGATGGCCTGGTCGACCTTGGCGTGGACGCCATCGATGCCCTGCTGCCTGTCGAGCCGCACGCACGCGCCTCTCTGCTCGCTGAGCGAAAACTGGTCGTTCGCGTTCCGGATGCGCCGGTCATGCTCCCCGCCCATGTGGATGCCTGGGCACAGACCAGCCCCGCGCCCTGGCCTGACCCCGAACCCGCCTTGTTTCTGCACGGACCACGCAAGGGCGTCGCCGAGGTGCAGGTTTGCTGGCGTCAGGATCTGGATGCGACTCAGGACACGGGAAAGTGGCCGGAGCTGGTGAGCTTGGTTGCGCCAGGATCGGCCGAATGCATGAGCGTGCCGATGCGCGCGCTAAAGCGTTGGTTGCGCTACGGCGTACCGGAGGACGCGGGCGGCGATGTCGACCTGGGTGATCACGAGTTGGATAGCGATACGGCTGCTTCCGAGACCCTTCGGCAGAGGGTTGTGCGCTGGCGGGGTGCGTCGGATGTCCTGGTGCTTTCGACCATCGGCGAACTGTATGACCTGCGTCCGGGAGACACCCTGGTGCTGCCCGCGAGTGCGGGGGGCTGGTCGGTATTCGGGGCCGTCGTCCAGCAGGCCGACGGTCGACCGCTGGCCTTGGACATCGCCGACGAGGTCCAACTGACAGCACGTTTGCGTCCAGTGCTTCGGCTGGTACCAGCTCTGCTGGATTCCTGGCCGCCGAGCGATGCGTGCGACGCGTTGAGGAAGCTGCTCGACGCAGAGGAAATCGAGCAACGCAGCGCGACCGGGGAGTACAGAATGGCGCTGAAGGACGCCCTGCGCGCCGTTGCGGATGGCCTTCCCCATCCAGCATCGCAGGCACGGGACTGGACTTGGCTCCGCGTCGCCATCGCTGGACTGACCAGTAGTCGCAGCGGCTTCGACCTCGATCGTCATCCCTCGGGAGGACTCGTGTTGACCGCGCGGCGGTGCCTGCGCCCCGACCAGGTTCTGACGACAGGACATCGCGTACCGAACGAAGTCTTCAGCGCCGAAGACGATTCCGCCTCGTTCACTGTGGCTGTTCCGTTGCCCGATCACCTCGAAGGCGTTGCGCAGTTCGTCGAGCGGTTCGCAAGTGCCTGCGGCCTTGAACAGGTTCTGATCGAAGACCTCAGGCTGGCCGCCTCCCTGCACGATCTCGGCAAAGCCGACCCCCGGTTTCAGGCGTGGTTGCGGGGCGGCGTGCCCTACCCAGTGCCGGTGCAGTACGGCGCTATGCTGGCCAAGTCCGGGGGCGCCAGCAGCCCCGCGGCGATTCGGCGCGCTCGCGAACGCGCCGGTTACCCGGAGGGCGGACGCCACGAACTCTTGTCCGTCCGGCTCGTGGAATCGAATCCGGAAATGTTGACGCAGGCTCACGATCCCGAGCTGGTCCTGCACCTGATCGCCAGTCATCACGGGCGCTGCCGGCCCTTCGCCCCAGTCGTCATGGATCCTGAACCCCGGTCGGTCGACCTCGAGATCGACGGTCGCCGATTGAGTGCGTCCACCGACACCGAACTGGAGCGTCTCGACAGCGGACAGGCCGAGCGCTTCTGGACCCTCGTTCGACGCTACGGCTGGTGGGGATTGGCCTATTTGGAGGCCATACACGTGCTGGCCGACCACCGCCGCAGCGAAGCGGAGCAGCTTGGAATGGAGGACAGTCTGTGACCTGCTCGACCCTCCTTCTGCCCGGCATTGATGGGGCCAATCCGCTGGGTTTTCTGGCTGCGCTGGGTGTGCTTCGAACGCTATTCAGGGCGGAAGATGCGCTCCGACCACGCCTCGCCTGGCAAGTCCACAGCGGAGCATGGCGCCCAGCGCTTACGACCGAGATCGCCCTATCTCGGCCCGAACTCGTGGCTCGTCTCGATGAGGCCTTGAGGTCGATGGTGGATCATGAGGCTTGGAGGTTTTCGGACAACCTCAATGTCGAAGCCGGCGACTTCCGCAGTCATGCACTGGCTGCAGCTGCGCGCGCGTCCACCGCCGATCCGACCGCGGCGGAGTTCGTCGCGGCGTTCGCCTGCGATGCGATCACTGAGGTCGATGCGAAAAAGGGGGTTGTGGTGTGCGACACGGCATTCCGGACCATGAGTGGTGCGGGGCATCAGCACTTTCTCGGGTTCATGCGCCAGTTGGCTGCGTGCACCGAGCAGGACCATCTTGAGCGCGCGCTTTTCGAGCAATGGCGGTACGAAGACGACAAGCCGAGCATGCGCTGGGATCCCATTGACGACCGCCGCTATGCTCTGAGGTGGAACGAGCCGAGCAGCGATCCCATTAGGACCGTAAGGGGCGCCAATCGTCTCGCCATCGAGGCGCTGCCGCTGTTCCCCGTCATGCCGCGTGGAACTCGTCTGGAAACCACCGGTTTCGTCACCGCGGGAAGCAGGGGCACCTGGTTTCGATGGCCGATCTGGTCCCGGCCGATCTCAATGCCCGTGGTCCAAAGCCTTCTGGCGAGCCAGCGCGTGCGCCAGGCAAGCACCAATGAGGCGGCGCTGAGACGCATGGGCGTAGAAGCGGTTTTCAAGAGCCAGCGCCTGACCGTTGAGAAATACCGGAACTTCACCATGGGTGTGCCCGCTTGATCGTCAGGGAGGCGGAACGGGTCAATGGTGGCGACGTTTCCTACGCTGCGAGGGAAATCAGGACGTCGAAGTGGAGTCCACCAGCAGGTTGTCGTCGTAGTTTGTGGGAGTTGGCAAGCCTCGGTCCCGTCGCCGGCGGCGGGTCTTCAAGCCGATAGGGGTTCTCTGGTCGAGGTCATCAACAGCAATGTCGATGCGTTGCTGATCATCGCCCTGGGTCCGGCCGACAAGGTGAAGCTCCGCGTGGTCAATTGGGCGAGCGCATCGATCCGGTCGCCAGGGAACCCACGATCGTGTAGCGTCCGGTGCGGCAGCTACTGAGCCGAAAGGGCGCCGGCTGACGCTTGCAAGGGCCGAGGTGATGAACGAAATGCCGGCCAGCCCTAGCCGACGGCAGGTTCTTTGAAATTGGAGGAATACATGCGTATCCGTACGCCCCACTTCACCGGCGGGACGCAGGTCGCCTCGTCGTCCCGCCAGCGCTCGTAGCTGCTGCGAAATCCGGCAGGAGCTCAGCAGCCTGCCCGGGGTGGGGTTCTCTGCGGCATCACGCCGCGTCCTCATTGAAGCTGCGAGATGCGCAATCGCGGGTCGGCCCTGTGCCAGATTCTCCGCGGCATCACGCCGCGGTCTCATTGAAGCCGGATCCCGACCGAGGGCCGCGCCACGAAGCCGCCCAGTTCTCCGCGGTATCACGCCGTGGCCTCATTGAAGCGACATGAGGTCCATGCTCACGCGCTCGCCGGTGAACTCGTTCTCCGCGGCATCACGCCGCGGCCTCATTGAAGCCAGCCGCACGGCGGCGCGGAGACCATCGACGCCATGTTCTCCGCGGCATCACGCCGCGGCCTCATTGAAGCCCGACAATGCGCAGCGTCAGCGCCGGCTTCTCGCCTGGTTCTCCGCGGTATCACGTTGCGGCCTCATTGAAGCGTGACGCGGGCCTGCATGTCGCCGTAGGCGAGCGCGGGTTCTCCGCGGCATCACGCCGCGGCCTCATTGAAGCGAGGTCGATCTCTACAAGGCCATCCCGGCGGCCTGAGTTCTCCGCGGCATCACGCCGCGGCCTCATTGAAGCGACGCGACCACGGAGGAAGGCCGGGAGCACATCGCTAGTTCTCCGCGGCATCACGCCGCGGCCTCATTGAAGCATGTCCTGCATCGCTTCGATTGTCCAACCAGCCTGCAGCGGCATCACGCCGCGGCCTCATTCAAGCGCGGTCGTCCACCGGCAGCCCCGGCTGGTTCCGGTTCTCCGCGGCATCACGCCGCGGCCTCATTGAAGCAGGTAGTCGACGTCGTAGCAGGTGCCGATCTTCGGGTTCTCCGCGACATCACGCCGCGGCCTCATTGAAGCTACGGCGGCGTGGGCGCCTATCAGGGCATCTTCGAGGGTTCTCCGCGGCATCTCGCCGCGGCCTCATTGAAACATCAGGTACCAGCCGGCATCGGTGTCAGAAAGCACGGCTCTCCGCGGCATCACGCCGCGGCCAAATTGAAGCGTCGGGCCGCCGGCGACGGTGGTGTATTCCAGGAAGCTCTCCGCGGCGTCACGCCGCGGCCTCATTGAAGCACCCTGCACCGCGCCACGTCCCGCGAGGACCTGATCGTTCTCGGCGGCATCACGCCACGGCCTCATTGAGGCTACCGCCCGATCGGCACGCTGCGGGTGTTCAAGGAGGTACTCCGCCGCATCACACCGCGGCCTCATTGAAGCGACCACGAGACGGGACGCTCCCATCTTGCCCAGTTCGGATCTCCGCGGCATCACGCCGCGGCCTCATTGAAGCGGAGGTAAGTGACATGACCGTCAAGACGGAAACCCCGGTTCTCCGCGGCATCACGCCGCGGCCTCATTGAAGCCACCACGGGCACAAGCGCGGCCCCAAGCGCGTCGAGGGTTCTCCGCGGCATAACGCCGCGGCCTCATTGAAGCGACCCCCAGTGCTCCAACCTTGCCGGCCCCCTTGTGTTCTCCGCAGCATCACGCCGCGGCCTCATTGAAGCGAGTCCGTGCGCGACACCGCCGGCATGGTCGGTGCTCTTCTCCGCGCTATCACGCCGCGGCCTAATTGAAGGGCCTACACGACCCCCCCGTACCCAGAGGTGTGACGGTTCTCCGCGGCATCACGCCGCGGCCTCATTGAAGCATCGAGGGCGGCGATCCCGAGGCGGGTACTGCGCCGAGTTCTCCGCCGCATCACGCTGCGGCCTCATTGAAGCTCCACCTCGATCGGGTGCAGGATGGTGTTGTGGTTGGTTTTCCGCGGCATCATGCCGTGCTCCCATTTGAGCGTCGACAAGTTCGCGCCCGAGTCGCACCGGTTCGCGGTGTTCTCCGCGGCATCACGCTGCGGCCTCATTGAAGCGAGGGCATGGACGGGCATGCGGTGCTGAAGCGCCTGGTTCTCCGCGGCATCACGCCGCGGCCTCATTGAAGCAACATCGCGCCGTTCGCCAACAACCTCGCGCCCGTCGGTTCTCCGCAGGATCACGCCGCGGCCTCATTAAAGTACGGCTTCCCGCAGCATCTCGGCGCGCCCGACCGGGCGCGAAAGCGCCAGCCGGTGGGCGCGGATTGCTTCGCGGAGTAACCTCGTTTGAGGGCATCTGGCGTGAGCGGGCCTCGTGGTCCAGCCACGCCTTGTCGTTGGGATCGATCTGGATGAGGAGCCAAGGCACGATCGACACGATGTAGCCAAACCGCGAGGGGAAGCGCCCACGAGACGCGCGGGTAGGACCGCGCTGCTTTGCGCGGCTTCCGCCCCTGCTCGAATCAGCCGCCACGCAGCGCCAGCAGCGCCACGGCACCGGCCAGGGCCAGCCCGGCGACCAGCAGCAGCGGCCAGGCCCGGCGGCCGCCGCCCGCGGCGGCGGCATCGGCGGGATCGACCGCCGGTTCGCCGTGCAGCAGCCCGACGAAGCGGTCCAGGGTGGCGGCGTCGAAGGCGAACGGGTCGAAGCGCTCCTGCCCGGTGCGCGCCAGCAGGGCGCGCACGTCGGCGGCCGAGGGCACGAACTTCATCGACCAGGAGGCGAAGCTGGCGGCGTCGATGGCCTGCGAGCGCACCACGGTGAAGCGCTGGTGGCGCGGGTCGCGGGCCAGGCGCTGGACCAGGGCCTCGACCGCGGCGCGCGGCCCTTCCAGGACCTGCAGGAAATGGCCGTCGGCGTAGTGCAGGGCGCCGACGATGCCGGTGCGCGCGTTGTTGCGGCGCGACTGCGACAGGATACGGGAGACTTCGGGGTGGATGCCGTCGCCACGGTCGCCGTCGAAGCTGGCCTGGCTGAGGTAGACGATGCGGACGAGGTCGGACATGGGCGTGCTTCGCAAGTGACCAGCGATTCTCGGCGGCGCCGGTGTCTGCGGACCGTCCAGGAAGCGTCGCGATCGCGTGCAGGGCGCGCCGGCCGGCCTTGCCGGCGCGCCAGATCGTGGTCCTCAGGCTGCCCGGGGCAGCGCCGCCGGCAGGCTGGCCAGGGCATGCTCCAGCGCCTGCGTGCGCTGCTGCGGCGACAGGTTGACGCCCCGGGCGCGCACCACCTCGATGTCGGTGACGCCCAAAAAACCCAGCACGAAGCGCAGGTAGCTCTCCTGGAAGTCGCTGGCGCCGCCGGCCTCGTGCACGCCACCCTGGCTGATCGCCAGGATCGCGCGCTTGCCGCGGGCCAGGCCCTCGGCGCCCTTGTCGGTGTAGCGGAAGGTCTTGCCGGCGACCGCGATGCGGTCGATCCAGGCCTTCAGGGTCGAGGGCACGCTGAAGTTGTACATGGGTGCGCCGATCACCAGCACGTCGGCGGCCAGGAAGTCGGCCAGCGCCGCCTGCGCGCGGGCGGCCTCGGCCGGGTCGGCCTGGGCCAGGCTGGCGGCGGTCAGGTGCGGCAGCGGTTCGGCGTCGAGGTCCCAGCGCAGCACCTCCAGGGCCGGATCGGCGGCCTGGAAGCGCGCGACCACGGCGGCGGTGAGGGTTCGGCTGACGCTTTTCTCGCCCAGCGCGCTGGCGTCGATGTGCAGCAGTTTCATGGCGGGCTCCGGTTGCTGGATGGGTGCCCTTGAATCTATGGGTGACGACAATCCCAGATAAGGCCGGAAAAATGCGATCCTGCGTTCCATCCATGGGGTCAATCCGCCGCCTGCAGGAGTCCAGCCATGCCGATCCCCGATCCCGCATCCGATCTCGATGCCCTCTACTACTACGCCAAGGTGGTCGAGCACGGCGGCTTCGCGGCCGCGGGACGCGCGCTGGACATCCCGAAGTCGCGGCTGTCGCGCCACGTCGATGCCCTGGAGCGCCGCCTGGGCGTGCGCCTGTTGCAACGCTCGACGCGGCGCTTCGTCGTGACCGACCTGGGCCGGGAGATGTACGGCCATGCCCAGGCGATGCTGGCCCAGGCCGAGGCCGCCTTCGAGGTGGTCGAATCGGCCAGCGCCCAGCCGCGCGGCCTGCTGCGGGTCGCCTGCCCGGTGGCGGTGGCCTCGACCATGCTGGCGCCGGTGCTGCCGCGCTTCCTCGCCGCCCACCCGCAGGTGCGGCTGGCGCTGGAGGTCGACAACCGCCGGGTCGACGTGCTGGGCGAAGGCTTCGATGTGGCGCTGCGCGTGCGCACGGTGCCGAGCGGCGAGGACGGCCTGGTGATGCGTCGCTTCGCCGACCTGCACGAGGTGCTGGTGGCAAGTCCAGGCTGGCTCGACCAGGCCGGCCGGCCGGCCCATCCGCGCGAGTTGCAGGACCTGCCGACGCTTAGCTTCATCCCCGCGCCCGAGCGGCAGGTCTGGCATTTGCGGCACGTGGCGGGCGAGGAGGCCGAGGTGGCGCTCCGGCCGCGCCTGCGCTGCCATCAGTTCGACGTGGTGCTGGCCGCGGCGCAGGCCGGTCTGGGGGTCGCCCTGCTGCCGCGCAGCGTGGCCGCGGAGGGCTTCGCCAGCGGCCGCCTGGAGCAGGTGCTGCCCGAGTGGAGCCTGCCGCAGGGCGTGTTCCACGCCGTGTTCCCGCACCGACGCGGCCTGCTGCCGGCGGTGCGCGCCTTCATCGACTTCCTGGCCGAGACGATGCCGGCGGCGGCGCAGTCGCAGCCGGACAGTCGGTGCCCTGACACCTAGGGTCGTGGCCTTGCGTTGCGCGCACCGGTTGGCCGGTCGCGTTCCATCCCGGAACGGGGATCCGGGTCCCGGGTGGGAGAGGGGCGCTCGTCGTGGGGGGCTTTGCGGCGACCGGGTGCCCTCTCCCCCGGCCCCTCCCCCGCAGGCGGGGGAGGGGAGAAGTGCGGCGCCGCGGCCAGGCCACCGGTGGTCGCGCGTCCGGCCGGCGATCTCCGGAATCGGAACCCGTAACCCGGAACTCGGGAATCGGGAATCGGGAATCGGGAATCGGGAATCGGGAATCGGGACTCGGGACTCGGGACTCGGGACTCGGGATTCAGGCGTCGGGATTCGGGAGCAGGACCAGCACCAGGACGAGGACCAGGTCGAGGTCGATGACGCGGACGAAATTGAGTTCGATATCGAGGTCGAGGTCGAGGACCGGGCGATACGGGGTACGGGATACGGGATACGGGGCGGGATGGGCTCCCCTCTCCCGCGGCGCGGGAGAGGGGCTGGGGGAGAGGGCAGTCCCATCCGGGGCGCGTTCGTGTTCCTGGCCGGGTCGCCCGGTCGCCTTGCCGGCGTGCCGGCCGGGTCGGAGCTACATGCGCAGCGCCTCGATCGGATCCAGGCGCGAGGCCTTGCGGGCCGGGTAGTAGCCGAAGAACAGGCCGGTGGCGACCGAGAAGGCGGTGGCCATCAGGATCACGTTGTGGTCGAGCACCACCGGCAGGTCGGTGAAGCGCGCCGTGGCCAGGGCGCCGGCGATGCCGATCGCGATGCCGATCGCGCCGCCGCCCAGGGAGATGATCATCGCCTCGGCCAGGAACTGCCGGCGCACCGAGGAGGGCCCGCCGCCGACCGCCATGCGCAAACCGATCTCGCGGATCCGCTCGGTGACCGAGACCAGCATGATGTTCATGATGCCGATGCCGCCGACCAGCAGGGAGATCGAGGCCACCGCACCCAGCAGCAGCGACATCAGCCGCGTGGTCTGGGTGCGGGTGGCGACCATCTGCGACAGGTTGCGCACGCTGAAGTCGTCCTCGGCGCCGGGCTGGATGCGGTGGCGCTGGCGCAGCAGGGTGGTGATCTCCTCCTGCACGAACTCCAGATCCTCGGCACGCGCGACGGTGACGGTGATCTGGTTGACGCGGTCGGTGGGCATCAGCGCCGCCGGCCTGGCTGCGGTGGCGGCAGCCGCCGCTGCGGCCGGGTTGCCCGCGCCCAGGAGGCGCCGTCGTGCCGTATCCAGCGGCACCATCACGACGTCGTCGGCGTCGCCGCCCCAGCCGGTCTGGCCCTTGGCGGCCAGCACGCCGACCACGGTCATCGGCACCTGGGCGATGCGCACGGTGGCGCCGACCGCCTCGCCCTCCCCGAACAGCTCGCGGCGCACCGTGGCGCCCAGCACCACCGACTTGCCGGCGGTGCCGTAGTCGCGCGGCGTGAAGCCCTCGCCCTCATCCAGCCGCCAGTCGTTGACGGTCATGAAGTCCTCGCTGACGCCCTGCCAGCTGGTCGACCAGTTGCGCTCGGCGAACACCACCTGGCCGCCGCCGCGGACGTTGGCGGCGACGTACTGGACCTCGGGGATCTCGTCGCGGATCGCCTCCATGTCGCCGGTGGTCAGCGAGGGCAGCGAACCCGCCGCCATCCGCACCCCGCCGCCGCGGCCGCCGCCGGGGAACACCTCCAGCCGGTTCGAGCCCAGGCTGGCCATGATCCGGTCCAGCTCGGCCTGGGTGCCCTGGCCGACCGAGACCATGACGATCACCGCGGCGATGCCGATGATCACGCCCAGCGCGGTCAGGATGCTGCGCAGCCAGTTGCCGCGCAGCGCGAACAGGGCCATGCCCAGGATGTCGGTGTGCTTCATGGCTGGACCTCGGCACCGCCCTCGACCAGGCGGCCGTCGCGGATGGTCAGGGTGCGGTCGGCGTGCGCGGCGACCCCGGCCTCGTGGGTGATCAGCACCACCGTGTGGCCGGCGTCGCGCAGGCGCTCGAACAGCGCCAGGATCTCCTCGCCGGTGCGGCTGTCGAGCGCACCGGTGGGTTCGTCGGCGAGCAGCACCGGCGGCGCGTTGATCAGGGCGCGGGCGATCGCCACGCGCTGCTGCTGGCCGCCGGACAGCTCGGTGGGCCGGTGGCCGGCGCGATCGGCCAGGCCGACGTCGGCCAGCGCCTGGCGGGCGATCGGCTCGCGTTGCGCGCGCGGCACGCCGGCGTAGACCAGGGGCAGCATGACGTTCTCCAGCGCGCTCATCCGCGGCAGCAGGTGGAAGCCCTGGAACACGAAGCCGATCTTGGCCAGGCGCAGGCGCGCGCGCTGTTCGGCGTCGAGCGTCGCGACGTCGACGCCGTCGCACAGGTAGCGGCCCTCGCTGGGCGTGTCCAGGCAGCCGATCAGGTTCATCAGGGTCGACTTGCCCGAGCCCGACGGCCCCATGATGGCGACGAACTCGCCGCCGTCGATGCGGAAGCTGACGTCGCTCAGTGCGCGCACCTCGCCGGGCGTGCCCGGGTTGTAGACCTTGCCCAGGTGTTCGACCTGGATGACCGGCACCGGTGCCTCGGGGCGGGGACCGCCGGCGTCCATCAGCCGCCCCGCTCGACGCCGACCAGCACGGCATCGCCCTCGGCCAGGCCGTCGAGCACCTGGCTGTGGCTGGCGTCGGCCAGGCCGATCCGCACCGGCACCTCGACCGGCGCGCCGCCGCGCAGGACATGGACGCTGGCGCGGCGGCTGGCGGCCAGCAGGGCCAGCTCGGCGTCGAGGCGCGCGCGGCGCTGCGCGTCGAGGTCGGCCCGCAACGGCTGCAGGGCGGCGGCGGTGGCCTCGGCGCTGCGCCGGCGGCGGGCTTCCTCGGAAGGCGGCAGGTTGCCGGCGCGGGCTTGCGCCATCATCTGCTGGCGCACCTGGGCCATCGCCTCGCCCAGTCGTTCCCGTTCGCCGGGGTCCAGGCCGACCCGGTCGGCCAGTTCGTCGACCTGGCGTTGCGCCTGCTCGCGGAACCGGGCGATCGCCGCGGCATCGGGCGGTCCGGACGGCGCCGGCTCGGCCGTGGCGGCCGCGCCGGGTGGCCGGAAGCGCAGTGCCGCGTTCGGAACGCGCAGCACGCCCTCGCGCTCGCTGACCAGCACCTCGGCGCTCGCGGTCATGCCGGGCAGCAGGGCGAGATCGGCGTTGTCGACGTCGACGATCACCGGGTAGGTGATCACCGTGGAGGCCTCGCTGGCGGCCAGGCGGACCTGGCGCACCTCGCCCTCGAAGTCGCGCCCGGGGAAGGCGTCGACCGTGAACCGGACCGCCTGGCCGACCCGGATCTGGCCGACGTCGGACTCGTCGACGGTCAGCTCGATCTGCATCTGCCGCAGGTCCTCGGCGATGGTGAACAGCACCGGCGTCTGGAAACTGGCCGCGACCGTCTGCCCGGGCTCGACCTGGCGCGACAGCACCACGCCGTCGACCGGGGCGCGCAGCACGGTGTACTCGAGGTCGAGCCGCGCGCTCTCCACCGCGGCGCGCCGCTGCGCCACCTGCGACTGCGCGACCTGGATCGCCGCCTGCGCCGAGGCGACCCGCGCCTGTGCCTGGTCGCGCGCCGCCACCGCGCTGTCGAAATCCGCCTGGGAGATCAGCTGCCGGGCCAGGATGCTCTGCGCGCGCGCATGCGCCGCCTCGGCGTTGCGCTGCGCGGCCACGGCCTCGCCGTGGTTGGCGCGCGCGGCATCGAGGTTGGCCAGGGCGCTGGCCAGGTCGGCCTCGACCTGGGCAACGCGCGACCGGAAATTGGCCGGATCGATGCGGGCGATCACCTGGCCGGCCTGCACGGCGTCGTTGAAGTCGACCTCCACCGCCAGCACCTGGCCGGACACCTGGGAGCCGACCTCGACCGTCGACAGCGCACTGAGCTTGCCGGTCGCCGCGATCGACACCCGCACCGTGCCGGTGTCGACCTGGGCGGTACGCCATCCCACGGCCGGGTCGTCGCGCAGCGCCTGCCAGCCGAACCAGGCGGCCAGCAATGCGGCCACGCCGACCAGCCCATGGACCGGCCGCAGGCGGCGCCGCCGCGGCTCGGGCGAGACGATGCGGCGGCTGGGCGGCCGGATGCCGGCGGCGGGCGTGGTCGGGGACTCGGACATGGACGGGTCGGGCTCGCTGTTGGCGGGTCGGCAGCGATCGTGGACCGCGATCGCCGTGCCGGGGTTCCATTGTGCCGGCCGATCGTGGAGGAATCGCGAGCGGACGCCCAGGCCGGCGCGTGCCATCCGCGCGGGCCGCAGGCGCCGCGGACCGGGGCATCCGGTAGCATGCCCGGCCATGACCGCGCTGCCCGCCGCGACCCCGAAGAAGCTCGGCCTGGTGATCGATCTCGACACCTGCGTCGGCTGCCATGCCTGCGCGGTGGCCTGCAAGCAGTGGAACGACATCGGCGAATGGGGCCCGCTGCCCGACGTCGACGGTTCCGGCCCGCGCCCCGAGGGCGCCTGGCTCAACCGCGTGCACAGCTACGACGTCACCACGCCGGACGGCACCGGCATGACCCTGCACTTCCCGCGCTCGTGCCTGCACTGCGAGGACGCCGCCTGTGTGACGGTGTGCCCGACCGGCGCCAGCCACAAGCGCGCCGACGACGGCATCGTCCTGGTCGACCCGGACACGTGCATCGGCTGCAAGCTGTGCGCCTGGGCCTGCCCCTACGGCGCGCGCGAGCTGGATCCGGTCCAGAAGACCATGAAGAAGTGCACGCTCTGCGCGGACCGCATCTACAACGTCGACCTCGCGCCCGAGGACCGCCAGCCGGCGTGCGTGCAGGCCTGCCCCACCCGCGCCCGGCACTTCGGCGACCTCGCCGATCCCGAGTCCGCGGTGTCGCGTCTGGTCGCCGAACGCGACGGCCAGGCGCTGCTGCCCGAACTCGGCTATCGCCCGGTCAACCGCTACCTGCCGCCCCGGCCGCGCCGGAACAAGGCCGGCGACACCGGCGCCCCGGCGCGCCTGGAGGACGGCCACGGCTTCGATGCGGATCGCGCCTCGCCGCTGCTGCGCTGGCTCGACCGCGTCCTGACCCGTTGACATGCATCCGGCCGCGTCGGTCATCGCCTTCACCACGCTGAGCGGCGCCGGCTATGGATTGCTGGTGTGGCTGGGCCTGCTGGTGGGCTTCGGCCAGGCCGGCCGCTCGCCGGCGCTGGTGCTGACCGCCCTGCTGCTCGGCGCTGCGCTGGTCGCCGCCGGTCTGCTGGCCTCGCTCGCGCACCTGGGACGGCCGGAACGGGCCTGGCGCGCATTCAGCCAGTGGCGCAGCTCCTGGCTGTCGCGCGAGGGCGTGGCGGCGCTGGCCGGCTTCGTGCCGATCCTCGGCCTGGGCTGGGCGGTGCTCGCCGGGGCGGGACCGGCGTTGCGCGACGCCTTCGCCCTGGCCCTGGTGCCGGCGTCCCTGCTCACCCTGGTGTGCACCGCGCGCATCTACGACACCCTGCGGCCGATCCCGGCCTGGCACAACCGCTGGGTGCTGCCCGGCTTCCTGGCGCTGGCGGCGGCCAGCGGCGGCGCCCTGCTGTGGGCGCTGGGCGTGCTGGCGTTCGCGCTGCCGCCGCACCGGGGCGACGGCGTGGTCCTGCTGGTGCTGCTGGCGCTGGCCGCGGCCGTGAAGTGGGCCTACTGGCGCCACATCGACCGCCATCCCGGCGGCGTCGACCCCGCCGCGGCGTTGGCCTTGCCCGCAGGCAGCGCCGTACGCAGCTTCGAGGCGCCGCACACCGAGGCGAACTTCCTGCTGCGCGAGATGGGTTTCGCGCTGGCGCGCAAGCACGGCGCCCGGCTGCGCCGCTTGTGCCTGGTCCTGCTCGTGGTCCTGCCGGCCCTGGCCCTGGCCCTGGCCTGGGCCTGGCCGTGGCTGCGCCCGCCGGCGGCCGCCCTGGTCGCCGGCAGCGTGCTGGTCGCCTGCGCGCTGGAGCGCTGGCTGTTCTTCGCCCAGGCCCGGCACCTGGTGATGACCTGGTACGCGCCGCAGGGCCCCGGGGTTTAGCGCCGCTTCAGTCGCGGCCGCGACACTGGCGCCCTTCACCGCCCGTCCGGAGAACGTCATGCGCCTGCTCGCCCCCTGCATCGCCCTGGCCCTGGCCAGTCCTTCCGTGCTCGCCCAGGACGCCGATCCGGCGCCGCGCTGGACCGGCAGCGGCGAGCTCGGCTTCGTGTCGTCCAGCGGCAACAGCCGCTCGGAAAGCATCAACGCCAAGCTCGGCCTGAAGTTCGAGGACGAGGACTGGAAGTACGCGTTCGGCGCCGCCGCGTTCCGCCAGAAGGGCGAGGTGGTGGTCCTGGCCGACCCGGACGACCCGGACAGCGCCACCCGCCGGCTGCAGCTCAACGCCAACCGCTACCAGCTCGACGGCTCGGCCGCCCGCAAGCTGGACGAGCGCAACTCGCTGTACACCTCGCTGCGCTACGAGAACGACGATTTCGCGCCGTACGACTACCAGGCGACGATGTCGATCGGCTGGGGCCACCAGGCGATCCGCACCGAGGCCACCAAGCTGGCCTTCGAGGTCGGCCCCGGCTACCGGCGCAGCAAGGACGCGGTCACCGGCGTGGTCGAGAACGACGTCATCGGCCGCGGCCGCATGGAGTTCGAGACCGCGCTCACCGCCAACACCTCGCTGGTCGATACCCTGCTGGTCGAGGCCGGCAGCGACAACACCTTCGTGCAGAACGATTTCGGCGTGAAGGTGGCGATGAACAGCCGCTTCGCGATCAAGGCCGGCCTGCAGGTTCGCCACAACACCGACGTGCCGCCGGAGCGCCGGCGCACCGACCGGCTGACCACGGTCAACCTGGTCTACGACTTCCGCTGAGGCCGGCGCGCCCGCGCCGCGAGGGCGCGGGCGCCGATCCGGATGCCGCGCGCGCCGCGCGTTGCCGCGCGGCCCGGGTCGGGTGACGGTCGGCGGGCACCGGCGCGGCCGGGCGGGCGGCCGCGGCAGTCGCCACTAGAATGGCGCCATGACCGTCGACCGAACCGAGCTGCGCATCGCCACGCGCAAGAGCGCCCTGGCGCTGTGGCAGGCCGAACACGTCGCCGCCCGCCTGCGCGCCGCGCATCCCGGCCTGGCGGTGGTCCTGGTGCCGATGAGCACCCGCGGCGACGAGCTGCTCGACCGGCCGCTGGCGCAGGTCGGCGGCAAGGGCCTGTTCCTCAAGGAACTCGAGCACGCCCTGCTCGAGGACCGCGCCGACCTCGCCGTGCACTCGCTCAAGGACGTGCCGGCGCGGCTGGAACCGGGCTTCGCCCTCGGCGCCATCCTGGCCCGCGCCGATGCCGCCGACGCCCTGGTCAGCAACCGTCACGACAGCCTGGACGCGTTGCCGCACGGCGCCCGCGTCGGCAGCTCCTCGCTGCGCCGCCAGGCCCTGCTGCGCGCACGTCGCCCGGACCTGGTGCTGCTCGACCTGCGCGGCAACGTCAACACCCGGCTGGCGCGGCTGGACGCCGGCGAGCACGATGCCATCGTGCTGGCCTGCGCGGGCCTGCAGCGGCTGGGCCTGGGCGGGCGCATCCGCGAGCGGCTCACGCCGCCCGACTGGCTGCCCGGCGTCGGCCAGGGCGCGATCGCCATCGAGCTGCGCGAGGGCGACGACGCCACCGCGGCCCTGCTGGCGCCCCTGCACGATGCCGACACCGCCCTGTGTTGCGGTGCCGAGCGCGCGCTCAACCGCATCCTGGCCGGCGACTGCACGGTGCCGATCGGCGCCTACGCGCAGCGCGCCGATGGCCGGATGCGCCTGCACGGCATGGTCGGCGACGCCGCCGGCGGCCGGGTCCTGCGCGGCCACGCCGAAGGCGCCGCCGACGCCGCCGAGGCGCTCGCCGCCGAAGTCGCCGAGCAACTCCTGGCCCAGGGCGCCGGCCGCCTGCTCGGCCACTGAACGCGACGCACCGGGGTCAGGCGCCCGATCTCCGGGGCTGTCTGCCTGCTGCGGCCGTGCTCCGCTCGCTGAACTCCCTGCTCCCGAGTCCCGAGTCCCGGCTCCCGATCCCTCAGCCCCCCCGCCCCTGCAGCCAGGCGCGCACCGCCGGCAGGTTGCGGCGGCTGACGTCGAGGGTCTGCGCCAGGCCGTCGACGCGCGCTCGCTCGCTGCCGTCCGGCTGCCGGACCAGGCCGGCCAGGTGCCGGGCGGCGACCAGGCAATTGCGATGGATGCGCACGAAGCGCTCGCCGAACTCGCGCTCGATCGCCGCCAGGGATTCCTCGACCAGGTGCTCGCCGTCGCCGGTGACCAGGCACACGTACTTGTCCTCGGCGCGCAGCGCCAGCACCGACTCCACCGGCACCCGCAGCATGGCGCCGGCGCGGCGGACGCTGAAATGGCGCCGCGCGGTCGCCTCGGTACGGGGCCGCTGCCGCCGCACCCGTTCGATCGCCTGCTCCAGCCGCTCGCGCCGGACCGGCTTCAGCAGGTAGTCGACGGCGCCGGTCTCGAAGGCGTCCAGGGCGCGGTCGTCGCAGGCGGTCAGGAACACCACGGCCGGCGCCTGCGCCTGCGCGGCCAGCCGCTGCGCCGTCGCCATGCCGTCCAGGCCGGGCATCCGGATGTCGAGCAGGACCAGGTCGACGCCGCCGTCGCCGCAGCGGGCGAGCGCGGCCTCGCCATTGTCCGCCTCGCCGGCGAGCTCGACGCCGGCGCAGCTCGCGAGCAGGCCGCGCAGGCGCTGGCGCGCGGCCGGCTCATCGTCGACCACCAGCACCCTCAGCACCGGCCCGGCGGCGCTCATGGCCGGCGCCCCGGAACCGGCAGCCACAGGGTCACCGTGTAGTGGCCGTCGCTGCCATCCAGCGACAGCCGCGCGCCGGCGCCCAGGGCGTGGCGCAGGCGATGCCGGATGTTGTCCTGGGTGCGGCCGGGGCGGCTGGCGGCGACCGGTGCGGCGAGCGGGTTGCGGACGCGGACGGTCACGCCGGTACCCTCGCGACGGGCCTGCAGGGACACGGTGCCGCCGGCCGGCAGGCGGGCGATGCCATGCAGCACGGCGTTCTCGACCAGCGGCTGCAGGGTGAGCGTGGGCAGGCCCATGTCCAGCGGCAGGTCGTCTGCGACCTGCCAGTCGACGCGCAGGCGATCGCCCAGACGCAGCTGCTCGATCGCCAGGTAGCGGCGCGCCAGGTCCAGCTCCTCGCGCAGCCGGGTACGGCCGCCTTCGCGGGCCAGGGCGGCACGCAGCAGGTCGGCGAGGTCGAGCACGGCCTCCTCGGCCTGGGCCGGCGCCGACTGGATCAGGCCGCTGACCGTGTTCAGCGTGTTGAACAGGAAATGCGGCTGGATGCGCGCCTGCAGCGCATCGAAGCGTGCCCGCGCCTGCGCCTGCACGGCCTGGCGCCAGCGTTCCTGCAACAGCACGTAGCGCAGGGTGAGGGCGCCGAAGATGGCCGCCAGCATGCCGGTGGAGCCGACGAAGCGGCCGGTGCCCGCCGGTCCGGTGATGCCGAGGTCGAGCTGGTGGTCGAGCCAGCGCACCACCAGGGCGCCGGCCAGCGCCAGCAGCACCACCATGGCCAGCGCCAGCGGCGCGCCGCTGGCGGCCGGCAGGCGGTTGAGGTGCGGTCCGAGCAGGCACAGGGCGGTGCAGGCCAGCAGGGTCAGCCACAGCGCGAACAGGCTGGCCAGGCCGAAGCCTGCGACATCGAAGGCCGCCGGTGAGGGCATCAACCACGCCGCCAGCACCACGCACTCGGCGACCAGGAAGGCCGCGAACAGCATGGGTGCGCGGCAGAAGTCGGGCAGCCAGGGTTCGCCGTTGCGGATCGCCATGCCGGCAGTGTAAGCCGGCGCGCCCGGCCCCGGACACGCGCCCGGCCGGCGGGCGCCCCCCGGGACGGGCGCCGGTCGGACCGGACAGCGCGCTTCAGGCGATCGCCGCCAGGCGCGCGCCCAGCCAGCGGCGCAGGTCCAGGATCTGCTCCATGCACACGCTGTGCTGCATCCGGTAGGTGTGCCACTGCACCGGCTGGCCCCAGCCGGCGAGGGTCGCCCGGGCATGCTCGCCCAGGGCCAGCGGCACCACCGGATCCTGCTCGCCGTGCATCAGCAGCACCGGCGTTGCGCTGTTGGCGGGCGCGCGGGCATCGGCCAGCGCCTGCGCCATTGGCAGGTAGCAGGACAGGCCGATGATGCCGGCCAGCGGCGCGCCATGGCGCAGGCCGGCCTGCAGGGCGACCACGCCGCCCTGCGAGAAGCCGGCCAGGAACAGGCGGCCGGGCGCGATGCCCCGGCGCACCTGGTCGGCGAGCAGGGCCTCGACCTGGGCCACCGAGGCCGTCAGTCCCGCGTCGTCGGCGCGCTGGTCCAGGCTCATCGCCTTGATGTCGTACCAGGCCCGCATCGGCATGCCCATGTTGATGGTGACCGGGCGCACCGGCGCGTGCGGGAACACGAAGCGCAGCGCCGGCCAGGCCGGGTCGACCAGTTCCGGGACGATCGGCTCGAAATCGTGGCCGTCGGCGCCCAGGCCGTGCAGCCAGACGATCGCGGCAGCGGGCGAAGGTCCGGTCTCGCGGACGACGCAGGGCAGAAGCTCGGGCTGGCTCATGGGGATCGCGATGGATGCGGGCGCGGCAGTGTAGCGCCGCGCGGCGTCGCGTCCGCCCGCGGGGCGGACGGTGGCCGGCCCGCCCGGGCAGCGCGATCGTCGTCGTGAGGCCGGGTTCAGCGCCGCCGGATCAGACCCGGGGTGATCGCGTCGTGCGCCGTGAGCGTGGCGTCGCAGGGTTGTGTGCTGCGACCGTCGGCGAAGCGGATCCGGAAATCCGCCACCGCCTGGTCGCGGTAGGCCGGATGCTTGCGAAGCCCGGCCCGGTCCAGTCCGCTGGCGGCGATCAGGCGGGCCTCGGCTCCGGCATCCACCTGCAGGTCCGGGCAGGACAGGCGCACGGTGTCGACGGTGGCGAGCGCGGCGGCCGCCGCGCGGACGCGCGCTTCCCCGGGCCGGCCCTCGTGGGCGGCGGCCGCGCCGGCGAGGGCTGCCGACAGCGCGAGCAGGGCCAGCAACCAGGGCTGCCGCGGGGCCCTCTTGTGCGGGTGGAATCCGGATCGTTGCGGCATGGTCGGTCTCCATCGACGTGGGGGGCGCAACAGGAACAGGTCCGGCGATCCGGTGCCAGCCCGCCGGGCCAGGCCGCGCCCCGCACCGACTGCCGGCGACGCGTTCAGCGCAGGCGCACCAGGTCAGGGGCGAGCGCCTCGTGCGTGGCGAGGGCGCTGTCGCAGGCCAGCCCGGTCCCCTGGTCGGCGGCGTAGGCCCGGATCCAGGCCTCGGCGGCGGCCTGGTCGCGATAGCCCTCGTGGCCGCGCAGGGCAGCGGCATCCAGGCCGGTGGAGGCGACCAGGCGCGCTTCGGCTCCCTCGTCGACCGCCAGCGCCGGACAGTGCTCGCGCACCGCGTCGGCGGTCGCCAGGGCCGCGGCGACCGCCCAGAGGCGTTCCTCCCGGGCCGTGTCGTCCTCCGCAACGGCCGCGGTGCCGGTCGCCAGCGCCGCCAGCAGCGCGAGCGCGGGCCGCGCGCTCCGGCCCGTGCGGCCGCAGGTCGGGACGTCGGGAGGGCGGCGGGCGGTCTTCATGCTCGGCCTCCGGGCCTTGCGCAAGGGAAGGGGGGTGAAGCGTACACGCCGGCGCCCACGGCCGCCGCAGGTCCGGCGAGCGGGACACCCGCTGCCACGGACCGCTCACGACCATGCGCTAAGATTCCCGGCCCGACGCCGTGCGACGCCGGCGCCGCGGGCGCGACGTGGCCGGTACAGGCCGCGGCGCCTGTGTCCCTCTCGCCCAAGGATGCCGATGCTGCTCGCCCTGCTGGCCACCCCGTTCCTCGCCGCCCTCCTGGTCGCCTTCGGCCACCGGTTGTCGCGCCGGGCCACCGGCTGGCTGGCCGCGCTGGGCCCGATCGCCGGCCTGGCCCTGCTGCTGCCGCACACGCCGGCGGTGATGTCCGGCCAGGTGCCGCAGGCGGCCCTGGCCTGGCTGCCGCAGGCCGGCCTGTCGCTGTCGGTGCGCCTGGACGGCCTGGCCTGGATGTTCGCCCTGCTTGTGCTGGCGATCGGCGGCCTGATCGTCATGTACGCGCGCTACTACCTGAGCAGCAAGGACAGTGCGCCGCGCTTCTTCGCCTACCTGCTGCTGTTCATGGGCGCCATGCTCGGCCTGGTGGTGGCCGGCAACCTGCTGATGCTGGTCGTGTTCTGGGAACTCACCAGCATCAGCTCCTTCCTGCTGATCGGCTACTGGAGCCACCGCGAGGACGCCCGCGAGGGCGCCAAGATGGCGCTGACCCTGACCGGCGCCGGCGGCCTGGCCCTGCTCGGCGGCGTGCTGCTGATCGGCCGCATCGTCGGCAGCTACGAGCTGGACGTGGTGCTGGCCTCGGGCGACCTGATCCGCGGCCACGAACTCTATCCGTGGGTGCTTGGCCTGGTGCTGCTCGGCATCTTCACCAAGAGCGCGCAGTTCCCGTTCCACTTCTGGCTGCCGCACGCGATGGCGGCGCCGACGCCGGTGTCGGCCTACCTGCACTCGGCGACCATGGTGAAGGCCGGGGTGTTCCTGCTGGCGCGCCTGCACCCGGCGCTGGCCGGCACCGACCTGTTCTTCTACGTGGTCAGCGGCATCGGCGCCGCGACCTTGCTGGTCGGCGCCTGGTTCGCGATCTTCCAGCACGACCTCAAGGGGCTGCTGGCCTACTCGACGATCTCGCACCTGGGCCTGATCACCCTGCTGTTCGGCCTGTCGACGCCGCTGGCGGTGGTCGCCGGCCTGTTCCACATCCTCAACCACGCCACCTTCAAGGCCTCACTGTTCATGGCCGCCGGCATCATCGACCACGAGACCGGCACCCGCGACATGCGCCACCTGGGCAACCTGCGACGACTGATGCCGTTCACCAGCGCGCTGGCGATCGTCGCGACCCTGGCGATGGCCGGCATCCCGCTGCTCAACGGCTTCCTGAGCAAGGAGATGTTCTTCGCCGAGGCGCTCGGCATCGAGGGCCACGCCGGCATGCGCCTGGCGATCACCGTCGCCGCCTTCCTGGCCGGCGTGTTCGGGGTCGCCTACAGCCTGCGCTTCGTGCACGACACCTTCTTCGGCACCGGGCCGCGCCGGGTCGACCGCGAGGTGCACGAGCCGCCGCGCTGGATGAAGATTCCGGTCGAGGTGCTGGTGGTGCTGTGCCTGGCGGTCGGCATCGCGCCGGCGCTGACCATCGCGCCGGTGCTGGCCACCGCCGCCCGCGGCGTGCTCGGCCCGGAGCTGCCCTACTACTCGCTGGCGATCTGGCACGGCATCAACTGGCCGCTGCTGATGAGCCTGGGCGGCGTGATCGGCGGCATCGCCCTGTACTTCGGCCTGCGCCGGCTGTTCGACCTGCACGCGATCGTCCGCCGCTCGCTGGGCCGCCACCTGTTCCACGTCAACGTCGAGGCCCTGTTCGCGCTGGCCCGGCGCTTCACCGAGGCGATCGCCAACGGTCGCCTGCAGCGCTACCTGCTGTTCACCGTGCTCGCCACCCTGGTCCTGGCCGCGGCGCCCTTCCTGGGCGAGATGGCGGCGCGCGCACCGGCGCAGGCCCAGCCGCTGCCGCCGCTGGGCTGGGTCGCCTGGGCGGTGCTGGTGGCCGCGACGATCGGCACCGTGGTCCTGCACCGGCAGCGGCTGCTGGCGCTGGTGGTGATCGGCGCGGTCGGCCTGGCGGTCAGCCTGATCTTCGTGTTCCTGTCGGCGCCCGACCTGGCGCTGACCCAGCTGCTGGTCGAGATGGTGACCATCTCGCTGATGCTGCTGGCGCTCAACTACCTGCCGCCGACCTCGGCGACCGGCCCCTCGCGCCTGCGCCGCTGGCGCGACGGCGCCATCGCGCTGGCCGCCGGCGGCGGCGTCGCGGCGCTCGCCTACGCGGTGATCACCCGGCCGACCAACACCATCGCCGGCGAGCTGCTGGCGCGCTCCCTGCCGGAGGCCTACGGAACCAACGTCGTCAACGTCGTCCTGGTCGATTTCCGCGGCCTCGACACCCTGGGCGAGATCGCCGTGTTCGGCATCGCCGGCCTGGTCGTGCACGCCCTGCTGCGCCGCGCCCGGGTGGCGCCCGAGCGGGTCGTGCCCGGCCCGCGCGACCGCCTGCCGATGCCGGCCAACCTGACCCAGCTGCTGTTCCCGCTGGCGCTGGCGGTCTCGGCCTACCTGTTCCTGCGCGGCCACAACCAGCCCGGCGGCGGCTTCATCGCCGGCCTGGTGCTGGCGATCCCGCTGCTGCTGCAGTACGTCATCCAGGGCGCCCGCCACGTCGAGGTCCGTCTGGGCCTGGACTACGCGCGTTGCATCGGCATCGGCCTGCTGGCCTCGGCCGCCACCGGCATCGTGCCGATGCTGTTCGGCCATCCCTTCCTCACCAGCGGCCACTACGACCTGCAGTTGCCGCTGGTCGGCACCGTGCCGCTGGCCAGCGCGATCGGCTTCGACATCGGCGTCTACCTGGTGGTGTTCGGCGGCGCCATGCTGATCCTCTCCATGCTGGGCACGGTCAAGCCGCCCGTCGCCCACATCGCCGGCAAGGAGGCCCGCTGATGGAACTCGCCCTCGCCAGCGCCATCGGCGTGCTCACCGCCGCCGGCACCTACCTGCTGCTGCGGGCGCGCAGCTTCGACGTGATCCTCGGGCTCACCCTGCTGTCCTACGCCACCAACCTGCTGATCTTCAGCGCCGGCCGGCTGGTGGTGGGCAAGCCGCCGGTGCTGCAGCCGGGCCTCGACCCGACCCTGGCCAACCATGCCGACCCGCTGCCGCAGGCCCTGGTGCTGACCGCCATCGTCATCGCCTTCGCGATGACGGCGGTGACCATCGTGGTCGCGGTCCGGGCACGCGCCGACAACCGCGACGACCATGTCGACGCGCCGGCCCCGGAGGACAGCCCGTGAGCCATCTGCCGGTGCTCGCCGTGCTGGTGCCCCTGGTCACCGGCGCCCTGGTCCTGCTGGCCGGCCGTCGCGGCCTGGCCCTGCAGCGGCTGCTGTCCTGGCTCGGCCTGGCCGCCCTGTTGCTGGTCGCCGGGCTGCTGGTTGTCGCCGCCGACCAGGGACCGGTGCTGGTCTACCTGCTGGGCGACTGGCCGGCGCGCCTGGGCATCGCCCTGATGGCCGACCGCCTGGGCGCGCTGATGGTGATGACCACCGCCCTGCTGGCGGTGCCCTGCCTGCTCTACGCCGGGTCCGGCTGGGACCGCCGCGCCCTGCATTTCCATGCCCTGTTCCAGCTCCAGCTCGCCGGTCTGAACGGCGCCTTCCTGACCGGCGACCTGTTCAACCTGTTCGTGTTCTTCGAGGTGCTGCTGATCGCCAGCTACGGCCTGCTGCTGAGCGGCGGCCGCGGTCCGCGCATGCGCGCCGGCCTGCACTACGTGGTGTTCAACATCACCGCCTCGACGCTGTTCCTGATCGCCCTGGGCCTTCTGTACGGCCTGCTGGGCACGCTCAACATGGCCGAGATGGCCCTGCGCGTGGCCAGCGCCGAGCCTGGCGATCTGCCGCTGATCCGCGCCGCCTCGGGCATCCTGCTGGTGGTGTTCTGCGCCAAGGCCGCCCTGCTGCCGCTCTACCTGTGGCTGCCGGAGACCTATGCGCGGGCGCCGGCGGCGGTGGCGGCGATGTTCACCATCATGACCAAGGTCGGCATCTACGCGGTGCTGCGCGTCTACGCCCTGCTGTTCGGCGAGATCGCCGGTCCGCTGGCCGGCTGGGCCTGGGACTGGCTGCTGTGGACCGGCGCCGCCAGCCTGGCGCTGGCGACGCTCGGTGCCCTGGCCGCCGCCAGCCTGCGCGCCCTGGCCGCCTACCTGGTGGTCGCCTCGGCGGCGACCCTGTTCATCGCCTTCGCGCTGGCGCAGCCGGGGACGGTCGCCGCCGGCCTGTATTACCTGCCGCACAGCACCTTCGCGACCGCCGCGCTGTTCCTGCTCATCGACCTGGTGCGGCGCCGCCGCGGGACGGCCCAGGATCGCCTGCAGCGCCTGGCGCCGCTGTCCCAGCGGGCCCTGCTCGGTGCCCTGTTCATTGTCGCCGCGGTGCTGGTCTCCGGGCTGCCGCCGCTGTCCGGCTTCATCGGCAAGTTCCTGCTGATGGCGGCGGTGCCCGAGGGCGCCGCCACCGGCTGGCTGTGGGGCCTGCTGCTGGTCACCGGCCTGATGGTGATCGTCGCCCTGGCGCGCGCCGGCAGCCAGGTGTTCTGGCGCGCCGAGCCGGTCGCCGGGCCGGCCTCGGCGGCGCCGCCGCACCGCCTGCAGCTGACCGCCATCGGCGTGCTGCTGGCCTACGGCGTGGCCATGACGGTCTTCGCCGATCCCATGCTGCGCTACGCCCGGGCCGCCGCCGAGCAGGTGCTGGACCCGGCCGCCTACATCGACCAGGTGCGCGCCACCGCGCCCGGACTGAGGGCCCCGTCGCCATGAAGCGTCTGCTGCCGTCCCTGCCGTTGAGCGTCGCGGTGTTCGTGCTGTGGCTGCTGCTGGTCGCCGACTTCGGCATCGGCCAGATGCTGCTGGCGCTGGTCCTGGCGGTCGCGCTGCCGCTGGCGGCCAGCCTGCTGGGGCCGGAGCCGGCGCGCTTCGGGCGCGCCCGGGTCGCGCTGCGCCTGCTGCCGGTGGTGCTGTGGGACATGGTGCTGTCCAACATCGAGGTGGCGCGCCGCATCCTCGGGCCCGAGAAGGCGCTCAAGCCGGCCTTCCTGTGGCTGCCGCTGGACATCACCAGCATCCACGGCATCACCGCGCTGGCCAGCATCATCACGCTGACCCCCGGCACCCTGTCGGCCGAACTGACCGAGGATCGCCGGCACCTGCTGGTGCACTGCTTCAACCTGGACGACCCCGAGCGCCAGGTGGCGACCATCAAGGCCCGCTACGAGGCGCCGCTGAAGGAGATCTTCCCGTGATCCACTCCGTCGTCGTCGCCGCCCTGGGCGTGGTCGGCGTGGCCATGCTGCTGTGCCTGTGGCGGCTGCTGCGCGGGCCGACCGTGGCCGACCGCATCCTCGCCCTGGACACCCTGTACATCAACACCATCGCCATGCTCATGCTGTTCGGCATGTACCTGCGCTCGGCGATCTTCTTCGAGGTCGCGCTGATCATCGCCATGCTCGGTTTCGTCGGCACCGTGGTGCTGTGCAAGTACCTCATCCGCGGGGACATCGTCGAATGAGCGCGATCGCGGCCTGGGTGGTGGTGGCGCTGGTCGTGGTCGGCGCCTTCTTCGTGTTCGTCGGCTCGTTCGGCCTGGCCAAGCTGTCGGAGTTCCTCAAGCGCCTGCACGGCCCGACCAAGTCCAGCACCCTGGGCGTCGGCTGCATCCTGATCGCCTCGATCGTGCACCACGCCCTGCTCGACCAGGGCCTGGGCCTGCGCGAGCTGCTGATCACCGTGTTCCTGTTCATCACCGCGCCGATCAGCGCGCACCTGATGGCCAAGGCGGCGATGGCCGCCGATCCCGTGCTGCGCCCGAAACCGCCCGCCGGTCGCGGCGGCGCCAGCGAGCCGGCACCGGAGCGCGACCGCGGGACGTGAGCGCCCGGCGTCCAGGGAGCGGTTGAAGGACGGCCTGCCAGCAGGCTGTTGAAGAACAGCCTGCTGGCAGCGGCCATGGATGGCCGCTCGGCGAAGCAAGTGCGTAAGCAGTTGATTCGACGGGAGCGCGTCCGGACCTGCGCCGGACGGGCGACTTGAAAAACGACCAGGACGGTCGTTTTTCGACAAGCTGCTAGGCGCCGCCCGGCCGGTTGCCGGGCAGCGGCAGCGGGATCACCTTCTCGCCGGTGGCGGCGTCGCGGATCCGGCAGGTGCCGCGCCGCTCGACCTCCTCGACCCGCACCACGGCGTGCATCGGCAGGTGCAGGCGGCGGGTGCCGCCGAACTCCTCGCGCAGCCGCTCCTCGGTGGGATCGACCACCAGGCCCTCGCCGGCCGGCGCGAACTCCAGCCCGGCGACCTCGACGAAGCCCCACAGGCCGCTGCTGGCCACCTCGCGGGCGTACAGCTCGATGCTCTTGCCCTGGGAAAGAAAGGTAATCTTGTACAGCACGGGTCGGGAGGTCATGGGCGGATGAGACGGCATGGGCGCACGGAAACCGATGGGCGGGGCGGGTTCATCCGCCGGCCCGGCATCCTCGCAGCCTACAGCACGGCCGCTCTGCTGCCGGTGCTGGCGGCCACCCTTGCCGGTTGCGCTTCAGCGGGAGCGAGAATGCAACGAGCGCCCGCCGAAGCGGTCCATGCGCAGCTGGCGAGCTCGGCGTTCGACATCATCGGCAACGCGGGTGCCTTGGAGCAGTTCCGTGCTCGAAGCACGGCGTTGCGCGAGGCACTCCGTCAGCAGCACCTTGAGCACCTGTGCCGTACTGGCGACCTGCACAGTTGCCGGCGGCTGGGGCTGATTCCGGACGATCGCCGAAGTCTGGACCGGATCGAGGTGGTCGGCTCGCGGATCAGTGCCGCAGACGTCATCACCAACAACCAGGAGTCCGGCGTCGACGAAGGCGACATCGTCAAGAAGTCGGGACGCTTCCTCTTCGTGCTGCGGCAGGGATGGCTGCACGTGGTGGACACCGGTACGCCGGCATCGCCCGCGCTGGCGCTCGTGCAGAGCCTGCAGGTCGCCACCGACCCGACCGGCGAGACGGTCTGGTACGACGAGATCCTGGCGTTCGGCGACCGCCTGGTGCTGATCGGCTACAACTTTGAAAAAGGAGTGGCCGAGCTGCTCAGCTACGCGATCGACCATTCCGGCCGGCTGCAGCGCGAGGCGCGCTACTGGATACGGGTTCCGGACTACTACTCCGCCAGCAACTACCTCGGCCGCATCGAGGGCGAAAACCTGCTCATGGTCCTCACCATGCCGTTGGATGATCAGGCTGGCAACCGCTGGCCGGCGTGGTCGAACCGGGACGATGGCGCGGGCGTCTGGCAACCGCTGGTGGACCTGGAGGCCGTGCACCTGCCCGTTGCCGTCCCTGTGAATCCAGTCATCCACATGGTGGTGCGGTGTCCCTTTCGGCAACTGCGCGGAGAATCCCTGGCATGCGCGACAACCGGCGTGGTCGGGGAGCGGGGGTCCATTTCCTACGTGAGCCCCAGCGCCGTCTACCTGGCTGTCGAATACTGGCCCCCGAGCGCGTTGCTGGATCCGGAAGTCGACCATCTTGACTGGCGCAACCGCCACAAGGGGCTGCGCTCCACCATCATCTACCGGTTCCCCTTCGCTGCCGAAGAAGGCATCGGATTCGCATTGTTCGAGGGACTTGCAGGCAGCCAGTTCACCTTCGTCGAGCGCAACTCGCAACTTCATGCCGCGCTCACCAAGCCCGGCCCGGAATCCAGTGAGGCGGGAGTGCTCCTGCTGCAGTCCATCGCCACCGGCGCGTTCGGCTCGGATCCGGACGCCGCCGCCCATGCCCGGATCGATGCCCGAGTCTCGCTGGATCCCTCACACCTCACCTTCCGGTTCACCGATCACGGGTTGCTGATCGGTCCCCACAGCGGGGCGCTTCTGGATGAACTCACCGAGTTCGATGCCTTCCACAAGAGCCGCCATCCCCCGTTACCACGGATGCCGCCCCTATTGCTGCAACGCCTGGACGGTGCGCCGGCTCGAATCATCGAAACGGGGCACACCGCCGACCAGGTCGAGTCCGTGTATGGCGGGGTGGCGCTCTCCGGTCGGGATCAGACGGGTCGGTGGACCGTTTCCATACTCGCCCCGCGCGCCTCGGCGTTGGTTCCACACACGCTGACAGTGCCGGGAATCGAGCAGACGGAAGGACGCAGCCACGCCTTCAACCACACCCGCTGGCATGACGGCACCGCGCTGCTGGGTTGGCCGGTAAGTCCCCCGGACGATGCAGTTCCCTGGTCTGAGCTTCATTGGCGACGACTGGGACAGGTATCGGACCTTGCCCTGTTCCGGTGGGACGGCCATTCCTTTGGGTTGGCTGACGTCATCGACATGCAGCATTCGCGTACGCCCCCGAAATGCAAGGACCCTTGGGGCTGCGAGGACTGGTACGGCAACGCCCGCCTGTTCTTCTTCGACTCGCGGATCTTCGCGCTCAGCGGCCCGCGCCTGGTCGAGGCTTCCTGGGACGGAAGCCGCGTCACGCCGTTGCGCTCCGTCGATCTGCCCTGATCAGCCGATCAGACGACGGGGCCGAAAGGGGGTCAACCGCGGGCGCCCGATCCGGGCTCCTGCACGCGCCTGGTCGGCGCCAGGGCGAGGCGCTGGCGAAGCCAGGCGGCGAACTCCGCCTCCGTCACCGTGCCCTCGGCGAGACCCACGTAGAGCGGGTGCAGCTCATGGTCTTCCGCGGCCAGGCGCGCACCATTGCGAAGGATGAAGACCCCGCAGGCGACCGCGGCCGTGCGCCTGTTGCCGTCGACGAACGGAGGGTTGCGGGCCAGGCCGAAGGCCAGGCCCTCGGCAAGATGGGCCAGGTCGGGCGGCGGGTCCCAAGGGGCATGAAGCAGTTGCGGAGGGGCCAGCCCCTCAGGCCGCGCTGAGGTTGGCGTAGGCCAGCACCAGCCACTTGGCGCCGGCGTCCTCGAACTGGACCTGGACGCGGGCATGGTTGCCGCCGCCCTCGGCGTCGACGATCAGGCCTTCGCCGAACTGCGGGTGGCGCACGCGCTGGCCGAGGCTGAAGCCGGCGCCGGCGGCGGCATCCTGCTGCCAGGCGGCGCGGCTGCCGGCGACCTGGCGCAGGCCCTGGACCTCGACCTTGGGCCGCACCGCGTGCAGCAGGGCGGGCGGGATCTCGGCGAGGAAGCGGGACGGGCGGTTGTAGGTCTCCACGCCGTGCAGGCGGCGGGTCTCGGCGTAGCTGAGCGTGAGCTGCTCGCGGGCGCGGGTGATGCCGACGTAGGCCAGGCGGCGTTCCTCCTCCAGCCGGCCTTCCTCGTCCAGCGACTTCTGGTTGGGGAACAGGCCTTCCTCCAGGCCGGTCAGGAACACCAGCGGGAACTCCAGGCCCTTGGCGGCGTGCAGGGTCATCAGCTGCACGCAGTCCTGCCAGGCCTCGCCCTGGGTCTCGCCGGCCTCCAGGGTGGCGTGCGCCAGGAAGGCGGCCAGCTCGGACAGGCCGGCCTCGCGGTCCTCGGCGGACAGCTCGAAGCGGCTGGCGACGCTGACCAGCTCGTCCAGGTTCTCCAGCCGCCCTTCGGCCTGGGCCTGGCCCTCGCGCTGGTAGAACTCGCGCAGGCCGGATCGGGCGATCAGGTGGTCGATGCGCTCGTGCAGGTCCATGTCGGCGCCCTCGGCCGCCAGCAGGTCGACCCGCTCCATGAAGGCGTACAGGGCATTGCGGACCTTGCCGGCCAGCACCAGCGGCTCGCCGCCGGGCAACGGCGCGCTGCGGCCGCTGGCGCGCGCGGCGACCTGCCACAGCGAGGTGGCGCCGGCGCGCGCGGCCTGGCGCAGCAGTTCGAGGCTGCGGCCGCCGACGCCGCAGTTGGGCGCGGCGATGGCGCGTTCGAAGGCGCCGTCGTCGTCGCGGTTGCCGACCAGGCGCAGCCAGGCCAGGGCGTCGCGGATCTCGGCGCGCTCGAAGAAGCGCAGGCCGCCGTACACGCGGTAGGGGATGCCGGCCTGCACCAGCGCCTCCTCCAGCACCCGCGACTGCGCGTTGCTGCGGTAGAGCACGGCGCAGTCTGAAGGCCGGCCGTCGTCGGCGATCCGGGCACGGATCCGCTCGACCACGTAGCGCGCCTCGTCCTGCTCGTTGAAGGCCGCATACAGGGCGATCGGCTCGCCCTCGGCGCCGTCGGTCCACAGGTTCTTGCCCATGCGGTCGGCATTGCGCTCGATCACCGCGTTGGCGGCCTTCAGGATGGTGCCGGTGGAACGGTAGTTCTGCTCCAGCTTGAGCACCCGCACGTCCGGGAAGTCGCGCAGGAAGTGCTGGACGTTCTCGACCCGGGCGCCACGCCAGCCGTAGATGGCCTGGTCGTCGTCGCCGACCGCGAACACCTGGCCGGTCTCGCCGGCCAGCATGCGCAGCCAGGCGTACTGCAGCGAATTGGTGTCCTGGAACTCGTCGACCAGCAGCCAGCGGAAGCGCTGCCGGTAGTGCGCCAGCAGCACCGGATCGCCCAGCCACAGTTCGTGGCTGCGCAGCAGCAGCTCGGCGAAGTCGACCAGGCCCTGGCGCTCGCACTCGGCCTGGTAGGCGCGGTAGACCTCGACGAAGGCCTGGTGCACCGGGTTGTGGCCGGGGTCGATGTGCTGCGGGCGGCGGCCCTCGTCCTTCTGCGCGTTGATGAACCAGGTCGCCTGCTTGGGCGGGAAGCGCGCCTCGTCCAGGCCCATCGCCTGCACCACCCGCCGGACCAGGCGCACCTGGTCGTCGGCATCGATGATCTGGAAGGTCTCCGGCAGCTTCGCCTCGCGCCAGTGCTGGCGCAGCAGGCGGTGGGCCAGGCCGTGGAATGTGCCCAGCCACAGGCCGCGGGTGCCGTGCCCGACCAGCTTCTCGCAGCGCAGCCGCATCTCGGCGGCGGCCTTGTTGGTGAAGGTCACCGCCAGGATCGCGTAGGGCGAGACCTGCTCGACCTCGAGCAGCCAGGCGATGCGGTGGATCAGCACCCGCGTCTTGCCGGACCCGGCACCGGCCAGCACCAGGGTGTGGCCGCGGCCGGTCGTGACGGCCTCGCGCTGGGCCGGGTTCAGCGCATCGAGCAGGTGCGAGACATCCATGCGGCGATTGTACCGGCCGGGCTCCCCGCCCCCGGAGCGCGCGAACGCGCGCACGTTCGCATCGTGCCGGCTCGTGCGAACATCGGCATCCGCCCCCGCGCCAGCGACCATGACCGAGGACCGCCCCAGCAAGCCGCGCGCGCCGCGCAAGCGCAGTTCCGCCGACGCCGGCGCCGAGGTGCCGGCGCAGCCGCGCGCGCGGGCGAAGCCACGGACCGCCCCGGCTGCGACGGATGCCGCGGCGGCCGCAGCGCCAGGCACTGCCGGCAAACGCGCGGCACCTCGCAAGACGGCGGCGGCCACCGGGGGCGCGCCGAAGGCGGGCAAGCCCGGTCCGGCCGCGAAATCCGCCAGGGCGGCCGCGGAGGGCCCTGCTTCGGCCGGGCAGCGCGGGCCTTCCGGTGGTGCCCGCCCGCCCGCCGGCGCCTCCAGGGCGACGGCGACACGGGTCCCCGGGCATCAGGAGGGAAAGGTCGGCGCGCCGCCCGGTCAGGCCCCCTCCGGAACGCCGCCGCGCTCGACGGCCCGATCCGTGTCCAGGTCGGCGTCGGGCAGCGCGCGCCGCGCCGCCGGAACCACCCGGCCGGCATCCGGCTGGCGGCACTGGCGCGCCGCCGCCGATCCCTATCTGCGCCTGTGCCGGATCGACCGGCCGATCGGCTACCTGCTGCTGCTGTGGCCGACCTGGTGGGGGCTGTGGGCCGCCGCCGGCGGGCCGCCGCCGCTGGGCATCCTGGTGGTGTTCACGCTCGGCGTCGTGGTCATGCGCTCGGCGGGCTGCGTGATCAACGACTACGCCGACCGCTGGCTGGACCCTCAGGTGCAGCGCACCCGCGGCCGGCCCCTGGCCGCCGGCGAGGTCGCGCCGCGCCAGGCGCTGGCGCTGTTCGGCGGTCTGATGCTGGCGGCCCTCGTGCTGGTGCTGTTCCTCAACGCGCTCACCATCAAGCTGGCGGTGGTCGGCGCCGTGCTGGCCGCCAGCTATCCCTTCCTGAAGCGCTACACCTCGCTGCCGCAGATCTACCTGGGCGTCGCCTTCGGCTGGGCGATCCCGATGGCGTTCGCGGCGATCCAGGGCGAGGTGCCGCGCCTGGCCTGGCTGCTGTTCCTGGCCAACGTCCTGTGGGCGACCGCCTACGACACCCTGTACGCGATGGTCGACCGCGACGACGACCTGCGCGCCGGGGCCCGCTCCACCGCCATCCTGTTCGGCGACCTCGACCTGGTCGCGATCGGCATCCTTCAGGGCACCTTCCTGTTCGCCATGGCCCTGGTCGGCCAGCGCCTGGAACTGGGCACGCCGATGCACCTGGCACTGGGCCTGGGCGCGCTGCTGGTGGCGGCCCAGCTCTGGCGGGCGCGCCGGCGCGACCGCGCGGGCTGCTTCGCGGCGTTCCGCGACAACCACTGGCTCGGCATGGTGCTGTTCCTGGGCCTGGCGATCGGCCTGGGCCAGACGGGCTGAGCCTGCCGCGGGCAGCCCCCGTGCCTGCGGCTCCGGTCGCGGCAGCGCCCTGGGCGCGCCGCGGTCAGTGCGGGCCGCGCGCCGCGCGTGCCACCACCCAGACCTCGACGCGGTCGAAGCCGGCCTGCTGCAGGGTGCGGGCGCATTCGGCCAGGGTCGCGCCGGTGGTCATCACGTCGTCGACCAGTACCAGGCGTCGATGGCCAGCGGTCCGGGCGCGCGCCAGCGCCCGGGGCTGCACCTGGAAGGCGGCGCGGACGTTGCGCCGCCTCGCCACGGCATCCAGCTCGGTCTGCGCCGCGGTCGCCCGGGTCCTGCGCAGCAGGTCGGGTGCCACCGGCAGGGCCAGCGTCCTGCCGAGGTCGCGCGCCAGTTCCAGGGCCTGGTCGTGGCCGCGCCGGCGCAGGCGGTCGTCGTGCAGCGGCACCGGCACCAGCAGGTCCGGCCGCGCCGGCGATGCGGCGCGGACGCGCTCGGCGAGCAGCAGCGCCAGCGCCCGGCCGGCGGCGAGGTCGCCGCCGAACTTGAAGCGGGTGATCAGGCCGTCCAGCGGCCAGGCGTAGCGGAAGCCGGCGAAGGCGCCGGCGAACGGCGGCGGTCGCTGCAGGCAGGGGCCGCAGGCCGGCTCGGCCCGGGCCAGGGGCTCGGCGCAGCGCGGACAGCACGGCAGGTTGTCGGCCAGCTCGCCCCGGCATCCGGCACACAGCGGCGCGGGCGAGTCCTGCAGCGCCGCCGAGCACAGCGCGCAGCGCGGCGGCAGCAGGCGGGCCAGCAGCCGCCCCAGCCAGCCTCGCGCCGACCGGGACTCCAGGTTGACTTCGCTGCCGGGCGTTTCCACACTGGCCGCAGTCTACCGCCGCCGTCCTCCCGATGACCGAAGCCACCCCGCGCCACGACTGGACGCGCGAGCAGGCGCTCGCCCTGTTCGACCTGCCGTTCCCCGACCTGCTGTTCCGCGCCCAGCAGGCGCATCGCGCGCACTTCGATCCCGGCCAGGTGCAGGTCAGCACCCTGCTGTCGATCAAGACCGGCGCCTGCCCGGAAGACTGCGCGTACTGCCCGCAGAGCGCGCGCTACCGCACCGGCCTGAAGGCCGAGCGGCTGCTGCCGCTGGAGGACGTCCTCGCCCGCGCCCGCCAGGCGCGCGATGCCGGCGCCAGCCGCTTCTGCATGGGCGCCGCCTGGCGCAACCCGCGCGACAAGGACCTGCCCCAGGTCGCCGCCATGGTCGCCGGGGTCAAGGCGCTGGGCCTGGAGACCTGCGCCACCCTGGGCATGCTCACCGGCGAGCAGGCGAAGGCGCTCCGCGACGCCGGGCTGGACTACTACAACCACAACCTCGACACCTCGCCGGAGTTCTACGGCGAGATCATCGGCACGCGCACCTACGACGACCGCCTGGAAACCCTGGCCCACGTCCGCGATGCCGGCCTGAAGACCTGCTGCGGCGGCATCGTCGGCATGGGCGAGTCGCGCGCCGACCGCGCCGGCCTGCTGGTGGCGCTGGCGACCCTGCCGGCACATCCGGACTCGGTGCCGATCAACCGTCTGGTGCGGGTCGCGGGCACGCCGCTGGCCGACCAGGCCGAGCTGGAGCCGTTCGAGTTCGTGCGCACCATCGCGGTGGCGCGGATCATGATGCCGGCCTCGATGGTGCGCCTGTCGGCCGGCCGGGAAACCATGTCCGACGAACTGCAGGCGCTGTGCTTCCTGGCCGGCGCCAACTCGATCTTCCACGGCGACAAGCTGCTGACCACGGGCAACCCGGATACCGCCGCCGACGAGGCCCTGTTCGCCCGGCTCGGCATCGTCGCGATGCCGGCGCCGGCGCAGGCGCCGGCATCGGGACGGACCTGCCACGCCGACATCACCGAGGCCGCCTGAGGCCCCGTCGCCAAGTCCCCGGGCGGGCCGCCGGACCCGCCCGCGTCTTCCCGCACACCTGCGTCGCGACCCCGTTCCGGAAGCCGCGGCAGGCCGGGCAGGGGAAATGCGGGCTAGGATGGCCACCTGCCCGCAACGGGCGCCCGCCATCGCCGCAGGTACCGCAATGATCTTCTCTCGCAGCCTCTTCCTGGTCCTGGCGCTGGCCCTGCTGTGGCCGTCCGGGCAGGCGTCCGCGGCGGCCTCGGAGCCCGCGGACGATCCCGCTCCCCCTGCGGCCGCGGAGGCGCCGCCGGCCATGAAGCAGTACTGGTTCGTGATGCTGAGCCGGGGACCGCGGCGCGCCGAGCCGATGGCCGACGAAGAGGTCGCCGCCCTGCAGCGCGGGCACATGGCGCACATGGCGCAGGAGCACGCGGCGGGCCGCCTGGTGCTGGCCGGGCCGTTCGGCGACGACGGCGACTGGCGCGGCATCCAGATCTACGACGCCGGCAGCCGCGAGGAGGTGGAGGCGATCTGCGCGCGCGACCCGGCGGTCGCCGCCGGCCGCCTGGCGTGCGAGGTCCGGCCCTGGTGGAGCCAGCCGGGCACGGTCCTGAAGTAGTCGCCGCCGGCGTGGACCACCCGGCCGCCATCGCCCGCCTGGTCGGCGCGCGCGCGGCGCGCGAGCGCGAGGGCCTGCTGCGCCGGCTGCGCACCTTCGAACGCGCGGACGGCGGCCACGTGGTGCTCGGCGGCCGCCGCCTGCTGAACTTCTCGGGCAACGACTACCTCGGGCTGGCCGGCCATCCGGCCGTGGTCGCGGCGCTGCGCGAGGCCGCCATCGAGCATGGCGCCGGCGCCACCGCGGCGCACCTGGTGTGCGGCCACCGGCGGCCGCACGCGGCCCTGGAGGCGCTGCTGGCCGAGTGGACCGGGCGCGAGTCGGCGCTGCTGTTCTCGACCGGCTGGATGGCCAACCTCGGCGTCCTGCAGGCCCTGCTCGGCGCCGGCGACCTGTGCGTCCAGGACCGCCTCAACCATGCCAGCCTGCTCGATGGCGCGCGCCTGGCGGGCTGCGCGCTGCGCCGCTACCGGCACGGCGATGCCGACGCCGCCGCGCGGCAGCTGGCGCAACCGGGCGAGGGCGGCGTGGCGGTGCTGGCGACCGATGGCGTGTTCAGCATGGATGGCGACGTCGCGCCGCTGCCGGCCCTGGCGCGGGTGGCCGCCGATGCCGGCGCCACCTTGATGGTGGACGACGCCCACGGCCTGGGCGTGCTCGGCCCCGACGGCGCCGGCAGCGTCGCCGCGGCCGGCCTGGACGCCGGGGCGGTGCCGGTGCTGATGGCGACCCTGGGCAAGGCGCTGGGCACCGCCGGCGCCTTCGTGGCCGGGAGCCGCGACCTGGTCGAAGGCCTGGTGCAGGCGGCGCGCACCTTCGTCTACACGACGGCGATGCCGCCGGCGCTGGCCGCCGCCACCGCCGCCGCGGTCGGCATCGCCCGTCGCGAGCACTGGCGGCGCGAACACCTGGCCGGCCTGGTCGCCCACTTCCGCGCCGGTGCGCAGCGCCTGGGCCTGCCGCTCGCGGCATCGGAAACGCCGATCCAGCCGCTGCTGGTCGGCGCTGCCGGTCGGGCCAGCGCGCTGGCGGCGGCGCTGGAGACCCGCGGGGTGCTGGCGGTGGCGATCCGGCCGCCGACCGTGCCGGTGGGCGGCGCCCGCCTGCGCATCACCTTGAGCGCCGCCCATGCCCGGGCCGACGTCGACCGGTTGCTGGCGGCGCTGGCGCAGGTGCTGGAGGACGGAACCGCCGGTTGAGGCCCCGCCCCGGCGCGTTCCGCCGCGGTCGGAACCGTGGTACCCCGGTCGCACACTGCCGCCCGCCCCCCGGCCGGCTCGCCGCCCCGGGCCGCTGCCGGGACCGGCCGGAGCCGCCCACCCGCACGGACCCCGGCCTTGATGCGGCGCCGGGCGCCCGACCCGGACCGGCTAGAATCATCGCCCCCTCGATCCCGCCCCGCATGCTGCACGTCGAAACCACCGGATCCGGACCGGATCTCGTCCTGTTGCACGGCTGGGCCATGCATGGCGGCCTGTTCGCGCCCCTGGTCGAGGCGCTGCGCGACGACTGGACCGTGCACGTGGTGGACCTGCCCGGCCATGGCCGCAGCCGCGACGACGACACCCCGCTGGCCCTCGCGCCGCTGGCCGGGCGCCTGCTCGGGCAGCTGCCGGTGGCGCCCTGGCTGGGCTGGTCGCTGGGCGGCCTGGTCGCGCTGCAGGCGGCGCTGCAGGCGCCGGAGCGGGTGCCTGCCTTGCTGGCGCTGGCGGCGACGCCGCGCTTCGTCGCCGGCGCCGGCTGGCCGCACGGCGTCGAGGCCGCCGTGTTCGACCGCTTCGGCGACGAGCTGGCCGGCGACTGGCGCGGCACGGTCGAGCGCTTCCTGGCGCTCGAGGTGGTCGGCAGCCGGACCGCCCAGGACGACCTGCGCCATCTGCGCGCGCACGTCTTCGACCATGGCGAGCCGGCGCCTCGGGTGCTGGCCGAAGGCCTGGCGCTGCTCTCCGGAACCGACCTGGTCGGGCGCCTGCCGGCGCTGGCCGTGCCCAGCCTGTGGCTGGGCGGTCGCCGCGACCGCCTAGTGCCGCCGGCGGCGCTGGCGGCGGCGGCCGCGCTGGCGCCCGGCGGCCAGGTCCGGACCATCGCCGGCGCCGGCCATGCACCCTTCCTGCACCATGCCGGCGAGGTCGCGGCGGCCCTGGCCGGCCTGGTCCGGGCGCCGGCATGACCGGGGTCTTCGACCAGGCCCTGCTGCGCCGCCGGTTCGGACGTGCCGCGCCCGGCTACGCCGCGGTCGCCCGCCTGCAGCAGGAGGCCGAGTCACGCCTGCTGGAGCAGCTCGACGGCCTCGCCGGCGCGCCTTCGACGGTGCTGGACGTCGGCTGCGGGCCGGGCCGGGCGACCGCGGCCATGGCCAGGCGCTGGCCCGGCGCGCGCGTGGTCGGGCTCGATCTCGCGCTGCCGATGCTGCACCAGGCGCGCCGAGCCCGCGGCTGGCTGCGGCGGTTGCCGGTGGTGTGCGCCGACGCCTGCCGCCTGCCGCTGCCCGACGCCAGCGTCGACCTGCTGTTCTCCAGCCTGTGCCTGCAGTGGCTGGACGACCCCGGGGCCGGCCTGGCCGAGTTCGCGCGCGTGCTGCGTCCGGGCGGCACCCTGCTCGCCAGCAGCTTCGGTCCCGGGACGCTGACCGAACTCCGGCAGGCCTGGGCCGCCGCCGACGACCGCGGCCACGTCAGCGAGTTCGTGCCGATGGCGGCGCTGGGCGGCGCGCTGCTGGCGCAGGGCTTCGGCGATCCGGTGCTGGATCGCGACCTGTTCGTGCTCGACTATCCCGACCTGGACGGCCTGCTCCGCGACCTGCGCGCGATCGGCGCCAACAACGCGCGAAGCGACCGACCGCGCGGCCTGGCCGGCAAGGACGCCTGGCGGCGCATGCGCGCCGCCTACGCCGGCCTGGTCGATGGCGCTGGCCGCTGGCCGGCCAGCTACGAGGTGATCTACCTGCGGGCGCTGGCGCCGGAGCCCGGCCGGCCGCGGCGCAGCGCCGGGGGCGAGATCGCCACCGTGCCGGTCGGCGCGATCAGGCGCCGGCCCGGCCGCTAGGCCGGGCGAGCCACCGGGGCGCGGACCCGGGACCGCGCCGCGGAACCCCGGTCAGTCCAGGCGCAGGCCGCGCCGGTTGCTGTCGCGGCGGCGGTTTTCCTTGGCCTGGTACTCGCCCTCGCAGTTGCGGCTGCGCTCGACCATCGCGCACTGCAGGTAGTCGGTGATCTCGACCAGGGCGGCGCGGATCGCCTTGCCGGCCGGGGTGTTGTTCTCGTTGGCCAGGCTGCCGCCGAAGCCGCCACGGTAGACGCCCACCGACACGCCGCCGCTGGCGCTGCGGCCCTCGACGGTGCGCGAGTAGGCGACCTCGCCGGTGGTGGTGTCGATCACCCGGACGTCGACCGCCAGGTAGGCCTCGCTGCGGCGTCCGCCCAGCGAGATGCCGCGCACGCTGATGCCGCCGCCGGTGTTGGAGGCGCCTTCCTCGTAGGCGGTGACCGTGCCCATCACCAGGTACTGCGCGCCGGTGAGTTCGCCGGTGGCGGCGCCGGTGCCCTGGCGGACGCGGCCGGATGCGGCCAGGTCCTGCTCCTGCAGCACCGAGCCCAGGTTGCTGCGCTCGACGACCCGGAACGCGCCGGTCGAGGACAGCTCGTTGGACAACATGCCGGCCAGCTCCCAGCCGACCCCGCCGCGCCACCAGCCGGCGCCGCTCTGGTTGCGGAATTCGGCCACGCCGATCGAGGGCTTGCCGCCCTGGGCCAGCGCCGGACCGGCTGCGAACACGGTCGCCAGCGCCAGCGCGGTGGCCATCCAGAAACGCTTCATCTGAGTTACTCCCTGTGTGCTGCGGTGGATCCGGTCGCGGCGTTGCCCCGGCCGCCCCGGGTGAGCCCCGGTCGACCGATTCTAGCCTGCACGCCGTCCGGCGGGACGGGGCGGCGCGACCCGCAGGGCCTGCCGCTCTCCGGATCAAGGACGCAATCCGGGGCGCCGGCCTGTCACCCCGGGGGCGCTGCGTTCAGCCGCGGTTGGCCGGCCCGGGCGGCGTCCGCTCAGGCGCCGACTTGCGCCAGCCAGTCGCCCAGGTTGTAGTGGTTGCTGATCCGGGCGATGCGGCCGTCCCGGATCTCGAAAAAGGCGCCCCCGGGCAGCCGGTAGCGCTGGCCATGGGCCTCCGGCAATCCGGGCTGGGTGGCCAGGTAGACGCCGTCCACGGTGTACTCGGCGGCGGCGCGGCGGCCGTCGGCGCCGGCCATCACGACGATGTCGCCGAGCCGCTCCCGGTAGCAGCGCGCCATCTCGTCGAGAAAGGCGGCGAAGGCCTCGCGGCCGGTCTCGCGCGGGCCCTGGCTGAGGTCGTGCACGACCTCGTCGGCCAGCAGTTCGAGCATGGCGGGCCAGTCGCCCCGGTTGAAGGCGTCGTAGTAGGACTGCACCAGGGCGATGGCGGTGTCGTTGTTCATGGGCGGCAGGCCTGGCTGGGGGTGAGGTGGGCGGCGGCATCGTCAGGCACCGGGTCGGGCGCCAGCGGAAGCTCGGCGGCCCGGTGCCTGAGCAGGCTGGTCATCGCCGAGCCGGCCACCACCATCGCCGCGCCGATCCAGCCCAGCGTGGTGATCCGTTCGGCGGCCAGCAGCTCGGGCGCCAGCGCATGCACGGCCTCGACCGTGGCCACCGCCAGCAGCGGCGTCAGCGCCAGGATCGCGCTGACCCGGGACGCCTCCCAGTGCGCCAGCGCCTCGGCGAAGGCACCGTAGGCGCCCAGGGTGTTGAGGCAGGCGTAGACCACCATCAGCAGGGGCAGGCCGCGCAGCGCGAGCAGGGCCGCCGGGTCGGCCAGGGGCAGCAGGGCCAGGCTCGCGAACAGGTAGATGAACAGCAGGATCGCCGCCGAACCCAGGCGCTCGAGCAGCTGTTTCTGGGCCAGTGCGTAGACCGCCCAGGCGATCGCCGCCAGCAGCACCAGCAGGCTTCCGGTCAGGTAGCCGGCGTCGCCGCGGGCCTGCATCTGGTCGGCGAAGAACAGGCCCAGGCCGACCACGATGCCGGCCATGCCCAGCCATTGCCAGGCGCCATAGCGCTCCCGGAACAGCCACAGGCCGCCGAGCGCCATCAGCAGGGGCGCCGCCTGGATCAGCAGCTGGGCGTTGCCCGGCGTGGTCCGGTGCAGGCCGAGCAGGTACAGGATGTAGTTGCCGGTCAGCGCCAGCGCCGCCAGCGCCAGCAGCAGCCAGTGGCCGCGCGCCAGCCCGCGGAAGCCGGCCAGGCCGCCGCGCAGGCCCAGCCAGGCACCCAGCACGACGAAGGCGAACAGGAAGCGGATCCAGGTCAGCGTCCAGGGATCGACGGCATCCAGGGCGATCTTCAGCGCCGCCGGCAGGGTCGCCCAGAAACCGGCCGTGACCAGCGCCAGGGCCAGGCCCAGGCGCCAGCGGCCGGAGGATCGATGCAGCGCCATGGCGGGCTCCGGAGAAGGCGGCGACGATAGCACCGGCCTGGCCGGGGCCGCTGGCGGCTGGTCGCGGCTTCAGGGCGAATTCAACGCGTTTCCGCTAGGGTGAGCCTCCGTCGTGGAGGTGTCCGTCATGCGCCCGATCCGGCTGTTGAGCGTGCTGCTGGTTTTCGTCCTGGCCGGTTGCGCCAGCCATGGCACCCGCGACCACGGCTACTACTACCGCGATGGCGCCGGCGGCGACTACTACCACGGCTACGCCAGCGCGCCGCGCTGGTCGGTGGGCGTCGGCTACGGCGCCGGCTGGTACGACCCCTACGACGCCCTGTTCTGGGGCGTCCGCTACAGCTACTGGGATCCGTTCTGGTTCCCCTACTTCCACTACGGCGTGACCTGGTACCCGCGCTGGTACTACGGCGGCTACTGGGGCTGGCGCGGCTGGCACCCGTACTCGCCGTGGTACGGAAGCTGGTGGGACCACTACTACGCCTGGGACCGGACGCCGCGCCGCCCCGGCTACCGCGGCGGGGGCCACGCCACCCTCGACCCGCAGCGCTACGGCAGCGCCCGCAACGCCGCCGAGCGCATGGCCGCGACGCGGCGGGGCCTCGATGGCCTGGGCCGCTTCGACAGCGGCATCGCCACCGGGCGACCGGCCAGCGTGCGCTGGCAGCCGGAGGGTCGCGCGCCGGCGATGCCCGACGCGCTGCCGCGCGACCGCTTCCAGGACCGTGCCCCGCACCGCCGCGGCGACGGTGGGCTGGCGCCGGTACCGATGGCGCCGCCGGTGCAGCGAGGCCGCGGCGAGTTCACGGTGCCGCCAGCCGGCCGGTCGGGACGCGAGGGCGGACCGGCACCGGCCCGGCGCGGCGAACTGCCCGCCGGACCGGCGTTCGCGCCGGCCCCGGCCCGCAGCCCGGACTGGTCCGATCGCGGCGCCAGGCCCGACCGTGGCGGGCCCTCCCTGGGCCGGCCCGCGGCGCCCGAGCGCGGCAGCCTGCAGCGCGACGTGCCCAGGCGCGGACGCGACTAGCCGCTTGTTGAAAAACGACCGTCCTGGTCGTTTTTCAAGTCGCCCGTCCGGCGCAGGTCCGGACGCGCTCCCGTCGAATCAACTGCTTACGCACTTGCTTCGCCGAGCGGCCATCCATGGCCGCCGCCGGCAGGCTGATTTTCAACAGCCTGCCGGCGGCTTGTCGAAAGACGACCGGCTGCCAGGTTGCCGCCGGCAGTCGGTCGGTCGCCTGCAGGCAAGGCACGCCGCAGGCGTGGGTCCCAAGCCGGTGCAGGGCGGTCCCGCTCGCCTCCGCACCCTCCCGGACGCCGCCGGTCGGCGCCCGGCAGGTCGGTCCGCGGCGCTGCGGGTGGGCTCGTGCGCGGGCGCCGGCCGGTCGCCCGGAAACCGCACTGCGGCGGCTTTTCCAGGCACCGCCAGCGGTCCCGCACCGGCCCCGGCGCCCTCCGCGCAGCGACACAATTGTTTGCAGAAGCGGTCGTGAGGCGGGCGTATAGTCCACCCGTCAATGGTCAAGTGGACACTGACGCCCGGCCACCCCACGGTTCCTAAGGATTTCCCCCTGTTCCTGAATGACCTGGCCGGGCGTCAGCTCTTGACGCCCGGGATCGCCCCGGCCCCGAAGCGGGCCGGGCGCTTGCGCTGACCGGCGATCCGTTGCACAATCCCGCGTCTTGCTGCCGCGTCGGCGGCTTTTTCGTCTGTCCGAGGTATCCCCATGGCCCGAGTTTGCCAACTGACCGGTAAGCGTGCCCAGAGCGGCAACAACGTCTCGCACGCCAACAACAAGACCCGGCGCCGCTTCCTGCCGAACCTGCACGAGCACCGCTTCTGGGTGGCGAGCGAGAACCGCTTCGTGAAGCTGCGCGTCTCCAACCACGCCCTGCGCACCATCGACAAGCGCGGCATCGACTCCGTGCTGGCCGAACTGCGCGCCCGCGGCGAGCACGTCTGAGGACCCCGCCATGGCTTCCAAGCGCGACAAGATCCGCCTGATCTCCTCCGAGGGGACCGGTCACTTCTACACGACCGACAAGAACAAGAAGAACACGCCGAACAAGATCGAGATCAAGAAGTACGATCCGGTGGTCCGCAAGCACGTGATCTACAAGGAAGGCAAGATCAAGTAAGGCGCCCCGGCGCCCCGCTCGATCCCCGTCCCGGCTCGCCGGGACCAGCGACAAGGCCCGCCCCCGGCGGGCCTTGTCGTTTCCGGTGCCCGACGGTTCCGGCGCGCCCGCGCGCGGCGCCGGGGAACCTCCGGGCTCCCCTCCGCCGGACAGGGGCGGCAGCCCAGCCACGCGCCGCAGCCGGGCCCGCGATGCCGCTTCCTCGAGGGCGTGCCGCCGCCGGGTCGACGCATGGGCGGCACGCGCCGGGCAGGGCGTGCGCCTGGCCGTGGGTTGGCCGTGTTCGTTGCTGATCCGATCCCCCGGCGGGAGGGCAGCGCGGTTCGGGCTGCCCCCGGCGACCCCTGTCCTCGACCCGGGTCACCGCATCGTCTTGCGCCAGCCGGGGTATTCGGCTGCGGCACGCCAGTTGTCCTGCGTCCTGCGCTTCAGGGACCTGCCTTGTCCCACTGCGGCCGGGTACAGCAAGCGCGGTCGCAGCGCGTGGCCGGGCACTGGCTTGCTGCGGGCGCCGGGCTGCAACGACCGCCAGGTTCGCGCCAGGGGGGGGCACGGCGCGATGGCATGGGCGGGCCGGATGCCGCTGCCGGGCCGCGCGCGTTCCGGATCTGCGGGTCGGGTGCCGGGCTGGCGCGATCCGGTGGCGGCCCGAGCGGGCAGGTCGGCGGCCCCGGGCGTGGGCGCCGCCGATACGCGCACGGAAGGCGCGCGCCTGCCGGCCCGCCCGTCCCGTTGCCGCGGGCCTGCGTCTCCCCGGCACCGGGCCGGGGAGTCGCCGCCGGGACTCAGCCGGCGCTGACCAGGGCCGGCTGCCCGGCCAGGCGATAGCCCTTCAGGCGCGTGGCGAACTGCTGCAGGGCGCGGATGCCGGTGGCCTCGGCATCGCGACACCACTCCTGCAACGCCCGCAGCATCTGCTCGGGGGCGACGCCGCGGCGCTCGTACAGCGCGCGCAGGCGCTGCCGGAACTCGTACACCGTGGCCAGGGACGGGCGCTGGGCGAACCAGCGGCTGTCGCGGCCCTCGGCCCGGCCCTGGAACGACAGGGCGCGCGCCGCCTGCCGGCGCCAGCGGCGCAGGGAATCCCCGGCGCGCTCGGCTTCCTCGTGCACGACCGGCACGACCACGTTGCGGAAGTAGTCGGTCATCACCTGGAAGCGGTGCACCATGATCGCGCGCAGGGTCTCCGGGCAGGCCTGGGAGACGTCCTCGACCTGCTCGAGCGCCGGCGCGACCCGCCGGACGCGGGCCAGGCCCAGGCGCTGGAAGCCGCGCAGCAGCAACCAGCCGATGTCGAATTCGCCGCGGCGCAGGGCGAAACGGGCCGAGCTCGGGAAAGCGTGATGGTTGTTGTGCAGTTCCTCGCCGCCCAGCAGGACCGCCCAGGGCACCAGGTTGTGCGAGCGGTCGTCGGTGTCGAAGTTGCGGTAACCCCACCAGTGGCCCAGGCCGTTGACCAGGCCGGCGGCGCAGATCGGGATCACCAGCATCTGCAGCGCCCACATGGCGACGCCGCCGATCCCGAAGGCGGCCAGGTAGGCGAACAGCAGCAGGGTGGGGCCGAGCGGCGCGAAGCGCGCGTACAGGTTGCGCTCGATCCAGTCGTCGGGGGTGCCGTGGCCGTACTGCTCGACCGAGGCGCGGTCGCGGCTGGCCTGCGAGTAGAGCGCGACGCCATGCCAGACCACCTTGCCGATGCCGTGCACGACCGGGCTGTGCGGGTCCTCCTCGGTCTCGCAGCGGGCGTGGTGCTTGCGGTGCACCGCCACCCACTCCTTGGTGACCATCGCCGTGGTCAGCCACAGCCAGAACCGGAACACGTGCGCCAGCGCCGGGTGCAGGTCGACGCCGCGGTGCGCCTGGCAGCGGTGCAGGTACAGGGTCACCGAGAGGATGGTGAGCTGGGCCGCGACCACGAACCAGAGCAGCATCCACGGCAGGCTGGCGCCGGTGAGGCCACCGTCCAGGAAGGTCAGCAGGGTGTCGATCATTGTCGATGCATCGTGAAGGAAGCCGGCCCCCACTATAGCGGCAGCGGCGGGGCGCAGCGCCCGGCACCCGGACGGACCGCCGTGCCGTTCAGTCAGCCGGCCGCGGGACGGCGCCCGGCGCCGTCCCGCCAGCCCGTGCCGGCATCCGGCGCCGCGGCCCGCCGCCGCTGCCTGCCATCCCGCCGCCGCGTTGACGCTGCCGGCGCGTGGGCAATAGGCTTGACCGCCTTGCCCACCCGCTGCCGGCCGGACCCCATGGACATCAAGATTTCCCTGAACGACGAAGACCTGAACCATTTCCGCCGGGCCATGGAGCAGGCGCGTACGCGCAACGCCGGGCTCAGCGCCGCGGAGATCTGCGCCCACGCCACCGCCTTGCTGGAGAAGGTGCGCTCGCGCCGGGTCCCGGACTTCGTGTCCGACCGCATGCGCCACCTGGTCAGCCTCACGGCGATGGTCCAGGACGCCGCCTGGAACCTCGACGGCGAGGACAAGGCGCGGGTCCTGGCCGCCCTGAGCTACTTCTCGGAGCCGCACGACGACATCCCCGACTCGGTGCCGGTGTTCGGCTTCCTCGACGACGCGATCATGATCGAGCTGGTCATGCGCGAGCTGCGCCACGAGCTGGAGGCCTACGAGGAGTTCTGCGTCTATCGCGCCTCCGATGCCGGCGGTTCCGGCGTGACCCGCGACGAGTGGCTTGCCCAGCGCCGCGAGGAGCTGATGGACCGCATGCGCCGGCGCCGCGCCAGCCTGGGCGGCAGCTACGCGGGCACCCGCCCGTTCTCGCTGTTCACTGCGGGCGGCTGAGCCCGCACAGGGGCGGGCCCGGACCTGCCGCCCCGGCGGCGGTCCGGACCTCTCGCACGCGCCTTTCCGGCCCCCGGTTGACGGGGCGCCTGCCGGTTGAGCCGCGCGGTTCCTCCCGCTGCGGCCCGGGATTGCCGTCGCTTGCGATCAAGGCCCGCCGGTGATCGTGCAGCGGCGCCGCCCCGCGGGCGGACCGGCGGGGCCCTCCGGCTCTTCCCCGCCGCTGGACAGGGCTGCTATACTTTCGCGGCTTTGCAGCCGCCATCCCACCGCCCCGTCCGGTTCCTGGATCCTGCCCGCCGCGCGCTGATCGCGCTGCCGCTGGCCCAGGTCCTGGCAGGGGTGGTCGGCGCCGGCCTGCTGGCCGGCATAGCCGGCTGGCGGCAGGCGGCGGGCTTCGCGGCCGGTGCCGTTGTGATCGCGCTGGGACAGGCGGTGTACGGCTGGCGCACGGTCATGCGGCCGCAGGTGGTGCCGGCCGGCCGGGCCTTCGCCAGGCTGTGGCTGGGGTCGCTGCTGAAATGGCTGGTGATCGGCGCCGGTCTGGCCACGGCCATGGCGGTCGCCGCATTGCCCGCGGGTTCCGTGCTCGGTGGCGCGCTTGTCGCGTACCTGGCCAGTCTGTTCTGTCTGCCCTGGTTGCTCCGATGATCGATTTCCTGAAGGCCGCCGGCGATAGCCCGAGCGAGTACGTCACCCACCACCTCAAGCACCTGCAGGTGTCGGTGGGCGAGGGCGCGTTCTGGACCGTCAACATCGACAGCCTGGCGATGTCGGTCGCCCTGGGCGTGCTCGGCCTCGGTCTGTTCTGGCTGGTCGGCCGCCGCGCCACCGCCGGCGTCCCCGGCAGGCTGCAGGCCTTCATCGAGATCGTCATCGAGTTCATCGACGGCCAGGTGCGCGACGTCTACCACGGCAGCCGGCGCTTCGTCGGCCCGATCGCGCTGACCATCTTCGTCTGGATCCTCCTGATGAACGCCGTCAAGATGATCCCGGTCGACCTGCCGCCGGGCATCGCCGCCGCGGCCGGCTCCGAGTACTTCCGGGCGGTGCCGACCACCGACCTCAACATCACCGCGGCGATGGCCCTGGCGGTGCTGCTGCTGATGCTCGGCTTCGCGGTCGCCGCCAAGGGCGCCGGCGGCTTCGCCAAGGAACTGTTCACCGCGCCGTTCCACGCCGACGGCCCGGTCATGAAGCTGGTCCTGGCGCCGGCCAACTTCGGCCTCAACGTCATCGAGTACCTGTCCAAGCCGGTCAGCCTGGCGATGCGGCTGTTCGGCAACATGTACGCCGGCGAGCTGGTGTTCCTGCTGATCGCCCTGCTCGGCATGGCCGGCGGCAACCTCCTGATGTCCCAGGCGGGCGCCGGTTCCTGGATCGGCGGCTCGCTCGCCTTCCTCGGCGCGGTCGTCGCCGGCGCCGCGTGGTCGATCTTCCACATCCTGGTGATCACCCTGCAGGCGTTCATCTTCATGATCCTGACGGTGGTCTACCTGTCGATCGCCACCGAGCACCACTGATCCCACCCCGGATTCCGTTCCACCCACCAACCTTCAGTCTTCCGAAAGGACCACGCACCATGGAACTCATCTCCGCCATCCAGAGCAGCACCGCCATCGCCATCGGCGTGATCATCGGCCTGGGCGCCCTCGGCGCCTGCCTCGGCATCGCCATCATGGGCTCGAAGTTCCTCGAGTCGGCGGCGCGCCAGCCGGAGCTGGTGCCGATGCTGTCCGGCCGCATGTTCCTGCTCGCCGGCCTGATCGACGCGGCGTTCATCATCGGCCTGGCGATCGCGCTGTTCTTCGCGTTCGCCAACCCGCTGCTGAGCTCGGCCCTGACGGCTGCCGCCGGCCTCTGACCGGTTCCTGACGAAAGGACGGCCCGGCGCCCGCGCCGGGCCGCGGTCGAGGGTCGCCGGCGACGGCGGCCCGGCCCCAACGTCGCACACCGCGGAACAAGCGCATGGACATCAACGCCACACTCATCGGGCAGGGTCTCGCCTTCGCGATCCTGCTCTGGTTCTCCTGGAAGTTCGTCTGGCCGCCCCTGGTCAACGCCATCGAGGAGCGCCAGAAGCGGATCGCCGAGGGCCTGGCCGCCGCCGACCGCGCCAAGGCCGAACTGGCCGACGCCGACCAGCGCGCCGAGCAGGAGGTGCGGGCCGCCCGCGCCAAGGCCGCCGAGATCCTCGAGCGCGCCCACCAGCAGGCCGGGCAGATCGTCGAGAAGGCCAAGGTCGACGCGATCGCCGAGGGTGCCCGCCAGAAGGCGGCCGCCGAGGCGGAGATCGCCAGCATGCTGCAGGCGGCCCGCAGCGACCTGCGCAGCCAGCTCGGCTCGCTGGCCGTGCTGGGCGCCGAGCGCATCGTCCGGCGCGAGATCGACGCCGCCGCGCACCGCGCGCTGATCGAAGAGCTGGCCAACGAGATCTGAGCCGATGAGCAGCAACGCCCAGACCCTGGCACGGCCGTACGCGCGTGCCGCCTTCGACCTCGCCAAGGGCGACGGCCTGCTCGCCGACTGGTCGCGCCGGCTGGCGTTCTCGGCCGAGGTCGCCGACCAGCCGGTGGTCCGTTCGCTGCTGACCGGGCCGATGCTCGACGGCGCCGCCCAGGTGGCGCTGATGCTGCCCGAGGGCGACACCGCCGACGGCGTCTACGGCCGTTTCCTGGCGACGCTGGCGCGCAACGGCCGGCTGCCGGTGCTGCCCGACATCGCCGCCCAGTTCGAGGTGATGCGCGCCGAGGACGAGGGCGTGGTCAAGGCGGTGGTGCGCACCGCGGTGCCGCTCGATCCCGGACAGGCGGAGGCGCTGGCCGCATCGCTGCGCCGGCGCTTCGGTCGCCAGGTCGAGCTGCGCAACGAGATCGACGCCTCGGTGATCGCCGGCGCGGTGATCGATGCCGACGGCACGGTGATCGACGGCAGCGTGCGCGGCCGGCTGGCCCGCCTGGGCACGGCGCTTTCCCACTGACCCGACAAGAATTCCCGATGAAACCGCGGCGTCCGGACTTCCGGCGCCGGACCAGAGGCCAGAAGCCATGCAGAGCACACTCAACCCGTCCGAGATCTCCGAGCTGATCCGCAACCGGATCGCGCAGTTCAAGCTCGGCGCCGAGGCCCGCAACGAAGGCACCGTCGTTTCGGTGTCCGACGGCATCGCCCGCGTGCACGGCCTGGCCGACGTCATGCAGGGCGAGATGGTCGAGTTCCCGAACGACACCTTCGGCCTGGCGCTCAACCTCGAGCGCGACTCGGTCGGCGTCGTCATCCTGGGCGACTACGAGCACCTGCGCGAGGGCGACTCGGTGAAGACCACCGGCCGCATCCTCGAGGTGCCGACCGGACCGGAGCTGCTCGGCCGCGTGGTCAACGCGCTCGGCGAGCCGATCGACGGCAAGGGCCCGATCAACGCCAGGACCAGCTCGCCGGTGGAGAAGGTCGCGCCGGGCGTGATCTGGCGCAAGAGCGTGTCGCAGCCGGTGCAGACCGGCTACAAGTCGGTCGACTCGATGATCCCGGTCGGCCGCGGCCAGCGCGAGCTGATCATCGGCGACCGCCAGACCGGCAAGACGGCGCTGGCGATCGACACCATCATCAACCAGAAGGGTTCCGGCGTCCGCTGCATCTACGTCGCGATCGGCCAGAAGGCCAGCTCGATCGCCGGCGTGGTCCGCAAGCTGGAAGAGAACGGCGCGATGGACCACACCATCATCGTCGCCGCCAGCGCCTCCGAGTCGGCCGCCATGCAGTACATCAGCGCCTACTCGGGCTGCGCGATGGGCGAGTACTTCCGCGACCGCGGCGAGGACGCGCTGATCGTCTACGACGACCTCTCCAAGCAGGCCGTCGCCTACCGCCAGATCTCCCTGCTGCTGCGCCGCCCGCCGGGCCGCGAGGCCTACCCGGGCGACGTCTTCTACCTGCACTCGCGCCTGCTCGAACGCGCCGCTCGCGTCAACGAGGAGTACGTCGAGCGCTTCACCAACGGCGAGGTCAAGGGCCGCACCGGTTCGCTGACCGCGCTGCCGATCATCGAGACCCAGGCCGGCGACGTCTCCGCGTTCGTGCCGACCAACGTGATCTCGATCACCGACGGCCAGATCTTCCTGGAGACCGACCTGTTCAACGCCGGCATCCGCCCGGCGGTCAACGCCGGCATCTCGGTGTCGCGCGTCGGCGGCGCCGCGCAGACCTCGATCATGAAGAAGCTGTCCGGCGGCATCCGCATCGCGCTTGCGCAGTACCGCGAGCTGGCGGCCTTCGCGCAGTTCGCCTCCGACCTCGACGAGACCACCCGCAAGCAGCTCGAGCGCGGCCAGCGCGTCACCGAGCTGATGAAGCAGAAGCAGTACGCGCCGATGAACATCGCGCGCATGGCGCTGTCCATCTACGCGGTCAACGAGGGCTACCTGGACGACCAGCCGCTGGGCAAGGTCGCCGCCTTCGAGGCCGGCCTGCACGCCCACTTCGGCCACGAGCAGGCGGAGCTGGAGAAGCGCATCGTCGAGACCGGCGCCTGGGACAAGGACATCGAGGCCGTGTTCCGCAAGGTCATCGAGGACTTCAAGGCGACCGGAAGCTGGTAACGGAGCCGGGACCCGGGACCCGGGACCCGGGACCCGCGAAAGCGGGTTCCGTCGGTCCGGGAAGCCAGGTCTTCCGGATGGTTGTAGACGACGCGGGATGCGCAGGGACGCCGGGATCCGGGTCCCGGGTCCCGGGTCCCGAGTCCCGAGAGAATGACATGGCAGGCGGCAGGGAAATCAAAACCAAGATCAAGAGCGTGCAGAACACCCGCAAGGTGACCCGCGCGCTGGAGATGGTCTCGGCCTCCAAGATCCGCAAGGCGCAGGACCGGATGCGGGCCTCGCGCCCCTATGCGCGGCTGATGCGCCAGCTGATCGGCCACATCCAGCAGGCCAACACCGAGTTCAGCCACCCGTTCCTGACCGCCCGCGACGAGGTGAGGCGGGTCGGCTACATCATCGTGTCCAGCGACCGCGGCCTGTGCGGCGGCCTGAATTCCACGCTGTTCCGCAAGCTGCTCGCCGAAATGCGCCAGTGGCAGGCGCAGGGCGTGGCCGTCGACGTGGTCTGCATCGGCCAGAAGGCGACCGCCTTCTTCCGCCGCCTGAAGGTCGACATGCTCGGCTCGGTCACCCACCTCGGCGAGCGGCCGCAGCTCGAGCAGCTGATCGGCGTGATGACGGTGATGCTCGACGGCTTCAGCGAGGGGCGCCTCGACCGCGTGTTCCTTGCCTACAACGATTTCGTGAACACCATGGTGCAGCGCTCGACGGTCGACCAGCTGCTGCCGCTGCCGCCGGGCGAGGCCCTGGGCCATGGCCACGAGTGGGATTACCTGTACGAACCCGACGCCGAGACCGTGCTCGGCCAGGTGCTGACGCGCTACGTGGAGTCGCTGGTCTACCAGGCGGTGCTCGAGAACCTCGCGTCCGAGCACGCCGCGCGGATGGTCGCCATGAAGGCCGCCTCCGACAACGCCAGCAAGCTGATCGACACGCTCAACCTCAGCTACAACAAGGCTCGCCAGGCGGCCATCACCCAGGAGATCTCCGAGATCGTCGGCGGCGCCGCGGCGGTCTGAGGTTCCAAGCTACCGGTTATTCGAGGAAATGCACATGAGTCAGGGCAAGGTCGTCCAAATCATCGGCGCCGTCGTCGACGTCGAATTCGAGCGCGCCAGCGTTCCCAAGATCTACGACGCGCTCAAGATCGAGGGCACGCAGATCACGCTGGAGGTGCAGCAGCAGCTCGGCGACGGCGTGGTCCGCGCGATCGCGCTGGGCTCCACCGACGGCCTCAAGCGCGGCCTGGTCGCCACCAACACCGGCCGTGCCGTGGCGGTGCCGGTCGGCGCCGGCACCCTGGGCCGGATCATGAACGTGCTCGGCGAGCCGATCGACGAGGTCGGCCCGATCGACGCCAAGGACCACTGGGAGATCCACCGCCCGGCGCCCAGCTTCGACGAGCAGGCCGGCGGCAGCGACCTGCTGGAGACCGGCATCAAGGTCATCGACCTGATGTGCCCGTTCGCCAAGGGCGGCAAGGTCGGCCTGTTCGGCGGCGCCGGCGTCGGCAAGACCGTGAACATGCTGGAGCTGATCAACAACATCGCCACCCAGCACTCGGGCCTGTCGGTGTTCGCCGGCGTCGGCGAGCGCACCCGCGAGGGCAACGACTTCTACCACGAGATGATCGAGGCCGGCGTCGTCAAGCCCGACAACTTCCCCGAGTCCAAGGTGGCGATGGTCTACGGCCAGATGAACGAGCCGCCGGGCAACCGCCTGCGCGTCGCGCTGACCGGCCTGACCATGGCCGAGTACTTCCGCGACGAGAAGGACGCCTCCGGCAAGGGCCGCGACGTGCTGTTCTTCGTCGACAACATCTACCGCTACACGCTGGCCGGCACCGAGGTCTCGGCGCTGCTCGGCCGCATGCCCTCCGCGGTCGGCTACCAGCCGACCCTGGCCGAGGAGATGGGCGTGCTGCAGGAGCGCATCACCTCGACCCGCACCGGCTCGATCACCTCGATCCAGGCCGTGTACGTGCCCGCCGACGACCTCACCGACCCGTCGCCGGCGACCACCTTCGCCCACCTCGACGCCACCGTCGTGCTGTCGCGCCAGATCGCCTCGCTGGGCATCTACCCGGCGGTCGATCCGCTGGACTCCACCAGCCGCCAGCTCGACCCGAACGTGATCGGCAACGAGCACTACGACACCGCGCGCCGGGTCCAGGCGACCCTGCAGAAGTACAAGGAGCTCAAGGACATCATCGCCATCCTCGGCATGGACGAGCTGAGCGAGGACGACAAGCTGGCGGTGTCGCGGGCGCGCAAGATCGAGCGCTTCTTCAGCCAGCCGTTCCACGTCGCCGAGGTGTTCACCGGCTCGCCCGGCAAGTACGTGTCCCTGAAGGAGACCATCCGCGGCTTCAAGGGCATCGTCGACGGCGAGTACGACCACCTGCCCGAGCAGGCCTTCTACATGGTCGGCGGCATCGACGAGGCGGTCGAGAAGGCCAAGAAGATGGGCGTCTCGGCCTGAAGGCCGTGACGCAGGCAGCAGGGAACAGGGAACAGGGCGCAGGCAGGCGCCGGTCGATGCAGGATCTCCGCCTCCGCCGCTGACCCGCCCTTCCCCTGCCCCCTGCTCCCTCCACCCCGCTCCCTGGAGTTCCCCATGACCACCATCCGCTGCGACATCGTCAGTGCCGAGGACGAGATCTTCCACGGCAACGCCACCCTGGTCGTGGCCACCGGCGAGATGGGCGAGCTGGGCATCGCGCCCCGGCACGCGCCCCTGATCACCCGCCTCAAGCCCGGCTACGTCCGCGTCGTCGGCGAGAACGGCGAGGAGCAGGAGTTCTACGTCTCCGGCGGCATCCTCGAGGTGCAGCCGCAGGTGGTCAGCGTGCTGGCCGATACCGCCATCCGCGCCAAGGACCTGGACGAGGCGGCCGCCCGCCATGCCAAGGACGAGGCCGAGAAGGCGCTCGCCAACCGCGGCGAGGGCATGGACGTCGCCGAGGCCCAGGCCCGGCTGGCCGAGGCCATGGCCCAGCTCCAGGCGCTCGAGCGCCTGCGCAAGAACCTCAAGCACTGAGGCCCCCGGCCGGCGCGGCGCCGGCCAGGCCGCGGCCCGCGCGCCGGTTGCCTTGTCCGGGCGGCCCGGAACGTCGGGCCGGTTCGGACGCGGGCCGGCCGCCGCCCCGGTCCGCCGCGCGCGGCGGCTGCGAAAGGGCATCAGGCCCGCCCCCAGGACCGCCGTCCGGCCCCCGGATCCGTGCGGTCCGTGCACCCGCCACGCAGGCGACCGCTGTTCCCGGTGCCATCCTGGGCTACCCTGTGCCCTGCGATCGACCGACACGGCAGGGGGGCCGGAGAAGCGATGCTGCGCATCCTGGTGGCCAATGCGAAGGGCGGCTGCGGCAAGACCATGCTGGCGACCAACCTGGCCGCCGCCTACGCGCATGGCGGCCAAGCCACCGTCCTGGTCGACTGCGACCCGCTGGCGGCCAGCGAGCGCTGGTACGCGCGCCGCGTCGCCGGCCTGCCGGGACTGGCCGTGCAGCCCATGCTGCCGACCCGCTTCGGCGCGCCGGCGCTGTGGAGCCTGTGCATCCCGCCGCGCACCCAGGTGCTGGTCATCGATGCGCCGGCCGGCTGCGAGGGCGCTCAGCTCGGCGAGCTGCTGCGCCGCTGCGACCACCTGCTGGTGCCCTGCCTGCCGTCCGCGCTCGACCTCGCGGTCACGCTCGACTACCTGGACCGGCTGTCGCGCCTGCACGAGATGCGCCACGGCGGGCCGCGCGTCGGCATCGTCGCGAACCGGCTGCGCGCCAACACCCTGGGCTCGCGCGAGCTGGCCGCGCAACTGGCCTCGTCGCCCTGGCCGCTGGTCGCGACGGTGCGCGACTCGCAGATGTTCGTACAGGCCTCGGCGATCGGCCGCGGCCTGCTGGAGTTCGGCACCCGCCGCTGCCAGGAGCATGCCGAGGGCATCCGGCAACTGATGGCCTGGTTGCCGGCGCCGCCGGCGCCAGCCGCGCCGGGCGCCGGCCCTGGCCGCGCGGAAAGCCCGCACGGAGCGGTGGCCGCGACGGCGGCCGTGCGCTGAGCGGCGCCGGCGCCGCGGTGGGATACTGCGCAGCCGGTCCGGCCGCCGGGCGCGCGTTGCGTCGTGCCTGGCATCCGGTCCGGAGACCCGCTCCGATCCGCCGCGCCGGTCGTCGACGCCGACGCGGTGGCCTGCCAAGGGCCCTGGCGCGCAACCCCGGGAGTCAAGGATGGACCAGCCCCTGCATGTGATCGTCCTGGCCGCCGGCGAAGGCAAGCGCATGCGCTCGGCCCTGCCCAAGGTGCTGCAGCCGGTCGCCGGACGGCCGATGCTGGCGCACGTGCTGGCCGCGGCGCAGGCCCTGGCGCCGGCGCGCGTCCATGTCGTGCACGGCCATGGCGGCGACCAGGTGCGCGCCGCCTTCGCCGGCGACGCCGCCCTGGCCTGGGCCGAGCAGGCCCGGCAGCTCGGCACCGGCCATGCGGTGATGCAGGCGATGCCCGGCGTCCCCGACGAGGCCACCGTGCTGGTGCTGTACGGCGACGTGCCGCTGATCACCGTCGACACCCTCAAAGCCCTGCTCGCCGCCGCCGGCGACGGCCTGGCGGTGCTGGTCGACACCCTCGTCGACCCCACCGGCTATGGCCGCGTCCTGGTCGATGGCGACGGGCGCGTCGCGGCGATCGTCGAGGAGCGCGACGCCGACGCCGGCCAGCGCGCAGTGCAGCGCATCAACACCGGCGTGCTGGCGGCGCCGGCCGCCGCGCTGCGCCGCTGGCTGGCGGCCCTGGGCAACGACAACGCCCAGGGCGAGTACTACCTGACCGACGTGTTCGCGATGGCCGCCGCCGAGGGCCGGCCGGCGCTCACCGCCGCCTGCCTGGAACCGCTCGAGGCCGAGGGCGCCAACGATCCCTGGCAGCTCGCCCAGCTCGAGCGCCGTTTCCAGTTGCGCCAGGCGCGCGCGTTGTGCCGGGCCGGCGCCCGCCTGGCCGATCCCGCGCGCCTGGACGTGCGCGGCAGCGTGCGCGTCGGCCGCGACGTCGAGATCGACGTCGACGTCGTGCTGGAAGGCGAGGTCGAGCTGGGCGACGGCGTGCGCATCGGGCCGTTCTGCCGGCTGCGCGACGTGCGCCTGGCCGCCGGCAGCCTGGTGCGCGCGCACTGCGACCTGGAGGGCGTCGACGCCCGGGGCGCGGTGACGGTCGGCCCGTTCGCCCGCCTGCGCCCGGGCACGGTCCTGGCCGACGGCGTGCACATCGGCAACTTCGTGGAGACCAAGGCCGCCATGCTGGGCCAGGGCAGCAAGGCCAACCACCTGAGCTACCTGGGCGACAGCCGGATCGGCGCCGGCGTCAACATCGGCGCCGGCACCATCACCTGCAACTACGACGGCGCCCGCAAGCACGTCACCGTGATCGGCGACGACGCCTTCATCGGCTCCAACAGCGCCCTGGTGGCGCCGGTCGAGATCGGCGCCGGCGCCACCATCGGCGCCGGCTCGGTGATCGGCAAGGACGCGCCGCCCGGCGAGCTGACCGTGGCGCGGGCGCGCCAGGTCACCGTGCCGGGCTACCGTCGGCCCAGGAAGTAGCCGCGGCCCTCCGGCAGCGCCGCTGCGGCCGTCCCGCCGCCGCCTGAACGCCGGTCCCGGCGGCGCCCCGCAGGGGGTGCCGGCCGCCACCTATAATCGCCGCGTCCAACCTGCCGGAGCGGTCCATGTGCGGAATCGTCGCAGCCTGCGCCTCGCGTGACGTGGTGCCGCTCCTGATCGAGGGCCTCAAGGCCCTGGAGTACCGCGGCTACGACTCCGCCGGCGTCCTGGTCGAGGTCGACGGCGGCCTGCGCCGGGCCCGCACCCAGGGCAAGGTCCGCGAGCTGGAGGCCCTGCTCGGCCGCGAGCCGCTCGCCGGCAGCACCGGCATCGCCCACACCCGCTGGGCCACCCACGGCGCGCCCAACACCCGCAACGCCCACCCGCACACTTCCGGCGACGTCGCCGTGGTCCACAACGGCATCATCGAGAACCACGCCGAGCTGCGCGAGGAACTGCGCGGCCAGGGCTTCGTGTTCGAGTCCGAGACCGACACCGAGGTGGTCGCCCACCTGATCAACGCCAACCTGCGCGACGGCGGCGACCTGCTGGCCGCGACCCGCGCCGCCCTGGCCCGCCTGCACGGCGCCTACGCCCTGGCCGTGGTCAGCGCCGCGGAGCCGGGGCGCGCGATCGGCGCCCGCCAGGGCAGCCCGCTGGTGGTCGGCCTGGGCGAGGACGAGAACTACCTGGCCAGCGACGTCCAGGCGCTGATCCGCTCGACCCGGCAATTCATCTTCCTGGACGAGGGCGACGTCGCCGACGTGCGCCGCGAATCGGTGCAGGTCTACGACCGCGCCGGCGCGCCGGTGCAGCGCGCGGTCAAGACCAGCGAGCTGAGCGCCGACGCCGTCGAGCGCGGCGAGTACCGGCACTACATGCTCAAGGAGATCCACGAGCAGCCGCGCGCGCTCAGCGACACCCTGGAGGCGCGCATCGCCGGCGACCGCATCCTGCCCAACATCTTCGGCACCGACACCGCGCGCCTGCTGTCGCAGGTGAAGTTCGTGCAGATCGTCGCCTGCGGCACCAGCTACCACGCCGGCCTGGTCGCCCGGTACTGGCTGGAGGGCCTGGCTGGCATCCCCTGCGCGGTCGAGGTCGCCAGCGAGTACCGCTACCGGCACACCGTGGTGCCGCCCGGCACCCTGTTCGTTGCGATCAGCCAGTCCGGCGAGACCGCCGACACCCTGGCCGCCCTGCGCGAGGGCCGCGACCGCGGCTACGTCGCCGCCTTCGCGGTCTGCAACGTGCCCGAGTCGACCCTGGTGCGCGAGGCCGACCTGGTGCTGATGACCCGCGCCGGCCCCGAGATCGGCGTCGCCTCGACCAAGGCCTTCACCACCCAGCTCGCCGCGCTCGGCCTGCTGGTCCTGGAGCTGGCCCGGCTCAACGGCCTGGCCCCGGAACGGCACGCCCGCCTGGTCGCCCAGCTCGCCTCGCTGCCGCGGGTGATCGGCGAGGTGCTGGCGATCGAGCCGGTGGTGGCCAAGCTCGCCGAGCGCTTCGTGCACAAGCACCACGCCCTGTTCCTGGGTCGCGGCGTGCAGTACCCGGTGGCCCTGGAGGGCGCGCTCAAGCTCAAGGAGATCTCCTACATCCACGCCGAGGCCTATCCGGCCGGCGAGCTCAAGCACGGCCCGCTGGCCCTGGTCGACGACGACATGCCGGTGATCGCGGTGGCGCCCAACAACCAGCTGCTGGAGAAGCTCAAGAGCAACCTCGAGGAGGTCCGCGCGCGCGGCGGCGAACTGTTCGTGTTCGCCGACCAGGGCGCCGACCTCAGCATGGACGGCACCCGCGGCCAGATCATCAAGGTCGCCGCCGGCGGCAACCTGATCGCCCCGGCGGTGTTCACCGTGCCCCTGCAGCTGCTCGCCTACCACGTCGCCGTGCTGCGCGGCACCGACGTCGACCAGCCGCGCAACCTCGCCAAGTCGGTGACGGTCGAGTAGGCAGCGGGTATTGCCAGACGCTGCCCACAAGCGTCCGGACGCGAAATCTTGCTACCGTCTCGCTCCCTGAGACGGCACCCCCTAGAATCCGGTGGGGCATCCTGGGAGCGTTGCGTTGAAGCTGGAAGACATCGCAAGGGGCCAGAGACTGCTCGGGGTCGATCCGGGTGGACCGGTCGAGGTCGTGGCGTGCGAACCCGCCGGGGTGGACTCGGTCACGCTCATCTATCGCACCGGCGCAGGGCTGATCGGCGAACGTCAGGTGCTTCGCAGCGAGGAGCCCCGTCTCGCCGAGGCGACCGCGACCCGTCCTTGGTCGTTCCGTGCCAGCGGTGAGGCCTTCCAGCTCGCCGCCGAGGCCCTCCGGATCAAGTACGCGCACCTGTTCGACCCGATGATGGCGGTGCACACGTCGGACGTCGAGCCGCTGCCTCACCAGATTTCGGCGGTGTACGAGGCCATGCTGCCCCGGCAGCCGCTGCGATTCGTGCTCGCCGACGATCCGGGTGCGGGCAAGACGATCATGGCAGGCTTGCTCATTCGCGAGCTGATCATGCGATCGGATGCCCAGCGCATCCTGGTCGTCACCCCGGGCTCGCTCTGCGGCCAATGGCAGGACGAGCTGCGCGACAAGTTCGGGCTGGAATTCACCCTGTTCAGCCGCGAGCACCAGGAGCTTTCCTCCACCGGCAATGCCTTCGCCCAGCATGACCAGCTCATCGCCCGCCTCGATCAACTCTCCCGCAACGAGGAACTGCGGGAGAAGCTCAAGGCCACCCACTGGGATCTGATCATTGTCGACGAGGCCCACAAGCTCTCGGCCAGCTTCACCGGCAACGAGGTCAAGAAGACACAGCGCTTCGAACTCGGGGAACTGCTCGGCTCTATCTGCCGCCACTTCCTGCTGATGACGGCCACGCCGCACAACGGAAAGGAGGAGGATTTCCAGCTCTTCTTGTCGCTGCTCGATGGCGACCGCTTCTACGGGAAGTTCCGCGACGGTGCCCGCCGCGAGGACGTCTCCGACCTGATGCGCCACCTGGTGAAGGAGGAGTTGCTCAAGTTCGACGGCACCCGTTTGTTTCCGGAGCGCCGCGCCTACACGGCAAACTTCGAGCTCTCCGATGCCGAGGCGCGGCTGTACCACAACGTCACCGAGTACGTGCGCACGGAGATGAATCGCGCCGAGCGGCTCGACGGCAAGACCAGGAACGCGGTCGGCTTCGCCCTCACTCAACTCCAGCGCCGCCTCGCATCGAGCCCGGCGGCGATCTACCAGTCCCTGCACCGCCGTCGGAAGCGCCGCGAGGAGAAGCTCGAAGAGGCCAAGCTGCTTGCGCGTGGCAATCGGATCGCGCAGACCCAGCCGACCTATCGGCTCGTACCGATCGACGTGCCCGATAACCTCGACGAGGCCGAGGAGGCGCTGGCCGCCGAGGACTTCGAGGCGGTCGCCGACCAGATGGTCGAACAGGCCTCAGCGGCGGAGACCATCATCGAGATGGAGGCCGAGCTCGTCAGTCTTCGTGCGCTCGAGGCCGAGGCCAAGCGCCTGCACGACAGTGGCGAAGACCAGAAGTGGCGCGAGCTGTCGCAGATCCTCCAGGACGAGCCGCTGATGCGTGATGGCAACGGCCATCAGCGCAAGCTCATCATCTTCACCGAGCATCGCGATACCCTGAGCTATCTGCGCGACAAGATTGCCGGGCTGCTTGGGCGGCCCGATGCCATCGTCCAGATCCATGGCGGCACCAACCGGGACGAGCGCAGGCGCATCCAGGAAGAGTTCCGCCAGAACAAGCAGGTCCAGGTGCTGTTGGCCACCGACGCAGCGGGTGAAGGCGTCAACCTTCAGAACGCCCACCTGATGGTCAACTACGACTTGCCGTGGAACCCCAACCGTCTGGAGCAGCGATTCGGACGCATCCATCGCATCGGTCAGCGCGAGGTCTGCCACCTGTGGAACCTGGTGGCCAGCGAAACGCGTGAAGGCGCCGTGTTCCAGCGGCTGTTCGAGAAGATCGAGACCGAGCGCAAGGCCCTTGGCGGTCGTGTCTTCGACGTGCTCGGCGAAGCCTTCTCCAACATGTCGCTCAAGGACCTCCTGTTGCGGGCCATCCGCTACGGCGAACGCGAGGACGTCAAGCGGCAGCTGTTCGAGGTGATCGACAACTCCCTCGACGCCAATCACCTGCGCGAGATCTTCCGACGCAACGCGCTGGTCGAGGACCACATGGGGCTCGACACCCTGCACGCGATCAAGGAGGAGATGGACCGTGCCGAGGCGCGCAAGCTGCAGCCACACTTCATCCGCGCCTTCTTCCTGCAGGCCTTCGAGCAGATAGGCGGCGAGGCACGCGCGAGGGAAGCCGGCCGCTACGAACTCCCGCACGTGCCGGCGTCGATTCGCGAGCGTGATCGCCAGATCGGCGCCACCCGGCAGCCTGTCCTGCGCAGCTACGAACGCATCTGCTTCGACAAGTCCCAGATGCGCGTATCGGGCCGCCCGTTGGCCGACCTGGTCCACCCCGCACATCCTCTGATGGCATCGGTCATCGACCTCACCCTGGAGGGTCGCGAGCCGGCGCTCAAGCAAGGCAGCGTGCTGGTCGACCCAGCGGATTCCGGTACGGAGCCCCACCTGCTGCTGATCGTTGACCACGCCATTCGCGAGGGCAGCGCGGAAAGCGAGCGCGTCATCTCCCGCCAGCTCCAATACCTGCGGGTGACACCCGAGGGACAGACCGGATTCGCCGGCTGGGCGCCGCACCTCGATCTGCGCCCGGCCACCGAAGGCGAAGCCACGCAGGCGGAGCCCCTGTTCGAGCAGCCCTGGCTCAACCAGGACCTCGAACGCCGAGCACTCGCCTGGGCCAGCGGTGAACTGGCGCCGCGACACCTTGGTGAAGTGCGCGAGCGTCGCCTGCGTCACATCGAGAAGGTGCGGAAGGCGGTGCATGAACGCCTGACCAAGGAGATCAACCACCTCTCCCACCGGGCGATCATGCTGCAGGAGGAGGTGCGCGCCGGTCGCCAGCCGCGCATGCAGCCCGAGATGCTCAAGCGTCGCGCCGAAGAGCTGTCCGCTCGGCTCGCTGCACGCGACAAAGCACTGGAGGCCCAGAGTCACATCGTCTCGGTGACCCCGCGCGTCGTCGGCGGTGCCTTGGTTGTTCCCAGCGGCTGGTTCCAGCAGGACAGCGCGGACGCACCGGCCACCTTCAGCGCGGACCCCGAAGCCCGCGCGCGATTCGAGAGGATCGCCATGGCTGCCGTGATGGAGGCCGAGCGAGCGATGGGCAATCAGCCCCGCGACGACTCGGCGCTCAAGTGCGGCTACGACATCACGTCGCGCCCGCCCGCGAGATCCGATGCGCTGCCCGACGACCGCCTGATCGAGGTCAAGGGACGCGCCAAGGGCGCGACCACCATCACGCTGACCAAGAACGAGATCATCGCGGCGCTGAACAAGCCCACGCAGTTCTGGCTGGCCATCGTTCTGGTCGGCGAGAACGACGAGGCTGAAGGGCCGTACTACCTTCAAGGCCCCGTTACCCAAGCGCCGGATTGGGCTGAGGTGAGCAAGAACCTCGAGTTGGAAGAGCTGTTGCGGCGATCATCGATTGCAGGTAGACCAAATCATGAATGAGTACCGCATCTCTGAGTGGACTCAAGGACCGAGCGTCCTGCTCCGCGTGCCCGAGCAGCGCAGTGAGATCCCCGTCAGCCGCAGAGCCAAGCCAAAGGGTGATCTCCAGTGCTGAACGTTCAGAAGCTTCCTAAGGGGGATAGCAGCCTCCGGCTAGAGCGCCTCCATCTGGTGAATTTCCGGTGCTTTGCCGATCTCGAGATCTCGTTCCACGAGCGGCTTACCGTGCTTGTCGCGAACAACGGATTTGGAAAGACCGCGGTTCTCGACGCCATTGCGACTGCCCTCGGGCCGTTTGTGGGAGGGTTCGACGACGGCAAGGACTGCACTTTCGAGCGCGACGACATTCGACTGCTGAAGGTGGGTGAAACCAACCGCATGGAGCTTGCCGACGGCGGAGTGCTGATCAAGGCCCGCGGACTGATCGACTACTACAGCCTGCCGTGGAGTCGCCGCCTCGCTGGCCCCAAGTCTCGGACGACTCGCAAGGAGGCCAAGCTACTTTCCGACTTCGCGAAGAAATTGCAGAGCGCAGTTCGCAAGGAAGCAGAGGGGCATGTCTCAGGCACCTGCCTACCAATGGTCGCGTACTACCCTACCGACCGCCTGTGGAACATCCGGCGTTTGCCGTACAAGCCGCTCCCCCGGACTTCGCGGATGGTGGGCTACACACACTGCCTCGAATCCGGCTCGGACTTCCATCTGATGGCCGAGTGGTTTCGCTACTGGAGCATGAACGCGCTCAACCAGCGGCTAAAAGCGCAGCAAGCGGGCGCGCAGCCGGAGCCCAGTGAGTTCGACAACGCGCTGGAAGCCGTGCGCACGGCGATCAACCTCTGCTTGGAGCCCTCAGGCTGGGGTGACCTCGACTTCAGTGTCGAGCGCGAAGAGATCGTCGCTCGCCACCCGATTCATGGCGAACTTCCCGTAGGCATGCTGAGCGATGGTATCCGCAGCATGCTGACCTTGGTGGCCGACATCGCCTTCAGAGCAGTCAAGCTCAATCCGAACCTGGGTCCCTTTGCGGCAACACAGACGCAGGGGATCGTGCTGATCGACGAAGTTGACATGCACTTGCACCCCGCATGGCAGCAGACCGTCCTGTCATCGCTGAAGGAGGCGTTTCCGCGCCTGCAGTTCATCGTGACGACGCATAGCCCGCAAGTGCTGACTACCGCGCCGGTCGAGTCCATTCGCCTGCTTCAGGCGGATATCGATGAGACTACCGGCAAGCCAGTGACCTCGGTTCGCGAGTTCCATGTTCAAACGCAGGGTGTTGCCAGCTCAACTGTACTCGCCCAAGTCATGGACACTGACCCGGTGCCGGATATCGAGCCAGCGCAGTGGCTCAGCCGATATCAGGCGCTCATCGAGCAGGGAAGCCAGGAGTCTGCGGACGGTGTAGAACTTAGATCGCGGTTGATGAAGCACTTCGGCGAAGACCATCCCGCCATGCTTGAGTGCGACCGCCTGGTTCGCCTCCAGTCATATCGCAATTCCCTGCGATCCAGAGTCGGTACCAATTCAGAGAGCGGCGAGGCCTGAGCGCATGCATCTGCTTGATCGCGGCGCCGCCCCGGCGTGCTTGACCCACTACCACCACGGGCACCACCAATGGAGTAATGGAGTACCCACAGGACCCGAGAAGTCCCAGATCTGGGCATGTCTCGATGCGATGCAACTGGGGCGATGCGCCTACTGCGAAGCTACCTTGGTGCCTGACGACAAGCATATCGAGCACTTCCGGCAACGGTCCCGGCATCCGGCCGGCACGTTCGATTGGAGCAACCTGTTTGGATCCTGCAACCGCACGAACAGTTGTGGGAAGCACAAGGACTCCTGTGGTCCCTACAACCACGCCCATTTGATCAAACCAGACCAAGACGATCCGGACGACTACTTCGTATTCGTCAGTGACGGGACCATCGCCCTGCGAGCGGGACTCTCGCCAAGTCGCAAGGAGCGTGCCGTGGAGACCCTCAGGATCTTCAATCTGGACGCTTCCCATGGCGCCCTGCGCCAAATGCGGCGCCTGGCCGCAATGGGCTACCTGCAGACCGCCGAAGAGTTCATGCAGTTTGCTCAAGAGTTTGACGAATCCGAGTGGCTGCCGCTGCTTGATCAGGAGCTTGCCGCCACCGCCCACTTGCCCTTCGTGACGGTCATTCGTCACGCGTTGCTTGGAAGCCGAACACCCTGATGTCGACCATCCGCTCGCCAAAGAAGCTCATCGAAGTCGCGCTCCCGCTGGACGATATCAACGAGGAGGCTGCGCTCAGGAAGCGGAAGGCTCCCGCGGGATACCCGACCGCGCTTCACAAGTGGTGGGCACAGCGGCCTCCGGCGGCTGCGCGCGCGGTGCTCTTTGCGCAGTTGGTCAATGATCCCGGCTACGAGTCTGGCGGTGGGTTCCAGCGCGGAGTCAACAAGAAGCTCGCGGCCACCGAGCGCGAGAGGTTGTTCGAGATCATTCGCAAATTGGTGCTTTGGGAGAACACCAACAACCAAGCGGTGCTCGATGCGGCGCGCGAAGAGATCAGGAAAAGCTGGCAGGAGACATGCAAGCTAAATGAGAAGCACCCCCAAGCATCGACTCTGTTCAATCCCGATGTCTTGCCGGCCTTCTACGACCCGTTCGGCGGAAGCGGCGCGATTCCGCTTGAGGCTCAGCGTCTAGGGCTCGAAGCGCATGCCTCCGACCTGAACCCGGTGGCGGTGCTGATCAACAAGGCGATGATCGAGTTCCCGCCCAGGTTTGCTGGTCGTGCGCCGGTGGGGCCGATTCCGGTGGGGGAGAAGCAGGGCAAACTTTACAGCGACTGGTCGGGCGCTAAAGGCCTCGCAGAAGACGTGCGCCGGTATGGCCACTGGATGCGCGACCAGGCCGAGCGACGCATCGGTCACCTTGGGCCACCCCTGATTTCAAGGACACCACAAAGCGGGGACAATCCTCGCACGGAG
>ERZ761602.335-NODE-335-length-107008-cov-359.085327_pt1 | contig 107008 bp, 105 predicted proteins | sample MGYA00512165_ERZ761602 | MGnify/ENA primary metagenome ERZ761602 (study PRJEB28899, sample SAMN02445085) | bioreactor sludge metagenome | biome: EBPR sludge; isolation source: Thorneside wastewater treatment plant | place: Australia: Brisbane, Thorneside...
CGCCTATATCTGGTTGGCTTGACGCGGATCACCTCAATTGTGAACACACCCTAGGCCATCCAAAGGGGAAGATTGGGCTATAAAACACCGAATTGACGACTGAGACGATTTATTCCTGGAGGTTCAGAAATGGCAAAGCGATTGGTTTTGTTCAACCACAAGGGGGGCGTCAGCAAAACAACGACCGTCTATAACGTGGGCTGGATACTCGCCGAAATGGGACATCAGGTTCTGCTGGTAGACGCCGACCCGCAATGCAACCTCTCTAGCTTGATACTCGGCGATGACTTTGATGCGTACTATCTGGAGGACGCGACGCGACTTCAGAACATCAAAGACGGCGTTGCGCCGGCCTTCACGGGTAAGCCCACACCTATCCAGCCCGTGCTCTGCAGATCTCCGGCGCGCCAGCCTCGGGTGCGCCTGCTTGCCGGTCATGCGACACTATCTGAATATGACGCATCACTGACTTTCGCCCAGAACTCGAATGCGCTGGCTACGCTGCAAAACCTGCCCGGCGCCTTCCATGAGTTGATCCGACAAGTTGAGGAGGCCAATCAGATCGCGTATACGATCATCGACCTCAACCCAGGCCTGAGCGCGATCAACCAGAACCTTTTTCTGAACGCCGACTTCATTCTGATTCCTACAAACCCTGACCCATTCTCCATCATGGCGTTGCAGACGCTAGAATCCATCTTCCCACGATGGGCTAACTGGAAAGTGGGCAATGAGGCAGCATTTCAGGACTCGGCCTATCCACTGCGGCCCGGCCTGCCCAAATTTGCTGGCACCGCGATCCAGCGCTTCAACGTGCGAAAGGGGCGCGCGGCCGCACCGTACCGGGACAATATCGCCGAGATTAAGGCCGTCACCCGGAACCGCCTGTATCCCGCACTAAGGAATGCTGGGCTCACACTCCCCGAGGACGACTATCCGAGCCTACTGCGTAATAATGGCTTCTGTCTGGAGGAAATCCCGGACTTCGGTGCTTTGTTGCCGCGCTCTCACGAGGCCGGCGTACCAGTTTTCGCACTACATGATGACGAACTGAAGGCAACCGGGATAGTCCTGGACAACACGATCGCGAAGCGTGACCAGCTCCATGATCAGTTCGTCGTCGTCGCACAGACGCTGCATGACCTTATGAACTGAAAACTATGCTCAACGCCAAGGAGGTCTTTCACAAAAACATCCGGCAAGCGAATGAACTTGGAGTCCTCTACGATCACTTGAGCAACACGGTGCCCAGTTCCGAACCGTTGTTCGATGAGTTGCTGCGCTCGCAAATCGTTAACGCCGTTAGTGCTTTCGACAAGCTGATGCACGATTTAATGAGGTGTCCTACGTTTTCCGCCTTCCAACTGGCCGTCCTCATGCTGCCATTTCTTGCTGATCCTGTCGTTCGATCCAGTTGTGCAAGAACGTGGTCGGGGACAGGTAGGCCAAGCTGGAGTGGCGGCGGCTCCGGTTGTAGAACACGGCGATGTATTGGGGGCCGTCACAGAAAACGGAAAAAATCGTACGCTAAGCCTGCGCTGAAGCCGGAACCCAGCGGTATAACGTGGGGACTGAGACGCCGAGGTTCCTAGCTACGTCCTTGGGCGGGACGCCGCTGGCCAGCAGCTTCTTGGCCGACTCGATCTTGCTGTCCGTCATCTTGGGCTTGCGGCCGCCCTTGCGGCCGAGCTGCCGGGCGACTTCCAGCCCGGCGCGGGTGCGCTCGACGGTCAGCTCGCGCTCCATCTCGGCGAGGCTGGCCATGACGTGGAAGAAGAACCGGCCCGAAGGTGTGCCGGTGTCGATGGCGTCGGTGAGGCTCTTGAACTGGACGCCCTGCTGGTGCAACTCGCCGACCAGATCCACCAGTTGCTTGACGCTGCGGCCCAGCCGGTCGAGCTTCCACACGACCAAGGTATCGTCCTCGCGCAGCATTTCGAGTGCCTTCGCTAGGCCGGGCCGGTCAGCGCGTGTGCCACTCACCTTGTCCTCAAAGACCTTTTTGCACCCGGCCTTGGTCAAGGCTTCGCGTTGCAGCTCCAGGTTCTGATCCTGCGTCGAGACGCGCGCATAGCCGATCAACATGGCTCGTCTCTCGCTCGGCTGATGCGTTCCTGCATCGCCTGCATGACTTCTTCGTGCGTGTACAACCTGGCGTTTGGATCGTCGGTTTCTCGCAGGGCTTCCTCGACCTCGCGGGTCATGCGCTCGTAATCGTCCGGCCACAGCGCTTGCCCCATACGCAGAGACGCTTGCCCGAGCAGGTGTAGCAGGCCAAACAGACGCATGTCGTTCGTGGCGACGATGTGCTCCCGAATCCGCTCCTGGATGGCCCCAGTGGCCCGGTGCGCCTCTGGCGAGGCCGTACCTTCGTAGCCGGACGGAAATGCCGCTTCCTCGGCAATCCGAGCCCAGGCGCTGGCCAGCGCCTCGATGCTGGGCGTGCTCATTTGCTCATCCACTTGCGTAGCAGGCGCTTCTTGAGGGAGGACCGCTCTTGTGGGCTACGCCCCTGGCGGTTGGCGATGCGTTCGGCCATCGCTACCTGCCGGGCGATGGGCCAGTAGGAGCGGCCATCCTTGCCCATCGACCAAACGCTGCTGACCTGGTTTTCCAGCAGCGGCAGATAGGCGCTCAAGGCTTCCGGCGAGGTGCTGGCCAGGGCCGTGCGCTCACGGGTTCGCCAGCGCTGATGCCAGAGTTTCTTGTCCTCGCGCTCGCTACGGCAGTTCGTGTGACCAACGATGGGCGTCTTGCGGCGGCTACGGCTCATGATTCGGTGTTCCTTCGAGCATTCGGGACAGATCCCACGCCTCGATGGTCAGCACCTGGTCGGCGGGGCATCCGCAGACATGCCCTTGCCGGTGGGGCCGATCACCATGGTATGGCCCGTGTCGACGCCATCGAAGTCAAATTTCATCGGAATTAACGTGGTGCAGTTGCTAATGATGATTTTGGCGATGTCTGCCTTGTCTTTCAGATCGCCAACCGACGTTTCCGCCATCCAGAAGGACTTGCCTGAACGTGGCTCATGGTTGGCCAGGTCGATCACGAAGGAGGGGCCGAACTTCGGCGGCTTCTTGTCGTCAGTCATGGTTCCATCCCATAGTCGTTGCGGTCTTCGTCGTCGCCATCCTGGCGGACCGCGGTCAGTTGCTTCAGCAGTTCAGGCAGCGCAGCTTGCGCGGTGTCCCACACCACATCGAGGTTGACGTCGAAGTAGCCGTGGGCGATGCGGTTGCGCATGCCGCGCATGCTCCGCCAGGGCACTTCGGGGTGCGCTTGAGTGAACTCAGCGTAGCCGTCCATCACTTTCGTTGCAGCCTCACCGATGATGATGAGGCTCATGATGACGGCCTGCTGGGTGCGCTTGTCGGCAAGGAAATCCTCCTTGGCCAACCCTTCCACGAAGCTGCACGCATCCGTTGCAGCCTGCTGTATGTGGTCGAGATAGTCGGGTAGGCGGTTCTCGCTCATACCGGCCGCGCCTCCGCGAGTACCTTAGCCCGGAATTTCTTCGGCAGATCGGCCGGCGTCAGCACATCGACGTGGACGCCGAGCAGCGTTTCCAACTCGTCTTGCAGGCCGCCCAGGTCGAACAGCGTCGCGCCGGGCAGCGCATCGACCAGCAGATCGAGGTCGCTGCCGTCCCGGTCGGTGCCATGCAGCACCGAGCCGAAGACGCGCGGGTTCGCCGCGCGGAAGCGGCCTGTCGCTTCGCGCACTGCGCTTCGCTTCATGTCGAGCACAACGGACGGTCGCATGGGCATCCTTTCTTATCGAAACTCGTTGAGATGATATGCAATCAAGAATATAGTTTCAAGAACTATTTTCGAGAATCGCAATGCCTTGATTTTCCGTGCCGCGCCGACTGCCTTGGCGGGCTTGTCGCAAACCTACGTTTTCGAGAAGAAGGAGACTGCATGCCCCGCCGTTCGATCCTCTCCGCCACCGAGCGGGCCAGCCTGCTCGCGCTGCCCGAGAGCCAGGATGATCTAATCCGCTTCTACACCTTCGACGAATCCGACTTGGCGCTGATCCGGCAGCGCCGGGGCGACGCCAACCGGATCGGCTTCGCCATGCAACTCGCCTTGCTGCGCTACCGAGGCGCGCGCTTGGGCGAAGTATGGCGAGCGCGACGAGACGCGGCGCGAGCACTTCCAGGAGCTGCGCGCCTATCTCGGGCTGTCGGCGTTCGGCCTGTCCGACTTCCGCCACCTGGCGCAGACGCTGACCGACCTTGCGATGCAGACCGACAAGGGGTTGCTGCTCGCGGAACACGCGCTGGAGACGCTGCGCCATCGGGGGGTCATCCTGCCGGCGCTGACCGTCGTCGAACGCGCCTGCGCCGAGGCCATCACGCGCGCCAACCGACGCATCTACCGGGCCTTGATCGAGCCGTTGCACGACCATCATCGCCGTCGCCTCGACGACCTGCTGCGGCTCAGACCGGACAGCAACCTCACCCGGCTGATGTGGCTGCGGCAGTCGCCGCTGAAACCCAACTCGCGGCACATGATCGAGCACATCGAACGTCTCAAGACCTTCCAGGCGTTGGGCCTGCCGGAAGGCATCGGCCGCAGCGTTCACCAGAACCGCCTGCTGAAGCTCGCCCGCGAGGGCGCGCAGATGGCACCGGCCGATCTCGCCAAGTTCGAGAGCGAACGGCGCTATGCCACCCTGGTTGCGGTGGTGCTGGAAGGGATGGCCACCGTCACCGACGAGATCATTGACCTGCACGACCGTATCCTGGTCAAGCTGTTCAGCACGGCGAAGAATAAGCATCAGCAGCAGTTTCAGAGCCAAGGCAAGGCGATCAATGACAAGGTGCGGCTGTACTCCCGGATCGGCCGTGCCTTGCTGGATGCCAAGCATGCCGGCGCCGATCCCTATGCCGCCATCGAGGCGGTCATCCCTTGGGACGACTTCGAGCGCAGCGTCAGCGAGGCCGACCAGCTCGCGCAGCCGGAATCGTTCGACCATCTGCACTTGGTCAGCGAACAGTTCAGCACCCTGCGCCGCTACACGCCGGAATTCCTCGACGTGCTCAAGCTGCGCGCTGCGCCGGCCGCCCAAGCGGTGCTCGACGCCATCGAGGTGGTGCGCGGCATGAACTCGGACAGCGCCCGCAAGGTCCCGACAGACGCTCCGACCGCCTTCATCAAACCACGCTGGAAGCCGCTGGTCATAACCGAGGCCGGCATCGACCGCCGCTTCTACGAAATCTGCGCCCTGGCGGAGCTGAAGAACTCGCTGCGCTCCGGCGACATCTGGGTCCAGGGCTCGCGCCAGTTCAAGGATTTCGAGGACTATCTGTTGCCCGCCGACCAGTTCGGAGTGCTCAAGCAGGCGAACGAGCTGTCGATCGCGGTCAGCACCGATTGCGACCAGTATCTGCACGACCGGCTGACGCTGCTGCAACGGCAGCTCGCCACGGTCAACCGCCTGGCATTGGCCAACGAGTTGCCCGACGCCATCATCACCGAATCGGGGCTGAGAATCACGCCGCTCGACTCGGCGGTGCCGGCGGCGGCACAGACGCTGATCGACCAGGCCGGCATGCTGCTGCCGCGCATAAAGATCACCGAGCTGCTGATGGACGTGGACGACTGGACGGGCTTCACCCGCCACTTCGTCCACCTGAAGGACGGCGAACCAGCGAAGGACAAGATGCTGCTGCTGTCCGCCATCCTGGCCGACGCGATCAACCTGGGCCTGACCAAGATGGCCGAGTCCTGCCCCGGCACGACGTACGCCAAGCTGTCATGGCTGCAAGCCTGGCACGTGCGCGACGAAACCTACTCGGCTGCGCTGGCCGAGCTCGTCAACGCCCAGTTCCGTCATGCCTTCGCCGAGCACTGGGGCGACGGCACCACGTCGTCGTCGGACGGGCAGCGCTTCAAGGCCGGCGGCAAGGCCGAGAGCACCGGCCACGTCAATCCGAAGTATGGCAGCGAGCCGGGACGGCTCTTCTACACCCACATCTCCGACCAGTACGCGCCGTTCCACACCAAGGTGGTCAACGTCGGCGTGCGCGACTCGACCTACGTGCTCGACGGCCTGCTCTATCACGAATCCGATCTGCGCATCGAGGAGCACTACACCGACACCGCCGGCTTCACCGACCACGTGTTCGCGCTGATGCACCTCTTGGGCTTCCGCTTCGCGCCGCGCATCCGCGACCTCAAAGACACCAAGCTCTACATCGGGAAGAACGGTGAGGACTACCCGGCGCTGCGCACGATGATCGGCGGCACGCTCAACATCAAGCACATGCGCGCCCATTGGGACGAAATCCTGCGGCTGGCCGCCTCGATCAAGCAGGGCACGGTGACGGCCTCGCTGATGCTTCGGAAGCTCGGCAGCTACCCGCGCCAGAACGGCCTGGCCGTGGCCCTGCGCGAGTTGGGCCGCATTGAGCGCACGCTGTTCATCCTGGACTGGCTGCAAAGTGTCGAGCTGCGCCGCCGAGTCTACGCCGGGCTGAACAAGGGCGAAGCCCGCAACGCGCTGGCCCGCGCCGTGTTCTTCAACCGGCTGGGCGAAATCCGTGACCGCAGCTTCGAGCAGCAGCGCTACCGGGCCAGCGGCCTCAATCTGGTGACGGCCGCCATCGTGCTGTGGAACACCGTCTATCTGGAGCGCTCGACGCAGGCGCTGCGCGATGCCGGCAACGGGATCGACGACGGGTTGCTGCAATACCTGTCGCCGCTGGGCTGGGAGCACATCAACCTCACCGGCGATTACGTGTGGCGACAGAGCCGGAAGGTGGAAGACGGGCAGTTTCGGCCGCTACGCCTCAACGGGAAAGCTTAGCGTACGATTTTCTCCGTTTTCTGTGACGACCCCTGCCTGGGGTTTGCTCACCAGCCCAGCTTGACTTGTCCAGGACTTTTGCGCACAGCCACCTGTAGTTCACATAATACAAATTATGGCTGTTTTGAGAAGAACACTTAAGCGCCTGAAGAGTCACGCAAATATGGTGGTGGTGGGGATGATTCATTTCTGCGCTGGTTGGCAGGGATTGTGTTGCGCCAAAGCCCTTGCTGGGCTTGGGATTGAGGTCTGCGGGGATGGTGCCGGCAGAATGAACAAACCGCGCGAGGACTGCGCACTTTTGCGCGAATCCCGCGCCAGTTCTGGTGTTCAGCGGTTCAGAGTGTTCAGAGTGAATGGACCGACAAGGCCCGCCAGATGATCCAGTCCGGAGAATACCGCTACCTCTCGCCGGTGATCGCATACGACCAAACCACCGGAGTGGTGGGTAAGCTGATTTCCGCCGCGCTGACCAACAATCCCGCCTTGGACGGCATGGAGGAAGTGGCCGCGCTATCCCTTGTGCACCCACACAAGAACGAATCGTCAACCGACGTGGCCGCCTTGATGCACGCGTCCAACGAACTGCTTGCCGCCCTCAGGGCAAAGACGGCCGAAGCCGAACAGTCTCGCACCGAACTGGCCGCGCTGCGCCGGCAGATCGACGATGCGCGCCTGGCCGCCTTGATCGACGACGCGACGCACGGTGGCCGCCTGCTGGCCTATCACGTCGAGGCCGCCCGTAAGCTCGGCAAGGTCGACTTGGCAGCCCTGAGCACCTTGCTCGACCGCCCGCCGCTGGTGCCGCTCGGCACGCAGACCGACGCGCTGCGCGCCCGTGGCTGGAACCCCGATGCGGCGCGGCCAGCCGCGCTCACCAGCGAAAAGCGCCATGTCGCCACCCTGGGCGGACGCACGCCGCAGGAGTTCGCCGCCCTCAAAGCTCGCTTCACCACCGAAGAATCCGGCCACACCGACTAACGGAGACCCTGCAATGATCATCAACCGAGTATCGATGGACGCGGTATTCACCAACTTCCGCGCCGACTACGAGGCCGGCATTCTCGCTGCCAAATCCGCCAAAGACCGCATTGCGATGACGGTCAACAGCGCTGCCAAGGAAGAGACCTACGGCTGGCTGGGCAACAGCAACAGCCTGCGCGAGTGGGTCGGCCAGAAGGTGGTAAGAAACCTGGTGACCACTGGTTTCAGCATCAAGACCGTACGTTCGAAAAATCAGCTCGGCCCGCATGTCCTCGCCAAGGATCGCCGACTTTCCAGTTCGTTAGCAGCGTTATGCATTAGCGCTGATTAGGCCATCAGAATACATGCGTGCTCATCTAGCGAGGTTTGGATTGGCCCTCTGTAGAGCTTTGCCCCTTTGCCAGTTAGAACGTCGATTGAAGCACCCAGTGAACCGACACGCCAATATGTAGTTTGACCGGCTGTATCGCTGGAAGATTTTTTGCCTTCAGGGTGAAAACCGATTTTCAAGTCACCGGTCTCGATATAGGCATACATCTCGTTTTCATATTTCACCCCTGCGCCAACGATATCTGCATACCATTGGGCTGCGTTGTGTATGTCTTCCACAAAGTAAACCGTTGAATCGTACTTTTCCAGCATGTGGCTGCGATGCCTCTTTACATAACGCCGAGCTCAAGCCGCGGCCGTGCCGCAGCGAAGCGGGGGTGTGGCCGTCGGCTTGAAGCTCTGGTTGAACGAAGCCGCACACGCGCCACCACCTGTCGAAGGACTGTGGCTTCAGGAAACGCGCCAGGGGTTGAAAGTCTGAACGCCGGTTGGCTTGAAATCAGCCACGTTCCGAGTGGCAACCGTCATGCCGTGTACAAGCGCCGTAGCCGCAATCAGCCCGTCTCGAACGGGACGAGTGTCCGGCACGTTGAGTCTTGCGCTACGCAGCGCAACGGCAGTATCGACGGGCAAGATGCGACCGGCAAACGCCGGCAGGACGTGATTGTCGAGCCAGGTCCGAAACACTGCGCCCTGCGCCGGGTCTCGCCGTTCAGCGAGCAGCACGCCGATCTCCAGCTCCTGGATCGTGATCACAGACAGATACAACTCGGCGGCGGCCACACTGTCAGCCCACCTCGCAAGGTGTTCATCGGCTTTACCGAGACGAACCTTGCGTAGCTCGGACACCACATTGGTATCGAGGACAAACATCAGGAGAGATCTGCCGGTCGAGCCAGATCGCACAGTTGCGGAATATCAAGCTCAACGCCTTCGATACCGGGCATCGCCAGCAAATCCGCAATCTTCTGACGGCCACCGGTAATCCGCTGATAGTCTTCGATGCTCAACAGAACGTGCGCCGGCCGGCCTCGATCGGTGATAAACACCGGCCCGTTGTTGGCAGCCTTCTTGGCATCACTGGCATGTTGATTGAATTCCCGGCTCGATAGCGTTGTGATCGTCATCATGATGCCTCACCTGATTATTTGTAGTTACATTACTACAAATAATCATCGCTGTGCAAGAGAACCTATTGATCCGGCTCTCAAACAGTCTCAGGCAGCGTATTCGACGCCGGCCCGCGCCTTGACCAGCCGCTACCCTCCCCGCTCCGACTCCAGGATGGCTACGAGCTTCGATGCCCGCTTATAGCCTAGATTCAATCGCCTGGACAGCCAGCTCGATTGAACCGATTCACCGATTGCACTCATCTGCCGCAGATACGGCAAGAGCGGATCATCCGGGGTGCCGTCGCGAGGATCCTCGGAGTGCATCATGTGGTCGCGGTCGTCGAAGAAGTGCTCGAGGAACCCCAGTCGTACGACGCGGGCAGCTTCCATCAGCATGACCTGGTCCTCGATGTCGAACGCGTCGACGAAGCGTTTCATGGCATGATCGAGATTCGATTCGAGTACCTCGAGTGCAAGCCCCGCCGCGATGCGACGCGCCTCCTTCCTCGTGACGGGTAGCGCCATTCCGTTGGAGAAAAAAGGATTGTTCGCCATTCCGATCAGGCGCCCCGGCGCGCTTTGCCACCATGTTTTGTCCGCCCGAATGCCTGTCCGGATGATGAGCGTTCATGGCCGCCCTTGCGATCCTGGTGACCTTTGCGGCCCAGGTTGGCCGACAGCGACTCGGCGATACGGTCCTTGAGCCCGAGGGGGTTGGCCACGCCCCGGAAAAGCACTTCGATGCGATTGCTGCCGGCGCTGGAGAATCCGATATCCCCGTAGCCGAGGATTCGCCCGATCAGGGTGCGGGTGACGTTGATCGAACGGATGTGCCGGCTTTGGACATGATCGATCTTCTGCGCAAACAGCCCTTGCCTGACGGTGACGGCATCCGGGGTGACGGTGTAGCGCGCGGAGAGTTTCAGATGCAGCGCGCGCAGCAGCCCCACCACGCCGACGCCGGCACCGGTCAGTTGTATCAACGCCCAGTCCGCCGTGGTCATCCCCGACAGGTCGAGCGCAGTCGCCCACAGACCGGGTAGCAGGTAGGTCACGAGTCCGATCAGGACCAGGAGCCACCAGATCGCGATCGCGCGGTTCGCGATGCGCAGTTGTATCGACTTATCGGCCATGCCGCCTTCCCCTGTTGTTATGTTGTTTGTTCACAACGCCCTGTCACCGACGCAGGTCGACCCGGACCGCCTGCCCGCTCGGGCACCCGGTTTCCCGGATAAAATGCCGTGTCCGTAACCTTCGCCACGGCCCATGTCCTCTTCCCCATCCGCCTCGAGCACGCTGCTCGACCCCAAGAACGACGCCGTCTTCAAGATGCTGTTCGCGCGCACGCCGCACCTGCTTGCCGATCTCATCAACGCGGTGCGCGGCGACGCCCCGCCGATCGACGTGGTCGAAGTGATCAACCCCGGCATCACGCCGGACGAGTTGGCCGGCAAGTTCATCGTGCTCGACGTGCTCGCGCGCGATCCGTCCGGCCAGATCTTCGAGGTGGAAATGCAGGTGCGCGGCCAGGAATTCTGGTCGGCCCGGGCGCTCTTCTATCTTGCCCGCGCCCTCGGGAACCAGCTCAAGAAGGGAGAGGGTTACACGGAACTGATGCCGGTGATCGGCATCCATCTCTTGAACTTCCAGTGGTCCGACGCCCCCAAGGCGCGCTGGTACTTCACCATGCGCGACGAGGAAGAGCACGACGTGGTGCTGACCTACGCCCTGCAACTCCACATGGTAGAGTTGTCCAAGGCGGAGAAGCTGCGCGCCGGGCAGGCCGGGCCGAACAGCGCCTTCGACGACTGGATCGTCTTTTTCCAGCATTGGCACGAGGAGAACATCATGAGCACCATCACGCACGAGCCGGTCAAGCAGGCCCTGGCCGAGCTGCAGCGCCTGTCCGGCGACGAGGACAGCCGCCGCGCCGCCTTCGTGCGCGAGCGCGCGCTCATCGATGAGCGCAGCGAGCTGCAGGTGGCCGAACGCAGGGGCGAGCAACGGGGCAATCGAACCTAGGAAATCCGTCCAGCATTGTGTCGCCTGACGAAAACGGCGATCGATCGCAGGAAAAACATCATGAAACCACGCACCCACAAGCGCCTGCTGAAGGCCTGGCCCGCGCTCTGTGGCCTGGCGACCTTCGGCATTTTCGCGGCGGTCAGTTTCGCGATGCCCAGTGGATCGCTGGTCATGCCTGCATTCGCCGGCGGACTTGCATGGGTGGCGTCTTATGCAATGCTGCACGCCGAGTCTGGCGATGTAGCCGTGGGTACGGTTAACGAGGATCCTTTTGATGACCTCTACTATCCGACAACCGATTGGTTGAATGGGGTTTCCAGAAACAGCGACGACTGACCTGCTAGCCACTTGCCCCCTCATTTCTGGCCCCCTGTCCCCTCGACCGGGGGTTTCGCTTTTCTGGCCTCCTCTTCCCGCCGAGCCGCCTTGGCCTCCCGCTCGAAGCCGCGCGCTTCCTCGGCCTGTCCATTCGCACCCTTGAGAAGCATCGCACCTATGGCACCGGCCCGACCTACCGCAAGGTCGGCGGCCGCGTCCTCTATGCCGTTCGCGATCTGGAAGCGTGGAGCGCTATCGGCACCCGCAAATCCACCAGCGACAAGAATGCCGGTACGGTCTTCGTCGCCCGCCCGCTGACGCCCGAAGAGCGGGACGAACTGTAAATGCTGCGCGATGACCACCCCAGACCCGCGCAGCCGAGCGAAGACAGTGAGCGCACCCGCCTGGACCCGTTCATCGTGGTGACCGGCGACGCCGCGCCGCGCGACCAGCGCGATTTGATGGAGCGGCCATTCTTCTCGCTGGCGAAGCGGCCACGCCTGAAACCGATCCTTTACCGGGCCGCTGATGTCGAGGTGCAGGTCTTCGCCATGCCCGAACATGGGATGGCAACCATCTGGGACGCCGATGTGCTGATTTGGGCCACCTCGCAACTCGTCGCGGCCGAGAACGCTGGCTTCACCACGTCGCGCTTCTTCCGTTTCATGTTGGGGCTGCCGTGGCAACGCCTGGGCGAAGGCGGCGTCATCTCCTTGGTGTGAACGGCCTGCAATCCGGGATTGCGTCAATAGGCGCAAACCCTGTCCTGCGGCACGCTGGCGCTCATGCTTGATCCCGCCTCCCTTGCCCAGCTCGATGCGCAGCAACTGCGCGAACTGGCCCTATCCTTGACGGGGCAAGTCCCCGGCAAGGACAGGGAGATTCACCTGCGCCAGACCAAGATCGACCAACTCACCCACGAGATGGCGGCACTCAAGCGCTGGAAGTTCGGTCGCAGCACCGAACAACTGGACTCCGGCCAGGCGTTGCTGTTCGAGGAAACCCTTGCGGCAGATCTGGCAGCCATCGAACACGAACTGGATGGCCTGCGCACGCCGCCGGCCAAGCCTCCTGTGTGCCAACCCAAGCGCGCACCGCTGCCACCCGAGTTGCCGCGTACCGAGATCCACCATGAGCCGGATTCCACAGCCTGCGCCAGCGGCTGCCAAATGCAGCGCATCAGCGAGGACGTCAGCGAGAAGCTCGACTACACGCTGGGGCTCTTCAGCGTCGAGCGCCATGTGCGCGGTAAGTGGGTCTGCCGCAGTTGCGAGATGATCCACCAGGCCCCAGTTCCCCCCAGGTGATCGACAAAGGTCTCCCGACCGGGGTTCCTTGCCCAGGTGCTGGTGGCCAAATACGCCGATCACCTTCCGCTCTATCGCCAGGAGGGTATCTTTGCCCGGGCGGGGATGGCGCTCTCGCGCTCGACGCCGGCCCAATGGGTCGGCGTCTGTGGGGGGCAGCTCCAGCCGCTGGTCGACGCACTGAAGGAAGAACTCCATGGTCGAGCGGTGCTGTACGCTGAGGAAACGCCGCTCGAAATGCTGAGCCCTGGCAAGAAGAAGACCCACCGGGCCTATCTCTGGGCCTACGCCGCCGACGCCTTCGAGCCGATCAAAGGGGTGGTCTATGACTTCGCCGAGAGCCGTGTGGGCGAACATGCCCGCACCTTCCTGGGCACGTGGAAAGGCACGCTTGTCTGCGACGACTACGCGGACTACAAGGCCAGCTTTGCCGGGGGCATTCTTGAGGCAGGCTGCATGGCCCATGCGCGTCGGAACTTCTTCGACTTGCAGCACAATGCCACCAACCAGGTGGCTGGCGCGGCGCTAGAATACATCGGTCAGCTCTACGAGATCGAACGGGACGTGAAGGCGCTCGATGCCGAATCGCGCCAGCAGATTCGGCAAGTTCGTGCCAAACCCATCGCCGATGCCCTTCACGAATGGATGCGGCTGACCCGGTAGAAAATCACCGACGGCAGCGCCACCGCCAAAGCCCTCGATTACAGCCTCAAGCGCTGGGCAGCGCTGACCCGCTACCTCGACGATGGGCAGGTACCCATCGACAACAACTGGATCGAGAACCAGATCCGGCCGATTGCCCTTGGGCGGGCGAATTGGCTCTACGTCGGCTCGCTACGCACCGGCAAGCGTGCGGCTGCCGTGATGAGCCTGATCCAGTCGGCCCGCATGAACGGGCATGATCCCCATGCCTACCTGAAAGATGTCCTCATCCGCTTGCCCACCCACAAAGCGAGCCGAATCGGGGAATTGCTGCCGCATTGCTGGCAGCCTGAAAACGCCATCGTCTGAGCATCCGCATTCACGTCAAGGGTGAGTTGGCTGGACGCTTACGATGATTGGCCGGAATCCGGTACTCGACCCAAAAATTGCGGAACATCGAGGACTGGGGATCGACTTCGCCGCGCATCGGTGCTGTGTCTGGGGGTTGAAGGGTACGCTAGGACAGGTGGGTCATCGGATCGTTCACTGGGTTCCGCATCAACCTGCTAACAGGTGTGGGTATCACGGATCGTTGCTCGGCGAGGCATTGCCCGATTAGCGAATACGGTCAAGCCCGCGCCCTGTGCTCCGAAGCAGTTCATCAAAGGCACTCAAGCAGTTTGCGCACCCGTATCATCGCATCTTGAAGAACGCCCTCAATGCTGGTGAACGCAATTGCTCGTTCGCTGCTAGCCCTGCCAGCGGCATGGTTGGCCACCACATTGACGGCCGCATACGGAAGGTCGAGCTCGCGTGCCAATGCCGCTTCGGGCATACCGGTCATGCCGACAAGGTCCGCACCGTCTCTTTCCAGGCGATTGATTTCGGCGGCGGTTTCGAGTCGTGGTCCCTGCGTCGCAGCATAGACTGCACCATCGTGCGCAACGATGCCCGCGTTCGCGGCGGCCGCGAGTATTCGCGCCCTGACCTGATCGTCGTATGGCCTGGTGAAGTCGATGTGATGCACCGGCTTGTCGCCGCCTTCGAAAAAGGTCGCGACCCGCCCCCAGGTGTAGTCGATGATCTGATGTGGCACGACCAATTCCCCCGGCCCGAAGTCGGCCCGGATACCGCCGACCGAGGCAACCGATACGATCGCGGAGACTTTTGCCTGTTTCAGTGCCCAGATGTTCGCTCGATAGTTGACCAGATGTGGGGGAATGGTGTGGCCGTAGCCGTGGCGTGCCAGGAATACGACCGGTTGCCCGCCCAGTTCGCCAAAGGTCAGCGCACCGGAAGGTTCGCCGTAAGGCGTGCGAACCACTTCGCGGCGCACGATGGCAAGGTTCGAAAGCTGGGTGAGTCCGCTACCGCCGATGATGGCCAACATGTAGATTCGCTCCGGTGAAAGGCGCGCCGATTCTAGCACGCAGGCCGATTCCCGAACGGCATCACCGGCGCCGAGCCATGAAGCCTCGCTGGAGCGTGTCGGATTTGACAGCGAAACGAGACCGCTCGATGCTGCATCGCGACATCAGATGCTATACTTCGGAACTTTATTCAAAAATCGGCCTACCATGTCCCGCGCCATACGAAACATTGCCATCATCGCACACGTCGATCATGGTAAAACCACGCTCGTCGACCAGTTGCTCCGGCAGTCTGGCACTTTCGCCGCCCATCAGAGCGTGGGCGAACGCATCATGGACAGCAACGATATCGAAAAGGAACGTGGAATCACGATTCTTTCGAAGAATTGCGCGATCCAGTACCGCGATACCCATATCAATATCGTCGATACCCCGGGGCACGCCGACTTTGGCGGCGAGGTCGAGCGGGTGCTGTCGATGGTCGATGGTGTGCTGCTGCTTGTCGATGCCGTCGAAGGCCCGATGCCGCAGACGCGCTTCGTCACCCGCAAGGCACTGGCACTGGGGCTGAAGCCGATCGTCGTGATCAACAAGATCGACCGCCCGGGCAGCCGTCCCGACTGGGTCATCAACCACACGTTCGACCTGTTCGACAAGCTCGGTGCTACCGAGCAGCAGCTTGATTTTCCAGTTGTTTATGCGTCCGCGCTGAACGGTTACGCGATGCTGGACGCAAGCGAGAAAGGCACGGACATGAAGCCGCTGTTCGAAGCGATCCTCGCCCATACGCCGCAGCCCGAGGTCGATTCCAAAGGTCCGCTGCAACTCCAAATCTGTTCGCTCGACTACTCGACCTATATCGGACAGCTCGGTATCGGGCGAATCAAGCGCGGCCGCATTCGCCCGAACCAGGACATCGTGGTGATGTACGGCGAAGAGAACCGCGGCAAGGCGAAGGTCGGCCAGGTGCTCACCTTCAAGGGCCTCGATCGCAGCCAGGCCGAAACCGCCGAAGCAGGCGACATCGTGTTGGTCTCGGGCATCGATCAGGTCAATATCGGGGTCACCCTCTGTGATCCGGAGCGCATCGAGGGCATGAAACCGATCGCCGTCGATGAGCCGACTCTGACCATGAATTTCGTCGTCAACAGTTCGCCCCTCGCGGGGCGTGAGGGCAAGTTCGTGACCAGCCGCCAGATCCGCGAGCGGCTCGAGAAGGAGTTGCTCAAGAACGTCGCACTGCGGGTCGAATACACCAACGATTCGGACGTCTTCGTCGTATCGGGTCGTGGTGAGCTCCATCTCACGATCCTGCTCGAGAACATGCGCCGCGAGGGCTTCGAGCTTGCCGTAGGTCGTCCCCGGGTGGTTTTCCGCGAGGTGGATGGCGTCCGCTACGAACCGTACGAAATGCTGACCGTCGATGTCGATGAGGAACATCAGGGCGCGATCATGGAGGAGCTCGGCCGCCGCCGCGGCGACCTGCAGGACATGCAGCCGGATGGCCGCGGGCGCGTGCGCTTGGAGTACCGCATTCCGGCGCGCGGGCTGATCGGGTTCCAGGGCGAATTCCTGACCTTGACGCGCGGCACCGGTCTGGCGAGTCATGTTTTCGATGACTATGGCCCAATGGCCGGCGCCATGAGCGAACGTCGCAACGGTGTGCTCATCTCTCAAGACGATGGCCAGGCGGTTGCTTATGCGCTATGGAAACTCCAGGATCGCGGCCGCATGTTCGTGAGCCACAACGACCCGGTATATGAAGGCATGATCATAGGCATCCATAGCCGTGACAATGACCTGGTCGTCAACCCGATCAAGGGCAAACAGCTCACCAACGTTCGCGCGTCGGGCACGGATGAGGCTGTTCGCCTGGTGCCGCCGATCCAGCTCACGCTCGAATCGGCCATCGAGTTCATCGCCGACGACGAACTGGTCGAGATCACGCCCAAGTCGATCCGCCTGCGCAAGCGCTACCTGACCGAGAACGAACGCAAGCGTGCCGCCAAGGCCGAGAGCTGAGCGTTACTCCTTGCCCAGGGCATGACGGGATTGCAGTCCCGTCCCGGCCCCCACCCTGGAGGCCGGGCTGGCGCAAATGGCCGTGCAACGGCGTTGTCTATTGCCTATCGGTCGGTAGCCGGGCAACGCCCAACCCCGACCTGTGTATCCGTCAGGGATAGCTTCTGTCTTCGTCGGCACCGGCCGGGAAGGCTTCCTCGAAATCCAGCCTCGGTTTCGGGTTGCGCGCACCGGTCGTAATATCTTTTACGAACGCGGGGCCGGACAATGCTCCAGGTTGCTTGCGTAGCCCTTCCTCGATTCTGGCCAGCATGTACGGAAAGAATGGGTTCGAATTGACGCGGAGTATCGTGTCCAGGTTCATGACCAAGGCGCCGCGTTCGCCGCGTGCCACCAGATTTCCGAGGTTTACCCCGAAGTCTTCGCTCGGGTCGGGCGTCAAGCCGTACAACCCGTCATCCAGTGGAAATGGCAACGCCACATGCGAAAGCGAAAAGATCTCGGCAGGATAGCGAATGCCCAGCGGCCGTATCACCCCCTCGGTCTGCCCGGCGGCAATCGTCTTCGCAACCGTCTCGGTGTCGCCGACAGCCGCGTTCGCGACGATGGTCAGTGCGAATCGTGACGGGGGTTCTGGCAGCAGCCGATCGAGCGCGCTCGCCGAGTCGGGTCGCAGCATCGGGTTGAACTTGACCGTGCGGTTGACGTCGAACAGCACCAGTTCGCTGCCATTGGCCGGAAGATACTCGTAGAGTCCCGAAATCACCGCTCGGGTGCTGACGGTGTGATCCAGCACCGACTGAAAAGTGAGTATCGGCGGCAACACATCCAGACCACCGCTCGCGAACATGCGTTCGATCTGGGTCTGGAGCGCATCGGTCAGCCGGTACGACTGGCGCGCACCGTTCACCGGAAACGAGTTGTATTTGAACGGATTGAATTCAGGCTGAGTGCCCAGCCAGGCACTCCTTGCGAACGCGGGAAACATCGCGGGCAGACCGGCGAGGCCCGCGAATCGCGCAAAGCGTGTCACGCCGATCATCGGTGAAATCAGAACGATCCGGTCGACCCGGGCAAGCGCTCCATCTTCGATGGCATCGAGCGCATATTTGACCGCCAGCGCACCGCCGTTCGAGTAGCCGATGATATGCAGCGGCCGAGCGTCCCCTGCCCTGCCCTGCGCTTCGCGCACTGCCAGCCGCGTCGCAGCGAGCCAGGACTCCCAGTCGGCCGTCGTCAGCCCGCCCGGGACGGTGCCGTGGCCAGGCAGCCGGATACCCACTGCCACGAATCCAGCATCGGCATAGGCGCGCGCCACATGCCGCATGCTGTACGGAGAATCGGTGAGCCCGTGCAGCAGGACCGCCGCCCCGACGACGTCCCCCATCGGCTCGATGACGAACGAGCGATTCCAGTCCCGGGCGAAGCGCGCCGGATAAACCGGGCTTTCCGCGAAATACCGGTTGTAGGGCACCTGGCCGTCGGTCGCCATGGTCTGGCTGACCTCGGCACGTACACTCGCGAAGATTTCGTCCTCGGCCTGGACGTAGGCTTTCCAGTCGGCCCGATCGATGCTATCGACGCCGAGCTCCCGTGGTACGAAGATATGCCAGGGATCGAGTGGTGGTCCCTTGTGAGCCTCCAGCGCGACCAGCCCCAACACTGCCACGACGGCGACCACGAGAAACACAACGGCCCACCACAAGAGCCTGACGATGAATCGCATACGCACCCCGTGTCCGGTCTCGAGCAAGCCCCCGCGGCCTGTCAAGGCCGAGCCGGCGAGTAGCGCCGACTCGCGCGGGCCGGAAAAGTGTCTGTCAGCGCGCGACCCGGGCCGTCGCACCGTCGCGAATCACGCGCACCCAGTCGCCCGGCCTGAAATTGTCGCCCTCATCCTCTTGAACGATTGAGATCAACTGACCGTTCTGCAGGCGTATGGTGACCTCGACCCCCGGCATGCTGGTGGCCCGGTTCTCGATCGCCGAACCCGCCACGCCGCCTGCCACCGCGCCAAGCACGGTCGCAATCGACCGCCCCGTACCGCCACCGACCGCGCTGCCCGCCAGACCGCCGACGGCCGCACCCGCCACCGGGCCGACCGCGCTACGGGTACCCTCGATGCGCACATACCTGACCGCGTCGACGGTGCCGTACTCGACGGTCATCACCCGCCGGGTTTCTCCGCGCTGAAACGAGCTGCCACCCGTGGATGTCGCACATCCGGCCAGCCCGAGCATCGCCACTGCGCATCCAACCAGGGCCCATTGATTGATCTTCATCTACTTTTCGCCATACAGAGGTTAAACAAAGCACTCTTGCGCGCCATCGACCCAAGCCGATCCGGAACCGCCGGTATCCTGAAACGGCACCCCCTCCAGGAAGGGCGCCGTCGGGACGGTCGAAAGAATGCCAACGCGCAATTGTACCCAAAGCGACATTGGCATTTCCTGCAATTTTCCTGGGGATTCGAAAGTTGCCCGGCCAGGCAACGACACCCGATCACTCCGCAACATCGCCGCCCGTCCACCGATCGAGCGCCTCGAGTACGTACGGAATCGCGGGGGGCTCCGTCTCGGCCGAAAAGACACGCAGAAACATGCCCCGGTGGGACGCGTTGACGATCACTGGCGGCGGATATGCCGGGAGCGCGATCGAGTCGAGCGCAACGACGCCGTCGCCGAGCGTCGGGCTCAGCTCGGTCAGCTTGCCGGCTATCAGCACGACCGGAACGTCGGCCGGCCACGGGCGGGCGTTCAGGGCATCGAGAAAGTCGCTGCCGGGGCGCAGGTCGATCTTGGCGACCCCGGTGCCGTCGCGCAAACCGGCAAACGCGGGATGCCGCTTCTCGGCCATCGCGGGAAGCTGGTCGCGAAACTCGAGCAGCGCACGCATCCTCGCCCACTCCGAGCCCTGGTTCGGCGTTCCGCCCAGGATCAGCCCGGCCACCGGTGCGCCAGCGGTGCGTTCGGGTACGCCGACCGGATGCCGCCACCGCGACACGAACTCCCGAATCACCAGCCCGCCCATGCTGTGGCCGACAAGAAACACCGGCCTGTCGGGATCGAACGTGTGCCAGTGGCTGGCCAGAAAGGCCGCGCTGCGGTCGATACCCTGATCGTTCGGATAGCGCAACTCCCACACCTGATGGCCGCGCGCGCCGAGCGCCGGGATGAGGTCGCGCCAGATCGTTCCGGGCTCGTCCAGACCATGCACGAGCACCACGACCGGCGCATCGGCACCCTCACCGGGGGTGCGCTGGTAGAGTCCGTGCCAGCCGTCATCCTGGTCCATCACATCGGTGAACCGGGTCTCGAGCCACTCATGAACCGCAACCCGCAGCGTGCGTTCCGCGGCCGGATTGAACTCGGTCCATCCGGCCCACGCAGCCCAGCCGAGCACGATCGACGCGATGACGAACCACAGCGCCCACCGCGATCGCGGTCGGGCCATGTCGGCCGCGATCGCGGCGGGCGCGACGGCGGCATGTGCTTCTTGCTTGTTTGCGACCACTCAAGCGCGCCCCGGATCAGGCCGAGCGGTTCGCGAGATACTCGGCGAATTCCTTACCCACCTCGGGATGGCGCAAACCGAGTTCGACCGACGCCTTGAGGTATCCGAGTTTGGAGCCGCAGTCGTAGCGGACGCCGGAAAACTGGAACGACAGCACGGCCTCTTCGCGCAGCAAGGACGCGATCGCGTCGGTCAATTGCAGCTCACCCCCGGCACCGGGCTCGAGCGCGCGAAGATGATCGAAGACCCGCGGCGTGAGGATGTAGCGACCCACGACTGCCTGGGTGGAGGGCGCATCTCCGGGCTTGGGTTTTTCGATGATGCCGGTCACGCGCTGTACGTCGCCAGTGCGCGCCTCGGTGCTCACGATACCGTATTGGCGGGTGTCTTCGCGCGGCACCGTCATCGTGCCCAACACCGAGCAGCGATTGTAGTTATACACGCCGACCATCTGCTGCATGATCGAATCGCCGCCGCCGTTGTCGAGGAGGTCATCCGCGAGCAGCACCGCAAAGGGCTCGTCGTCTCCGACCACGGCCGAGGCACACAATACGGCGTGCCCCAGTCCCAAGGCTTCGGGTTGGCGGATGTAGATACAGTTCACGCCTTTCGGCACCGTCTTGCGCAGGATTTCGAGAAGCGCCTGCTTGCCGCGGGCCTGAAGTTCGGTTTCGAGCTCGTAGGCCTTGTCGAAGTGATCCTCGATCGATCGCTTGGTGCGACCGGTGATGAAGATCATGTCGGTGATTCCCGCCGCGACCGCCTCTTCGACCGCGTATTGAATCAAGGGTTTGTCGACGATGGGCAGCATCTCCTTGGGACTCGCCTTGGTGGCCGGCAGAAAGCGCGTCCCCATGCCCGCCACCGGAAACACCGCCTTGGTAACCTTTTTCATGCCTGAGAATCTCCCTGGTTCGATGCGGGCAGTGCGCCCGTCTGCATGAGTGCGAGCAATTCCTGCTCGGTGATGATCCTGACGCCGAGGCTCAGCGCCTTTTCCCGCTTCGAGCCCGCATCGGTGCCCGCCACGACGAAATCGGTCTTCTTCGACACCGCCCCGCTGACCTTGCCGCCCTCGCCTTCGATCAGCGCCTTGGCCTCGTCGCGGCTCAGCGTGGGCAGTGCCCCGGTCAGCACGAAGGTCTTGCCGCTCGCGCGCCCTTGCGGCGCGTAGCCCGGCGGCCCCTCCTCCCAGCGCACGCCGCATGCTCGCAATTGTGCAATCACTTCGCAGTTGTGGGGTTCGGCAAAGAACTCGGCGATGCAGCGCGCCACCACCGGCCCCACGTCGGACACGCACTGCAGGCTCACGCAGTCGGCCGCGCTCAGGGCGTCGAGACTGCCGAAATGGCGTGCGAGATCACGGGCCGTGGCTTCGCCGACGTTACGGATGCCGAGTGCGAATATCACCCGGGCAAGCGTCGTGTTGCGGCTCTTCTCGATCGCGGCAAGCAGATTGTGCGCCGATCGTTCGCCCATACGTTCGAGGTTGGCAAGCGCCAGCACTCCCAGTCGATAGAGATCGACCGGCGACTTGACGATGCCTGCATCGACCAGTTGATCGACCACCTTGTCGCCCAGACCCTCGATATCCATCGCCCGGCGGCCCGCAAAATGGAGCAGCGCCTGCTTGCGCTGCGCCGGGCAGAACAAGCCCCCGGTGCACCGTGCGACCGCCTCGTCGTCGCCCTTCGCGACATGCGAGCCGCACACCGGGCACAACGGAAACCGCGCCAGCAGATCGAATCGCGGCGGATCGCCCTCGCGCCGCGCCAACACCGGCGCCACCACCTCCGGAATCACGTCGCCGGCGCGACGAACGATCACCCAGTCGCCGACGCGCACATCCTTGCGCGCGATCTCGTCCTGATTGTGCAGAGTCGCATTGGTGACGGTCACGCCCCCGACGAACACCGGTTCGAGCCGCGCCACCGGCGTCAGCGCGCCGGTGCGGCCCACCTGCACATCGATATCCACCAGGCGGGTGATCTCTTCCTGCGCCGGATACTTGTGGGCTACTGCCCAGCGGGGCTCACGGGTCACGAAACCGAGACGCCGCTGCAGATCGATCCGGTTGACCTTGTACACCACGCCGTCGATGTCGTAGGGCAACGACGCCCGCAACCCGGCGATCCGGTCATGAAAGGCAATCAGTGCCTCGGGCCCCACGGCCAGCACGCGGTGCTCGCAAACTGGCAAACCGAAGCCGGCCAGGCGGTCGAGCAAGCCAGACTGCGAGTCCGGAAGCTCGAAACCATCGTGCTCGCCCACGCCATAAGCGAAGAAGGACAACGGCCGGCGAGCGGAAATGCGTGGATCGAGTTGCCGGATCGCGCCAGCCGCGGCGTTGCGCGGATTGACGAACACCTTGTCGTGCGCGGCGCCGGCCTGCGCGTTCAAACGCTCGAAATCGTCCCTGCGCATGTAGATTTCGCCACGCACCTCGATCAGCGCGGGGGCGGCGCCTTCGAGCAGCAGTGGAATCTGCCTGATCGCGCGTACGTTGTGGGTGACGTCCTCGCCGGTGTCGCCGTCACCCCGGGTGGCCGCGCGCACCAGTACGCCGTGTTCGTAGCGGAGGCTGATCGCCAGCCCGTCGAACTTGAGCTCGCCCTGATACACCAGTGCCGGATCGTTCGCGGTCAGTTCGAGCGCATTCCGCACCCGGGTATCGAAGTTGATGACGCCGCCGGCCGTGGTGTCGGTTTCGGTACGGATCGACAGCATCGGCACGCCATGGCGCACCGGCGCGAGCGCCGGAATCGGCGCGCCGCCGACGCGCTGGGTCGGCGAATCAGGCGAGGCGAGTCCGGGGTGGGTCTGCTCGAGGGCTTGCAGTTCGGCAAACAGCCGGTCGTACTCGGCATCCGATACCACGGGTGCATCGAGCACGTAGTAGGCATGATCATGACGCCTGATCTCGTTGCGCAGTGCCTCGATGCGCGCCGCAACCTCGACGCCGGGCGAGATCATGCCGCGAACAACCGCAGCGCAAGCGAACTGCCCGCCGGTACCCCCGCCTCATCCATCTGCGCCTGAAAGTGCTGAATCTGCGAACGGATCAGCGCGACCGATTCGGGGCCGAAACTGGCGCGGTTGTCGTCGACCACTTTTCCGTCCAGCGAATGCGCCATCTGGTTCGCCTGGCGCATCATGCGGTCGAAAACCGTCACGCCCTCCGCAACCAGTGGCACATCGATGACCAGCGTGATGCCGTTGGTGTGCAGATTGCGCATTTCGGACGCGGCAAACAGGCCGGGCTCCAGGTTCGCCAGCGAGAACAGCACCCGCCCCTCTTCGTCCTGGGCATGGAATGCGCCGTCCTCGCCTATGATCATGCCGCTCGCTTCGGCCAGGGCCCTGACTTTGGTTCCGGCAAACGGCTGGTTCTGGCTGACGATATTGATGCCTACCTGGACATCCACGCCGGCGCAGAACCGATCGATCTCGGCCGCGGCCGTCAGCGAGGCCACCCGCGCGGGCAGGTTTGCGGGTACGGCGAGAAACTGGTCGGCTACCCGCTGTACCCCATTCGAAAACAGCCCGAAATCCTGATCGGTGATCGCGCCCTGCCGATTCACCATCTGCATGGCCGCGCAGAACCAGTGAAAGCACCCGGCGCTATGCGCGGTCAGCAGGCGCCACACGTTGGCCGAATCGTCGAAACCGAACCAGCGCACGCTGCGCTGCAACTCGGCCAGCGCCTCGCGCTGGGCGGTCCACAAGCGCTGCACGTCGAGCGGTTCGATCGACTCGATCTGGATCACGCAATCGACCCGGGTGTCGACCTGCTCGGGCACGCCCGGCGTCGCGTGCCTGCCGCTGCCCTTGCCGAGCGGCGCGGCACTGATCGGTGCCTCCTCGCCGTCGCCGCGCCCGGCGCCGAACTGTGGCTCGGAACGCTCGCGCACGCCGTTCTCCGATGGCTCCTGCGGGTCGAGCAAGACATCGCGATGATCCGAGCGGAACGTGCGCTCCGCATGCTTGCGCTGCTTGCGCTCCTGCCACTTGTTGTACGCGATGATTCCAACCACGGCGACCACACCCAGCGCCACCAGCCCGATCTGCAATTCGCTATCCATTTGATTTCCTGTAGTCACGCCGCCACCGGATCAGCCAGTCGCAACGCCTCTTCAATATCGACTTCGACCACCCTAGACACGCCTTGCTCCTGCATCGTCACCCCCACCAGTTGCTGCGCGATCTCCATCGTGATCTTGCTGTGACTGATGAACACGAACTGCGTCTGCGACGACATGCGCTTGACCATCTGACAGTATCGCTCAGTATTTGCGTCGTCCAAAGGCGCATCGACCTCGTCGAGCATGCAGAACGGCGCCGGGTTGAGCTGAAACATCGCGAACACCAGTGCAATCGCGGTCAGGGCCTTTTCACCACCGGACAGCAAGTGGATCGAGGTGTTCTTCTTGCCCGGCGGCTGCGCCACGATCTGGATTCCGGCGTCGAGGATCTCATCGCCGGTCAGGACCAGACCCGCCTGCCCGCCGCCGAACAACTGGGGGAAAAGCGTGCTGAAATGCTGGGTTACGGTATCGTAAGTTTCCTGCAGTTGTTCGCGCGTCTCGCGATCGATACGCCTGATGGCATCTTCGAGGGTCAGGATCGCCTGCATCAGATCGTCATACTGCGCGTCGAGGTACTGCTTGCGCTCCTGCGAGGTCTTGAGTTCGTCGAGCGCGGCCAGATTGACCTGGCCAAGCTCCGCAAGTTCGCGCGCCAGCCTGGCGACATCGCGCTGCAGCGCCGTTTCCTTGAGATCCGCTGTCACCAACGGTAACAATATGGCTTCGTCGGCATTCGCTTCGAGCAGGCGTTCGGCAAACTGCTGGGCGGCGAGCTCGGACGCCTGCATCGACAGGCGCAACTCGCCGACCCGTGCCCGCGCCGGTGCCGCCTGTTGCTCGGTCGCCAGCCTGAGCTCTTCGGTCTCGCGCAGACTCGCCGCCGCCTGCTCCTGAGCATCGCGGCAAATGGCCAGGGCGGCTTCGCGGGACTGGCGCAACTGCAGCGCCTCCTGCAGTGCAGCCGCGCTGCGGTTGGTGGCGCTTGCTTCGAGCTCCTGTTCGCGCTGCGCGGATTCATCATCGATGCGCGCGAGCTGGTCGCCCGCCAACTGCAGGTTGCGCACGATGTCTTCCAGCTTGGCGCCGCATTCGCGCTCCGAAAAACGGGCTTCCTGCAACTCTCTCGCCACGCCCTGCTCCAGCGCGCGCGCATCGCGCAGCTGCCGCTCGTGCTCGATGAACATCTCGGTGGCGGCATCGAAGCGCTCGCGCTGCAGTTCGGCCAGTTCCGCGCAACGGGCGCGTTCGGTCTCGGCGCGGGCAAGGTGTTCGCGCTCGACCGCCTCGAGCCGCGCCAGATCTTCGAGATCGCCCGCCAGGCGCGCGCTGCGCTCCTCGAAACGCTGATGCGCCTGAGTGAGTTTCAGATGGTGCACCTCTTCGTCATGAAACTGCTGCTGGGCGAGCTGGAGTTCCCGCCGGGTCGCCGTACTCCGCTCCTGGAGATCGTGGGCATGGGCCTCGGCGCCGAGCAATGCCGCATGCGCCGCATGCGCCTCGTCGTCGAGCGCTCCCAGGCTCTCGGCAAGCGCGTCGATTTCGCGCTGCCGCTCCATCACGCCGTGGGTGCGATCGTCTGCGGCGAAGTGCACCAGGCTGTGGCGGGTCAGCACCTGGCCGTGCTTGTTGACCAGCCTCACGCCTTCGTCCAGCGAACCGCGGCGGTCGACCCAGTCCTCCAGCGACTCGACCGCAAAGCAGCGCTCGAAGCATTCGGCCAGCACCGCGCGCAGGGCGGGTTCGGCAAGCGTGAGCTTTTCCAGCAACGCCATGCTCCCGGCCGGGATGGCGTCGAACTGCGAACGAACCGCGACGGCGTCGGAAGGCAGTATCAACGCCAGCGAGTCGGGCGGCGCGTCGTCGAGCAAGGCCACTGTGGCTGCACCGAGATCCCCGGTCAAGGCGGCAAGATGCTCCCGCAGAACCGCCTCGATCGCGCGCTCCCACCCCGGCTCGACCTGAATCGATTTCCAGAGGGGCGCGAGATCGTCGAGACGATGGCGCTTGAGCCAGTCGCCCAGGCGTCCCTGGCGCTGGGTGCGCGACTGGACTTGCACCAGTGCGTCGCGACGCGCACGCAATTCGGTCAGCTTGCGCTGAGCGCGGCGTTCCTGTTCGAGCGCTGCCTTGAGCACGCCTTGCGCATCCGGCAGGCGTTGCTGGAGGGATGCAAGCGTGTCCTGCAGTCCGTCGAGTTGCGTCTGCAGCGACTGGATGCGCTCTTCGGACTGTGCCAACGCCAGTTCGTCCGGGCCGCTCAGCGTGCCGCGTTCGCTGTCGAGCCGGTCGCGCCGCTGGGCCAACGCTTCGAGCGCGCGCAACGCGCTGGCACGGTTCGCGTCCTCGACCCGCAACTGCTGCTCGGTCTGAGAGACCTCGCGCCGCGCCGCCGCGACGGTTGCCTCTGACGCCTGCCGGGCCGTTTCTGCCGCCGGAACGGTATCGGCCAGCTCGTCATGCCGAGCCTCGGCCTGCGCCACCCGCATCCGGGCATTGTCGAGCAACGCGTCCCACCGGGCCTGGTCGGCCTCGCCTGCGTTCTGCCGCGACGCCCAGTGCTGGCGTTCTCGCTCCAATTCGTCGATCCGGCCCAGCAAACGCTTGCGCGTGTCGCCCAGATGCTTGAGTTCGGATTCTAGACGGCTGACTTCGGCACTGGCCGCAAACAGGTCGGTCTGTGCGCCATGGGTAGACTCGGAGGCCGCGAAATGCGCTTCGCGCGCCGCTTCGACCGCCGATTCCAGCGATTGCAGGCGCGCACTATCCGCCTCCATGCGCGTGGACAGGGTGCCGAGTTCGGCCAGCAACCGGTCGCGCTCGGACAAGGCCTCGTTGCGCTTCAGCAGCCACAGGAGCTGCTGACGCTCGGCATGCGCCGCGCTCAGGGTTTGAAAGCGCGCCGCGACCGCAGCCTGAACCTCGAGCCGCTCGACCCGCTGGCCGAGTTCCAGGCGGATGTCGTCGAGGCGCGCGAGGTTGTCGCGGGCGTCGGACAGCCTGCCCTCGGTCTCCTTGCGCCGCTCCCGGTATTTGGTGACACCCGCCGCTTCTTCCAGGAAGCCGCGTATTTCTTCGGGCCGGGCTTCGATGATGCGCGAGATCATGCCTTGTTCGATGATCGCGTAGGCGCGCGGGCCGAGGCCGGTGCCCAGGAACAGGTCGATCACGTCCTTGCGCCGGACTTGCGTGCCGTTGATGTAATAGGTGGAGTCGCCGCTGCGGTCGAGTACCCGCTTGACCGCGAGTTCGGCATAGCGCGACCACTGGCCGGCCGCCTTGCCTTCGGCGTTGTCGAACACGAGTTCGACGCTGGCGCGTGAAACCGGCTTGCGGGTCGTCGAGCCGTTGAAGATGACGTCCTGCATCGACTCGCCGCGCAGCGCGCTGGCACGCGTTTCTCCGAGCACCCAGCGTACCGCGTCGATGATGTTTGATTTGCCGCAGCCGTTCGGCCCGACGACGCCGACGAGATGGCCGGGTGTGAGAACCGTGGTGGGATCGACGAATGTCTTGAAACCGGCGAGTTTGAGCTTGGAAAGACGCACGTCAGTACTTCTGGGTCGGGGCTGCGAATTGCGCGGCATGATACCATCTGACGCCGACGGGCCGACAAGCCCGCAATCTTTTGTTATGCGTATTCGATCCAGCGTGAATCCAGATCTCGACCGACTCCAGAGTTATCCCTTCGAAAAACTCCGAACGCTGTTCCAAGGGCTGATTGCGCCACCCGATTATCCCCTCGTCAGATTGTCGATCGGTGAACCGCAGCATCCAACCCCGGCTTTCATCGAGCAGGCGTTGACGGACAATGTCGATGGCTTGTCGATCTATCCGACCACCCAGGGCACCGATGCATTGCGCGCGGCCATCGCGGCCTGGCTGGAGCGGCGGTACGGCTTCGCCGGTATCGACCCGAACTCGCAAGTGCTGCCGGTAAACGGTTCGCGCGAGGCTTTGTTCGCGATCGCCCAGTGTGTCATCGATCGCACGGCAGACGCGAACGTGCTTTCGCCCAATCCGTTCTACCAGATCTACGAGGGCGCGGCCCTCCTCGCCGGCGCCAATCCGGTCTTCGTCGACAATCGCCCCGAAAACGGATTCGCGTCGGACCTCGCCAGCATCCCCGAGCAGGTCTGGCGGGACATGCAGTTGGCCTATGTCTGCTCGCCGGGCAACCCTACCGGACGGGTCATGAGCCTCGACGAATGGGCGGCGCTGTTCGCGCTGTCGGATCGTCACGATTTCGTGATCGCCGCCGACGAGTGCTACTCCGAAATCTACTTCGACGAAGAGGCCCCGCCGCTCGGGGCGCTCGAAGCCGCCAGGCAACTCGGGCGCGGCGATTTTCGCAATCTGGTCGTGTTCTCGAGCCTGTCGAAGCGCTCCAACGTGCCGGGCATGCGCTCGGGTTTCGTCGCGGGCGATGCGGCCGTTCTCAAGGCATTCCTGCGTTATCGCACCTATCATGGGTGCGCGATGAGCGTCGCCGTCCAAGCCGCCTCGGCGGCCGCGTGGTCCGACGAAACGCATGTGATCGAAAACCGGCGCCTGTATCGCGAAAAATTCGAGCAGGTGATGCCGATTCTCGCGCCATGGCTCAAGTTCGAACGCCCTGATGCCGGTTTCTACCTGTGGGCGCGAACACCGATCGGGGATACCGAATTCGCTCGGCAATTGCAGGCTACCTATAATGTAACCGTTCTTCCCGGCAGCTTCCTTGCGCGCGAAGGCGCGAACGGCAATCCCGGCCAGGGTTTCGTGCGTATCGCGCTGGTCGCGGAGACGGCCGAATGCGTCGAAGCGGCCGAACGGATCGCCGCGTTTTGCCGGACCTTGTAATCGGGCGGCGATCACCCTTCTTGGCTTGACGTAACGAAGACCTGCCCGATGGTCGTTTGCCCCCATCGCCGGGATGTGCCGGGCTGCGGCGTCCAACAATCACCTTTCACCGACTTTATGGAATACCCATGCAAGAACTACAGAAAATCATTGATGAAGCTTTTGAAAACCGCGCCAACCTTTCGCCCGCGTCGGCGCCGGTCATCGTGCGTGATGCCGTCGAGTCGGTCATTGCCGGGCTCGACGCTGGCCAGTTGCGCGTAGCACAAAAGATCGATGGCCAGTGGGTCGTCAATCAGTGGATCAAGAAAGCCGTCCTGATTTCGTTCCGGCTGGCCGACAATCAGGTGATGCCGGGGGGCGCGACCCAGTATTTCGACAAGGTGCCGACCAAGTTCGGCGACTACACGCCCGAACAGTTCCGCGAGGGCGGGTTCCGGGTCGTACCGCCGGCCGTCGCCCGCAAGGGTAGTTTCGTCGCGCGCAACGTCGTGCTGATGCCCTCGTACGTTAACATCGGCGCCTATGTCGATGAAGGCAGCATGGTCGACACTTGGGCAACGGTCGGCTCGTGCGCGCAGATCGGCAAGAACGTGCATCTGTCGGGCGGCGTCGGCATCGGCGGCGTGCTGGAGCCGGTGCAGGCGGGCCCGGTGATCATCGAGGACAACGTGTTCGTCGGTGCCCGTTCGGAAGTCGTCGAGGGCGTGATCATCGAAGAAAACGCGGTGTTGTCGATGGGGGTCTATATCGGGCAGAGCACCCGCATCTACGACCGCGAAACGGGCGAGATACACTATGGCCGAGTCCCTTCGGGCGCGGTGGTGGTGCCGGGAAGCCTGCCGTCGGCGGACGGCAAGTACAGCCTGTATTGTGCGGTCATCGTGAAGCGGGTCGACGCGCAGACGCGCGCCAAGACCGGCATCAACGAGCTGTTGCGTGGCGCCTGAACCAGGACCTGCACGCGCGAGTGGCGCCGCCGAGGGGGCCGCTCGCATGAACCTGTATGACCGGAGCGGAGAATCATCGCAATGATATTCGACAAGCTGTTCCAGTTGATGGCCGAGAAGCAGGCGTCGGATCTTTTCATCACCGCAGGTGCCCCGATCCATATCAAGATCCAGGGCCATACCATGCCGATCAATCAGCAGGTCATGGAACCTCCGATGATCGAGCGCATGGTCTACGAGATGATGAAGCCCGAGCAGATCGCCCAGTTCGAGCGCGACAAGGAGCTCAACCTCTCGCATGGCGTCAAGACGCTCGGCAACTTCCGGATCAACGTGTTCTGGCAGCGCAACAGCATCAGTTCGGTCGTACGCTTCATTCAGGGCGACATCCCCAGCCTCGACAGCCTAGGGCTGCCGGTCGTGCTTTCCGAGGTCGTCATGGAAAAGCGCGGGCTGGTGCTAGTCGTCGGCTCGACCGGTTCGGGCAAGTCGACGACGCTCGCATCGATGATCGATCATCGCAACCGCAATCGGACCGGACACATTCTCACGGTCGAGGATCCGATCGAATACCTGTTCAAGCATCGCCGCTCGGTCGTCAACCAGCGTGAAGTCGGCATCGATACCCACAGTTGGCACGATGCGCTGCGAAATGCAATGCGTCAGGCGCCCGACTGCATCCTGATCGGCGAGATCCGGGATCGCGAGACGATGCAGGCCGCGCTCGCCTACGCGCAAACCGGCCACCTTTGCCTTGCCACGCTGCACGCCAACAACGCCTACCACGCGCTCAATCGGATCGTCAACTTCTTTCCGCTCGAGAACCGCTCGCTGCTCTATCTCGATCTTGCGGTCGCGCTCAAGTGCATACTTTCGCAACGCCTGGCCCGCAAGCCCGACGGCAAGCGCACACCGTCGGTAGAGATCCTGATGAATACCCGGCACATCTCGGAGCTGATCCAGCGCGGTGAGCTCAACGAAATCAAGGAGGCGATGGAACAAAGCCTCGCACCGGGATCGCAGACTTTCGAGCAAGACTTGTTTCGTCTCTATCACGAGAAGGTCATCACGATGGACGAAGCGCTTGCCAATGCCGATTCGCCCACCAACCTCGCCTGGCTCATCAACAACGCCCAGTTCGACGCCCCCGCCGCGGAGACTCACAAGAAAAACAACCCGATCGCCGCCGACTTCGAGAGCACCGAACCGGATGGCGCGTCGTTTCGCGAGTTCTCCCTGCACCTGGCCGACGACTCGGGTACCTGAGGCGCCCCGCCCCCCATTCAAACCTTCTTCCACATGAATTCGCCAGCAGACTGCCCAACCCTCGCACTTGCCCGAGCCCTGATCGCCCGGCCGTCGGTCACCCCCGAAGACGCCGGCTGCCTCGAATTGCTGGGCGCCCGTCTGGCGCCGCTCGGATTCACGCTCGAACGGATCGACCTGGGCGGAACCAGCAATCTCTGGGCGCGCCGGGGCAACACCGCACCGGTGCTGTGCTTCGCCGGCCACACCGACGTGGTGCCGACCGGTCCCCTCGACGCATGGGCCTCTGCGCCGTTTGAGCCGACCGTGCGCGATGGCATGTTGTTCGGCCGCGGCGCTGCCGACATGAAGACCTCGCTCGCAGCCTTCGTGACCGCGATCGAGCGCTTTGTCACACGCGAACCCGGCCATGCCGGCTCGATCGCGTTGTTGCTGACCTCCGACGAGGAAGGCGATGCGGCCAATGGCACGATCAAGGTCGTCGAAGCGCTTGCCGCGCGCGGCGAGCAGCTCGACTATTGCGTGGTCGGCGAACCTACCTCGGTCAGCACGCTTGGCGACATGATCAAGAACGGTCGCCGCGGATCGCTTTCGGGCACACTCTCGGTCAAGGGCCTGCAAGGCCACGTGGCCTATCCACAGCTTGCCCGCAACCCGATTCACGAGTTCGCGCCAGCCTTGGCCGAACTCACCGCGATCCGTTGGGACGAAGGCAACGCGTTCTTCCCGCCCACCACCTTCCAGGTCTCCAACATTCGCGCTGGAACCGGTGCCAACAACGTCATTCCGGGCGAATGTACGCTGTCGTTCAATTTCCGTTTCGCGTCGGTCACCACGGCCGATGCGCTCAAGGCCCGGACCGAAGAAGTCCTGGCCCGCCATGGGCTCGACTACAGCGTGAGCTGGCATCTGTCCGGCAATCCCTATCTGACCGGGCGCGGCAAGCTGGTCGCAGCGCTCTCGGACGCCATCCGGGCGGAGCTCGGGGTCGAGGCAGAGCTCTCGACCACCGGAGGCACTTCGGACGGGCGTTTCATCGCGTCGATATGCGCCGAGGTGGTCGAATTCGGTCCGGTGAACGCCACCATCCACAAGATCGACGAATGTGTTTCGATCGATGCGATCGAACCTCTTTCAAACGTTTACGAAGCGACGCTCGCACGCCTGCTCGGGCGACAACAGGACTGACATGAGCCACACCAACCACCAATGCGACCTCGATGCCGACTGCGACCATCACGATTGCGGGCACCATGGCGATGACCATCATCACGATGGCGGACCGCTCGCCGAACTGGTGACGGTACGCGACTGGCTACGCTACGCGGTCACGCGTTTCAATCGAAATCGCGTGTTCTTCGGTCATGGCTGCACCAATGCGTTCGACGAGGCCGTATGGCTGCTGACGCATGCGCTGGCCATTCCCGCCGATCGACTGGAACCCTTCATGGATGCCTGCATCCTCGGCGAGGAACGCGCGCCGTTGCTTGCGCTGATCGACCGCCGGGTCGACGAGCGCGTACCGACCGCCTATCTGACCAACGAGGCGTGGTTGCACGGCTTCAAGTTCAAGGTCGACCCGCGCGTAATCATTCCGCGTTCGTTCTTTGCCGAACTGCTCGAAAACGGGTTCGCGCCCTGGGTGAACGATCCGGAACGGATCGCTTCCGCACTGGACCTGTGCTGCGGCTCGGGCTGTCTTGCCATCCTGATGGCCGACGCGTTTCCGGCGGCGCAGGTCGTTGCCGTCGACCTGTCGGAAGATGCATTGGCGGTCGCCCGCGACAACGTCGACGACTATGGCTTGAACGAACGTATCGAACTGGTTCGCAGCGACCTGTTCGACGCGCTCGCGGAGCGTCGTTTCGACCTCATTATCAGCAATCCACCGTATGTGACCGCATCGGCAATGCAGGCCCTGCCACCGGAGTATCTGCATGAGCCTCGCATGGCACTAGCCGCCGGTGAGGATGGACTGGACATCGTCAGGCGGATATTGGCTCACGCGCGCGCGCACCTCAATCCGGGCGGCCTGCTGGCCGTCGAGATCGGTCACAATCGTGCCATCGTGGAGTCGGCGTTCCCTGAGCTACCGTTCATATGGCTGACGGCCACCGGCGGCAGCGACATGGTTTTCATGCTGAGCGCGGAAGACCTCCCCGCCTGACGCGGAGGCTGCGCTCCGCACCGATCTTCAAGATTCTGCCGCGTTCCGGACAGTGCGATCCGAACGCTGCTTGATTGCGCGACACCACGCCGAGGGGTTTCATCATGCATAGTGCGGCCACGATCCTGCTCATTGAGGACAATCCCGACGATGAGGCGCTGACCCTCAGGGCGATCAGCAAGAACGCGATCGGGAATCCGGTCGTGGTCGCGCGCGACGGCGTCGAGGCGGTCGATTATCTTTTCGGCGGCACTGCAACCGGCGACCAAGGCCTGCCGGCAATCGTGCTGCTCGACCTGAAACTGCCCCGAATCGACGGGCTCGAGGTGTTGCGGCGTATTCGTGCCGATGAGCGCACCGCCCTGCTGCCCGTCGTGATCCTCACGACATCGAGCGAGCCGCGGGACATCGAGCAGGCCTACCAGCTGGGGGCCAACAGCTACATTCGCAAACCGGTCGACTATCAGCAATTCGTGCAGACGGTCGCGGCGCTGGCCAGTTACTGGCTGTCGCTCAACGTGCCCGCCCAACGCTGAAAACGGGCCGGCCGCATCAGGGGCCGCTCAGGCGAGCAGCCCTTCGATCTGCTCGACCAGATCCTCGGGCTTCGTGGTCGGCGCAAACCGGTCGACAACATTGCCGTCACGATTGACCAGGAACTTGGTGAAATTCCATTTGATCGCTTCCGTCCCGAGCACGCCGGGAGCCGCCGCGCTCAGATAGGCGAACAATGGGTCGGCAGTGGGGCCATTGACATCGATCTTGGCGCTGATCGGAAATCCGACACCGTAATTCTGGGTGCAGAACGTGCCGATCTCGTTTGCATCACCCGGCTCCTGGGCGCCAAACTGATTGCAGGGAAACGCGATCACACTGAATCCGCGCTGCGCGAATCGGTCGTGCAGGGCCTGCAAGCCGGCGTACTGGGGGGTGAAGCCGCACTTGCTTGCGGTATTCACCAGCAGCAAGACCTTGCCCCGGAACCCGTCGAGCGGCATCGGCGTGCCGTCCAGCCGCGTAGCGGCGAAATCGAAAACCGTTTTTTCGCTCATATCAATCCACCTCGTCCATCCATGCTTGCTGAATGGCCTCGAGAATGCGCTCGCCACAATGGTTGGGGTCGTCGTCGAACCCGGGCAGTGCCAGAACCCAGTTCATCAGGTCGACAAAATTGACTTTGGTTGGGTCGACGTCCGGCAGCGATTCCGAAAGCCCGATTGCGATTTCGCTCACATCCGTCCACTTCATCAGTGCTTTCCTTCTCGGGCCATGTTGATGGTGTAGCGCGGGATGTCGATCACCAGCGGCGTCTGCCCGACCACCGCCTGGCATGATAAACGAGAAAAGGATTCCAGCCCCCAGGCGCGGTCCAGCAAATCCTCTTCTTCATCCTGCGCGGCGTCGAGCGCATCGAAGCCTTCCCGCACGATCACATGACAGGTCGTACAGGCACATGATTTCTCGCACGCATGTTCGATCTCGATACCGTTGTCGATCAGCGCATCGCAGATCGATGTTCCCGGGGTGGCTTCGATGACGCTGCCCTCGGGGCACAATTCGACATGGGGCAAAACGATGATCTGGGTCATATCTGGATTTCATCCACTTTTTGTCCGGCAAGGGCGGTACGAATACCGTGGTCCATGCGCCTTGCCGCGAAATCGTCGGTTTCGCGCGACAGCGCCGTCACCGCCTGTTTGATCGCACGGTGATCACTGCCCGCGCACAGCTTGCGCAGTGCAGCCATGGTCGCCTCGATGGATTTGCGTTCGCCCGCTGAAAGCAGACCACCATCGGTTTCGAGCGCCGCCGCGGTGGCCTCGACGAGACGCATGGCTTCGACCCGCTGTTCCGCAAGCGCACGCGCGGCCATGTCCTCGCCGGCATGTCGCATACCCTCCTTCAGCATCGACGCGATCTCGTCATCGCTAAGGCCGTAAGAGGGCTTGACCGCCACGCTGGCTTCCACGCAGGAAGACATCTCGCGCGCCGAAACCGACAGCAAGCCGTCGGCATCGACCTGGAACGCCACCCTGATCCGGGCCGCGCCCGCAGCCATCGGCGGGATGCCGCGTAGTTCGAAGCGGGCGAGCGAGCGGCAATCGGCAACCAGCTCGCGCTCGCCCTGTATGACATGAAACGCCATCGCGGTCTGGCCATCCTTGTAGGTGGTGAACTCCTGGGCGCGCGCGATCGGCAATGTCGAGTTGCGGGGAATCACCTTCTCGACCAATCCGCCCATGGTTTCCAGCCCCAGCGACAGGGGGATCACGTCCAATAGCAACCACTCGTCGTCGTCCTTGCGATTGCCCGCCAACACGTTGGCCTGAAGCGCCGCACCGAGGGCAACGACCTTGTCGGGGTCCAGGTTGGTGAGTGGCTCCTGGCCGAAGAAAGCCGCGACCGAGCGCTGGATGTGCGGCATGCGGGTGGCACCGCCCACCATCACCACCCCCTTCACGTCCTCGGGCGCCAGGCCGGCATCGCGCAGCACCTTGCGCATCGGCGCGAGGGTCTTCCTGACCAGGTGTTCGGTCAGTTGCGCGAAAGTCTCGCGATCGATCGTCAGGTTGACCTCTTCGGCCGACGAGAGGGTGAGCCGGATCGGCGCTTCGTCCGCCGCGGTCAGCAATTCTTTCGCTTCGCGCGCCTTCATGAGCAGGCGCCGCGCATCCTCGCTGGAAGGCGGATCGATGTTGGCGCGATCGAGAATCCAACAGAACAGGCGATGGTCGAAATCGTCTCCTCCCAGCGCACTGTCGCCGTTGGTGGCCATGACTTCGAAGATGCCTCGCGACAACTTGAGGATCGAAAGATCGAAAGTGCCGCCGCCGAGGTCGTACACCGCATAGACACCCTCGGCGCCGTTGTCGAGCCCGTAGGCGACGGCCGCCGCCGTGGGCTCGTTCAGCAATCGCAAGACTTCCAGACCGGCGAGCCGCGCCGCATCCTTGGTGGCCTGGCGTTGGGCATCGTCGAAATAGGCCGGCACGGTGATCACGACACCAGCGAGTTCGCCTCCCAGGCTGGCGCGCGCACGCGCCCCGAGCACCTTGAGGACCTCGGCCGAAATTTCGACCGGACTCCGAATGCCCTGAACGGTGCGCAGCCGCACCATGCCATCGGTGTCCGCGAAGTCGTACGGCATTGTCTCGACATGCGCGACATCCTTCAAACCCCGGCCCATGAAACGCTTGACCGACAGGATCGTGTTCTTCGGATCCGTGGTGTGGGCGCGCATCGCCGGCATCCCGACCTCGACCCCGCCATCGAGTCGATAATGAACCACGGACGGCAGCATGGCCCTGCCCGACTCGTCGGGCAGGCAAACCGCAATGCCGTTTCGTACTGTCGCGACCAGCGAGTTGGTCGTTCCCAGATCGATGCCTGCGGCCAGCCGCTGCTTGTGCGGCTCGGCCGACATCCCCGGTTCTGCAATCTGTAAGAGCGCCATCAGCTTTCCAGTGCCTCGAGGGCATCGTCCATGTCGTCTTGCAGTTTTTCGATGAACATCAGCCTCCGGACCGTCTCCGCCGCCGCATCGAAATCGTGCCGCTCATCCAACTGGACCGCCAGCGACTCGAACACATCGCCGGCATGCGTGCGCAAGCGCTTGTACAGCGTTTCGAGCGCATCAACCGCCATCGCCGCGCGGGCCTCCTCGACCGCCTCGCGCCACTCCATCTGCTCCATCAGGAACTCGGCCGACATCGCGGTATTGGTCTCCAGCGCGGCATCGACACCGGCCAGCTCCAGCAGGTAGCGCGCGCGCTCGAGCGGCTTGCGCAAGGTCACGAAGGCTTCGTTGACCCGGGTCGCCCACTGCATGGCGCGACGCTTGTCGGCATCGGGCAGATGGGCATGGCGGTCGGGATGAACCTGTCCGTGCAGTTCGTGATAGGCCGCCTCAAGGGCGACGAGATCCAATCTGAAACGCCGGGGCTGATCAAGCAGCGCAAAAAAATCCTGTTGCAGGTCGATACTCATCGTGAGGGGCAACCCCGATCAAACGTTGAAGCTCTCGCCGCAACCGCATTCGTCCTTGACATTGGGATTATTGAACTTGAACCCCTCGTTCAGGCCTTCGCGCACGAAATCGAGTTCGGTTCCGGCAAGATAGGGCAGACTCTTCGGGTCGACCACGATCTTTACGCCAAAGCTCTCGAAAACCAGATCTTCGTCGGTCTTCTCGTCGACAAACTCGAGTTTGTAGGCCATCCCCGAGCAGCCCGAGGTCCGGACGCCCAGGCGAATCCCCAGCCCCTTGCCGCGTTTCGCGATGAAGTTCGAGATGTGTCTGGCCGCACGCTCGCTGAGCGTCACGGTCATGTCGTTGGTCAAGGTTTCCATCATTCGACGTGCTTCTTCTTGTAGTCGGCCACCGCAGCCTTGATCGCGTCTTCTGCGAGAATCGAGCAGTGGATCTTGACCGGCGGCAGCGCGAGTTCTTCGGCAATCTGGGTATTCTTGATCTCGAGCGCCTGGTCGACCGTCTTGCCTTTCACCCACTCGGTCACGAGCGAGCTCGACGCGATCGCCGAGCCACAGCCGTAAGTTTTGAACTTCGCGTCTTCGATCACGCCATCCTTGCCGACCTTGATCTGCAGCTTCATGACGTCGCCGCATGCGGGCGCACCGACCATGCCGGTGCCCACACCGTCGTCGTCCTTGGCGAATGCGCCGACGTTGCGGGGATTCTCGTAGTGATCCAGAACTTTCTCGCTATATGCCATCTTCAATCTCTCCTTGTTGGGTGCCCGGCAACGGGGCGGCTAGTGGGCGGCCCATTGAACCGTGTTCAGATCGACACCTTCCTGAACCATTTCCCACAGCGGCGACAATTCGCGCAGCTTGCTGATTTTGCGGTGCAGGAGTTCGATCGTGTAGTCGATCTCTTCTTCGGTGGTGAAGCGACCGATGGAGAACCGGATCGAACTGTGCGCGAGTTCGTCGTTGCGCCCGAGGGCGCGCAGCACATACGAGGGCTCGAGACTTGCAGACGTACAGGCCGAACCCGACGACACCGCCACGTCCTTGATCGCCATGATCAGCGATTCTCCTTCGACATAGGCGAACGAGATGTTGAGATTGTGCGGCACCCGCTTGTCCATGTCACCGTTGACATAGACCTCGTCCATGTTGCCGAAACCATTCACGAGCTTGTCGCGCAATCTGCGGATCCGCTCGTTTTCGGCGCCCATCTCTTCGCGCGCGAGCCGGAATGCCTCGCCCATGCCGACGATCTGGTGGGTGGCCAGGGTGCCGGAGCGCAAGCCGCGTTCATGGCCACCGCCGTGCATCTGAGCTTCGAGCCGGACGCGCGGTTTGCGCCGCACATACAGTGCGCCGACGCCCTTGGGGCCGTAAGTCTTGTGGGCGCTGAACGACATCAGGTCCACCTTGAGCCGCTCGAGATCGATCTCGACCTTGCCGGTCGCCTGCGCGGCATCTACATGGAAGACGATGCCTTTCTCGCGGCACAGTTCGCCGATCTCGGCGATCGGTTGCACAACGCCGATCTCGTTGTTCACGAACATCACCGAGATCAGGATGGTATCGGGGCGGACGGCCTGCCTGAGCACATCGAGATCAACCAAGCCGTTGTCCTGCACATCGAGATACGTGGCCTCGAAGCCCTGGCGTTCGAGCTCGCGCACCGTATCGAGCACGGCCTTGTGCTCGGTCTTGAGCGTGATCAGGTGCTTGCCCTTGCTCTTGTAGAACTGGGCCGCGCCCTTGATTGCGAGATTGTTCGACTCGGTCGCCCCTGAAGTCCAGATGATCTCCCTGGGATCGGCATTGACCAGTGCGGCCACGTTTTCGCGCGCGTCCTCGACCACCTTTTCGGCCTCCCAGCCGTACGCGTGCGAGCGGCTCGCGGGGTTGCCGAAATGCTCGGTCAGCCACGGGATCATCGCGGCGGCGACGCGCGGATCCACCGGCGTCGTGGCCGAGTAATCCAGGTAAATCGGAAACTTCAACATTCATCTCTCCGTCAAGCAAAGGCGCGCGACAAGGCGCTTGTTGTCTCAGACCGCGATCGCGGTCATATTTCTCAATTCGGTTGTCAGGCGCCGCAGCGTCGTCGCGAAATCATCCAGTTGCGCTTGCGTGGTGATGCGTCCAAGGCTGACCCTGACCGCATTTCGCGCCAGTTCCGGCGCGACTCCCATCGCCAGCAAGGTATGCGAAGGCTCGGGGTTGGCACTGGAGCACGCGGAACCGCTGGCGCAGGCGAATCCGGCCCGGTCGAGCTTGCCCACCAGCGTTTCGCCCTCGATGCCATCGAAGGCGAAGAAGCTCGTGTTCGGCAAGCGCGGCGCGGCGGCCGAAAACAGCGTCGCACCCATCTCGATCAGGCGCACCTCCAACGTGTCACGCAGTCGCTGCAGCCTGAGCGCTGCGCTTTCGTGCTCGGCCGCGAGGCGCTCGCAAGCGCTGCCGAAGCCCACGATCGCGGCTACGTTCTCGGTCCCTGAGCGCAATCCGTGCTCCTGCCCCCCCCCGGCAATCAGCGGGGCGAGCTCGACCCGCTTGTTCAAGAGCAACGCGCCGACACCGATCGGGCCACCCAGTTTGTGTGCCGAAACCGTCATCGCATCGACACCGAGGGCGCGGAAATCGAGCGGGAGCTTGCCCAGTGCCTGAACCGCATCGGTATGAAAAACCGCCCCGGCCGCGCGCGCCTCGGTCGCGAGCCGGCGCACATCCTGGACGACACCGGTTTCATTGTTCGCCAGCATCACCGACACGAGTGCAGGCCGGCCTGCAAGCGCTGCCAGCCAGGCCTGTTCATCGACGCGCCCAGCCATATCGACCGCGATTTCGTCCATCACCCAGCCCTGGCGCCGCAACTGTTTGGCGGGCTCCCTGACGCACGGATGTTCGATCGCGCTCACCGCCACCCGGCCCGGCCGGGGCAACGCGGCAAACCCCTTGATCATCAGGTTGTTGGCCTCGGAGCCCCCGCTGGTGAACACAACTTCGGTCGCATGCGCCCCTGTTGCCGCAGCTACCTGGGCACGCGCCAGATCGATCGCCGCGCGCGCCTGCCGCCCGTACTCATGCCGGCTGGAGGGATTGCCGAAACGCGCGCCGAGCCATGGCAGCATCGCATCGCGCACCGCCTCGTCCATCGGCGTGGTCGCGTTGTAGTCGAGATAAACAGGCGCGAACACTTCGACCCATCCGATCAGGCGCTGACCGCCTCGTGGAGTAGAATCGTCGCGCGCCGGCGGACGTCCTTGATCACATTGACTTCAGGGTCGGCCGTAACTTCACGCATCACCAGGTTGCCCAGGGTCACCGAATCGAGATACTCGTACATGCGCTTGTTGAGATTGGCCCAGAGATCATGCGTCATGCAACGGTGCTCGTCATGACAGTTCTGCTTGCCCCCGCACTGGGTGGCGTCGAGCGGCTCGTCGACCGCGACGATGATGTCGGCAACGGTGATCTTGTTCATGTCGCGCGCCAGGCGATAACCGCCCCCCGGGCCACGCACGCTGCTGACCAGTTGATAACGCCGCAGCTTGCCGAACAGCTGTTCGAGATACGACAGCGAGATCTTTTGACGTTCGGCGATGCCCGCCAGCGTAACCGGCCCCTCGGCCTCACGCGCGGCCAGATCGGTCATGGCGGTCACCGCGAATCGTCCCTTCGTCGTCAATCTCATGATAGGCCCTCGTCAAGCTACGCATACGTCCGGATGAATACCCGAACATTTCGCTCAACTATACGGTACCCGACAAAAACGGTCAACTAATCGCATCACACCCTGCCCCTGGTTCAATCGACCATTCGCGACAGTTTTTCGGGATCGAAGCGATCGCTCTGATCGATGTCATCGAGTGTCACGCCCGATTGCTCCAACCGCTCGATCAGCAACTGCAGGCGGCGGTCGGTCTCGACCGCGTGATCGAGCAGACCATGCAAGGCTTTCGCTACCGGATCATCCATGTTGCGGGTCACGCCGTAGGCCGAAAACCCCATCTGTTCGGCTTTCTGCTCGCGCGCCTGATCGCGCCCGCCATCGCGCTCCGGTTCGATGATCCGTGCCGGATTGCCGACCGCCGTCGCACCGGCCGGAACCGGCTTGACCACGACCGCATTCGAACCCACCCGCGCGCCATCGCCTACCGTGAATCCGCCCAGCACCTTAGCCCCTGCCCCAACCACGACCCCTTTTCCGAGGGTGGGATGGCGCTTGGTGCCCCGATAAAGCGAGGTGCCGCCAAGCGTGACGGCTTGGTAGATCGTACAGTCGTCCCCGACTTCGGCCGTTTCGCCGATCACCACGCCCATGCCATGGTCGATGAACACCCTGCGCCCGATCGTGGCCCCCGGATGGATCTCGATGCCGGTGAGAAGACGCCCGATGTGGCTGATGAAGCGCCCGAACCAAAAGAAACCGCGCTTCCACGCCGCATGCGCGAGGCGATGAAACATGAGTGCGTGCACGCCCGGATAGCAGGTCAGAACTTCCCAGGTGGAACGCGCGGCAGGATCGCGGCTTCGCACGCTGGCAAGGTCTTCACGCAGGCGGCTGAACATGGACAGGAGTCTCCGGTTGGATTGTGCTGCGCTTCGATAAGCCGACTATTTTAATCGGGCTTACGCTCCAGCGCACCGAGAATGCCGCGCAGGATATTGACTTCCTCCCGCTCCAACCGGGTTCGGCCGAACAGGCGCCGCAGGCGCGGCAGTAGCCGCTTGGGATTGGCCGGGTCATAGAAGCCGCTGGCCGTCATCGCCCGCTCCAGGTGGGCGTGAAAACCCTCGATGTCTTCGAACGCGGCCAGATCGGATTGCACCGGCGGCGCACTCGGCGCGAGCGCCGCCATGCGCAACTCGTAGCTCATGACCTGGACCGCGGCGCCCAGATTCAGCGACGAAAAACCGGGGCTGGTCGGAATGCATACCGGCATGGAGCACAGCGCGACCTCGTCGTTGGACAGCCCGCTGGTTTCGGTGCCGAAGACCAGCGCGACATCGCCATGCTCCGCGTGGCCAAGCAGTTCGCTCGCGGCCTCGCGTGCGTGCTTGACCGGCACCGAACGCTCGCGGCGGCGTGCCGTGATGGCAGCCGATAGCGTCGTACCCCGTAAGGCTTCCTCGAGCGACCCCACCACGCGCGCGCCGGCGAGCAGGTCGCCCGCGCCCGACGCCCGCGCGTCCGCGACCGGATCTGGAAACGATTGTGGCGCAACCAGCACCAGCCGGCTCAGCCCCATCGCCTTCATGGCGCGCGCCGAAGCACCGATGTTGCCGGGATGGCTGGTGCGGACAAGCACGATGCTGACACGGTCAAGCGCAAGGACGCCATTCATACTAAAATCTTATGTTTTGTATTTACGGGTGAGTCGATCGGAACCGAAAGGCTCGCCATAGAGACCCATCACATGCATCCCATCCTCAACATCGCAGTGAAGGCCGCTCGCCGGGCCGCCACCGTCATCAATCGCGCATCGACCCAGGTCGATCTGCTCACGGTGGAATCCAAGGCGCCGAATGACTTCGTCACCGAGGTCGATCGCGCCGCCGAGAATGCAATCATCGAGGTATTGCGTGACGCTTATCCCCAGCACGGCATTCTAGCAGAGGAGTCGGGCACGTCCGGAGGCCCCGACGACAGTGAATACCAGTGGATCATCGACCCGCTCGATGGCACCACCAACTTTCTCCACGGCTTTCCGCAGTATGCGATTTCGATCGCGCTGGCGCGCAACGGCGTGCTCGAGCACGCGGTCGTGTTCGACCCGACCCGCAACGAACTCTTCACCGCCAGCAAGGGCTCGGGCGCCTTTCTGAACGATCGTCGCATTCGCGTGACGCGTCGCACCCGCCTGGCCGAATCATTGATCGGCACCGGCTTTCCGTTCCGCGAATTCAAGCATCTCGACGCGTATCTGGCGATGTTCCGCGAACTCACGCAGAAAACCGCCGGTATCCGGCGCCCCGGCGCGGCGGCCCTCGACCTCGCCTATGTCGCGAGTGGCCGGCTCGACGGCTTCTGGGAGATGGGGCTGCAGCCGTGGGACATGGCCGCAGGCGCCCTGCTGATTCAGGAGGCGGGCGGGCTGGTCGGCGATCTGGCCGGCGAGAGTGCGTTCATGCAGACCGGCAACATGGTCGCAGGCGCGCCGAAGATCTTCGCCCAGTTGTTGTCGGTGATCCAGCCCCATCGGCCGGCTGCAAGACAGGCCTGATCGAGGCACCCGGTATGTGCATGACCCCGGGCGAAGTCAGCGCCTGGCAATCTGGTGGCGAACGACCTGCACGATGCGCGGCGCGATCACCGGCAGATCGAGCGTTTCGACCGCCGCGCCGAGGTTGATGGCTTCGCGCGGCATGCCGAACACCACACAGGTCTGCTCGCTTTGAGCAATCGTGTGAGCCCCCGCCGCGCGCATTTTCAGCAAACCGGCAGCGCCGTCCCGCCCCATACCGGTCAGCAGAATACCGACCGCGCGGCTGCCGGCGACCCGCGCGACCGAGTCGAACAACACGTCGACCGAAGGGCGATGGCGGTTTACCGCAGGTCCGTGCCCAAGCTCACAGCGGAACCGCCCCCCCTCGCCGGCCACCGACAGGTGCGCGTGACCCGGCGCAATGTACGCATGCCCGGCTTCGATGGGCGCGCCATGCGTGGCCTCCCTGACCGAGATCGCAGCCAGCTTGTCGAGCCGTTCGGCGAACGAACGGGTGAAGCGCTCCGGCATGTGCTGGGTGATCACGATGCCTGGCAGGTCGCTCCGCAATCCAAGCAGCACGTCCTTGATGGCCTCGGTGCCGCCGGTCGATGCGCCGATTGCGATCAAGGTGCGCAGACCTGGCGTTTCAGGCGGTCGATCAAAGCTCACTGGAATCTCTCGGAAAGTCGGTTGAAATCGGTTCGGCCCGGTCGGTGACCGATACCACCCGCGCGGCCGATCAATCCGTATCATCGCGGAATGGCAACACCGTTTCCAGTCCAGCGTCGTCACTGACGCCTCCGACCCAGATCAGGCAAGCATGGCAGATACTCCTCAATCCTCACAAGCGTTCACCGAAGCGCTGATCAGCACCCACACGCCCATGATGCAACAATATCTGCGCATCAAGGCGCAGTACCCGGACTGGTTGCTGTTCTACCGCATGGGTGACTTCTACGAGCTCTTCTTCGATGATGCCGAGCGGGCTGCGCGACTGCTGGATATCACGCTGACCACCCGCGGCCAATCGTCGGGCAAACCGATCCGCATGGCGGGCGTGCCTTTTCATGCGCTGGAGCAATACCTCGCACGCCTGGTGAAACTGGGCGAGTCGGTCGTGATCGCCGAGCAGGTCGGCGAGCCTGGCGCCACCAAGGGACCGATGGAGCGCGCGGTCAGCCGCATCGTGACACCGGGCACGCTGACCGACGCGGCGCTTCTCGACGATCGCAGCGACGCCTTGTTGCTGGCCGCGACCCTCAACCGCGGCCAGCTCGGCCTTGCGTGGCTCAATCTCGCAAACGGCGACCTGCGCGTGCTCGAGTGTCCGTCCGAACAGCTCCAGACCCATTTCGAGCGTTTACGCCCGGCCGAAGTATTGATACCCGAGGGCTTGTCGCTGCCCTTGATCGAATCGCTTGCGCCCGCGCTGCGCCGCCTGGCCGATTGGCAGTTCGACCGCGACAACGGCGAACGACTGTTGACGACCCATTTCGGCACACGCGACCTGGCGGGCTTCGGTGCCGAAGGACTGGGCGTGGCGCTTGCGGCAGCGGCCGCGTTGTTCGAATACACCCGCTCGACCCAGCGCCAGAGCCTCGAACATATCACCGGACTGCGCGTGGAGCGCGAATCCGAGTACCTGCGACTCGACGCGGCGACCCGGCGCAACCTCGAGCTCACCGAGACCCTGCGGGGCGAAGCCGCGCCCACCCTGTTGTCGCTCCTCGATACCAGCGTCACCAGCATGGGCGCGCGCTGGCTGCGCCATGCGCTGCATCATCCACTGGCCGACAATCGAGTGGCCAGTGCCCGGCACGAAGCGGTGGCCGATTTGCTCGGCGACGGCTCGGGTCGGGTGATGAACGTCTTGCGCAACGCCCTTGGCGACGTTGCCGATGTCGAGCGGATCACCGCGCGAATCGCATTGCGCAGCGCCCGCCCGCGCGACCTGTCGGCGCTGCGCGCAAGCCTGGCGCAAGTGCCGTCGCTGAACGCCGCGCTGGCGAACGTGATCGCGCCGCGCCTGGCGAGCTTGCGCGCCATGCTCGCCGTGCCGGACGATGTGATCGCGCTTTTGAGCAGCGCCATCGCGGTCGAGCCGGCGGTCAGCCTGCGCGATGGCGGCGTCATCGCGGATGGCCACGACCCGGAACTGGACGAACTGCGCGCGATCCAGACCCACTGCGGCGACTTCCTGGTCGCCCTCGAGGCGCGCGAACGCGCACGCACCGGCATCGCCACGCTCAAGGTCGAGTTCAACCGGGTGCACGGCTTTTACATCGAAGTCAGCCGTGCCCAGGCCGAGAATGTGCCGGACGACTATCGCCGCAGACAGACCTTGAAAAATGCCGAGCGTTACATCACGCCCGAACTGAAGGCGTTCGAGGACAAGGCGTTGTCGGCCCAGGATCGCGCCCTCGCACGCGAAAAGCTGCTTTACGACGCGCTCCTCGAAGCCCTTGCGCCGTATGTGCCGGTGCTCCAGAAGGCCGCCCGCGCGCTCGCCGAACTCGATGCGCTGGCCGCGTTCGCAGATTGTGCCCGGCGCTACGACTATGTGCGGCCGCACTTCGTGCCCCAGCCGGGCGTGAGCATTCGCCGCGGCCGCCACCCGGTGGTCGAACGCCAGGTCGACACCTTCATCGCCAACGACTGCGAACTCACCCCCACCCGGCGCATGTTGATGATCACCGGTCCGAACATGGGCGGCAAGTCCACCTTCATGCGCCAGGTGGCACTGATTGCCCTGATGGCGCATGTGGGCGCCTTCGTGCCGGCGGATGCGGCGAGCATCGGCCCGCTCGACGCGATCTTCACCCGCATCGGCGCTTCCGACGATCTGGCCTCGGGGCGTTCGACCTTCATGGTCGAGATGACCGAGGCGGCGGCGATCCTCAACGGCGCCACCACCAACAGCCTGGTATTGATGGACGAGATCGGTCGCGGCACTTCGACCTTCGACGGCCTCGCCCTGGCCTTCGCGATCGCCCGCCATCTGCTCGATCGCAATCGCTGCCTCACCCTGTTCGCCACCCACTACTTCGAACTGACGCGACTGAATGGCGATTACCCGGAATGCGCCAACGTGCACCTCGACGCGGTCGAGCACGGCCATCGAATCGTCTTTCTGCATGCACTCGAAGACGGGCCGGCAAGCCAGAGCTACGGGATCGAGGTCGCCGCACTGGCCGGCGTGCCGGGCAGCGTGATCCGCGAGGCGCGCCGGCGCCTGCGCGCACTCGAGAATCGCGAAGTCTCGGCCGGCCCCCAGGCCGACCTGTTCACCACGCTGGCCGCAACCGAACTCGAGCCGATGTCCCACCCGGCGCTGACCGCGCTCGCCGCGCTCGACCCCGACAGCTTGTCGCCGCGCGAGGCGCTGGAGCATCTCTACGCGCTCAAGCGCCTGCACTGAAGCCGTTTCGATCACCATGAGCACACCCATCGACATCAGCGAAGAAGCCGGCGTCCGTTACCTGCATTTCGGCTCGGAATGGATCCAGGGCGCGATGCGGATCCGCCGCCCCAACGATCTGGAACTGGTCTACACCCGAGAAATGATGGCGGGCCTGCTGCTCTACGAGGCGGCGGACTGGCCGCGCGACGCCTTGCTGATCGGCCTCGGTGCGGCATCGCTGACCCGCTTCATCCACCACCATTGCCCGCATACGCGCATACAGGTCGTGGAGATCGAGGCGCGTGTGGTTGCCGCGGCGCAACAGTTCTTCAAACTGCCCGAAAGCAGCGCACGCCTGTCGATTCATATCGGCGACGGAGCGGAATACATGCTCGAGCCCGGCCGCCGGTTCGACTACATCCTGGTCGATGGCTACGACCGCAACGCCCGCGCCGGCGCGCTCGACACCCTGGCGTTCTACCGCGCGGTGCGTGGACGGTTGTCGGAACGCGGGATCATGGCGGTGAACCTGTTCGGTCGGTCACGTGGTTTTCGCGCGAGCGTCGAGCGCATCATCGATGCCTTCGACGACCGCGCCATCGCCTTCCCGTCGTGCGACAGCGGCAACGTGGTGGCGCTGGCGGCCGAAGGCGAGCGTATCGAAGTGGCGATCGCCGAGATTCGCGAACGCGCGAAGCGGCTCAAGACGCGGACCGGTCTGGACTTGCTCGCGACGGTCACCCGCCTGGAACAATCGGGCCATCTGCCGGGCGGGCAACTGCGGCTTTGAGCCGCGCCCTCCTCAGTCGTCGGACTGGGCCGGCGCGGGCGCCAACCACAGACACTGCCCCTTGTTCCCCTTGGCAATCGCGGCCAGGACCCGGTCATGCTCGGCGAGTTCGTCCGCGCTTGCACGGATCACCCGCAGGGGTTTGCGATCGCGCAGCTGAGCGGCGGCTTCGTCGCGGTCGGGCGGCGCTTCGTCGAGCAGCATGATCAGGCTTTCCTGGCCACGCGTCATCGCGAGATAGACCTCGGCGAGTATCTCGGCATCGAGCAGCGCGCCATGCAGGGTGCGGTGGCCGTTTTCGATCTGGTGACGCTCGCACAAGGCGTCGAGCGAGGCCTTCTTGCCCGGATTCTGCTCCTTCGCCATCTTGAGGGTGTCGACCACACCTGCGCAGGTCTCGCGCAGCATGGGCAGCCCGAGTCGTGACAACTCATGGTCGAGAAAGCCCACATCGAAGCTGGCGTTGTGAATGATCAGCTCGGCGTCGGTGACGAAGCGACGAAAATCGGCCGCGATGTCCGAAAAACGCGGCTTGTCGGCGAGAAACTCGGCGGTGATCCCATGCACCGCGATCGCTTCGGCGCTGATCGCACGCTCGGGATTGATGTAGGCGTGATAGTGGCGGCCGGTCAGGTTGCGGTTGAGGAGTTCGACGCAGCCGATCTCGATCACACGATCGCCGTTTTTCCAATCGAGCCCGGTGGTTTCGGTGTCGAGTACGATTTGTCGCATGCGCACCTCAACCCGTGACGGCCTTGCCGCTCGCCCGAACCGCGTCGACACCCTTGCGCGCCAGTGCATCGGCGCGCTCGTTCTCCGGATGGCCGGCGTGGCCTTTCACCCAGATCCAGTCGATGCGATGCGTGTCGGCCGCCTCGTCGAGCGCCTTCCACAAATCGACATTCTTCACCGGCTCGCGCGCGGCGGTGAGCCAGCCGCGCTTTTTCCAGCCGTGAATCCACTCGGAAATGCCTTTCTGCACATACTGGCTGTCGGTGTGAACCCGCGCGGCGACCGGGCGCTTGAGGCAGGCCAGCGCCTGGATGACCGCAGTCAGCTCCATCCGGTTGTTGGTGGTGTGCGGCTCGCCGCCCCAGATCTCCTTCTCATGCCCGCCGGCGCGCATGATCGCGCCCCAGCCGCCCGGCCCCGGATTGCCGCTGCAGGCGCCATCGGTATATATGTCGAGTGCTTCCATCTCAATCCTGTTCATCGATTCTCTGCAAGTTGCCCGCCACGCCGCGCCCGCGCCGCACCACCGGCGCGAGGCGTTTTTCGGCGGCGCGCAGGTCTCGCCATTTCGGGGTGATCAGCCGCATTCCGTGCACCCGCTTGATCCCGTGGAGGACCCAGGCGCCGCCGCAGATCGGCCACCAGCGCGCACCGGCACGATCCATGAAACGCCAACGCTCGATCCACTTGCTGGTCCGGACCGCCGGGCGATAGCAGCCCAGGCGGCTTTCCTGGGCTTCGAAGCCGAGCAATGTCAGCCAGTCCTTGATGCGCGGGCTCGAATAATAATGCCCCCGCCACGGATAGCCACAATCCGAACGCGCGAGCATCCTGCGGATGCCCCACAGGCTGAACGGGTTGAAGCCGCTGATGATCACGCTCCCTTCCGGCACCAGCACGCGTTCGATCTCGCGCAACACCTGGTGCGGATAGGGCGAGAATTCGAGCACGTGCGGCAGCAGCACCAGATCGAGGCTGGCGGTGGCGAACGGCAGCGCATGCGCGCTCGTCACCACGGGCGCGCCGCCATCGGCCGAACTGCTGAATCGCCACGACATCCGGCTATGCTCGAGCAGCGGCAAGCCTGGCAAGCCGACCTGGAGTGCGTTATAACCGAAAATATCGGCCACCATCTCGTCGAAAGCGGCCTTCTCCCAAGCCAGCAGATACCGCCCCTGCGGACTTTCCAGCCATTCCGACAACCCGCGTTCAGACATGACGACTCGACATCCCGAAGACTCCAGCGTTGAGATTATCCCGCTTCCGGCTTTCGACGATAACTATATCTGGCTCGTCAGGCACGGCCGCAAGGCTGTCGTGGTTGACCCCGGCGATGCTCGGGTCGTTCGACAAGGCCTCGCGCGACTCGGTCTCGAGCTCGAGGCCATTCTGGTCACCCATCATCACGCGGACCACATCGGCGGGATTGCCGACTTGCTTGCCACACGCCCGCTGCCCGTGTTCGGGCCGGACGATCGGCGCATCGCTCCGATCAGCCGAACCCTCACTGAAGGCGAGCATGTGAGGCTCCTCGACGGCAAGCTGGATCTGTGTGTGATGGAAGTTCCGGGGCACACCGAGACCCACATCGCCTATCGGGGCGAGGGTGTCTTGTTTCCTGGAGACACCCTCTTCAGCGCTGGTTGCGGCCGCCTGCTGGGCGGCACCGCGGCGCAGCTGCATGCGTCGCTCAACCGCTTGGCCGCGCTGCCCGAACAGACTCGGGTGTACCCGACCCACGAATATACGCTCGCCAATCTGGCGTTCGCACGCGCGGTCGAGCCGACGAACGGCACGCGTGACGCTTGGCAGGCCACGGTCGAGTCCGCCCGCGCGGCCGGCCTGCCATCGCTGCCGACGACGATCGCACTCGAACGGGCGATCAACCCCTTTCTGCGGGTCGACGAACCCGCCATCGTCGCGGCGCTGGCAACCCGTTCGACCGACGCGCTGGCGAGCCCCCTCGCCCGCTTCACTGCGCTCAGGGCATGGAAGGACGTATTCCGGCTCCCGTCCGCCTGACGCCCGCCTGGTTCAGTCGAGCACCCGTTTGATCGTGTCGAGGATCTGGCTCTGCCGGAACGGTTTCAGGATGATGCCGTGTGCGCCTTTCCCGATCGCGGTCTCGATCGTCTCGCGATCAGCCTGCCCGGTCACCATCAGCACCTTCGCCGACGGCAGGTCGGTCCGGATGACCGCCAAGGCTTCGAGTCCGCTCATCTTCGGCATCAGCACATCGAGACAGATCAGGTCGGGGCGCAACTGCACCGCCATTGCCACCCCTTTCACGCCATCGGTAGCCTCGCCAATGACCTCGAGGCCCGAACTGCGCAGCAGCGAGCGAAGCGTCAAACGGATGATCTCGTTGTCGTCGACGATCAGAACCGTCGTGCGGCTTGGATGCATGTGCGTTCCCGTCTATGTCGGCTCATCCCGAGCCACTTCTGCACGATTCCGGCCACGCCGTTTCGCCGCGTAGAGCGCGGCGTCCGCGCTGCCCAGCAGCTTCTTCCAGCCGGAATCATCGTCCCGCGCCGGTGTCGCCGTCGCGACGCCGATACTGATCGTGACGACCGGCGCCGTCCGCGACTGCGCGTGCTCGATACCGAGGCCACGCACGATCTCAAGGACCTTGTCCGCGACATTGCGCGCACCCTGGCCGTCGGTCTCGGGCAACACGATCACGAACTCTTCGCCGCCATAACGCGCGGCAAGGTCCGATGAACGCCGCAAGGCACGATCGAGCGAGCCTGCGACCGCACGCAAGCAATCGTCGCCGGCCTGATGTCCGTAACGGTCGTTGTATTCCTTGAAGTGGTCGATATCGAGCAGCAACAGCGACAGCGGCGCATTACGCCGTTCGGCGCGGCGCCACTCGCGCACCAGCGTATCGTCGAACACCCGGCGATTGGGTATGCCGGTCAGGCCGTCGACCGACGACAGCCGGCTCAGCTCACGATTGGCATCGTTCAGTTTCCGGGTCAGCAGCAGCAGCGAATAGCGCATCTGCGCGATCCGCTGCATGGCGCGCACCTTGGCCTTGAGCACGATTTCGGAGACCGGTTTGACCAGGTAATCGTCTCCGCCAACGTCGATGCCACGCTCGAGATCCGCTTCGCTCGCACGCGCCGACAGAAAGATGATCGGCGTCCATTCGCCGTCACGTTCGAGCTGCCGGATGCGCCGTGCGACGTCGAATCCGTCCATGCCGGGCATGATGATGTCGAGCAGCACCAGATCGGGACGTTCGAGCTTGAACGCCTCGATGCCGCTTTCACCATCACGTGCGTGCACCGCGCGCAAGCCCATCTTTTCGAGAAGATGGCATACAAGCGTGGCACTCGTGACCGTATCTTCGATGACGAGCGCTTTCATCCGGCACGCCTTTCAGTCTTGTTGTTGGTTGGCCTCAATCCTAGCAAGTTCCACCGTCCAGCGGCGAACGGAATGACGGCGGATGTGCCGGCGCGCGGGCGGCGAGCGTTCATCGCTCCAGATGCGGCTTCATCAACGCCTCGAACCAGTCCAGGAACACGCCGAGCCGCTGGGTGCGTTGCCGGTGATGGGGATACAGTGCCGATACCGGCATCGACGACGCGCGCCAGTCCGGCATCACCTCCACCAATTGCCCGGCATCCAGCAAGTGCTGGACGTCGAAACGCGGCACCTGGATCAGCCCGAGCCCGGCCAGGCAGCATGCGATGTAGCTCTCGGCATTGTTCACCGCCACTCGACTGGGCACCCCGATCCGGTGTTCGTGGCCCTCGCCGCTCACCCACTCCCAGGGCAGTTCCCTGCCCGTCCGCGGACAGGCATAGCCCACCACCCAATGGCCGTGCCCCAGATCCGCGAGATTGCGGGGTTCGCCATGCGCATGCAGGTATGCGGGGCTGCCGCAATTGATCAACGCGATACTGCCAAAACCGCGCACGGCCAGACCACTGTCGCGCAGGCTGCCGATGCGCAACACGCAGTCGACGCCCTCGCGCACCAGATCGATGGCACGATCTGCCGAGCCCAGGGCCAATTGCAGCCCGGGATGGCGACGCAGCAAGCCCGGCAGCGCCGGTGCAAGCACACGGCGCGCGATCCGGCTGGGCACGTCGACCTTGAGCCGGCCGGATACCTGGCTCGGGCTCGGTTCGAACAGATGGTCGATTTCCTCCAGCTCGACCAACAGCGTGCGGAGGCGATCGAGCAAGCGCGCACCGTCGGCGGTCAGGCGCACCTGACGGGTCGTCCGGTGCAGCAAGCGGGCGCCGATCTGGACTTCCAGCTGCTGTACCGCCGCCGAAACCGACGCCCGTGGCAGATCGAGCGCATTGGCCGCCTTGATGAAACTGCCCATTTCCGCGACCTGGACAAATATCCGGTATCGATCGAACCTATCCATACGCCCAATGATGTGTTGCTCTGCCCGAGCCTGCGCGCGGACACGCGCCTCGCGCTGTGTCAGCCGGCGCCACCACGCCGATTGAAAGAACCGACCTACACCCGCGCCCTTGCCCGACGCGGGAAACGACTCGACCCACCCGGTGCGCCTGGCCGCCGGGTCTGCGTGCGATCAACGCTGCCACCACCACACCGCCCACGCGGACACGGCCGGAATACCGAACAGCGCGATGTGTATCGGCAACTCCTCGGCCAGCGTGTAGCCATGCGACAGGCCGGTACGCAGATTCCACGCCGAGACGCAGAACCAGACCAGCGTAAACACGCCCGCCGCCAGCGCACGATGGGCCGCGGGCGCCAGCCGCAGCGCCAGCCCGGCCAGTATCAGGCCCGCCACGATGAAGATCACGGTGCGCATGATGAGCTCACTTGGTGGTGTAGCCGCCGTTGATCAGGATCGTCTGGCCGGTGATCCACCAACCGTCGCTGACCAGATGGCGAATGAACGGCACCACGTCTTCGATATGGGTCAGGCCCGTGGGCGAGGACGGAGAAAGCGCGGCCGCCGACTTGTGGTACGCGACCGCATCGGCCCCTTCCTGCCCGTAGAAGAACGGCGTGTCCATCGGACCGGGCCCCACCGCGGTGACCGAAATGCCACGCGGCCCGAATTCCTTGGCCGCCGCGCGCGTAAAGTGCTCGACCGGCGCCTTGGTGCCGGCGTAGGCCGCGTAGAACGGCGTAAATGCGCCCAGCAGCGAAGTCACCACGGTCACGATCTTGCCGTTGTCGTTGACATGGCGCCCCGCCTCCTTCAGGAAGAAGAAGGCCGACTTGCCATTGATGGCGGCCATTTCGTCATACTCGGCCTCGCTGACCTCCAGCAACGGCTTCTTGAGCACCTTGCCCACCGTATTGATCGCGATGTCGGGCCGGCCGACTGCCGCAAGCGTATCGGCAAACAGCCTCTCGACCGCGGCGGCCGTGGTCAGGTCGCCCTGGATGGCTACCGCCCGGGCGCCCGCCGCCTCGACCGCGGCCACCGTCGCTTCTGCATCGGGTCGGGTGGCGGCGCTGTTGTAGTGAATCGCGATGGCGCTGGCGCCTTGGCCAGCCAGATCGCGCGCGATCAGGCCGCCGAGGTTCTTGGCCCCGCCGGCAATCAGTGCAACTTTGCCCTTGATGGAATGGTCAGCCATGACGAATCTCCTTTCCGCGTGAATTAAACCATGAGCTTAGGCTTTGCGGACCAGCGGATAAACCGGCTCGACATGGATTGATTATCCATACTGAAAATACAATCAAGTATCGATTGAACACAACACACATGCAATCCGCCCTTTGCCCGACGGACCCTCCCCGTCGATCACTTGAACGTCAAGGCTGTCCGACCGGCCGACACGCTGCTAGACTTGCTACCCACTTTTTCCCGGACATCCTCCCCGCGCCAATGAAGTCGTTCGTTCGTCTGATGCTCATCGCGGTCGTGTGCGTGTTTCACGGGAGCGTGGTACTTGCCCAGGGTGCGTCCGGGAGTGACGGATCCGGCACTCCATCGGTTTCCTCGAACTACGACGATGTGGGTGGCTTGCGGGCCAGTCCGGGACAGCGGCTCGAGATTCCGTTCCAGGAGTCGCGCGTCCTCAAGCTCGACCTCACCCGCGACGCCAACGACATCTGGGACCGCATCCGGCGGGGATTCGGCATGCCCGACCTGGATTCCGATCTCGTGGTCGAGCGACAGCTGTTCTACCTCAACCGCCCGGCTTTCCTGCGCACCGTGTTCGAGCGCGGGGGGCAATACCTCTATTACATCGTCGATGAAATCGAACGGCGCGGTTTGCCGACCGAGCTTGCGCTGCTGCCCATGGTCGAAAGCAACTACAATCCGCTGGCGCTGTCACGCGCAAAAGCGTCCGGCTTGTGGCAGTTCATTCCGTCGACCGGACGCAATTTCAACCTGACCCAGAATCAGTGGGTGGACGAGCGACGCGACGTGATCGCATCGACCAATGCCGCGCTCGATTATCTGGAGTATCTCTACGAATTTCATGGCGACTGGCATCTGGCGCTCGCATCCTATAACTGGGGCGAAGGCTCGGTTGCGCGGGCCATCAAGAAGAACCTCGATCAAAACCTGCCGACCGAGTACCGCGACCTCGCCATGCCAGACGAGACCCGCCAGTACATTCCCAAGCTGCAGGCGCTGAAGAATATCGTCTCGAATCCGGAGCTGTTCAATTTCGAATTGCCGCATGTCGCGAACGACGAACATTTCACCACCGTACCCGCGCCACGCGGCATCGATCTCGCTACCGCGGCCAGGCTCGCCGAGATGTCCATGGACGAGTTCGTCGCACTCAATCCGGGCTACAACCGCCCCATCATCAACAGCGACGACGACGTCCTGGTTGTTCCCGCAGACCGTGCCGAGCAGTTCAAGCTGCGCCTTTCGCAACACGCATCGAGCAGCAAACGCTGGGTGAACTATCAACTCCGCAAAGGCGACACGCTTGCCTCGATCGCGCGAAAATACGGGATGTCGATCAACCAGTTGCGAGAAATAAACGGCCTCGATGCACGCGCCAGCGTGAGAGTCGGCCAATCCCTGCTGGTGCCGGCAAAACCTTGAACGGTGTCTGGGCGTGCGCGCCGCGACTTCGTCCTACGCTTCGCTTCGTTCGATCCCGGCTCTACTCACGGCCCGCCGTCTTCGTTCGAGCGTCTACCCCGGCCAGTGGCAGCGCACGATATGGCTGGCACTGCCAAAGCGTGTTTGCGTCGGCTGTTTGCGTTCGCAGATCTCGGTCGCCTTCGGGCAGCGTGGATGAAAATGGCAACCGCTCATCGATGCCGCACCAGTGTGCGGATCGCCCGTGACCATCGCCGCGCCGCCGTGTCCCGGCGTCCGCGCGCCTTCGGCCGATGCCGCGACGAATGCCCGGGTGTAAGGATGGGCCGGGTTTGACAACACCGCGTCGATCGAGCCGTGCTCGACGATGCGGCCGCGATACATCACCGCCACAGCGTCGGCAAGATAACCCGCGACGCCTGGGTTGCGCGTGATCAGCAGGTAGCTCATGCCGGTTTCGTCCTGCAGTTCGCGCAGCAGGTTGAGGATGTGCGACCGGCAGGCGGCATCGAATCCGGCTACCGGCTCGTCGCAGATCAACACCTGTGGCGACACTGCCAGCGCGCGCGCGATCGCGACGCACTGCAACGAAAAGTCGTCGAGATCCTCGGGGTAGCGGCTTGCCAGCGTCGGCGCCAGGCCGACCCGCGAAAGCAGTCGTCCGACATGCCGGGTACGCTTGTCGGGATCGGTCTCGACCCCCAGCGCAATCATGCCTTCGGCAACGCTGTCGCCGATGCGCATGAACGGGTTCAATGCGGCCCGTGGCGACTGGAAGATCATCTGCAGCGCACGCCGGGTCGGCACGAACGCCGATTCGAACAACGTGTCCAGCGGACTGCCATCCAGAGACAGCTCGCCCTCATCGAACCCGATCAACCCCGCCATCGCCTTGCCCACGCGGCTCTTGCCACTGCCCGATTCGCCCAGGAGCGCCAGCGTGCGCCCGGCTTGCAGGCTCAGGTCGACCCCGTCCACCGCGCTGGCCCCGGCGCTGAGTCGGCCCGGTTCGAGATTGACCGTGAGCCCGCGCATCTCGAGGCGGATGGTCGTCGGCGGGCGCGGGCGATGGCGCGGCGGCGCAGCGGTCGGCAACGGCGGGTCGAGATCGTCCGGATCGCGATAGAGATGGCAACGCACGCTCTGCAAGCCCAGCACATGCAACCCGGGCGGCGTACTCGAACACGCGCCGAATGCGTGCGGGCAGCGCGACGCGAAGCAGCAGCCGGACGGATCGGATGCCGGCGCGCCACGCTCGGTGCCGCCGAGAACCTGTCCCCGTTGTTGCCGCGACGGCTGTGCCTCGATCAGACTGCGCGCATACGGGTGGAGTGGATTGGCCAGGAACTCGCCGCTCGGACCCCATTCCACCACCTCGCCATCGAGCACCACCGCCACCCGCTGCGCCATCCGGCGCACCACGTCGGGGTCGCGGGTAAACAGCATGATGGCCATGGCACGAACGTTGCGCAGCCGCTCGAACAAAGCCAAGACCTGGGTCTGAACGGTCGGATCGAGCGTGCCGATCGGTTCGTCGGCCAGCAGCAATTGCGGACGCCCGGCAAGTGCGAGCGCGATCGCCACCGACTGGCAAGTGCCGATCGCGAGTTCGCCCGGCTTGCGATCGAGACACGTTCCGGGGCTGGACAGGCCGGTCGATGCGAGCAGGCGCCGCGCCTCGTCGCGCGCGTCTGCGCCGGCCAGTCCGCGATGTTGCGCAAACACTTCGCCAAGATGCTGCATGACCGTCATGCCCGGGTTGAGGCTGGCAAGCGGATCCTGGAAGATCGTTGCCACGCGGCCACCCAGATAGGTGCGCAGCTCGGACCGCGACAGTTCGAGCAGATCCTTGCCGTGCAGGCGCAGCGTGCCGGCTTCGACCTGTGCGCCTGCGTCCAGCAAACCGGTGATCGCCGAAGCGATCAACGACTTGCCGCAACCGGCCTCTCCCAACAGCGCCAGGGTCTCGCCCGCCCGCAGATCGAGATCGACCCCGCGCAACGGCCATGTACGCGCGCCATTCGACATGACACCGACGCGCAGCCCGGCGATCGAGAGCAAACGGGTCGGGTCCGGCTCATCGGCGGACATACCGAGCATCGTCCGCACATCGACCCGATCATTCATGCCGATACCTTTGAACCAGGGTGTGCACGCGCATTAAAAAAGGCCGCGGTTGCGGCCCATGACACTGCAACATTGCAGACGAGTGCGAATGGTATCAGTGATGGTGATGACCGCCCGGGCCATGCACATGGCCGTGGGTGACCTCTTCGGCGCTTGCCGGACGGACTTCGGAAACCGTCATGTCGAAAATCAGCGAAATGCCGGCCAGCGGATGATTGCCGTCGACGACGACTTTGCCGTCGGCAATATCGGTAATCCGGTAGACCACTTCTTCGTCGCCGTCTTCGGTGACACGCTCGAAGGACATGCCCACCTCGATGTTGTCCGGAAACTGGCTCAGATCTTCCAGCAGGACCAGCTCTTCGTCATAGTCGCCGAACGCATCCTCGGGCTCGAGGCGGACCTTCAGGGCCTCGCCGGTCTTCTTGCCGTGCAAGGCTTCTTCGATCGCGGGGAAAATCCCGTCGTAGCCGCCGTGCAGATAGATGAGCGGCTGCTTGCCGTCGTCGATCATGTTGCCATCGGTGTCGGTGACGGTGTAGTTCAGCGTGACGACCGAGTTCTTAACGATTTCCGTTTGCATATTCCGTTTCCAGGTTCCTGACCATGTTGAAGACATTTGCCGCGTGACCGCGGGGAGAGACATCCCGGAGAACGTGCCGGATCACGCCTAGTTTGTCGATGATGAACGTCGTTCGTGCCACCCTGGCCTGATCGCTGCCGTCACCCCGATTCGATCGACACACATCATAAACACGGCAAACCTCGCAATCTTCGTCGGATAGCAGCCTGAGCGAGAGGCCGTGGAGATCGCGAAATTCCGCATTGGTCAGACAATCGTCAGGGCTGATTCCGATCACTTCGCAGTCGTAGCGTGCGAAGTCGTCCTCATGGTCGCTGAAATCGGCTGCCTGCAGGGTGCAACCCGGCGTGTTCGCGCGCGGATAGAAGTAGAGGACGATGTGCCGTCTGCCAAGTGCCGACTCGAGATCGAACACCTCCATGTCGGCGTCCGGCAGCGAAAAGACTGGCGCAACATCACCGACCTGAAGCATGTGCTCTCCCTGACGTCGCGGCAATTCTAGCCGAGACCGGGTTTCAAGACTACCGCTGGCGTCGCCTCTGTGGAACATGGAATTGTCTCCTGATTGTTTTTTCGACTTGTGTCATGCCTTGATTACGACATGTACTCGTACGAATAGACCAGATCCGATCCGGGCTCAAGGCCTGGCGGCCAAAAGTCATGAAATATTTGTTTGTACACGGGCGCTAACTGTATAAAATAACAGCCAATCAGGAGTGCTCAATGACGATAGACACAACGGATCTGACCCGCAGGCAGCAGGAGATCCTCGCCTTCATCCACCAGGCTCTCGAAGCCGAAGGGCGCCCCCCCACCCGTGCCGAAGTATGTCGGGCATTCGGTTTCAAGTCGCCCAACGCGGCCGAGAGCCATCTGCGCGCACTGGCCGCCAAGGGTGCCATCACCCTTGAAGAAGGCCGGGCGCGCGGCATACGCCTGCCCGGCGGCTTTCCACGTCGTTCAGACACGTTTCACGACACCGGCCTTCCGTTGATCGGGCATGTCGCGGCCGGCAACCCGATTTTGGCGATCGAGCATGTCGAATCCCGCCACCCGGTCGATCCGGCCCTGTTTTCCCCGCGCGCGGACTATCTTTTGCGGGTGAAGGGGCTGAGCATGCGCGATGCCGGCATTCTCGACGGCGATCTTCTCGCCATTCACCGCACCGAAACGGCCCGCAACGGCCAGATCGTGGTCGCCCGGGTGCGCGACGATGTCACGGTCAAGACTTTTTCGGCCCGGGGCAGGCTCGTGAGCCTGTTGCCTGCCAATCCCGACTTCGATCCGATTACGGTCGATACCGAAATCGAACCACTGGCCATCGAAGGCCTGATGGTCGGCCTGATCCGCAACGGCCTGCCGAACTGAAGCGCCTTTCGCGTCCGATGTCAGCCCGAGCCACGACCCTGCCCGCCGAGCTGCTGGCATCGGGCCTGATCTGGCAAGCCGACCGGCTGGCCAGCCCTGCATGGCCAGGCTGGCCGACCGGCTTTCCGGTGCTCGATGCCGAGTTGCCGGGTGGCGGCTGGCCGCGTGATGCGATCATCGAGCTGATCTCGGATCGGCCCGGCATCGGCGAATTGCAACTGATGCTGCCGATGCTGCGATCGTCGCCACCCGCACGCTGGGCCGCCTGGGTCGCCCCGCCCTTTTTGCCCTATGCGCCGGCACTCGCGGCAAGCGGGTTCGACCTCGGGCGCCTGCTGTTGATTCGTCCCCATGATCATGCCCGCTCGATCTGGGCAACCCGCCAGGCGTTGAATTCGGGGGCCTGCCATGCGGTGGCGCTGTGGAGCAGGAACATCGACGCCTCGGCGCTCCGGCGTCTGCAACTGGCGGCCGAAGCGTCCGCCACGCCCTTGTTTCTGTATCGTCCCAACGCTGCCGCCAGATCGCCTTCGCCTGCGGCATTGCGCCTGCAACTGCTGGCACGGCCCGATGGCCTGGGCGTGGTCATACTCAAGCGCAAGGGGCCGGTCACGCACACGCTGCTCAGGCTTGCGCTTCCTTCCAGGCTGCGCCGCAGCCCTGCCCACGATGCTCTGGATAGCCTTGCACCTGCCCGACCTGCCGCTGCAGGTATTCACCCGGGGCCTCGCTGAGGCCGGCGCGCTGGCGGTGGTCGAGCATCGGCCGCGCCAACAGGTGCTGGCCGCCAGCCCGGCCGCGCGCGCATGCGGTGTCGAACCCGGCATGCGCGTCGTCGGCGCGTTGGCGGTGGCCCCGGGGCTCGTGCTGCGTGATCGCGACGTCGCTGCGGAGCGCGCCCTCCTCGCCGTGCTTGCGAACTGCGCCGGGTGTTTCTCGCCTGCGCTCAGTCTCGATCCACCCGATTGCGTCATGCTCGAAGTCGGCACGTGCTTGCGGCTGTTTGGTGGTCTGGCCGGGCTGATCGAACGGCTGGCGGACGCGCTCGCCGCACAGGGGCTGGACGTCAGGCTCGCGGCGGCCCCGACGCCACTCGCGGCAAGCTGGCTGGCGCTGGCCAGGCCAGGCCGGCGGATCGAGGCCAAACCCGGCTGGACCGAGGTGTTGAACGATCTGCCGATCGAGCTGATCGCCCGCGGCGGCCAGGTCAGCAAAGACAATCTCACGTTGCTGCGCGGCATCGGCGCAGACCGGGTCGGTGCGATCGCACGCCTGCCACGTGACGCGCTCGCCCGTCGCGAGGCCGTCGCCGTATCGGCCGTGCTTGCGCGGGCCCGGGGTGAAATACCCGATCCGCGTCCGTGGTATCAAGCGCCGCCCACGCATGCGAGTCGTCTGCTCCTGCCCGCGCCGGTCGACGCCACCGAGCCGCTCCTGTTTGCCTGCAGAAGACTCTTTGCCGGCCTGGCGGCCTGGCTCACTGTCCGGTTGGCGGCAATCGACCGTTGCCAGGTGTTTCTCGAACATGAGGACCGCCCCGATACCCTGATCGAGATCGTGACAGGCGAGCCCGGCCGCTGCGAGGCCCGGTTGGGCATGCTGCTGCGCGAGCATCTGAACCGTCTCGAACTGCCCGCGCCGGTCGAAGCGTTGAGGCTGCATGCCGATTGTCCGGTCTTTCAGCCCGCGCGCAGCCAGGACTTGTTCGGCGACCCGCACGCAGCACGCGACGGCGCGCTGCGTCTGGTCGACCGCCTGTGCGCCCGCCTGGGCAACGATGCGGTGTTCGGCCTGCGCCTGCAGGACGGACACCGGCCGGAAACCGCCTGGTCAGCGATGCGCCCGGGCCACCGTCCGGCCTCGGGTGTACAAGCCGCGCCGGGGCAGCGGCCGCTCTGGCTGCTGGACGAACCCCGGCCACTCGCCGCAATCGATGAGCTGCGTTTGTTGAGCGGACCGGAACGCATCGAGTCCGGCTGGTGGGACGGTCATGACATCCGGCGCGACTACTTCGTCGCCCGCGGCCCGGACGATGCGCTATGGTGGATCTTCCGGGCGCTGGATGAACCCGGCGGCTGGTACGTGCACGGTTATTTCGGGTAAGCGCTGCGTGCGCGCCAGCGCGCGCTCACCTGCCCTGCTTGTCCGTACCGAGCCAGCCCGCCTGCAACGCCTGCCGTTCGGCGGAGAGCCGCGGCCTGAGCGTCAGACGCGCAACATCCGCCGGGGCCGCGGACAGGTCGACCTCGAAGCGCATCAACTCGTCACGCCGGAATGCATGCAGGCTCACCCGGTCACCGGGCTCGTGCCGCGCCAGGAGGCCGTCGAGGTTGCCCGCCGACAGCTTCAAGCCGTCCAGCGCGATCAACACGTCGCCGGCCGACAGCCCCGCTCTTTGCGCCGGCCCGTCGTCGAACACCTGGGCCAGCCTGGCTTCGCCGTTGCCGCCCGCCAGCTTGACCCCCAGCGCCGGCCCGTCGCTCGCAGGTTCGAAGATCAGCGCCACCCCGAAATCCGCCAGCAAACGTGCGAGCGGCAGATCCTCCGTCCCGGACACCGCCTGTTCGAGCCAGTGCGACAATTTGCGTCCATGACGCCCGTTGTGCGGTGCGTGGATTTCGATCAACTCGGCAACCAGCCCGAACACGTCCGTCTCGCCGACCCCGACCCCGGTCTGTCCGTACCGCATCCACAGCATCCGCATCAGATCGTCGAGGCTGCATCGCCCGCGGCTCAGCGCGCGCAACTTCAGGTCCAGGGCCAGCGCGATCAGCGAGCCCTTGGCGTAGTAGCTCACGATCGCATTCGGCGCGTTTTCATCCTGGCGATAGTACTTCGTCCATGCGTCGAAGGAAGATTCGGCCACGCTCTGCCGCAGGCGCCCGCTGCCGCGCTGCACGGCCGAGATCGTCTTGGCGAGCAGGCCGAGATAGTCCTCGACATCGATCACGCCGGCACGCAACAGCGCCAGATCGTCGTAATACGAGGTAAAACCTTCGAACATCCACAACAGCCGGGTGTAGTTCTCACGGTCGAGCGCATAGGGAACGAACGCGGCCGGTTTGATGCGTTTCACGTTCCAGGTATGGAAATACTCGTGGCTGCACAGCCCCAGAAATGCCTTGTAAGCATCCGGCAAACCGCTCATGCCCGGGAACGGCAGATCGCTCCGGTTGGCCAGCAGCGCGGTCGAGGCGCGGTGCTCGAGGCCGCCATAGCCCTCTCCCACGATCATCGCCATGAAGAGATAACGCTCGACCGGCGCCGGCGCGCCGAACAGGCCGATCTGCCAGGCGCAGATCTTCTGCAGATCGGCACACAGGCGCTCGAGATCGCAGTCGTGCCGGCCGGTGATCGCGATTTCATGGCGCACCCCGCAAGCATCGAAATGCGCCTGGGTGAACGTGCCCATTTCGACCGGGTGATCGATCAGCTCGTCATAGTCGGCCGCCCGGTAGCGGCCGAAGCCTTGCGGACCGGGCCGGTGCGCGAGATCGTCGACCGCAGCGAGCGTGGTCGCCACGCGCCAGTCGTCCAGGCCTTTGCCGGCAGGCGGCAGGATATCGACCGTGCACGCTTCCCCGGTCTTGCCCTCGACCGCGAGGAACACGCTCGGGCCATTGAAGAACCCGTGGGTGCGGTCCAGATGCGCCGCGCGCACGGAGAGATCCCACGCATACACTTCGCAGCTCACCGTCAGCGCGGCCGTGGCGGGCAATCCCGCCGCGCGCCAGGTGTGCTTGTCGAGCTTTTCGAGCATCACCGCGTTCCCGCCGGCCTCGGCGCGGATCGACACGATGTTGCGCGCGAACTCGCGAATCATGTAGCTACCTGGTATCCATGCCGGCAGGCGCAGGATCTGGCCGGCCGGGTCGGGCGAGGCCACGCTGCAGGTCACCCGGAACAGATGCGCTTCGGGCCGAAAGGGTTCGATGGTGTAGTGCACGCCGCGATCGGGCGGCACGATAGGGTATGTGCGGGTCATGGTCTTGGCGTGGCGGGACGTTGCGACCGATTCTAACAGTCCGCACTCCGACTCGCGGCGCGCGCTACGCATCGCGGCGGCAATTCGCGCAGGGGTGTTAGACTGTATTTATGTACAGTCAAAAATCCTCTCATCCTGATGCCGGGCGCGATCTGCCCGCTTACGCCGAACTTCATTGTCTGAGCAACTTCAGCTTCATGTGCGGCGCCTCGCATCCGGAAGAACTGGTGGCGCGCGCAGCCGAATTCGGCTACACCGCGCTCGCGATCACCGACGAATGTTCGTTTGCAGGCGTGGTGCGCGCCTATCAGGCCATCCGCAGCCAGGGCCTCGCACTCGGGTTGATCGTCGGCACCGAGATCGCACTCGCCGATGGTCCCCGCGTCGTTTTGCTCGCACGCAACCGCGCCGGCTACGCGTGGCTGTCGCGATTGATCACCCGTGGACGGCGGAGCGCCGTCAAGGGCCGCTATCATCTCGGCCGCGCCGATCTTGATGCCGGCACGCCGGACTGCGTCGCGCTGCTGATCCCGCCCTTTTCGACTGAGCCCGACGCGGCGCGGCTGGTGGCCGACGCCCGCTGGCTGCGCAGCCTGTTCGGCGACCGGACCGGCCTCGCGATCAGCCTGGCCCGGGGACCGGATGACGCCGCGCGCCTGCAAACCCTGCTCGCAGCCGCGTGCGCCGCCGGCGTCGCGGCGATCGCCAGCAGCGCCGCGTTGATGCATGACCGCTCACGCCGCCGCTTGGCCGACGTGCTGGCGGCGAACCGTTTGCATGTCACGCTCGCCGATGCCGGCATGGCGCTGGCACCCAATGCCGAACGCCGGTTGCACCCGCGTCCGGTGCTCGCGCGCCGCTACCCGCGCCACCTGCTCGATGCAACGGTACGCATCGCGGCGCAATGCAGCTTCGACCTGGGCACGTTGCGGTATGAATATCCGGCCGAGATCGCCCCCGACGGCTATACCCCCTGTACCTGGTTGCGCCATCTGGTCGAACAGGGCTTGCGCTGGCGTTACCGGCTGGCGCCCTTTTCCCCGGCCGGCAGCGAACCGCCATCGGCGCATCCTGCTTCGAACATCGATCCCGCCCCTCCCAAGGTGCGGGCCCAGATCGAACACGAACTGGGACTGATCACCGAACTGGGCTACGAAGCCTATTTCCTGACCGTGCATGACATCGTGCGCTTCGCCCGTAGCCGCGACATCCTGTGCCAGGGGCGCGGCTCGGCAGCCAATTCGGCGGTGTGCTGGGCGCTGGGGATCACCGAGGTCGATCCGCAGCTGGGCATCATGCTGGTCGAACGCTTCATCTCGCGCGAGCGCAACGAGCCGCCCGACATCGACGTGGACTTCGAGCACAGCCGGCGCGAAGAAGTCATCCAGTACCTCTACGCCAAGTACGGCCGCGAGCGCGCCGCGTTGACCGCGGTGGTGATCTCTTACCGCCCGCGCAGCGCCTTGCGCGACGTGGGCCGGGCGCTGGGTTTTCCGCTCGAGCAGATCGAGCGCCTGACCCGCGACCACTTCTGGTTCGATGGTCGCCGGATCCTGCCCGAACGCCTCGCCGAAGCCGGACTCGACCCCGACAGCCCGGCGGTGCAGCGGCTGGTGGAGCTGGCCACCGAATTGATGGGCTTCCCGCGCCATCTGTCGCAGCACGTGGGCGGCTTCGTGATCGCGCGCGGCCGGCTCGATGAACTCGTGCCGGTCGAGAACGCCGCCATGGCCGGCCGCACCGTGATCCAGTGGGACAAGGACGATCTGGATACCCTCGGGCTGCTCAAGATCGACGTGCTGGCCCTGGGCATGCTTTCGGTGCTGCGCCGCAGCCTCGCCCTGGTATCGGCCTGGCGTCACCATCCGCTGACGCTTGCCGATATCCCGCGCGAGGCGCCCGAGGTGTACGCAATGCTGTCGCGCGCCGACGCGATCGGGGTGTTCCAGGTCGAATCGCGCGCCCAGATGAGCATGCTGCCGCGTCTGCGACCCCGCCGTTTCTACGATCTGGTGGTCGAGGTCGCGATCGTGCGCCCCGGACCCATCCAGGGCGGCATGGTGCATCCCTACCTCGAGGCCCGGGCCCGTGTCGCGCGCAACGAGGCCATCGAATATCCACGCCCGGAACACGATACCGATACACAGGACGTCGGCGACGGCGTGCGTTCGGTGCTCGAGCGCACGCTGGGGGTGCCGATCTTTCAGGAGCAGGTGATGCAGCTCGCCGTGGTGGCCGCCGGCTTCACGCCCGGCGAGGCCGATCAGCTGCGTCGCGCGATGGGGGCGTGGCGCCGCCAGGGCGACCTCGAACGCTATCGCGAGAAGCTCCTCGCCGGCCTGGCCGAACATGGCTACAGCCCGGAGTTTGCCGAGCGGCTTTGCAAGCAGATCGAGGGTTTCGGCAGCTACGGATTTCCCGAGTCGCACGCGGCCAGCTTTGCTCTGCTGGTCTATTTCTCGGCCTGGTTGAAATGCTTCGAGCCCGCTGCCTTTCTGTGCGGCCTGCTCAACAGCCAGCCCATGGGTTTTTATTCGCCCTCGCAACTCATCCAGGACGCCCGCCGCCATGGCGTGCAAGTACGTTCGCCCGATGTGACCGTCAGCCTGGCGGAATCCTGCCTGGAAGCGGCCGGCTCCGGCGCCTCGCGCGAACCGGCGGTGCGTCTGGGGCTGAACCTCGTCAAGGGGCTCGCGCAGGCCGTGGCCGGGCACATCGTCCGTGCCCGCGCGGAACGGCCCTTCACGAGCGTGGACGATCTCGCGCAACGCGCCCGCCTCGAGCCGGCAAGCATGTCGCTGCTGGCAAGCGCCGGCGCGCTGAACGCACTGGCCGGCAATCGCCGCGAAGCCTTGTGGCAGGCCGCCGGCAGCCGCCCCGCCGAGGGGGTGCTGCGTGGTGCGCCGATGCGCGAAACCCCGCTCGCGCTCGACGCGCCCGCGGCGACCGAGGACATGTTTGCCGACTATGCGCGCCTGGGCTTCACGCTCGGCCACCACCCGCTGGCGTTTCTGCGCCAGGTTTTCGCCGGAATGCGCTTCATCCCGGCCCGCGATATCCAGCGTTGCGCCGACCGGCAACTCGCGCGCGCCGTCGGACTGGTCACCTGCCGGCAGCGCCCGCTGACCGCCAAGGGCACGCTGTTCATCACGCTGGAAGACGAAACCGGGTTGATCAACATCATCGCGCGCCCCGAACTCGTCGAGCGCCAGCGCAGGATTCTGCTGGGTGCGCGTCTGCTGGGTGTCTATGGCCAGGTCAGCCGCCAGGGCGAAGTCGTGCACCTGCAGGCGGGACGGGTCGTCGACCACTCACCCATGCTGAGCGGGCTGGCAATGCAAAGCCGCGATTTTCATTGAAGACCAGACCATCGCGGCCGCTCGCCCGAGCACGCGTTCAGGGCCGCTCCAGCAATCCGAGCACCGCGCCCGCCAGCCGATCGACCTCGTCCTGCGCCGCCTGGGCCACCTTGCCCATCTGGAACACCGAACCCCCGAACACCGCACTCTGCGCATAGGCATTGCGCTGCGTCAGCGCGGCACCGATCACCGGCAGGCTGAAGTCGCGCATCACCTCCAGCACCGAGCCGGATAGCGCGGTACGCTGTACCCGGTTGGGCAGGAGCGCCCCGCCAAGCCCCTTGCGCGTGCCCATGCGGCTCAGGATGAAGCGCTCCATCGCGCGTGCCGACCATAGATCGGGGGGACTCGGCACCACCGGCACCAGGGCCAGGTCGACCAGCTCGAGCGCCCCGTCGGAATGGGGGTGCTCGATCGACGGAGGACAATCGAGCAGCACGAAATCGCGCTTTTGCCCGAGCACCTTGAGCTGGGTGCGCAAGACGCCCACGTCACCCGCGACCCGTGCCACCGCCGCCGGGAACGGTTTTTCGGGCGCGGCGGACTCCGACCAGCGCAATGCGCTTTCCTGCGGATCGAGATCGGCGATCGCCACCGCGAATCCGCGTGCGGCCAGCCCGGCGGCAAGCTGCATGGTGATGGTTGTCTTGCCCGCCCCGCCCTTTTGCGAGATCAATGCAACCAGCCTGCTGCGTTTCATCATCCCACCCCTGATTCGTGTTGGCCTCGGAAGCGTGTGAATATACCAGCGGCGCGCCAGGCGCCGGTACACGCTCGCACCATGCGGGGGCGCCGGAGTGGGTATACTTCGCGGGCTTCAACCGGCGCATCAAGCGGAATCCACCCTCCATCCACCCAAGGACGCGTGCATGAAAATCGAAACCCTTGCCGTTCACGGCGGCTACAGCCCCGACCCCACCACCCGTGCGGTCGCGGTACCGATCTATCAGACCACCTCCTATGCCTTCGACGACACCCAGCATGGTGCCGACCTGTTCGACCTGAAGGTGGCCGGCAACATCTACACCCGCATCATGAACCCGACCCAGGACGTGCTCGAAAAGCGCGTCGCCGCGATGGAAGGCGGCATCGCCGCGCTCGCGATGGCGTCGGGCATGGCCGCGATCACCGCCGCGATCCAGACCATCGCCGAGGCCGGCGACAACATCGTGACCTCGAGCACCCTGTATGGCGGCACCTACAACCTGTTTGCCCATACCTTGCCGCAATACGGCATCGACGTGCGCTTCGCCGACCATCGCAACCCGGCTTCGTTCGAAAAACTGATCGACGCCAGGACCAAGGCGGTGTTCTGCGAATCGGTGGGCAATCCGCTCGGCAACATCACCGATTTCGAACCGCTGGCCGAGATCGCCCATCGCCATGGCGTGCCGCTGATCGTCGACAACACCGTGCCTTCGCCCTACCTGTGCCGGCCTTTCGAGCATGGCGCCGACATCGTCGTGCACGCGCTCACCAAGTATCTCGGCGGCCACGGCAACTCGATCGGCGGCATCATCGTCGATTCGGGCAAGTTTCCCTGGGCCGACCACAAGCAGAAATTCAGCCGCCTGAACGAGCCGGACGTGTCCTACCACGGCGTGATCTACACCGAGGCGCTCGGCCCCGCCGCCTATATCGGCCGGGCGCGGGTCGTGCCGCTGCGCAACATGGGCGCCGCGATCTCGCCGTTCAACGCCTTCCTGATCCTGCAAGGCGTGGAAACACTCGCCCTGCGCATGGACCGCATCTGCGACAACGCGGTGAAGATCGCGCAGTTCCTGCAGTCCCATGCCAAGGTGAGCTGGGTGAACTACGCCGGGCTGGCCGATCACCCTGACCACGGACTGGTAGCGAAATACATGGGCGGACGGGCTTCGGGCATTCTCAATTTCGGCGTGGCGGGCGGTAGCGCCGGCGGCGCCCGCTTCCAGGATGCGCTGCAACTCGTCACCCGGCTGGTAAACATCGGCGACTGCAAGACCCTCGCCTGCCACCCGGCCTCGACCACCCATCGCCAATTGTCTCCGGCCGAAATGAGCAAGGCCGGTGTCTCGGAAGACATGATCCGGCTGTCGATCGGCATCGAACACGTCGATGACCTGATCGCCGACCTCGATCAGGCGCTGGCCAAGGTTTGAGCGGCAGTTCGTCGAACCGCCGCTACGACGTCGTCGTGATCGGCGCCGGCGCGGCCGGCATGATGTGCGCAGCGCAGGCCGGCCAGCGCGGCCGTTCGGTGCTGCTCATCGATCATGCCGAGAAACTCGCCGAGAAGATCCGGATCTCGGGAGGCGGCCGCTGCAATTTCACTAACCGCCGGGTGGCCGCGCACAACTTCCTGTGCGGCAATCCCCACTTCGTGCGTTCGGCCCTCGCCCGCTATACGGCCCAGGATTTCATCGCGCTGGTCGAGCGCTACCGGATCGCGTATCACGAGCGCGCGCACGGGCAACTCTTCTGCGACGAATCGGCCGCCGACATCATCGCGATGCTGCGCGCCGAGTGCGAAGCGGGCGGCGTGCATTGGGCGATGCCGGCCACGGTGGCACGCATTTCGGCATCGGCGGCGCCAGCCGCGCGCCATACCCTCGATACCAGCGCCGGGCGCATCGACTGCGAGAGCCTGGTGATCGCCACCGGCGGCCTCTCGATCCCGAAGATCGGCGCGACCCCGTTCGGATACCGGGTAGCCGAGCAGTTCGGGCTCGAGGTGGTGCCGCCGCGCGCCGCGCTGGTGCCCCTGACCCTGCCACCGGAAACCCTGGCATTGTTCGAACCCCTCGCGGGCGCATCGCTCGAGGTCGAGGCCTATTGCGGCGGCGGGCGTTTTCGCGAAGCCATGCTGATCACCCACCGCGGCCTTTCGGGCCCGGCGATCCTGCAGGTATCGAGCTACTGGCAGGCTCAGGCCCATGACGCCGAGCGGGAGCCGGTTTCGATCAATCTGCTGCCGGATCTCGACGCGGCGCAATGGCTGGCCGGGCATGCGGCCGGCCGCGGCCTGCTCGCCAACCTGCTGGCCGAGCATCTGCCTCGCCGCTTCAGCCAGGCCTGGTGCGCCCTGCACGGGTGGGAGCGCCCGCTCAACCAGTTCAGGCCGGCGGAACTCGCACGCATCGCGACGGCCCTGAGCGACTGGCGGATCATCCCGTCGGGCACCCAGGGCTACGCCAAGGCCGAAGTCACGCTGGGCGGGGTCGACACGCGCGAGCTGTCATCGAAAACCATGGAGGCCGCGAAAGTGCCCGGCCTGTTTTTCGTCGGCGAGGTCATGGACGTCACCGGCCATCTCGGCGGTTTCAACTTCCAGTGGGCCTGGTCATCGGGGCATGCGGCGGGGCAGTTCGCCTGAGGCGAACGGCGCTCGGGCGCGGCTCCGGTCGTGCGCATGCCGCGCTGACCGCAGAGGGCGCACGCCCTCCCCCGTTCAGCGCGTCGTCGTTTGCGCGCGCCGGCCGCCAAACAGGATCGGCAGCAGACTCGCAGCTTGCACGACCAGCAGGCCGGCGAAGGTGATCCGCAGCGCCGCGCTCATGTCCCGGCCCCCGTCAAGCAACAGGTCGACGATGCCGCCCAGGCCCCACTGCATCGCAAAGGCGCCGGCGAACACCATCAGGTTGACCGCCGTGCTCACGCGCCCGAAAGCAGACTGGGGAAAGTAGGCCGAAGCGGCGAGATAGGCCTGGGCATTCACCGACACCAGCAGGCCGAACGCAAACCAGACCGGCGCGATCGGCCCCCAGTCCATCAGAATCATCAACTCGGCCAGCAGCATCGCCGAAAACCCTGCCTGCAGCAGATGCACCGGCCTGACGCCGCGCCGGGCCAAGCGGGTGCCGAGAAAACCGATCGCGAGTTGGCCGGCCAGCATGCCGAGGTTCAGCACCATGAGCTGGTTCGCGGCCGCGGCGCGTGACAGGCCATTCACGTTCATCAACCATGGCATCGCCCATAAGCCCTGAAAGGCCATGAAACCCCCGGTAATGAACAGGGCCGAGGCGGCGAAGCGCCAGAAGCCGGCCGATCCGAATATGCCGCCGATCGAGCGCAATGTGGCAGCGAGCGATTCGTTCGACCCATGCGGCGCATCCGGCGGAAGCGACATGAACAGGAATACCGCGATCGCGACCGCGAGCACGGCGATGACCCAGAAGATGCCCCGCCAACCGAGCAAGGGCAGCGCAGCTTCGACCGGCGCGCTCGCGGTCAGTGCGCCGAGCGCGCCGGCCGCCATCAGAAAGCCCGTCATCGAACTGTGCCGCTCGGGCGGATACCACATCGCGAACCCCTTCAAGCCCGCCATCAGGCATGCCGATACGCCCAGGCCGATCAGGCCACGCGCCAGACCGAGCTGCCCCAGCGAATCGCCGAGCGCAAACGCCGCCGCGCCCGCCGCGGCCAGCAACAGCAGCACGCACTCGACCATGCGCGGACCGTAACGGTCGAGCGCGATCCCGAGCGGAATCTGGGCGACGCCGAAGGTCAGAAAATAGGCACTGGTGAGCAGGCCGAGGTCGGCCGCCGAGAGCGACAACTCGCGGGTGAGATCCGGCGAGATCACGGCGTTCACCGTGCGCAGCAGGTACGACAGGTAATAGCCGAGCGCGAATGGCAAGAACAGGCTGACCCACGGGTTGGGGCGGATTCTACTGGTCATGGGAAGGGGCGATTCGATGAGGTTGAACAACTCGCAGCCTGGCCGCGCAGCGGTGCATTGTCACCCAAGACGGCGCCGTACGGCGACCGGTTTTCTCAAACCGGCCGCAGCATGAGAAGATTCGCTGGCCCGGCGCTCACGCCCTTACCCTCTGGAGACCCAAACGTGTTCAACATGAAGACCGTCGCACTCGCCACCAGCCTGATCTGCGCCAGCGGCGCATGCGTCGCCGCGGATTCGATCAAGGTGGGCATAATCACGACCCTGTCGGGCCCCGGCGCGGGGCTGGGCGTCGACATTCGCGACGGCTTCAACATCGCGCTCAAGCAGCTGGGCGGCACGCTGGGTGGGCTCGCGACCGAAGTGGTCACCGCCGACGATGCGCAGAACCCCGAGACCGCCAAGCAGATCGCCGAGCGCATGGTCCAGCGCGACAAGGTGGACATCGCGACCGGCGTGGTTTTTTCCAACATCATGCTCGCGGTCGGTCCGACCTTCTTCTCGTCCGAGACCTTTTACGTCAGCGCCAATGCCGGCCCCAGCCAGTACGCGGGTGCGGATTGCAATCCGTTCTTCTTCAACGTCGCGTGGCAGAACGACAACCTGCACGAGGCCATGGGCAAGCACATGCAGGACAACGGAATCAAGCGCGCGGTGCTGCTCGCGCCCAACTACCCGGCCGGCAAGGACGCGCTCACCGGCGTGAAGCGATTCTTCAAGGGCGAGGTCGCCGACGAGATCTATTCCAAGCTCGGCCAGCTCGACTACTCCGCCGAGATCGCCCAGATCCGCGCCGCACGCGCCGAGGCCTTGTACATCTTCCTGCCCGGCGGCATGGGCATCAACTTCATCAAGCAATATGCGTCGTCCGGCATGATGAAGCGCACGCCGCTGTACGCGCCCGGATTCTCTGCCGATGAAGACGTGGTCAAGGCGGTCGGTGCGGCCATGGAAGGCGTCTACAACACCAGCCACTGGTATCGCGAGGCCGACAACGCGGTGAACAAGCGCTTCGTCGCCGACTTTCAGCAGGCATTCGGCCGCCTGCCAACCCTCTACGCATCGCAAGGCTTCGACGCCGCCATGCTGATCGATGCCGCAGTCAGACAGGTGGGCGGCGCGATCGAGGACAAGAATGCCCTGCGCCAGGCACTGCGGACGGTGACGGCGCCCACGACGCGCGGCGCGTATCGGTTCGGCAACAATCACTACCCGATCCAGAACTACTACCTGCGCGAAGTCGCAAAACAGGCCGACGGCAGCATCAGCAACCGCTTCGTGTCACAGGTCATGGAAGGCCACCAGGACGCTTATGCGCAAGACTGCAAGATGTAAGCGCTGACCCACGTGGCGCAGTGCCCGCACCGCGCCACCGCCTCGCCGTCCCGCGGCAAGGCCGATCAGGATCGTCACGCCCCGGTGCCGGTCTCACCGGGCCAGTAGTGGCTGTCTGGCAAAGGACGAGCGCCGAAGATCGCCTGGCCGACGCGCACCACCGTGGCGCCCTCTTCGATGGCGATCTCGAAGTCTCCGGACATGCCCATCGACAATTCATCCAGCCCGATAGCGGCGGGCGCGTTCTGGCGCAGTCGGTCGCGCAGCGTGCGCAGTAATCCGAAGCACTGTCGCACCCGTTCGGCCTCGCTGGAAAACAGCGCCAGCGTCATCAGCCCGCGCACGCGCAGCGCCGAGAACGCCGGCAGCGCCTGGATGAAAGCCGGCACGTCTTCCGGGTTCAAGCCGTACTTGCTGGCCTCGCCGGAGGTGTTGACCTGCACGAACACGTCCAGCGAGCGCCCTTCGACCTGCAGGCGGCGATCCAGGGCCTCGGCCACGCGCAGGCTGTCCAGGGCCTGGAACTCGGCGGCGAAGCGCGCCACCAGCTTGGCCTTGTTGGTTTGCAGATGGCCGATCACCGACCATTGCAGGTCGGTCAAGTCTTGCAGGGCCCCCCACTTGTGGTGAGCCTCCTGGACCTTGTTCTCGCCGAACATCCGGCAGCCCGCCGCATGGGCCATGCGCAGGCTGGCCTCCGGCTTGGTTTTGCTGACGGGCAGCAGGCGCACCTCCGCCGGGTCACGGCCGGCGCGAAGGCAGGCGGCGTCGATGCGCGCCCGCACCGCAGCCAGATTGCACCGGAAGTCCTCGACCGTGGCGGTTTCAAGATACTGGCCGTGCCGGTCATGACGCGTCAAGGTGCCGGAAGGTGCGGGCGTCGGTTCGTCCCCTTGATCGGGCACGCGCGCTGCGAGTCCGGCGTGGTGGTCTTGTCCATCCGGCTCGACCGCGTCGAGCCAGCGGGCGAAGACGGCGCGGGCGGCCACCGGCAACCGCGCCTGCAATGCGTGGGCCTGAGTGCGGAGTTCGCGCGGGTCGAGGCCCGCTTGCGCCAGCTCGCAGGCATGGCCGACCAGCCAGCGCTCGATCCGGTGCGCATCGGCTTCCAGGTGACATTGCAGCGCCAGCACGTGACGGCCGAGCGCGAATGCCTGGTTGGGGCACACCTCGGTTCCCGCCAGCCGCACCGCAGCGGCCGGGATGTCGAACTGGTCACCATGCCAGTGGAGCACCGGCACACCGTCCAGCGCGGCCAACGGTGAGGCCTCGCCGTCGGCCGTCAGCGTCAATGGCGCGTAGCCGATTTCCTTGACGCCCATGCTGCCGACCTGCGCCCCGAGCGCGCGTGCGATCAGTTGCGCCCCCAGGCAGATGCCCAGCAGCGCGCCCCGGCTTTCCAGCCGCCTGCGCACCAGCGCCAGTTCATCGGCGATGAACGGGTATAGCGCATCATCGAAAGCGCCGATGGGACCGCCCAACACCACCACCAGGTCCGCAGACACGACGTCGAGCGCGCGCAGATCATCGACCGCGGCATCCACATAGCGCACGACATAGCCGCGGGCGTCGAGCAAGGGTTCCAGCGTGCCCAGATCCTCGAAGCCGACGTGGCGGATGGCGATGGCTGTCTTCATGGCGGTGACTCCCCGGTCGCTGGTTCGTTCGGTCAGTAGTGTTATCAGGCAAGGTGCGTGTGCCCGATAGAAACATCATCTCACGGGAACCTGTCGATCGTCTTTTGCCGGCACTGACGGAGGGAAAGCCTCATGAGCACGATCGCGCGCCGGTCGGAGGTGCGAATTCGGCGTGCGGGCTCCCTCAAGCACCGGGCGCCCGGCGGCAAGCCGCGGATGGGTAGCCAGGGGACGGGTGACACGGTATCGTGGCCGACGGCGCTCTGCTCCGGCGATCGACCGGCATCGCCGGTTCATCCCATTCGTTTGACGGCGGGCAATATCGATGCAACCAGGCCGAGGCGGCCGGCAACGGCTTGGCGGTCCCATTGAATAGGCACCGGCGGTGATGGCACACAAGGTGAATGCGCGGCGTGGTCTCGGATCGATCATCGGTGGCCTGCCGCATGTCCGGTTCGTTCTGTTCCTGACCGTGTTCGTGCTCGGAACCGGCCTTGCATCGCGTTTTCTCTCGTTCCGCGAGGCGTTGATCCTTGGCTTCGATTTGGCCGCGCTGTCCTTCCTGCTCGCAGCTATCGGACTCTGGAGCGAGGATGCGCCCGCGGCGGCACGTGCGCGCGCCGCGCGCGACGATGGTGGCCGGATCGTGCTGATGCTGGTAACAGGGCTCGTCATCATGACGATCCTGATCACGCTCGGCCTGATGATCGGCGGGCGACAGTCGCTCACATCGTGGGATCTCGCGATCGTCTTGAGTACACTCGTCCTCGCCTGGCTTTTCGCCAATCTGGTGTATGCCTTCCATTACGCGCATCTCTACTATGATCGAGGTACGGCAGGCGATGCAGGCGGCATCGTGTTCCCCGAAGGTGGCGAGCCCGTGTTTGCCGATTTCGTGTACTTCGCTTTCGTGCTCGGCATGACCTGTCAGACCGCCGATGTTGCTGTTGCGTCGCACCGCATCCGGCGGGTCATGACACTGCATGGGCTTTTCGCCTTCTTCTTCAACCTTGGCGTGCTGGCGATGACCATCAATGTGCTCGCGGGCGTGCTCTGACAGCCACGCTGGCTCGCGATCCGAAGACTGCGAGCCCGCCGCGACTCGAAAGCGCGCTCGTCCATGGCGGCCTGATCGTGGCGCTCGTTGCAGGATTTCGCCACCTTGCCTAACATTCCAGCGGGTCCGTCGCAGCAGGCTGCGTCGGTCGGGTAAATTCTCAGAGCATTTGGGTGGCGCGCATGGATAGTGACCTCGATTCGATGTCTAGAACGCAATTGCTTGCCGAAATCACGAAACTCCGCGCCGGAATCCGCGCGCACAGGGATAGCTCGGGGCACGACCTGTGCTGGTATCACCCCGCGCTGTGGTCATTGCTGCCCGAAAAAACGGAGCATGTCTTGGTCGTGCCGGAATGGCCGCAGTTCATGCAGGGGTGTGTCCACTACCGCAAGTCGCTGGACCAGCAATGCCCGCATGCGCCGCGTACGGCCCAGGAATTCCGCGAATGAAGTCGTGACCGGCCGCGCGGGCGAGCCCCGCGAGGGTCAGCGTTTGAGATAGAGGCCTTTCTGGCTCGCGTAATAAGCGGCCAAGTCGCGCAGGTCGGCACGTTCGAGCGCCTCGACCTGGGCAGCCATAATCGGATCCTTGCGGTTTCCGCGTTTGTAGTCGAGCAAGGCCTGGTACAGGTATTGCTCGTACTGCCCGCCGATGTTGGGGAACATGGGCGCGATGCTCTTGCCGTCTTCGCCATGGCATGCCGCACAGACGGCGGACAATTCCTTGCCCCGCACCGGGTCGCCCGCATGGCCGAGTGGCGCGAGCGCGAGCGCGATACCGAAAGCGATCCAGTTTTTCATCATTCGACTCCCGCGCCGTAATACGCGGCCAGGTCGGCCATGTCCTGCTCGCTCAGACTCTCGGCGATGGCCCGCATGCTCGGATGGCTGCGATCGCCGCTCTGGTACGCCTTGAGCGCCTGCACGATGTAGTCGGGGTGTTGCCCGCCCAGCTTGGGAACGGGATAGACGTCGGGGAAGGCGGTCTTGTAGCCAGGAATCCCATGACAGCCGACGCACATCGACAGCTTGGATTCTGCCGCCTTGGCGTCGCCCTGCTGGGCGGTCGCACAGGTGGAGACTGCGGCAATGCACGCAGTCATGAGCAAGCGCCGTCCCTGCATGGGGGTGTCTCCTCTATTGGGATAATAGTTGTTGCTTGAAACGACGAAAAAATTCTACGTCGCCTGCAAGGACGAATGCAAACTATTCTTCGCAAGCCCGGCCGCGCCAACGGATCGATCGAGGCCGAAGTCTATAATCGCAGGTCGCCAACCCACGGATACCCAATCATGCGATTCGAAGGCAGTCAGGACTACGTCGCCACACCCGATCTGATGCTGGCGGTCAATGCTTCGATCAGGCTGCAACGCCCCTTGCTGATCAAGGGCGAGCCCGGTACCGGCAAGACGATGCTCGCCGAAGAGGTCGCGCGCGCACTCGGGCTGCCGTTGCGGCAGTGGCACATCAAGTCTACGACCAGGGCCCAGCAAGGCCTCTACGAGTACGATGCGGTGTCCCGCCTGCGCGACTCGCAACTCGGCGACGACCGTGTCCGCGACATCTCGAACTACATCGTGAAGGGCGTGCTGTGGCAGGCATTCGAGTCCGAAGCGCCCAATGTGGTGCTGATCGACGAGATCGACAAGGCCGATATCGAGTTTCCCAACGACCTGCTGCGCGAACTGGACCGAATGGAGTTTCATGTCTACGAAACGCGCGAAACCGTCGTCGCCCGGCAACGGCCGCTCGTGATCATCACCTCGAACAACGAGAAGGAGTTGCCGGATGCCTTCCTGCGCCGCTGCTTCTTCCACTACATCCGCTTTCCCGATCGCGACACGATGCAGCGCATCGTGGACGTGCATTTCCCGCGGATCAAGCCGGCACTGCTCGCGGAAGCCCTGGAGGTGTTCTTCGGTCTGCGCGAGGTGCCGGGCCTGAAGAAGAAACCGTCCACCTCGGAACTCATCGACTGGCTGAAACTGCTGGTCGCCGAGGACATCCCGCCCGAAGCGCTCAAGTCCGAGGATGCCAAGATCGTGGTGCCGCCTCTTGCCGGGGCGCTCCTCAAGAACGAGCAGGACCTGCATCTGTTCGAACGGCTGGTGTACATGGCGCGCCACAATCGCTGACGGGGCCGGCTGCGATGCTGATCGACTTCTTCCTGCACCTTCGCGAGCGGCGCCTGCCGGCCACGGTCACCGAGTACCTGACCTTGATCGAAGGCCTGCGTGCCGGAGTGTGCTCGCATTCCATCGACGATTTCTACGCCTTCGCGCGCCTGTGCCTGGTGAAGGACGAAGCACACTTCGACCGCTTCGACGTGGCTTTCGCCGAGTACTTCCACAACGTCACCCAGTTGCCCGGACTCGAAACCGCGCTGCCGGAAGACTGGCTCAAGGCGATGATGAAGCGCCATCTCAGCCCGGAGGACAAGGCCCGCATCGAGAAGCTCGGCTGGGACAAGCTCATGGAAGAGCTCAAGAAACGCCTCGAAGAGCAAAAAGGACGCCATGAAGGCGGCTCGAAGTGGATCGGAAGCGGCGGCACCTCGCCGTTCGGCAATGCCGGCTATCATCCCGAAGGCATCCGCGTCGGAGGCGAATCGGCGGGCAACCGCACCGCGATCAAGGTCTGGGACAAGCGTGAGTTTCGCAACCTCGACGACAGCGTCGAGCTCGGCACCCGCAATATCAAGGTCGCACTGCGCAGGCTGCGTCGCTTCGCGCGCACCGGCGCGGCCGAAGAGCTCGACCTCGACGGCACCATCTCCGCCACCGCGCGCAACGCCGGATGGCTCGATCTTTTGATGCGCCCCGAACGCCACAACGCCGTCAAGGTGCTGCTGTTCCTGGACATCGGCGGCTCGATGGACGATCACATCCGCCTGTGCGAAGAGCTGTTCTCGGCCGCGCGCAGCGAATTCAAGCACCTCGAGCACTACTACTTCCACAACTGCGTGTACGAAACCGTCTGGCGCGACAGCCGCCGGCGCCACAGCGAGCGCATTCCGGTACCCGACCTGCTGCACAAGTACGGCCCGGACTACAAGCTCATCATCGTCGGTGACGCGACCATGAGCCCGTACGAGATCCTGCATCCGCACGGCTCGATCGAGCACATGAACAAGGAGGCCGGCGCCACCTGGCTGCGGCGCCTGCTCGATGCGTGGCCGTCGTCGGTGTGGCTCAATCCCGAGCCCGAGCGGCTATGGCCGTACCGCAAATCGATCGAGCTGGTCCAGCAGATCATGGGTGGCCGCATGTATCCGACCACCCTGAGCGGCCTCGACGCCGCCATCCGCAGCCTTTCGCGCAAGCACTAGCCGGCGCCACGATCGGCGCAAGACGTGGCCGATGGCCTATTCGGTGAACGGGATCGGCTGCATGCCGAAACCCTCGTCCATGTCGCGGATCTGCCCCAGCAAGACATCGAGCGCGGTCTGCAGCCGCAACAAGTCGTCGCCCTCGAGCATGCGCAGCGCCTCGGGCAGCACGCCGCGTGCCGGCGACGGCGCGCGCGACAGCAGGTCGCTGCCCTTGTCGGTCAGATACAGCCGCACCACCCGCTGATCCGTGGCGGTACGTTCCTTGCGGATCAATTCAGTCGATTCCAGCTTGTCGATCATGTTCGACGCCGTCGACTGGTGCAGCGCCATCAAGTTGGCCAGTTCGCCGACCCGCAGGCCCGGTCGCTCGGCCAGTTCCTGCATCGCCCACAGCTGCGCGCCGGTGACCCCGCTCTGGCGCTCGATCCACTGCGAATGACGCTGAGCAGTCCTGATCACCACCCTGAAACGTTGTAGAACCGACAGGGGGGTCGCTTCGGAGGGCAACTTGGGCGTGCTGTCGGCCGAGGTTGCGGGTCTGCGTGACATAAATGAAACTCCCTTGGAGAATAGTGTTGCGACGATTACAAATGCGATATGCAGTAGCGTATCGTATCGAAATTCAACCCGGTGTGTAGCGGCAATCCGCACACGTTCGAACCCGCCGCTGCCTGATCTCCTTCCCGCACATCCGAACCGTTACGGCATGCCCGACACCAAGCAATCGCCCCTCCAACAAGCATTGTCCCAGGTCAAGCGCGGCGGCAAACGCTACGCGCTGCCATGGCTTTCCCTGCGTCGCTGGCGCCGGCGCTTCATGCTGGTGGCGGCGGCCCTGTTGGCGGGCCTGCTCGCGATCCTGTTCGCGCTGGGTGCGGACCACGCCATCGAACTCCACCACGCGCTGATGCAGAAGGTACCGTGGCTCACGCTGCTGATCGCCCCGGCGGGTTTTGCGCTGCTCACCTGGATCGCGCGGCGATTCGTGCCCGCGACCCAGGGCAGCGGTATTCCACAGGCGCTCGCGGCCTCGCTGAGCGACGACCGGCGCGTGCGGCGCAAGCTGCTGTCGTTCAAGATCGCGATCTCGAAGATCTTTCTCACCCTGGGCGGACTGCTGTGCGGTGCCTCGATCGGCCGTGAGGGGCCGTCGGTGCAGGTCGGCGCCTCGATCATGCACATGCTCGCCAGCCGCCGCCGCAACCGCAGCGTTTCGAGCCAGGATCTGATCATCGCCGGCAGCGGCGCGGGCGTGGCGGCGGCGTTCAACACGCCGCTCGGCGGCATCATGTTCGCGATCGAAGAAATGTGCCGCCATCGCGCCTTCCATGCCAACAGCGCCACCCTCACCTCGGTGATCTTCGCCGGCCTGATGTCGCTCGCGGTCCTGGGGAGCTATACCTACTTCGGCCGCGCCGCCTCGTCGCTCGACTGGAGCGCCAGCCTGTGGCCCACCCTCTTCTGCGGTGTGGCGGGCGGTCTGCTGGGTGGCCTGTTCAGCCGCCTCCTGATCGCCTCGTCGCGCGGGCTGCCGGGCTGGATCGGTCGCCTGTCGGACAAGCGCCCGATCGTCTTCGCCGCGCTGTGCGGCCTCGGAACGGCCGTCGTGGGCCTGTCGACCGGCGGCCTGACCTACGGTACCGGCTACGCCGAAACCAGGGGGGCGCTGGAAGGGTCGGCCGCCCTCCCGATCTACTTCGTGTTCGCGAAGCTCTTGGTGATCTGGCTGGCGTTCATGAGCCGCATTCCCGGTGGAGTGTTCGCGCCGGCGCTCGCGGTGGGGGCCGGCATGGGCGCGAACATCGCGATATTCCTGCCGCCCGAGCAGGCGACGGCGATCCTGACCCTGGGCATGGTGGCGTTTCTGGCCGGCATGATGCAGGCCCCGATCACCTGTTTCGTGATCGTGATGGAGATGACCGCCAATCACCAGATGCTGATACCGCTGATGGCGGCCTCGGTCATCGCCCACGGCATCTCGCGCTCGGTCAGCCCGGTCTCGCTCTACCATGCCCTGGCCCAGACCACGCTGCGCCGCGTGACCGCCGAGGTCCGCGCTGCCACGCCGACACGCGAATCGGCCCGATCCTCGGCCGCGTCCACCGCGACAGCGGGGGCCACCGCCAAGCCCGCGCTTCCGGGCGCCGCCGCGCCGGCGCGGACGCATCATGACGCCGCGACCGCCGCACCGCCGCCGGCGCCGCCGACCGACGTCGAGCCGGATGCGGACCCGACGCCGGTGAAACCGTCCGCAGACGACCAGGCCGACACCGATCCGCCCCGCCCCCGGCTCCCGTGACCGTTGCCAAGACACCAATTGCGACACCTGCGGACAGCCTGAATGGCATAATAGTTGCACTGCAACATCCTTCATGGACCATGCAGTTTCGACCAACAGAGCGGAGCAAGATCAAATGAAACAATACGGTGCAGAATTTTTCGGAACCTTCTGGCTGGTGCTTGGGGGGTGCGGCAGCGCGGTGCTCGCCGCCGCCTTCCCCGAAGTGGGCATCGGCCTGGTGGGCGTCTCGCTCGCCTTCGGGCTCACGGTACTGACGATGGCCTTCGCCATCGGCCACATCTCGGGCTGCCACCTCAACCCCGCCGTCTCGGTCGGCCTGTGGCTTGGCGGTCGCTTCCCCGCGAGCCAACTGGGACCCTACATCGTCGCGCAGGTCCTGGGCGCGATCGCGGCGGGCGGCGTGCTCTACCTGATCGCTTCGGGCAAACCGGGTTTCGACGTCGCGGCCGGCTTCGCGTCGAACGGCTTCGGTGAGCACTCGCCGGGTGGCTATTCGCTGCTCGCCGCGCTGATCACCGAAGTGGTCATGACGATGATGTTCCTGATCGTCATTCTCGGCGCGACCGACAAGCGTGCGCCGCAGGGCTTCGCGCCGATCGCGATCGGCCTGTGCCTGACTCTGATCCACCTGATCAGCATCCCGGTGACCAATACTTCGGTGAATCCGGCGCGAAGCACCGGCGTGGCCTTGTACGTCGGCGACTGGGCGGTCTCGCAGCTGTGGCTGTTCTGGCTGGCCCCGATCGCCGGCGCGGCCCTGGGCGCGCTCGTCTATCGCGTGATCGGCGGGAGCAAGGACTAAGCGCATGCCCTGACCGCTCGCCTGCCGGCGCTGCCCCGCGGGCGAGCGGTGATGAATGCCAGCACCAAATGACACAGCCCGGCTCGAAGCCGGGCTGTTTTTTTTGTTCACCAGGCGTTTCGGTGCGCGCCTACATCATTCCAAGTGCGGTCGGCAGCCAGGTGGAGATGATCGGCACGTAGGTGATCAGCATCAGGAACACCAGCATCGTCACCAGCCACGGCCACACCGCCTTGGACATCGCCGTGAGCCCCAGCTTGCTGATGCCGCTCGCGACATACAGGTTCAGCCCCACCGGCGGCGTGATCAGCCCGATCTCCATGTTCACCGTGATCATGATCCCGAAGTGGATCGGGTCGATCCCCAGCTTCATCGCGATCGGGAACAGGATCGGCGCCGTGATCAAGATCACCGACGAGGGCTCCATGAAGCTGCCCAGCACCAGCAGCAGGATGTTGACCGCGATCAGAAAGCCGATCATCCCCATCCCCGAATCCATGATCCACTGCGCGATCCCCTGCGGAATCTGCTCGTTGGTCAGGATGAACGAAAACAACACCGCGTTGGTGATGATGTACAGCAGCATCGCGCTCATGTTCGCCGAGTTCAGCAGCACCTTCGGCACATCGGACAGCTTCAGGTCCTTGTACACGAAGATCGCGATGAAGAACGCGTACATCGCGCTCATCGCCGCCGCTTCGGTCGGCGTGAACATGCCCGAGTAGATCCCGCCCATCACCACGATGATCAGCGCCAAGCCCCAGATCGCGCGCCGGAACGCCACCCACACGTCAGCAAAGCTGCGCTTGGGCTCGCGCGGGTAGTCGCCCTTGCGCGCGACCCACCAGGTGGTGAAGCCGAGCATCAGCGCACACAGCAGGCCCGGAATGACGCCGGCCATGAACAGCGCGCCGATCGAGCTGTTGGTCGAGACCGCGTACATCACCATGACGATCGAGGGCGGGATCAGCACCCCGAGGCCGCCGGCCGAAGCGACCACGCCGGCACCGAAGGGCTTCGGGTAGCCGACTTTCATCATCGCCGGGATCATGATGGAGCCGATCGCGACCACCGTGGCCGGGCTCGAGCCCGACACCGCGGCGAACAGCGCGCAGGCGAACACCGAACTCATGCCCAGCCCGCCGCGCAGGTGCCCGACCATCGCCGTGGCGAAGTCGATCATGCGCCGCGCCACTCCGCCGTGGGTCAGGAAGTTGCCCGCCAGCACGAAGAACGGGATCGCCATGATCTCGAACTTCTCGATGCCGGTGAACAACTTGAGTGCGACCGATTCGAGCGGGACTTCGGTGAACATGAACAGGAACGTGAGGACGGTCAGACCCAGCGAGATCGACACCGGCATGCCGGTGAGCATCAGGACCGTGAGCAGCACGAAAATGATGGCAGCGCTCATGGCTTGCCCCCCTTGGTGGTGTCGGGACCTTCGCCCGGGCGTTTGTGCTTGAGATCGTGCGGGTGCAGGTCGTCATCCATCGAGAAATGGTTGACGTCGACCGGCACGTGCCCTTCCTCGTCGATGCCGTCGACATGGCCGTGGTCGTGGTGCGGCAACTCGCCCGTGCGCCAGAAGCTGGCCGTGACCTGAAGAAAGCGGAAGCACATCAGGTAGGAGCCGAGCGGGATCGCCGAGTACACGATCCAGGTGGGCCATTCGAGGTCGGGCGTGACCGGACCTTCGAAGAAATGGCCCGTGTCCGCGCCGAGCGTGCTCAGCAGCGCGTAGGCCAGGCCGTTCTCCCACACGAAGTGCGCCCCCAGCGTGCCGATGATGCCGGTAAACAGCGCCCCGGCCAGCAGCCCGAAGATGATGAACTTCCCCCGCATCGCATCCGACAGATGGTTGATCAGCACGTCGACGCCGACGTGGATGCCCGTGCGCACCCCGTAGGCCGCGCCAAACTTGGCCATCCACACGAACATGATGATGCACAGCTCCTGCGCCCAGCCCAGGTTGATGTCCAGCAGCACGTCCTGCAGCCCGGGGATGTCGAACCCGGACATGTAGCGGTGCACCACCGCCACGAAGATGATCACGGTCGCCGCCCCGATGAAGAAGGCGACCAGCACCTCTTCCAGGCGGTCCAGTAGTTTCAATACCATGGCGATTCCTCCATGATCCCCGCCGCGCGAGCGTGGCGGGGCATCAGCCGGTCGGCGATCAGAACTTGCTGGGATCGAAGCCGGTGGCTTCGTAGATCGACTGAATGGTCGCCGCGCCCACGCGCGACTCCATCTTCTTGTGCACCGGCAGCAGCGCCTTGATGAAGGCCGCACGCTCGGCGTCGCTCAGCGCGCGGATCTCGGTCTTGCCCGCGGCGCGCACCGCTTCGAGCGACTTTTCGTTTTCCTCGAGGGCGATCTGGTTCGCGTAGTCGGTCGCCTCGACCATCGCCTTGTCCAGTTGCGCGCGCACGTCCTCGGGCAAACCGTCCCAGAAGCGCTTGTTGGTGATCACCGCGTAGCCCAGGTAGCCGTGGTCGGTCAGGGCCAGGTGCTTCTGCACTTCGTGCATCTTCTGGGTGTAGAGGTTGGAATGGGGATTCTCGGTGCCGTCCACCACGCCGGTCTGCAGCGCCTGGTAGGTTTCGGAGAACGCCATCACCTGCGGCAAGGCCCTGACCTGGCGCATCTGCTCTTCGAGCACCTTGGACGACTGGATGCGCATCTTCTTGCCGCGCAGGTCTTCCGGCTTGGCGATCGGGGTGTTCGCGGAGAAGGACTTGAAACCGTTGTCCCAGTAGGCCAGACCCTTGATGCCGCGCGGTTCGAGCTTGTCCAGCAAGCCCTGGCCGACCGGCCCCTTGGTCACCTTGTGCAGGGCGTCGTAGCCATCGAAGATGTAGGGCAGGTCGAAGGCTTCGAACTCGCGCACGCCCAGCGGGCCGAATTTGGCCAGCGACGGCGCGAGCATCTGCACGGCGCCCAGTTGCAGCGCCTCCATTTCTTCCTTGTCCTTGTACAGCGTGCTGTTCGGGTACACCTCGACCTTGACCGCGCCGCCGGTGTATTGCTCGGCCAGCGCCTTGAACTTCTCGGCCGCCTTGCCCTTGGGGGTGTCCTGGGCCACGACATGGCTGAACTTGATCACGATCGGATCGGCTGCGACGGCGGTGGTCGATAGGCCGATTGCGGCCAGCGCAACCAAGAATTGACGGATCTTCATGGTTTTTCTCCTCCGAATGCGTGCGCATTCATAGTGACGTTTGCACTCCCCCGCCGGACGCTAGCGCCCAACGCGGCTGCTTGCACCGATGTTTTTTCTCTACGGCCGGGCCATTATCTTTGGCCACACTCACCGATCGCTATTGTGGAAATCCGCATGCCCGACCGTTTCTCCCCACTCCCCCCTGTTCCCACCGCCTGCCCCGGCCGCGTCGCCCGGGCTTCCCCCGCGTCGGACGGCGGCACCTCCTGCGTGCGCCGGCCCGAAAAAAAACCGCCCGATCTGCATCGGGCGGTTCGGTTTTCCTGCTGTGCGGCGGCGCTTGTCAGTTGCCGCTCATCGCCATCATCAACTGATTGATCCGTTTCACGAAGGTCGCCGGATCGTCGAGCGTGCCCCCTTCGGCGAGCAGCGCCTGGTCGAACAGCACCGCAGCCCAGTCGTCGAACTGTTTCTCTTCGTACTTGAGGCGCAGCACCGCCGGGTGGTGCGGGTTGATTTCGAGAATCGGCTTCGATTCCGGGGCCTGCTGACCGGCCGCCTTGAGAATGCGCGACAGGTTCATGCCCATGTCGTGTTCGTCGGCGATCAGGCACGCTGGCGAATCGGTCAGGCGCAGGGTCACCCGCACGTCCTTCACGCGCTCGCCCAGGCTGGCCTTCATCTTGTCGAGCAAATCCTTGAACTCGTCGGCGGCCTGTTCGGCTTCCTTCTTCTCGGCTTCATCCTCCAGCGCGCCGAGGTCGAGGCCGCCCTTGGCGACCGATGCCAGCTGCTTGCCGTCGAACTCGGTCAGGTTGCCGCTCACCCATTCATCGACCCGGTCCGACAGCAGCAGCACTTCGATGCCCTTCTTGCGGAAGATCTCGAGGTGCGGGCTGTTGCGAGCCGCGTTGAAGGTTTCGGCGGTGACGAAGTAGATCTTGTCCTGGCCTTCCTTCATCCGGCCGATGTAGTCCTTGAGCGACACGACCTCGTCCGCAGTATCGGCATGGGTCGAGGCAAAGCGCAGCAAGCCTGCGATCTTGTCCTTGTTGGCGAAATCCTCGCCCACGCCTTCCTTCAGCACCCGGCCGAATTCCTTCCAGAAGGTCGCGTACTTGTCGGCATCGTTTTCGGCCAGGCTTTCGAGCATGCCCAGCACCTTCTTGGTGCAGCCGGCGCGGATCGTGTCGATGTCCTTGGATTCCTGCAGGATCTCGCGCGACACGTTGAGCGGCAGGTCGGCCGAATCGACGACGCCGCGGATGAAGCGCAGATAGGTCGGCATCAGCTTCTCGGCGTCGTCCATGATGAACACCCGCTTCACATACAGCTTGATGCCGTGGCGGGCGTTGCGGTCCCACATGTCGAACGGCGCGCGCGCCGGCACATACAGCAGTTGGGTATATTCGTGCCGGCCTTCGGCGCGCGAATGGGTCCATGCCAGCGGCTCGTCGAAATCGTGGCCGACATGTTTGTAGAAGGCCTTGTATTCGTCGTCGCCGATGTCGTTCTTCGAGCGCGCCCACAAGGCGCTCGCCTGGTTCACGGTCTCGAGTTCGTCCTTCACGACTTGTTCGGCTTTCTCCTGATCCCATTCTTCCTTGTTCATCAGGATCGGCTGCACGATATGGTCGGAATACTTGCGGATCAGGCTCTTGAGCTTCCAGCCCGACAGCAGGTCGTCCTGGCCTTCGCGCAGGTGCAGCACGATATCGGTGCCACGCCCGGCCTTCTCGATCGGTGCCACGGTGTAGGCGCCGGCCGAATCGCCGACCATGCTGCATTCCCACTGCACCGCCTCGCCGCTGGCCGCGCCGGCGCGGCGGGTCAGCACCGTGACCTTGTCGGCGACGATGAAGGCCGAGTAGAAACCGACTCCGAACTGGCCGATCAGGTTGGCATCGCTTTGCTGGTCGCCGGTGAGCCGGCCGAAAAATTCGCGCGTGCCCGATTTTGCGATGGTGCCGAGGTGCTCGACGACCTCGTCGCGGCTCATGCCGATGCCGTTGTCGGAGACGGTGATGGTGCGCGCGTCCTTGTCGAAGCCGATCCTGATCCTCAGGTCGCTGTCGCCTTCGAACAGCGCGGCGTCGTCGAGCGCCTCGAAGCGCAGCTTGTCGCAGGCGTCGGACGCGTTCGAAATCAACTCGCGCAGAAAGATCTCGCGGTTCGAATACAGCGAATGGATCATCAGGTGAAGCAACTGCTTCACTTCAGCCTGGAAATTGAGGGTTTCGGCGGGGGCGGCTTGCGCAGTGGTCATGGATTGGGCTCCGTTAGTGCTTTTCGACCGACCCCATATGGGCCCGATCGACACGATTTCAAGCCCCCGCGTGCGGATCAGATGTAGCGGATCTCGAGCACCTCGATTTCGCGCGAACCCGACGGGCTGGCGAGCTTCACGACGTCGCCCTCGCGCGCCTTGAGCAGGACCCGCGCCAGGGGCGAGATCCAGCTGATGCGCCCGCTGCCGGCATCCGCCTCGTCCACCCCGACGATCTGCCACACCTGCTCGCCCGCGTCGGGGTCGTCGATCGTGACGGTCGCACCGAAGAACACCTGCTCCGAGCCCTGCTGGCGTTCCGGGTCGACCACTTCGGCGCTCTCGATGCGCTTGATCAGGAAGCGGATGCGCCGGTCGATCTCGCGCAGGCGCTTCTTGCCGTAGAGGTAGTCGCCGTTTTCGGAGCGGTCGCCGTTCGACGCCGCCCACGCCACCGTCTCGACCATCTTGGGCCGTTCGAACCGCACCAGCTCGTCGAGCTCGCGACGCAGCACCTCGTAGCCGCGCCGGGTCATGTAATTGCGCGTACCCGCCGGCAAGGCCGGCACACCGGGGGCATCGTCCTCGTCGTCGCCGTCGTTTTCCTTGACAAAAGCCTTGTTCATTCCGCCCCGCTTGCGCCCGTCACCGAAGCGGCCAATGATAGACCCAAGCCGGCGCGTGTTGTCACGCACGCGATAGGTGCCTACCATAGGCACCCCGGATACACGCACGACCGCCCGATGCAGACTACCGCCCGCGCCCGCTGAGGTTCCCGCCATGAACGACGATCATCTCGAAGACGATTGCAGCCTCGCGTCCCGCCTGGAAGCGCTGCGCAGCGAGCATCGCGACCTCGACGAAGCGATCGCCCGGCTGACCGACGCCCCGGGCGACGACGAACTGATGATCCGGCGGCTCAAGAAACGCAAACTGCTCCTCAAGGATCGCATCCAGATGATCGAGCGCGCGATGGAGCCGGACGATTTCGCCTGAATCCGCGGCCCCCGCGCCACACGCCGCGACGACGTCCGGGCGCCGCCTGCCGGACTCGAACGCTGGCGACTCTCCTCGAACCGCCTCCTGAACCCGACCCACGGACGCCCATGCCCGCCAAGCCGCCGTTTCACCCCGAGACCCTGGCGCTGCACGCCGGCCAGAGCCCCGAACCGGGCCATCGCTCGCGCGCCACGCCGATACACTTCTCGACCAGCCACGTGTTCGACGACGCCGACCAGGCCGCGTCGCTGTTCAATCTCGAAACGCCCGGGCATGTCTATGCCCGCCTCTCCAACCCCACCAACGCAGTGCTCGAGGAGCGGATCGCCGCGCTCGAGGACGGCGTCGCGGCGATCGCGGTCGCGAGCGGCCAGGCGGCGCTGCATCTGGCGATCACCACGCTGATGGGCGCCGGCGGCCATATCGTCGCGTCGCGCGCGCTCTACGGCGGGTCGCACAACCTGCTCAGCTACACCCTGCCGCGCTTCGGCATCGCAACCACCTTCGTCGATCCGCGCGACCCCGACGCCTGGTGCGCCGCGATCCGCCCCGAAACCCGCCTGCTGTTCGGCGAGGCGATCTGCAACCCCGGGCTGGAGGTGCTCGACATTCCGAAGATCGCCGAACTGGCCCATGCGCACCGGCTGCCGTTGCTGGTCGATGCCACCCTGGTCACGCCATGCCTGCAAAAACCGCTGCAGCTCGGCGCCGACCTGGTGATGCACTCGGCCACCAAGTTTCTCGGCGGACACGGCGTCGCGGTGGGCGGCCTGGTGGTGGACGGCGGGCGCTTCGACTGGGCCGCATCGGGCCTGTTTCCCACGCTCACCGAAGCCTACGACGGCTTTCACGGCATGCGCTTCGTCGATGAATCGCCGATCACCGCGTTCTCGCTGCGCGCGCGGCGCGAAGGCCTGCGCGATTTCGGCGCCTGCCTGTCGCCGATGAACGCCTTCCAGATCCTCCAGGGGGTCGAGACGCTGCCGCTGCGCATGCAGGCGCATGTGGCCAACACGCTCGGGATCGCCGAGTTCCTCGCGACCCAAGCGCTGGTCGAGCACGTGGCCTATCCCGGCTTGCCCGATCACCCCGACCATGCGCTCGCGTGCCGCTTGCTGCCCCGCGGTGCCGGCGCGGTCATGTCCTTCGCGCTCAAGGGCGGCCGCACCGCAGGGCGGGCGTTCATCGAAGCGCTGCGGCTGTTCTCGCACCTCGCCAACGTCGGTGACGCCAAGTCGCTGGTGATCCATCCGGCCAGCACCACCCACTTCCGCATGTCGGCCGAGGACCTCGCGCTCGCGGGCATCTCCGAAGGCACGGTGCGGCTCTCCATCGGACTCGAGAACATCGCCGATCTGATCGACGACCTCAAACGCGGCCTGCACGCAGTCGGCCGCCTGTCGAAGCGGTGACCGCCATGCACGTTCAAGTCGATGACCACACCGTTTTCGCCTACACGGGCGGCCGCGCCTTCGCCACCGCCGATGCGCCGGTAGTGGTGCTGATCCACGGCGCCGGACACGATCACAGCGTTTGGAACCTGCTCGCCCGCCGCCTCGCCCACCACGGCTTCGCCGTGCTCGCGCCCGACCTGCCCGGGCACGGCCGCTCCGGCGGCGGCGCCCATGCCAGCATCGAGGCGCTCGCGGCCTGGGCCGAACGTCTGCTCGACGCGGCCGGCATCGCGACCGCGACCCTGATCGGCCACAGCATGGGCTCGCTGATCGCGCTTCAGCTCGCGGCGGATCGCCCCGGGCGGATCGACCGGCTGATCCTGGTCGGCAGCGTCGCCCCGATGCCGGTCGCAAAGCCGCTGCTCGATGCCGCGCGCAATGATCGCGACGCCGCGCATGCGATGATCAACCAGTGGTCGTACGCGCCGGCCACGCAACTGGGCCGCAGCGCCGCGCCGGGGCTGCATCTGCCCAACCTCAATCTTCGCCTGATGGAGCGCCAGGCGCCCGGCGTGCTCGCGACCGACCTGGGTGCCTGCGACGCCTATGCGGACGGCCTGTCCGCGGCGGCGCGGGTGACCGCCGCGACCGCCCTGATCTGCGGCGCACGCGACCAGATGACGCCGCCACGCGCCGCCAGGCCGCTTCAGCAGGCGCTTGTCAACGCGAGCGGCGGAGCACGTATGATTACGCTCGATACGCCGGGCCATGCGATCATGGCCGAAGCGCCCGAGGCGCTCGCACGCGCGGTGGAGGCGTTCCTGGCACCGGACTGAGGCACGCCGCGCCAGGGTCCGGCGGCAAACGCGCCGTGGCGCCCGAACACAATAAACGATGACCCTCAAAGGAGAGACACATGTCGCAGTCGGACGAAGCGCGCAACAGCGATACCGGATTGCCCTTTCCCAAAGTGCGCGAAATCGGAGCCGGCAGTCCGCTCACCTGGATCAGCCGCGGTTTCTCGGACTTGCTGGCGTGCCCGATCCCGAGCCTGTTCTACGGTTTCTGCTTCGCGGCGATGGGCCTGCTGCTGACCAAGGTGTTCGAGCATGCCTATGAGTACACCTCGGCGGTGACCTCGGGCTTTCTGCTGCTGGGCCCGTTTCTCGCGATGGGGCTTTACGAGATCAGCCGCCGCCGCGAACTGGGCGAAACCTGCGCGCTCGCCCCCACCGCCACGGTCTGGCGCCGCAACGCCGGCAACATCGGCATCTTCGCGGTGGTGCTGGGGGTAATCTTCCTGGTCTGGGCACGCGCGTCGCTGATTGTGTTCGCGCTGTTCTACACCAACGAACTGCCCAATCTCACCGGCTTCCTGACCCAGGTGCTCAACCTCGAGAACTTCGAATTCCTGCTGGTGTACTTCGGGGTCGGCATGGTCTTCGCGACCATCGTGTTCGCCCTCAGCATCGTCTCGATTCCGCTCATGCTCGATCGCAACCAGGACGCGATCACCGCCATGCTCGCGAGCGTCAACGCCTTGCTGCACAACCCCGGCGCGATGATCGTCTGGGCCCTGCTCATCGTCGTGCTGACGGTGGTCGGCTTCCTCACCTTCCACCTCGGGCTCGTGGTCCTGATGCCGGTTCTCGGGCATGCGAGCTGGCATGCCTACCGCGCGCTGGTCGAGCCCCTCGACGCCAAGCGCTGATCCGCGCGCTCAGCGCGCATCCAGGTCGAGGATCAAGGGCTGATGGTCGCTGGCCGCCGTCGCGGCCTCGACCCGCAGCGCCCGCACGCGTGCCCGGGCGTCACCGGCGACCCAGAAGAAGTCGCAGCAATAGGGGCGATCGGGCCACTCGGCACCGTGCAGGCCCACCGTGGGCGCGTGCGGACTGGCCGGGTTGGCGATCGTCCAGGCATCGTGCCAGCCGCCTCCCGGGTGTGACGCGAGCGGCCGGGCGAGCGCCGCATGTTCGCGCGAGCCGGGCTCGCAGTTGAAGTCGCCGCACAATATCGCGGCAAGCGGCCGGGGACGCGCCGCGAACGCCGGGTTGCCGTCCTTGCCCGCGCCCGGCTTGTCTCGCGCGCTGGCGGCCACGTTCTGTTGCAGCGCGCGCAACGCCTCGGCCTGGGCGTGGCGCTGCAGCGCCGAGTAATACTCGAGATGCGTCGTCAGCACCCGCAGCGGCCCGAACGCCGCCGCGACCACGACCTCGACGCACCCGCGCTGCATGTTCGGCACATCGGGATCGGGCGGATTCGGCAGCAGGTGGCGAAACACCTGCACGATCGGCACGCGCGAAAGCACCAGATTGCCGAACTGCGCCCGCCCACCCGCCGCCCGCGCCACATCGACCGCGGCGCCGAACACCGGCGCATGCGCGGGAAAAGCCGCCGCGAGCCGTTCGACTTCGTCACCGACCTCGCCGCCGACCAGACCGTCGAAGTGACGCGCGACTTCCTGCAGGCAGATGATGTCCGGTGCCGCCGCGCGCAGCGCCGACACGATGCGTTCGATATCGATGCGGCCGTCGGCGCCCCGTCCCCACTGGATGTTCCAGCTCATGATCCGCATGTCACGCCTCCCCGCAAACCGATGGGCCGGCGACGCGCGAGCGCATCGACCGACGATTGGGCGATAATAACGGACCGGCCGGCACGCGTCGCCCATCCGCGGCCGGCCACGCTCCGCAACCGCGGATGGGGTCGTGCAAAAAGGCAAACTTTCCCCCCAGACCTTCACCGGCCGGACCTGATCGCCGATAATCGGAACCTGACCAAAGGAAAGCCCACATGCATTCTGCCCAGGAACTGGTTGCCCATATCGAAGGCCTGGCCTCGCTGCCCACGGTTTACCTGCGCATCCGCGAAGAGCTCGACTCCGAAAACTGCTCGCTGGCCGAGGTGGCACGCATCATCGCGGCCGATCCCGCGCTCAGCGCGCGCGTCCTGCATGTGGTCAACAGCGCGCTCTACGGCTACGGCGGCCGGATCGACACCATCCAGCGCGCGGTGACCATCCTCGGCCTGCAGCAAGTGCACGACCTGGTACTGGCGATGTCGATCGGCTCGGTGTTCCAGAACGTCAAACCCGAACACATGAACATGAAGCGCTTCTGGCAGGGCAGCGTGATGTGCGGCCTGGCGGCACGCGAGATCGGCCAGCGGATCAAGCAGGCGAACCCTGAGCGGCTCCTCACGATCGGGCTGCTCTCGGACCTGGGGCATCTGGTCATGTACCAGACCGTGCCCCATCTCGCCGAAGAAGCCCAGGTCCACGCCGACGCCTCGGCTACGCCGCTCTACCAGGCCGAACGCAAGATCGTCGGTTGCGACTATGCCGAGGTCGGTGCGACCCTCGCACAACAGTGGAAGCTGCCGGTCTGCTTCGCCCAGGCGATCGGCGCCCAGGTCAATCCGCGCCTGGGGGGCGAGTTCATCACCGAGGCGAGCGTGCTGAACATCGCCGCGCAGATCATCGCGGCCGACCGCTCGGGCGAGGCCAGCGACGCGGCGGCCGGGCGCATCGATCCGCTGGTGTGGGCTCAGGTCGGGCTCGCCCCGGCCGATTTCGGCGCACTGCGCGAAACCGCCGAACTCCAGCTCGCAAGCTATATCGCCGTCCTGTTTCCCGCGACGCCGCTTCGCTGACCGGCACGCCGTCGCGGCCGCCCGGAATCCGCCCGTTCAACTAAGCAGCGCGCCCGTTGCCCGCGCCACCCGCGGCCGCATAGGGCTCGAAGTGGCTGCGGTCGGGATCGGCCGCCAGGCGTGACCCGAGCGGCGGAAACGCGCGCTGGGCACAGGCCGGGCGGTCGCACACCTTGCAGCCGGCGCCGATCGGCGTGCGCGCTTCGGGGTCGTCGAGCGGCAGGCCGCGCGCATACACCAGCCGCGACGCGTGGCGCAGGTCGCAACCCAGACCGACGGCGAAAGTCTTGGCCGGGCTGCCCCAGCCGCCGCCCTGGTGTACCACGGTGCGGGCGATCCACAGATAGCTGCGCCCGTCGGGCATCGCCGCCAGTTGGGTCACGATCTGGCCGGGCCGGACGAAGGCCTCGTAAACACTCCACAGCGGACAGGTGCCGCCGGCGCGCGAGAAGTGAAAATCGGTGGCCGACTGGCGCTTGGAGATGTTGCCGGCGCGATCGACCCTGACGAAGATGAACGGCACGCCCCGCGCCTGCTGACGCTGCAGCGTGGACAGGCGGTGGCAGATGGTCTCGAAACCGACCCCGAAGCGGCGCCCGAGCCGGTCCACGTCGTAGGCCAGCGCCTCGGCGGCGGCCAGGAAGCGGCCATAGGGCAGGATCAAGGCACCGGCGAAGTAGTTCGCCAGCCCGATGCGGGCGAGCACCCGGGCCTCCTCGCCCAGGAATCCCCCTTCGGCGACCAGCCGCTCGATCTCGTCTCCGGCCTCGAGCAGGGCGAGCTGGGTCGCCATCTGGAACGCGCGCTGGCCGGCGCCGAGCAGGGGCGACAGGTCGAGGACGCCGCGCGCGGCATCGAACGCGCGCAAGGGCACGAAATCCTGCCCGTCGTCGCCCCGCTCGCCGCCCGCGGCCACGGCGACCCGAATGCCATGGGTCGTGCGGAGCCGCTCCACCAGGCCGCGCCCCACGTCGTCCGATGCCAGCGCCCACGCGTCGAAACAGCGTTCGGCGCGTTCGTCCAGGCTGGCGATGTGATTGTGGCGGGCATAGAAGAAATCACGCACTTCTTCGTACGGCATCGGCGCCGCCGGCAGGGCGCCCCGCTCTTCGCCCAGCCGGGCCGCATAGACCTCCAGCCGCTCCTCGACCTCGCGCCGGCGCCGGTCGAGAATCAGCAGCGTGCGTGCGAGTGCCGGCATCTGTCCGGCGATCTCGCGGATTTCGGCCAGCGAGACGCTCTCGCCCACCGCCGCAGCCAGGCCGGCATCGCCGAGCACGTCGCGCAACTCCGCCACCAGCCGGCCCTCGTCGTCGTCCGAGAATCGCTGCACATCGACGCCCAGCACGCTGCTGATGCGCAGCAGCACCGCTACCGTCAATGGACGCTGGTTCTGCTCGATCTGGTTGAGGTAGCTCGGCGAGATCTCGAGCACGCGCGCCAATGCGGCCTGCGTCAGGCCGCGTTCCTCGCGCAGGCGGCGCAAGCGTACGCCGGTAAACACCTTTTTCATCCAGGGCGGCTCCCGTAATGATTCGCAAAATTCGCAAACTCCTGAATTTCGTTCGCAAATCAACGCCAATTCAGTCATTTACGCGCTTTTCAGAGTGCGTATATTGCGAACAAATCAAAGCAAACGCAAACCTTTCCCAGCCAACACCCAGGAGCGAAGCATGAGCACCGCCGCCGCAACCGGCTTCAAGCCGAAGAAATCCGTCGCCCTGTCGGGCGTCACTGCCGGCAATACCGCCTTGTGTACGGTCGGCAAGACCGGCAACGACCTGCACTACCGCGGCTACGATATCCTCGATATCGCCGAGCACTGCGAGTTCGAAGAAGTCGCCCACCTGCTGGTGCATGGCAAGCTGCCCAACAAGGCCGAGTTGCGCGCCTACAAGAACCGCCTGAAAGCCATGCGCGGCCTGCCCGCCAGCGTCAAGGAAGCGCTGGAGCGCCTGCCCGCCTCCGCCCATCCGATGGACGTGATGCGCACCGGTGTTTCGGCGCTCGGCTGTGTGCTGCCCGAGAAGGACGATCACAACCTGCCCGGCGCGCGCGACATCGCCGACCGCCTGATGGCTTCGCTCGGCTCGATGCTGCTGTACTGGTACCACTGGTCGACCAAGGGCCAGCGCATCGAGGTCGAGACCGACGACGCGTCGATCGGCGGACACTTCCTGCATCTGCTGCACGGCGAAAAGCCTTCGGCGCTGTGGGAGCGGGCGATGCACACCTCGCTGATCCTGTACGCGGAGCATGAATTCAACGCCTCGACCTTCACCGGCCGCGTCATCGCCGGCACCGGCTCGGACGTCTATTCGGCCATCACCGGCGCGATCGGCGCGCTGCGCGGCCCCAAGCACGGCGGCGCCAACGAGGTCGCGTTCGAGATCCAGAAGCGCTACGACAACCCGGACGAAGCTGAAGCCGACATCCGCCGCAGGGTCGAAGACAAGCAAGTGGTGATCGGTTTCGGCCACCCGGTGTATACCATCAGCGATCCGCGCAACGAAGTGATCAAGCGGGTAGCGAAGCAGCTGTCCGACGATGCCGGCTCGACCAAGATGTACGACATCGCCGAGCGGCTCGAACAGGTGATGTGGGAAGTGAAGCAGATGTTCCCCAACCTCGACTGGTTCAGCGCGGTGAGCTACCACATGATGGGCGTGCCGACCGCGATGTTCACCCCGCTGTTCGTGATCGCGCGCACCAGCGGCTGGGCCGCGCACATCATCGAGCAGCGCGTCGACAACAAGATCATCCGCCCGAGCGCGAACTACGTCGGCCCGGACGACCTGGCCTTCGTGCCGATCGAAGAGCGCGCTTGAACGGAGCAGATGAAACCATGAACAAAGCCTATCGCAAACCCCTGCCCGGCACGTCGCTGGACTACTACGACGCACGCGAAGCAGTCGAAACCCTGCAAGCCGGCGCCTGGGCGGCGCTGTCCTACACCGCGCGGGTACACGCCGAGAACATCGTGCGCAAGGCCGACCCGGCGATCATCGACGCCTGTCTGCTGCAACTGATCGAGCGCAAGCGCGAGCTCGACTTCCCGTGGTACCCGGCGCGGGTGGTGTGCCACGACATCCTCGGCCAGACCGCGCTGGTGGACCTCGCCGGCCTGCGCGACGCGATCGCCGACCAGGGCGGCGACCCGGCGGCGGTGAACCCGGTGGTGCCGGTGCAGCTCATCGTCGACCACTCGCTGGCGGTCGAATGCGGCGGCAACGACCCGGACGCCTTCCGGAAGAACCGCGCCATCGAGGACCGCCGCAACGAGGACCGCTTCCATTTCATCGACTGGACCAGCACCGCGTTCGACAACGTGGACGTGATCCCGGCGGGCAACGGCATCATGCACCAGATCAATCTCGAGAAGATGTCGCCGGTGATCGGCGTGCACGACGGCGTGGCCTTTCCCGACACCTGCGTCGGCACCGACAGCCACACCCCGCACGTCGACGCGCTGGGCGTGATCGCGGTCGGCGTCGGCGGGCTCGAGGCCGAGAACGTCATGCTCGGCCGCGCCTCGTGGATGCGCCTGCCCGACATCGTCGGCGTCGAACTCACCGGCCGCCGCCAGCCCGGCATCACCGCCACCGACATCGTGCTCGCCTTGACCGAGTTCCTGCGCCAGCAAAAGGTGGTTGGCGCCTACCTGGAATTCTTCGGCGACGGCGCCGAAAGCCTCAGCATCGGCGACCGTGCGACGATCTCCAACATGTGCCCGGAATACGGCGCCACCGCCGCGCTGTTCTACATCGACGCGCAGACCATTGCCTACCTGAAGCTCACCGGGCGCAGCGACGAACACGTGAAGCTGGTCGAGCACTACGCGAAAACAGCGGGTTTCTGGGGCGCGTCGCTCGCGTCGGCAAGTTATGAAAGGACCCTGAAATTCGATCTTTCCAGCGTCGTCCGCAACCTCGCCGGCCCCAGCAATCCGCACCGCCGCCTGCCGACTTCGGCACTGGCCGAACGCGGCATCGCCGGCAACCTGAAGGAAGCCCGCGAGCACGAAGCCAAGGGCAGAATGCCCGACGGCGCGGTCATCATCGCGGCGATCACGTCGTGCACCAACACCTCGAATCCACGCAACCTGATCGCCGCCGGCCTGATGGCGCGCAAGGCGCGCAAGCTAGGTCTGACCCGCAAGCCGTGGGTGAAGACCTCGCTCGCGCCCGGCTCCAAGGTGGTCGAGCTATACCTGAAGGAAGCCGGCCTGCTCGAAGACCTCGAAGCGCTGGGTTTCGGCATCGTCGCCTTCGCGTGCACGACCTGTAACGGCATGAGCGGCGCGCTCGACCCCAAGATCCAGAACGAGATCATCGAACGCGACCTCTATACCACCGCCGTGCTGTCCGGCAACCGCAACTTCGACGGCCGCATCCACCCCTACGCCAAGCAGGCCTTCCTCGCCAGCCCGCCGCTGGTGGTGGCCTACGCGATCGCCGGTACCATCCGTTTCAACATCGAGCAGGACTGGCTCACGATCAACGCCGGCAAGGCGGTGCAGCTCAAGGACATCTGGCCCAGCGACGAGGAGATCGACGCCATCGTCGCCCGGGCGGTGAAGCCGGAGCAGTTCAACCAGGTCTACATCCCGATGTTCGAGAAGAAGAGCGTCGAACGCGTGCACGACACTCTCTCGCCGCTGTACGACTGGCGCCCGCAATCGACCTACATCCGCCGCCCGCCGTACTGGGAGGGCGCGCTGGCCGGCGAGCGCACGCTCAAGGGCATGCGCCCGCTGGCGATCCTGCCGGACAACATCACCACCGACCACCTGTCGCCGTCCAACGCCATCCTGCTGGATTCGGCCGCCGGCGAATACCTGCACAAGATGGGCCTGCCGGAGGAGGACTTCAACTCCTACGCCACCCACCGCGGCGACCACCTCACCGCGCAGCGCGCCACCTTCGCCAACCCCAAGCTGTTCAACGAGATGGTGCTGAACGAGGACGGCACGGTGAAGCAGGGCTCGCTGGCCCGCGTCGAACCCGAGGGCAAGGTGATGCGCATGTGGGAAGCGATCGAGACCTACATGAACCGCGGCCAGCCGCTGATCATCGTCGCCGGCGCCGACTATGGCCAGGGCTCCAGCCGCGACTGGGCGGCCAAGGGCGTGCGCCTGGCCGGCGTCGAAGCCATCGTCGCCGAAGGCTTCGAGCGCATCCACCGCACCAACCTGATCGGCATGGGCGTGCTGCCGCTGGAATTCAAGCCCGGCACCACGCGCAAGACCCTGGGCCTGGACGGCACCGAGACCTTCGACGTGACCGGCGAGCGCAGGCCGCGCGCCGACCTCACGCTGGTCATCCACCGCATCGATGGCCAGCGCGTCGAAGTGCCGGTGACCTGCCGCCTCGACACCGCAGAGGAGGTTTCGATCTACGAAGCCGGTGGCGTGCTGCAGCGTTTCGCGCAGGACTTCCTGGCCTCTTCACGGACCGCATGACTGGAGACGAGCACATGCCGCATCCCGCACAAATCAGGATTCCCGCCACCTACATGCGTGGCGGCACCAGCAAGGGCGTGTTCTTCCGCCTGCAGGACCTGCCCGAGCGCTGCCGGACGCCGGGCGTCGCCCGCGACAAGCTGTTCCAGCGCGTCATCGGCAGCCCCGACCCGTATGGCGCGCAGATCGACGGCATGGGCGGCGCCACCTCCAGCACCAGCAAGTGCGTGATCCTGTCGAAGAGCGAGCGCCCGGAGCACGACGTGGACTACCTGTACGGCCAGGTTTCGATCGACAAGGCCTTCGTGGACTGGTCCGGCAACTGCGGCAACCTGTCCACCGCCGCCGGCGCCTTCGCCCTCCACGCCGGGCTGGTCGATCCGGCGCGCATTCCGCAGGACGGCGTGTGCGTGGTGCGCATCTGGCAGGCCAACATCGGCAAGACCATCATCGCCCATGTGCCGGTCGCCGACGGCCAGGTGCAGGAGACCGGCGACTTCGAGCTGGACGGCGTGACCTTCCCGGCAGCCGAGATCGTGCTCGAATTCCTCGATCCGTCCGACGACGGTGCCGAGGGTGATGGGGGCGGCTCGATGTTCCCCACCGGCAACCTGGTGGACGAGCTCGAAGTGCCCGGCGTCGGCACGTTCAAGGCCACGATGATCGCCGCCGGCATCCCCACCGTGTTCGTCAACGCCGAGGACATCGGCTACCAGGGCACCGAACTGCGCGAGGACATCAACGGCGACCCCGCGGCGCTGGCGCGCTTCGAGCAGATCCGCGTCGCCGGCGCGCTGCGCATGGGCCTGATCAAGACCCCCGAAGAAGCCGCCACCCGCCAGCACACGCCCAAGATCGCCTTCGTCTCGCCGCCCAAAGACTACCTTTCGTCCAGCGGCAAGACCGTCGCCGCCGGCGACGTCGACCTGCTGGTGCGCGCGCTGTCGATGGGCAAGCTGCACCACGCCATGATGGGCACCGCCGCGGTCGCCATCGGCACCGCCGCGGCCGTCCCCGGCACGCTGGTCAATCTCGCCGCCGGCGGCGGCGAGCGCGAGGCCGTCCGTTTCGGCCATCCCTCCGGCACCCTGCGCGTCGGCGCCGAGGCGCGGCTGGCCGACGGTCAATGGACCGTCACCAAAGCCATCATGAGCCGCTCCGCCCGCGTGCTGATGGAAGGCGCGGTGCGCGTGCCCGGCGACGCTTTCTGAACCCCGTCGAATCTAAGGAAACCCCATGTCCACTCGCAAACAACTGAAAAAACTGGTCCAGGCCAAGCGCGGCGTGATCGTGCCGGGCGCGTTCAACGCCCTGTCCGCCCGGGTGATCGAGGACCTCGGCTTCGAGGCCATCTACGTCACCGGCGCCGGCGTCACCAACATGTGGTTCGGCATGCCCGACCAGGGCTTCATGGGCCTGGCCGAAATCGCCGACCACACCGCGCGCATCCGCGACGCCGTCGAAGTGCCGCTGCTGGTCGATGCCGACACCGGCTTCGGCAACGCGGTGAACGTCTATCACACCGTGCGCACGCTGGAGCGCGCCGGCGCCGACTGCATCCAGCTCGAAGACCAGGTCGCGCCCAAGCGCTGCGGCCACTTCAACGGCAAGGACGTGATCAGCACCGAAGAGGCCGTCGGCAAGATCAAGGCCGCCGCCGACGCACGCCGCGACCCCGACTTCCTGATCATGGCGCGCACCGACGCCGCCGCCGTGCATGGCTTCGAGGCCGCCGTCGAACGCGCGCAGCTGTTCGCCGAGGCCGGCGCCGACATCCTGTTCGTCGAGGCGGTGACGAGCGCCGACGAAATCCGCGCCCTGCCCCGGCGGCTGGACAAGCCCCAGCTCATGAACATGGTGATCGGCGGCAAGACCCCGATCTTCAATGCCACCGAGTTGGGCGAGCTGGGCTACGGCATCGTGCTGTACGCCAATGCGCCGCTGCAGGGGGCGGTGATGGGCATGCACAAGGCGTTGACGGTGCTGCGCGACGAGAAGGAAGTGAAAGAGTCGAGCGGCCTGGTGACGCCCTTCGCCGAGCGCCAGCGCCTGGTCGGCAAACCCGAGTGGGACGCACTCGAGAAGCGCTACACCTGAACGGCCGAAGGCGCGGACGCGTGCGCGGGCACGCCGCCGCGCCATCCGGCCCGGCCCCGAAATCCAGATCGAGCATCCGTTTTTCCACCCCCTTCCCGGGGGCAGAAGGGGCCGCCTACGCCCATCACAGGAGCACACCATGAGCAAGATCACCCGCCTGCTGGTCGCCAACCGCAGCGAAATCGCCATCCGCGTGATGCGCGCGGCCGCCGAACTGGGCATCCGCACCGTGGCCATCTACGCGCGCGAAGACCGCTTCGCGCTGCACCGCTTCAAGGCCGACGAAAGCTACCTGGTCGGCGAGGGCAAGACGCCGATCCAGGCCTACCTCGACATCGGCGACATCCTGCGCATCGCACGCGCGGCGGGCGTGGATGCGATCCACCCCGGCTACGGCTTCCTCTCCGAAAACCCGGATTTCGCCGATGCCTGTGCCGCGGCCGGCATCGAATTCATCGGCCCCTCGCCCGACGTGATGCGCACGCTGGGCAACAAGGTCGCGGCGCGCAATGCCGCCATCGCGGCGAACGTTCCGGTGATCCCGGCCACCGGCGCGCTGCCCGATGACCTCGACGCGGTGAAGGCGCAGGCCGCCGCCATCGGCTACCCGCTGATGCTCAAGGCCAGTTGGGGCGGCGGCGGGCGCGGCATGCGCGCGATCGACCACGAGGACGAACTGGCCACGGCCATCGCCGCCGCGCGGCGCGAGGCCAAGGCCGCCTTCGGCAACGACGAGGTCTACCTCGAAAAGCGCATCGTGCGCGCCCGCCACGTTGAAGTGCAGGTGCTCGGCGACACCCACGGCCAGCTCGTGCACCTGTTCGAGCGCGACTGCTCGGTGCAGCGGCGCAACCAGAAGGTGGTCGAGCGCGCCCCAGCGCCCTATCTCGACGACGCCCGCCGCACCGAGCTGTGCGAGGCCGCGCTGCGCCTGTGCCGCTCGGTGGGCTACACCCACGCCGGCACGGTGGAATTCCTCATGGACGCGGACAGCGGCGCGTTCTACTTCATCGAAGTTAACCCGCGCATCCAGGTCGAGCACACCGTCACCGAAGAAGTCACCGGCATCGACATCGTCAAGGCGCAGATCCACATCAGCGAAGGCGCGCGCATCGGCGACGCGGCTTCCGGCGTGCCGGCGCAGGCCGGCATCCGCCTCAACGGCCATGCGCTGCAATGCCGCGTCACCACCGAAGACCCGGACAAGGGCTTCGCGCCCGACTACGGCAAGCTCGGCGCCTACCGCAGCGCCGCCGGCTTCGGCATCCGCCTGGACGCCGGCACCGCCTACACCGGCGCCGTCATCACGCCCTACTACGACTCGCTGCTGGTCAAGGTCACCGCCTGGGGCCGCGAACCGGCCGAAGCCGCGCAGCGCATGGACCGCGCGCTGCGCGAGTTCCGCATCCGCGGCGTGGCCACCAACCTCGCCTTCCTCGAGAACGTGGTCGGCCATCCGTCCTTCCGCGACGGCAGCTGCACCACCCGCTTCATCGACGAAACGCCGGAACTGCTCGCCACCACACCGCGCCAGGACCGCGCCACGCGCATGCTCGAATTCATCGGCGAAGTGGTCGTCAACGGCAACCCGGAGATGAAGGGCCGCCAGCCTCCGCCCGTCACCCAGGCCACACATGGCGACACCGGCCTGATCTGGCCGGCCACCGGCCTGGACACCCCGATCCCGGCCGGCAGCCGCGACCTGCTGCGCGAACTCGGCCCCGCCGGCTTCGCCGCATGGATGCGCGCGCAGCGGGCGGTGCTGCTCACCGACACCACGCTGCGCGACGCCCACCAGTCGCTGTTCGCCACCCGCATGCGCACCGCCGACATGCTGCCGGTGGCGCCGCACTACGCGCGCGAGCTGGCCGGCCTGCTGTCGCTGGAATGCTGGGGCGGCGCCACCTTCGACGTGGCGATGCGCTTCCTCAAGGAAGACCCGTGGCAGCGCCTGGCGCAGTTGCGCGCGCGAGTGCCCAACATCCTGTTCCAGATGCTGCTGCGCGCCTCCAACGCGGTGGGCTACACCAACTACCCGGACAACGTGGTGCGCTTCTTCGTGCAGCGCGCGGCAGCCGAGGGCATCGACCTGTTCCGCGTGTTCGACTCGCTCAACAACGCCGGCAACATGCGCGTGGCGATGGATGCGGTGAATGAGTCCGGCGCCCTGTGCGAAGCCGCGCTGTGCTACACCGGCGACCTGTTCGACGCGCGCCGCGACAAGTATTCGCTGAAATACTACGTCGGGCTGGCCAGGGAATTCGAGCGCGCCGGCGCCCACATCCTCGGCATCAAGGACATGGCCGGCATCTGCCGCCCGCGCGCGGTCAGCGCGCTGGTCAAGGCCCTGCGCGAGGAAACCGGCCTGCCGGTGCATTTCCACACCCACGACACCAGCGGCGCCTCGGCGGCCAGCGTGCTGGCAGCCATCGAGGCCGGCGTGGACGCGGTGGACGGCGCCATGGACGCCATGAGCGGGCTCACCTCGCAGCCCTCGCTGGGCGCCATCGTCGCCGCGCTGGAAGGCAGCGAACGCGCGCCGGACGTCACGCTCGACCAGATCCGCCCCTTCTCCCACTACTGGGAAGGCGTGCGCCGCCACTACGCCCCCTTCGAAGCCGACATGCGCGCCGGCACCGCCGACGTGTATCGCCACGAAATGCCCGGCGGGCAATACACCAACCTGCGCGAGCAGGCCCGCGCGATGGGGCTGGAACACCGCTGGGACGCCATCGCCCAGGCCTATGCGGACGTCAACATGCTGTTCGGCGACATCGTCAAGGTCACCCCGACTTCCAAGGTGGTCGGCGACATGGCCATCTTCATGGTCGCCAACGAGCTGACGCCGGCCGATGTGCTCGACCCGGCGCGCGAGATCGCCTTCCCCGAATCCGTCGTGCAACTGATGCGCGGCGAACTCGGCCTGCCGCCGGACGGCTTCCCTGACGGGCTGCAGCGCAAGGTGCTGAAGGGCCAGGCGCCGCTGACCGGGCGCCCCGGCGCGGTGCTGCCGCCGGCCGACCTCGACGCCGCGCGCACCGCCGCCAGCGAGGCCGCCGGGCGCGACATCGACGACAACGACCTGGCCTCGTGGCTGATGTACCCCAAGGTGTTCGCCGATTTCACCCGCCACCAGCGCCAGTACAGCGACGTTTCGGCGCTGCCGACCCCGGTGTTCTTCAACGGCCTGGCCGAACGCGAAGAAATCGCGGTCGCCATCGACGCCGGCAAGACCCTCGCGGTGCGCCTGACCGGCCGCACCGAGGCCGACGACGAAGGCATGGTCAAGCTGTTCTTCGAACTGAACGGCCAGCCGCGCCCGATCAAGGTCGCCAGGGCCGGCCAGGCCAGCGCCCAGCGCAAGCACCCCAAGGCGGAGGACGGCAACCCCGCCCACCTGCCGGCCCCGATGCCGGGCGCCGTCGCCATGGTCGCGGTCACGGCGGGACAAAAGGTCGCCAAAGGCACCCCGTTGCTGTCGATCGAGGCGATGAAGATGGAAAGCGTGCTCAGCGCCGAGCGCGACGCCACCGTCGCCAAGGTCTGGGTGGCCCCGGGTGACGCGGTGGAAGCGAAAGACTTGTTGGTCGAGTTCGAACTGGATGCCTGAGAGGCCTGCCCTGTGGAGGAGCACACAAGAATGAACACGAAAGAAGAAGACTGGCTGCGCCCCCGTGCGCTCTACGAAGGTGTCGCCGAGTCCTTGCGCGCACGCATCTTCGCGCACGAATTCGCCCCCGGCAGCGCACTGGACGAAGCCGAACTGGCGCGCAGCTACGGCGTCAGCCGCACTCCGGTGCGCGAAGCCCTTAAAGTGCTGGGTCGGGAAGGACTGGTGGCGATCGAACCGCGGCGCGGCTGCTGCGTCGCCGAGCTGTCCGCCGCCGACGTGAGCGCACTGCTGGACGTGATCGAAATGCTCGGGCTGCACGCCGTGCGCGAGGCGGCCCGCAGCGGCGTGAAGCCCGCCGAACCGACCGACCATGCGAAGCTGCTCGAATGCGGCCGCAATCGCTACCTCACCGAAGCCGTGCTGCGCCTGAACGACAAGCTCCAGCTCGCCTGCGGACCACGCTTCGGCCGCGCAGACACCGAGCTGCTGGCCAGCCTGCTGCCCACGCTCGCGGCCGCCCTGTCGGCGCACCAGGTCGCGCACGCCGAGCAGATCTGGACGGCGTACACCAAGGCCCGCCGCCGGCTCGCCGCCAGCTATGTGGCGCCGTTCTCGGCGCACTACAGATAAGTTCTGGTGGTAGATAAAGGACGGCAGGCAACGCATCCACGGCCGTCCGACCTCGTTCCGTCGCCTCGGCCCAGGCAAGGGAAACCCCGGTCGCCCGAAGGCCAGGACCGGGGTGGGCACTGCGGTTCATCATGACGGCCCGTGGACACCTTCGGGCACACCCGCCCTTTCCGTGGAAAAGGCGGCTCCGGCGCGTGAAGGCGTGCTGGCGAGACGGAAGCCGATGTGGTTGTTCCGGTTGCCGGGGGCGTTGTTGTTGCGGTTGGCGGCGCGGGTGTTCCTGGCGTTGTTATTCCAGGAGCCACCGCGCAGCACGCGCCCATCAAGCGGGCCGTCAGGCTCCCGCAGCGGGTCGAACCACCCACCGCGAAAGAGGGCATGGCGCAAGCGCCAGGTGTTCGCATGCTCCGCATGTGCAATCCACGACCGCACATGCCGCTCCACCGTATCGGCTTCCACCGTGCCGGCCCGCCAGCGATCGCGCAGGCCGCGCAGGCGGTTGCGGAAATTGCGCACATTGGCTTCCGGCAGACGGCGGCGGTTGCCGGGCAGCAGCACGTAGCCGAGAAATTCGGCTGGCTCGCCGGCCCGCGCCACGAAGGTCTTGCGCGGGTGCAGCGTCAGGCGACGGCCGGCCAGAAAGACGTCGATGCGCGCACGCCACGCCGCCAACACCGCAGGGTCGTCGTGGAACAGGGCGAAATCGTCCACATAGCGCACATAGGGCGCGCGCAGCACTTCCTTGACGAAGTGATCCAGCCGGTCCAGATACACGTTGCCGAACAACTGGCTGGTGAGGTTGCCGATGGGCAGGCCGCGCCTGCGAATCAGCGGAGTGAGCAGGTCATCGCCGGGAAAGTGCAGGTCCACCGGCTCTTGGGGGTTCGATCCGTCGATGATCGTATCCAGCAGCCACAGCGTGCGCGGGCAGGCGATGCGCCGGCGCAGGTCGGCCTTGAGGATTGCGTGATCGATGGCCGGGAAATAGCGGTAGATGTCCGCGCGCAGCACCTGGGCATGGCGGTTGCGGAACTGCTCGTAGCGCGCCACCGCGCGGTGCGTGCCCTTGCCCCGGCGGTTGGCGAAGCTGTCGTCGATGAAGCCGTGCTCGAACAGCGGCCCCACCACCGCGCACAGCGCGTGGTGCACCACCCGGTCACGGAAGGGCGCGGCGGAGACGATGCGCCGCTTCGGCGTGATGAGTTCGATCTCGGTATAGCCGCCGCTCTGCCAGCGTCCCTCCCCCCGGGGTCAGAATAGTTGTCGCCTCGTTAGAATCTGAAACCCAGGGGCGA